>OLOQ01002310.1_pt1 | contig 15927 bp, 13 predicted proteins | sample 1673101 | NCBI WGS metagenome assembly OLOQ01 (sample SAMEA3136754, study PRJEB25190) | human gut metagenome | biome: human gut; feature: human-associated habitat; material: faeces | place: Austria | collected 2013 | reverse complement strand
ATTGCTCCTCCTTCATGGCATAAATTTAGAGCGCCCGGAACGGACGCTCTATGTAGGGGGGCGGTATATCCGAAAACGTCCCGAATCCTATGCAGGAAACGGGACGCTTTCGCCTGTATGTCGATGTTCTATTTCCCAAAATCAGATTATTTTCATTTTTGGGAAATAGACGGCTGTTCTGCCAGCCAGTCCGCAATATCGATGATCTGAACGCCCTCATACTGGTACGCTTCATCTCTGATCCTGGCGAGTACCAGCTTCGGATAAGCGTCCTTGATTTGAAGAAGGGGGTTTACTTCGCGCTCAAAGGTTTTCTCGTCGCTGATGTTGTCTGAAACCTGAATATAGAGCTTTTCGTTGCGCTTGATGGCAACAAAATCTATCTCCTTCTTGTATAAGACCCCGACATAGACCTCATATCCGCGCCGAAGCAGTTCAATAGCAACGATGTTTTCCAGTACGCGCCCATAATCCAGATTCTTGGTTCCCAGCTTCGCATACCGGAAGGTGTGGTCGCTCAGATACAGCTTATCGCTGGATGCCAGATACTTTTTCCCCTGAATGTCATACCTGCGAACGCGATAGAAAGCAAAGGCGTTGCACAGATACTGCATATAGTTCCCGACGGTCTTGTGGTTGATTTTATCCTTGTTGCCTGTGAGGGCATCCGCAATATTTCTCGCAGACGTGAGATTTGAGATATTGTCCATGAGAAAATCGACAATGCGGTTCATCAGGATCGGGTTGCGGATTTTATATTTCTGCCGTATGTCCCTGACGATCAATGTATCGAATACATCCGCGATATAGTCGTACTTGGCTTCCGGGTCTTGATAAAGGTACGATCCGGCCATGCCGCCCTCTCTCAGATACCGGGAAAAAGCGGCATACCTATCCGTAAGGGAATAATACTCGCAGAACTCGCTGAAAGAAAACGGGAACACCTTCACTTCAAAAGTCCGACCCGTAAAGAGAGTGGCAAGGTCTGAACTCAGAAGGAAAGCGTTTGAGCCTGTAATATAGATGTCGAATCTTTCCTGCGCATGGAGGTTGTTGATGGTAAGCTCAAAACCCGGACACATCTGCACCTCGTCAATCAGAACAAAGTTCTGCTTGCCATCGACATAGGAGCTTTCAATATATTCGTTCAGGACATGGTAGTCCTTGAACTTCTCGTACTTTGTCAGGTTATAATTGATATGCACGATATTTGCGTCCGCAATATTTGCTTCTACATACCCCTTGAAAGCTTCCAACAGCTTTGACTTTCCGCTGCGTCGGACGCCTGTGACTACCTTGATGTCCGGCGTACCGATCACTCCAATTAGCTTCCGGAGATACATACCTCGGTCTATCAGTTTCATATTCATCACCTCTGCTCTTATTATACCCGTTCTATTTCCCAAAATCAATATTTTTTCGATTTTGGGAAACAGAATCGCGGGGGCAAAGCGGGAGCGACCCGAAAGCCGCTCCCGCCTCATCCGCCTTATTCGTCCGTGTCGAAGTCAGGCACCAGCTCCATCTCCGCGAACTGCTCATCGGTGATTTCGCCGAGCTTTTGCAGGGCGCTGTCGGTCAGCTCCCGCAGCTCGGCTTCGTCCTCGTCCAGGTATCCGCGCATTTCGGTGAGGGCGGCAATCAGCCCGCTGCGGCTGTCGTTTTGGTAGATGCACATGAGGTTCATTTCATCGTTGGTAAAATTCATCATAGCAGCTCTCTTTCCGCGCGCTTTGAACGCGCTGTCTTTTTCGGCTCGTTGACGGGAGGACAGAGCTTTGCCAGCACGGAGGGCTTCTTCTCCTGTTGTGACGCTTGCGCCTGTTCCCGACGCGCCGCCTGCGCCAGCTCCATGAGGGAGATGGGCTTGCCGGACTTTGCCTGTTCCTCCGGCTCTGCCACGGTCTGCTTCGGCCCGTTGTTGATAACGCCGTCGATCATGCCGTAATCGTCCTCCATGGCCATCTCCGCATTTTTGAGATAGTTTTCCGGCTTTAGGAAGTCTGGCAGCGCCTTGAAGCCCCGGGAATCCACGTAATGACAGGATACCACGCCGTTCTGCCTCAGCGCCACGATGTCGCTGACGGACAGGCTGTGGCCGCGAAAATCCTCCGGGCGGCGGATGTTGAAGGTCTCATACAGCTCATTCAACCTGTCCTGCGTATCGCCCCTGCAGTCGAGGCTGCCCGCATAGACGGCGGCGTAATTTCCCTTTTCAATGGAAAGCCCCTTCTTCTCCAGATACTCGGCGTTCATAAAGCGAAGCTGCGCCGTATTATCATTATCCCGAAGCTGATAGATGGCAAAGCTGTCGGCGGTGTTGTCGAGGAACGCCTTTTCATAGTCCGGCGGTGCGAAGCGGTCTTTGACTGTCTCCCATTCGGAAGCCTCCACGCCGAAGATACCGTCAAAGCTGCGGATATCCTCTGCATCGAAAGCCATGGCCTCGGTGTTGTCCGTGTGAAGCATATACACGCTCACGTCCCGTTCCATGAGCTCCAGCGCACGCTCCTTTGTCAGCGGCAGCATATTGGAATCGGTGTAGCCGTAGGCGTTCATGCTCTCAACAGAAATCGCAGGGTCGGGGACGCAGCCGTTGTCCGGCGCTGTGACCGGCTCCGGCTCCTGCACGGCGATCTCCTGCACAGGCTGGGCTGTAAGGCTCTCCGTCTCCTTATCCAGCCCGCGCTCCTTGCAGATTTCCGCATAATGCCGGTCGATATCCGTAATCAGGGAAGAAGATGTTCTGTTGATGGTCTCCAGCGATGCGCGAAGCTCGGTCAGCTCCCTGTCCTTTGCCCAGGTCGCCAGATACCCGAAGCTGTTTTCGCCTGTCTCAATGCCGTAATAGGCGCAGACGGCGAAGGAGATGCTCTCCGCCTGAATCTCCTCGGCGGCGCGGGAGAGCTTTGCCTTTTCCGGGTACTGTGCGTGCCAAAACTCCTTCACGGTCTGCTCGCCGCCCGTGAAGTTCAGCCCATCCTCGCCTAAATAAAGAAAGCCCTGCTCCGGCAGCTCAATGGGCGCTGCTGTGATGACAGAGGCGGCGTGATTGACGGTGACATGGCTTTCAAGCGTTACCGGCATACCCGGATCGTAATCCGAGCCGCGCAGGTCATACGCATACAAGCCCTCCGGCAGCTTATCCCGGTCGATGCGCCCGTTGGAGAACAGCGCAGGCTTGCCGAATAGCTCAATCTGCTGATACTTTTCCCCGATTTCGTCCTTATTGTGGAGCTTGGAGTGGGCGATCTCATGGACGGCGGCGCAGACCGTCTGTACCTCGCTCATGCCTTCTCTGAGGACAATGCGCTGTTTGTCCACGGAGAAGTAACCGTCCATATTCTCCGCCAGCTTCTCAAAGAAGATGGGGACGGGCGCGCTGCGGCGCAGAGCTTCCATGAATACCTCGTAATTCTGCACGTCCCCCGTAAGGTTCGCCGCCAGCTCCGGCAGGGGCTTGCCTGCGGTCTGCTGCACGTCGAACACCACCACGGGCTTGTACATGGGGATCTGCACCGTCTTTTCCTCCGTGATAATATCGCCGTTCTCGTCCCGCAGGGGGAGCTTGGTGTCGGGGTCTAACTTCTGCTGCTCGATTTTCTTCTTGAAGGGCGTGGGGGCGATGATCTTAATGCCCTTTTCGCCCTTCTTAACGCTCCTTCCAAACTGATCGCGCCATTTGTTGAAGCCAGCCACATGGGTGGCGTCGGGGCGCTGCATATAGATGAGCATGGTGTTGTTGACGCTGTACTTGTGAAAGCGGCTCATGGTGGCAAGGTACTGCCTGTATTTGTCGCTCTCAAACAGCTCCTTTATGCCCGTCTCGATGCTGTCGGTGATGTCCTTGAGCCGTTCCTTGTTGGTCTGTTTTTCAGCCATTTCGTGCATACCTCCTTTGGATCATGGTAAAAACAGCGGCTCCCGCAGGGGAATGAAACGCCCGTGCGGGAGCCTGTGAGGGTCATTTGGTGAAGTCCAGCTTATAGGAGGAACGCGCGCCGTCGTCCTCCAGCACGATGAATGCGTCGTAGGTCTTGCCGGTTTTCTCGGAGTAGATACCGCTGGCGTAGGCGCGTCCCTGCGTCAGGAGCGAGGAAACCATCTTCTTTGTCAGGCTGATCTTCTTGGCGGCAAGGAAGCGGTTGTCCCGCCACAGCCCGAACTTGCAGCTCCGTCTCTCGCAGAAATAGCCGTTTTTGCTCTCCGTGACCTCTGCGCCGCAGCGGGGGCATTTACCCACCACGGGTCTGCCGGAGGGGAACAGCACCTCCGCGCCGTCCACAGGCGCAGCGTCCCGAACCAGCGCTGCGACCATATCGCAGATGCCGGCGAGGAACTCGTCCGCGCCCAGCTCGCCGCACTCGATCTCCTTGAGGCGGTGCTCCCATTCGGCGGTCAAAAGCGGGGACTGGAGCTGTTCGGGCAGCACGGTAATGAGGGACACACCCGCTTCGGTGGGAACGAGGCGTACAGATTTCTTCGCCTTTCTGCGCTCGGCAAAGCCCGTGGCCACCAGTTTTTCAATGACCGCTGCCCTTGTCGCGGGGGTTCCCAGCCCGCGCCGCTCCGCATCCTCCGGCATATCCTCCTTGCCCGCCGTCTCCATAGCCGACAGAAGCGTATCCTCAGTGAATTGTTTGGGCGGGGTCGTTCTGCCCTCTTTGACCGCGCAGGAGGAAACGGAAAGCATCTGTCCCTCGGAAAGCTCCGGGAGGGTGCTGTCCTGCTTGCCCTTTTCCGTGTATGCCCTCCAACCCATATTAAGGATTGTTTTCCCCTTGGCGGCAAAGGCATTTCCACCGCAGTCCAGCCTTGCCTCGGTCTCCAGATAGACGAAGGGCGCGCTGACCGCCATAAGCACCTGACGGGCGGCAAGGCGCAGGATCTCCCGTTCGCCTGCGGGCAGCGCATCCAAGTCCGTTTCGCCCGCCGCCATCGTGGGAACGACGGCGTGGTGGTCGCTGACCTTTTTGCTGTTGCACACCTGCCCCGAACAGACGGCTGCGGGCGGCTCCGTGCCGCAGACGCCCGCGCAGCACAGCGCCAGCGCGTTTACGCCGCCCTCCATATCGTCGATGAGATAGCGGCTGTCGGTGCGGGGGTAGGTGCAGAGCTTCTTTTCATAAAGGCTTTGCAGGTAATCCAGCGTCTGCTGCGCCGTGTACCCAAGCAAGCGGTTCGCATCCCGCTGGAGCGTGGTCAGGTCGTAGAGCGCCGGGGCTTTCTCTGTCTTTTCCGTCTGCACGACGGAGCTAACAGCGGCGGCTTTGCTGTTGCAGTCCCCGGCAAGCCGCTCCGCCTCTGCCTGCTCCTTCATGCGCCCGCCTGCGGCGGAGAAGCCGTCAAAGTCCAGATGGACGGTGTAAAAGCTCTCCGGCTGAAAGGCATTGATCTCCGCTTCCCGCTGCACCAGCAGCGCAAGGGTGGGCGATACCACGCGCCCCACGTTCAGGGTGCGGTGGTACATCACGGAAAACAGGCGGGTGGCGTTGATGCCCACCAGCCAGTCCGCCTTGCTGCGGCAGAGGGCGGAGGCGTAGAGGTTGTCGTACTCCGCACCGTCGCGGAGATTGTCAAAGCCATGAAGAATCGCCGCATCCTCCATGGAGGAGATCCAGAGCCGCTTTACGCGCTTGCGGCAGTTGTTGAGATTATACGCCGTGCGGAAGATCAGCTCGCCCTCGCGCCCGGCGTCGCAGGCGTTGACTACCTCGCAAACGTCCTCCCTGTGCATGAGGGCGCGGAGGGTGTTCATCTGCTTCTGCTTGTCCCTCGCCACGGTATACTGCCAGCTATCCGGCAGGATGGGCAAGTCCTCCCTTCGCCATTTGCCGTACTTTTCGTCGTAGGCGTCTGCGTCCGAAAGCTCCGCAAGATGCCCGAAGCACCAGGAGACGAGATAGCCGCCGCCCGAAAGAAAGCCGTCCCCGCGCCTGCCTGCGCCAAGAACGGCGGCGATGCTCCTTGCCACTGAGGGCTTTTCACACACAACCAATCGGTATTCGTTCATATTCCTTTATTCCTCCTCATCGTTGATATCGAAATCATCCGGCGCGTCCCAGCCCTTTGCCCGCAGGAACTCCTTGCGCAGGGTGTTGTTCCCGCAGTCCTCGATGGCCTTCTCCACATACAGGTCGCAGTTTGCGTAGCTGTATTCGTCGAAATAGTATTTGAAGTCGTAGTAGATGGATTTGACGGGCTTGGGGGTGCGGAGCAGCGCCTCCGCGTCCCCGCAGCCCGCTTCCACGGCTTTTACGATCTTCTGCCGAATGAAGTATTCAAAGGCTTTCTTGCCGCCCCGGTATCCGGGCTTTTGGGAGAGCGTATGCCGGATGAAAAGCGCCTGCTCGCGCTTCATGATCTGAATAAGCCGCTCGCGGGGAGACAGCTCCATGGGCGATTCTGTGCTGACTGTCTGTGTCACTTTTCTTCATCCTCCCCGGCGTTCGTCTCGTCCTCGGCTTCAAACTCATAATCCTCTTCTTCCTCGTCCTCGCCGTAGTCGTAATCGTCCAGATCGTCCGCCCCACGGGTGTCGGCCTTGGGCTTGCGGAGCTTGAACCAGTACAGCGCACCGCCGCCCAGCAGAAGCAGGAGGACGACCACAATGAGCCCCGCACCGCCGGACTTCTTTTCGGGCGCGGTCTCCGCAGGCTCGGCGGGCTGTGGCGTGGGTTCCGTCACTTCCTTGCCCGCGCACTCGCTCATATTGGTTCTGCACACCTTGCAGCCCGTGTTGATTTTGCCCACGGCGCATTTGTCCGTGCAGGCGCAGGCGGGGACGATGCTCTCGCCGTCCTTGGTCAGCGCCAGCAGGTCGGCCTCGTCCACAAGATTCAGGAAATGGACGTTCTCATTGCCCTTATCGTCCCGGTCGATGATGAGATAAAAGGTATTGCCGCCCTTGGTCGTCACGGTGATGAACTGCTTGCCTGCGCCGAAAGCGGAGCCGATGTCATCCATGAGCGTCAGGTTGCCGTCCGGGGTCAGGGGAGCGGAACCTCCGGCAGCGGTGTAATATTGCAGCAGTATCTCCAGAAGTCCCGCCATATCCGTATCGCTTCCGCTGTTTTCTGTCGGCGCGTTCATGACGTCAAGGTATTTGCCGTATACATAGCCTGTCTGCTCCGGCACGACCACCTTGTACCAGCCGTTGCTTTCCTCCAGCACCTTCACCTCCGCGCCGTTGAGCAGACGCCCGATCACGGTGTAATCCGTGCCGGGGCCGGTGCGCAGGTTCAAATAGGTGCGGACGTTGACCACCTTTCCGGACTGCTCCCGTTTGGCGGGAAGCGTCCAGCTCCGATCCCCGATGGTCACGGTATGGCTCCCATCCGCATTTTCGGTCACAAGCACGGTCAGTGTCTGTCCGTTTGGGGTCTGCTCACCGGTATTCGTATTCTCCGGCTGTGTAGTTGCAGTTGGGGTTTCCATGGTCGGGTCGCCCATTGTCGAATCGACCATATCGCCGCCTGCATAGGCCGTAACGGAAAAGACCGTCATGCAGAGCACGACGGCCAGTGTCACGGCAAAAAATCTCCATTTATTCTTCATCCACAAATTCCTCCGTTTTTCTGTATTCGTCGGGCAGCGCCGCCGTGGGACGCTTTTCCAGCATCGCCATCAGCGCCGCGAGCTGCTCGATGGTCAGCCCGTTCTCGCGGACGATGCCCACAATATCCGTGTTTTCCAGCTTCAGAATCTGCTCGTCCAGGGCTTTGAGCCGTGCGGTCAGCGATGTGAGCTTTTCCGCCAGCTTCTCGCGCTCCTGACGCAGCTTTTCAAGTCGCGGGTTCATAACATCCTCCTTTTTGCGTTGATATGGTTGTTGTTAAGGTAATCTGCCGAACTGGAGAAAATGGCTTCGCCAGTAGCTCGTGTCGATGGAAGCGTAGTGAATGGGGTCGCCGCAGTGGAGCATCCTGTTATTGCCCACATAGATGCCCACATGGGACGCGCCTGCGGTGTCGTAGGTCTTTTCAAAAAAGATCAGGTCGCCGGGACGGGCGCTTTCCGGGGAAACATAGGTGCACATACCCCGCAGCCCCTCCGCGCCCAGCCTGCCGAAGCTCCAATGCAGGCCGCAGTTGTTGTAGACATACGAAACGAAGCCGGAGCAGTCGAAGGAGGTGGCGGGCGAGCTGCCGCCCCAGATATAGGGGTAGCCCAGATACTTTTCCGCTTCCTTGATGATGGCGGCGAACTGCTCGTCCGCCAGCGCCTCCGGGGGTATCTCGTACTTCTCATACTTGGTGTGGTAGTACCGGTTCACATACGGGGAGCCGGGGAACAGGTCGGGGCGGTTGCCCAGCACGCTCATATACACGGCGTACATGGAGAGCTGATCGTGGGACATGATATGCACCGGCACATGGGAGAGGTTGAAGTTTTCCAGCTCCACATGGCAGATATAGTAGGTGTAGGGAACCTCCGCCTCGTACTCGTAGCTTTGCAGATTGCCGTTTTCGTCGGTGTAATAGCCGATATGCGTTTCGGTGCGGTATCTGGTTTCCGTGGCGACGGTTTCCGTTAAGATATACTGCTTTTCAAACAGCGTCTCCAGAATCCCGCCTATTTCGTCAATCGTCCATTCTCCGCCCTTGAGGGCGGTAATCATGGAAATGAGCACATAGGGGTCGTGCTCAATCTCGTCCAGGTCGAAGTGGTACTCGTCGTAATCGTGGGTGCTTTCGTAGCTGTTCAGGTATTCCCGCAGCTCGTCCTCCATGGCGCAGTAGGCGGCTTCCGCCGCCAGCATATCCACATCCTCCAGCGGATAGGTGGAGGCCGCAATGCCGGATATTCCTCCCTGAAACAGCGTGGAGCAGGAGGAAATGCAGGTCATGAGCAGCAGTATCGCGGCGGCGACGCCGCCCGCGATGAGGAAGCCCTTCTTGTGCCGGACAAAAAAGCTGCCGGCCTTTTTGCTCCCCTCGGCGGCGCGCTTTGCCGCCTTCGCGGTGGTCTCGGACGCTTTGACGGTATTCCTCGCGCCGTTCCCCGCTTTTGCGGCGGCGTATTCCTTTTTAATGGCCTGCTTCTGCTGCCAACGGGAATAGGGATTGGAAGCCCTGCCGTATTCCTGCTCGTACTGTTTGTTCAGCGCCTTGAGATTAGCTTTGTCTGCGGCGGCTTCCGCCTTGTCCGCTTTGCGGTAGGGCTTTTCCGCATGGGAGCGGTGCGCCGATTCCGCAATGCGCCAGGTGCGCTCCGCCGTCTCGGTCAGGGTGTTCGCCGCCTCCGTGCCGGGGTTGTCGCCGCCCTCCTCCCGGAGCTTGCGGTGGACTGCGCTGCGGACGGTATCCAGCGGCGCTTTCCTTGCGGCGTGCGCCAGCCTGGAGGGCGGACGCTTTTTGTCCGCCTCCTCAAAGAAAAGGCGCGTCGTGACCTTGCCGCTCTCACTGTCCACAACGCGCTTTTTGACCTTAACGGTTTTCTTGGGAATTTTCGCTTCGGCCTTTTCCAGCTTAATCGCCGCCCTGTCCGCCTTGCGGACAGCTCGTTCCAGCTCCGGCAGGGCGCGTTCTTCCTCGGTGAAAATCAGCCTTGGCGAGCGTTTTGCCATATTCATCACCTCCTGATGGGACTGCTGATGGGTTAAAAGCGTTATTCAAACAGAATTTCATCCGTTCTCTCCAGAAAATGCCGCTTGCCCGCCGGGGTGATGAGGGTATAGTGTCCCAGCTTGCCGCGCTCGGTGTAGAAGTCCCTCACCAGAAACAGACCGGCGCTCTTTTTGACCGCACGGGGAAAGAGCTTGCGGTTCTTGTCCCGAAACAGATACTTCTTTTCCTCCAGATACCGGGTAAACTGCTTTTCGGGAACGCCCAGCTCCTTGGCGGTGGTGCGGATGTTGGTGCAGTCCGCAGGGTCAACAAAGGCGTCGTAATACTCCGCTTTGGGGAGGGCAAGCCGGAGACGGCGGGTCAGCTCCCGGTTTCGGGCGTTTTCGCTGCGCAGACGGTTCAGGTACTCCGGCACGGCCTCGGGGTGCGCCTCCAGCGCATCCAACAGGCTGTCCGTCATATACGCGCCGTGCTTGCGGATGGAGGGAATGACCTCATGGGTGATCCAGCGCTTGAAGGCTCTCGCTTCCGGCTTTTTGGAGCAAAGGATCAAATGATAGAGTCCGGCTTCACTTACTGCATTTATTTCAATCGTCTTATCGGCGTTCTGGGGGTGGGGTACTTCAAGTAACCCACCTTCATCCGAGTCCAATCTGGACATTGCGCGCGTAACCTGGTTCAATCCGAGAGCTTTGCACACATCAACCGCAACAAACCAAGGAGCTCCGTCTTTCAGCACGGAACGTACCCGACCAAAATCTGCGCTTTCAAAAATCATAAGGTGGTTATCCATAGTCTTTTCTCCTTCCTTACTCTGTAATTGCGTCCTTCGCTTCCTCCCCGGTTTGTTCGGAGAGGTCGGACAATTTTGTCGTGATGATTTTGTACAGCTCCGTATCCTTGGGGAAGCGGTCTACGAAGGGCAGGATCACGCTGCCGTAGAACAAAAGCCCCTCGCCCTCGGCGGATTGGGTCACATACGAGAGCTGATGGGGCGAGATGTTGAGCTGCTTCGCCAGAATCTGCCGGTCGCCGGAAGCCTGGTTGAGCATATACACATAGTCGGAGTTTTCAAAGATGTTCTCCACCTCACGGCTGGAGAGCAGGTCTTTGACGTTCTGGGTGATGCCCGTGGGAACGCCGCCCCACTTGCGGAAGCGCTTCCATATCTCCACCGTATAGGCGGCGGTCTGCTCCTCCTTCAAAAGAAGGTGCATTTCGTCGATATAGTAGCGGGTGGACTTGCGCTGCTCCCGGTTGATCGTGACGCGGTTCCACACCGCGTCCTGCACCACCAGCATCCCGATCTTTTTGAGCTGCTTGCCCAGCTCCTTGATATCGAAGCTGACCACGCGGTTTTCGATATTCACGTTGCTGCGGTGGTTGAACACGTTGAGGGAGCCGGTGACGTAGATTTCCAGCGCCGTGGCGATATACTGCGCTTCCTTTTCGTCCTGCCTGCGAAGCTCGTTGTACAAGTCCTCCAAAATCGGCATCTTCTCCGGGCAGGGGTCGCTCAGGTATTCCCGATAGACAGAGCGCACACAGCGGTCGATGATGGTCTTTTCCACCGGCATGAGGCCGTCCTTGCCGCCCACGATCAGCTCGCACAGGGAGAGGATGAAGTCGGATTTCAGGCTCAGCGGGTTTTCGTCGTCGCTGTAATTCAGGTTCAAATCCATGGGGTTCAGGTAGTCGGTGGAGGTGGGCGAGATTTTCACCACCTGCCCGTGCAGGTGCTCCACCAGCGGGCCGTACTCCGCCTCCGGGTCGCAGATGATGATATCGTCGTTTGTGACGAGGAACACGTTGGCGATCTCCCGCTTGGCGGAGAAGGACTTGCCGCTTCCGGGCGTGCCCAAGATCAGCCCGTTGGGATTCTTTAACAGCTTTCTGTCTACCATGATGAGGTTATTGGAAAGGGCGTTCAGCCCGCAGTAGAGGGCTTCCTTGCCGTCCTGAAACAGCTCTTGGGTGGTAAACGGCACGAAAATCGCCACGCTGGAGGTGGTCAGCCCCCGCTGGATCTCGATCTGGTTATATCCCAGCGGCAGCGCGGACATAAAGCCCTCCTCCTGCTGGAAGTCCAGCCGCGTGAGCTGGCAGTTGTACTTCTGGGCGATGGAGCCCGCCTGAAAGACGTTGTTGCCGAGGCGCTGCCTGTTGTCCGCCACATTCACCACAAGGAAGGTCAAAAGGAACATACGCTCGTTGCGGCTTTGCAGCTCCTGCAAGAGCTTTTTCGCCTCCGTGCCGTAGGTGGCGAGGTCGGAGGGGATAATATCCATATCGTAGCCGGAGCGCACCGCCTTTTTCTGCTCCTCAATGGTCATTTTCTGCAAGTCGGTGATCTTGCGCTTAATGGTCTTGATGGCCTTTACCTGATCCACGGACTGGACGTGCATACTGACGATGAGGGAGCTTTCCATATCCAGGAAGTCCGCCAGCATCCGGTCGTTGAGCTCCGGCGCTAAAATCTGCAAGAAGGATACGCAGCCGGTCTTGCTGCCCACGCCGAAGCTGCTGCCGGTCTTGAACTCGAAGGTGCTGGGCGCGATGAAGTCCTTCACCGACAGCCCGGAGGGAGCCAGCCAGTCCCACGAAAAGCGGAAGGGCTGCGGCTCGTCCATGTGGAGCATCCCGTGCAGCAGGCGCAGGCGCTCCATCCCGTTCAGGCTCTCCGCCGTCACGCCCAGACGGCGGAAGTTGTTGAGGATATCCGTCTCGATGCGCTCCAATCGGGGCTTTGCCGCTTTCAGGCTGTCCGCCTCCACGCCGAAGGTCAGGTACTTGGTCTTAATAAGCCCGTTGTTGCCCCGTGCAAGCTGGCTTTGCAGCATCCCGGTGTACTCGGTGCGGAGCTTGTCAAAGCAGTCGCCCTGCAAGGGGATGGCGATGCGCCGGGCGTAGGTATCCCGCGTGGCGGAGAGGTTGATGAAGGAGAGCTGGAAGCGGATGGAGGAATCGAAATAGTTGAGGAAGTCGCACCAGCCGTCGAAAATGGCGGTCTTGTCCTCGTTCTGGTTGAGCTGGTAGTTGATATCCTGAAACTGCACGGTTTTCGTGTAGTAATTGTCCGTCACGCGGCACACGCCGTCAGGGTACATCCGCTGAAAGGGGATGCTGTCCTGGGCGGACTTCTTTCGTTTATCCTGACGCCTGGCTCTTGCAATCGCCGCGTCGATCTGCTTTCGCTCGGCTCGTGTGAGCTTTCTTGCGGGGGTTTTGTTTGTGGACAATCGCGTAGACCTCCTTATCCAAAATATCCTGCCGGTTCAGCAGGTCGTAGAAATTGTTCGTCCTGTACGGGCGCTGCTTGGGGCGCAGGAAGCACACCTGCACGATGTTGCGGATGAGCTTCTCCGGCGGCTGACCGTTCTTTTCATACATGGCCAGCAGGAAGAAGGGCAGCATGACCAGCATCATGCAAAGAGCCGCCGCGCTGCTGCCGATATGGCCCTTGAGCAGAAAGAAAAGCGGTACGCCGATGAGCGCGCCGCCGCCGAAGCACAGAATCTGCCGTTTTGTTAAATTGAACATGACCTTGGTTTTCACCGCGTTCAAGTCCTTGGGTACGGGAACGTATGCCAAATCTCATCACCTCCGTCAGTGAGCGTGGAACAGGCTCCTGGCAAGGGAGCTCGTCTTAAACAGCGTGAAGCACAGCAGCACCGTGTACCCCATGCACGTCCATATGGCCGCCGAGACGCTGCTCTCCACCACGATGTTCTGAATCAGCACCGCGTAGATCGCCACGCAGACGATGATGAGGAAGCCCTGAAAGCCCAGCGCCAGCAGGCTTCTGAGGTAATTCTGGCCCATCTGCCCCCATTCCCGGTTGGCCATGGTCGCCATGGGGATGGGCGCGATGGAGGTCACGCAGTAGATCTCGATCATTCTGCCGTAGCAGATGATGAAAATGCAGATGGTCAGCGCCCACATGGAAAGATGCACGACCACGGACTCCAGCCACAGCCCCAGCAGCGACCAGACCTCCATATCCGCGAGCGCTGCTTCAAATCCCGCGATATGCTCGTTGAACGTCAGGGACGTGTCCGATATGATGATGCCCGACGCGCTGTTGACAACGCTCTGAGCCGCTTCGAACACGCCCATGACAATGTTCCATGTGTTGGTGACGATGAGCACGGCGCAGGCGGTCTTGAATATCCACTTGAAGAACATCCATGTGTCCACGTCGTGCATGTTGTTCTTTTCCGTAATGAGCTGAATCAGCTCCAGCGTCATGACAAAGGCCAGGATCACGCCCGCGATGGGCAAAATCACATTGTCCGACAGCGTTCGGATCATGCCGTAGACGCCGCTGTTCCAGCCCTGGGGCGTAGCGCCCACCTGTCCGGCGATGCCCGCCACGCGGCTGTTCACGTTGTCAAACAGTCCGTTCACGTTGTCCATGATGCCGCTGATCAGCAGCTCCTTCAGCCATTCGGTGAATTTCTGCCATATCAAATCCAATGGGCTTTACCCTCCTTTCCCGCAGCGCCCGCCCCGAGGGGCGGACGCCGCGAAGGATTCGTGCGGGCGATTAACCGAACAGGCCGGAGAGCAGGGGAACGAGAATGACGCCGATGAGCGCCACGCCGCCACCGGCCATGAGCTGTTTCATACCCTGGCTTTTAGCGCCGGGGTTGTCGTTTCCGTAGCCTTCCAGCAGGTTGATGGCTCCCCAGATGCCGAGGCCGGCACCGAGGGCGATTACCAAAGTTTGAAGAACGCCGACAGCAGAGTTGAAAAATTCCATATTTGTGTTGCCGGAATCATTGGGTGTTGGTAGTGTTGAGATCTCGCGAATACAGCAGGAGCCGGAGCGAAAGCTGCGATGCAGCCCCGATTCCGGCTTCTCCTTTCAAATTTTAGTTCGTGGATTCGTTCCGACCCTGCAAGCGAGGAAGCGTCTTTTCTCATCCGTATCTATATGAAAAGCCGCCGCATGAGGGCGGCGGGCTTGTGCGCTCAGACGCGGCCCGCGTCGAACACCTCGTAGACCTCATCCGCTTTCGGCACCAGCCTTGTGGAGAGATACTTTTCGATATCAAAGGCGTTCCTTGGGTTCGCGTCCGACAGATACTTATAATTGGGGTGACGGGTGATATCGTACTTATCCGAGAGGAAGGGGCGCACGCCCCGAAGCTGCAAGATGCACTTGCCGCCGTCCAGCACCGCCAGCTCATCTATCGTGGCAAGGTCTTTGCCCAGCTTCTGATAGTTCAGGCTGTGGGACACCTCCCGTCCACGGCTCTCGCCGGTGTTGAAGGTGTCGATGGTCTCTTTCCCCAGCGCCTGATTCAGCTCCTTCAGCGTGCCGGGCTCCTTGCCGCCCAAAAAGATGGAGCTGTCGCAGTTGCCGATGATGGTGTCGGCGTTGTCCTTGTACAAAGCCTTTAGCTGACTTTGGGCTTGCAGCACCAGACAGGCGGAAATCTCGCGGCTGCGGATGGTGGCCATGAGCTTTTCCAGATTCGGTATCTGCCCGATGTTGGCGCACTCATCGATGAGGCAGCGCACATGGACGGGGAGCCTGCCGCCGTACACGTCGTCGGCCTTTTCGCACAGCAGGTTGAATAACTGGCTGTAAATCATGGAGATAAGGAAATTGAAGGTGCTGTCGGTGTCGCTCATGATGAGAAACAGCGCCGTTTTCCGGTCGCCCAGGGTATCCAGCTCCAGCTCGTCGTACATGGTGATTTCCCGCAGCTCCTGGATATCGAAGGGCGCAAGGCGCGCGCCGCAGGAAATATTGATCGACTTAGCTGTTTTGCCCGCCGCTAATTTGTATTTTTTATATTGCCGCACGGCAAAGTGATTCGGCTCCCGCTGCGCCAGCTCCTTGAAGGCCAGATCCACGTTGTTCTCAAAGGTCTCATCGTCCTCGCGTACCTCCATGGCGTTAATGAACTCGATGAGGGTGGCGAAGTTCTGTTCCTCCTCGGGGGCTTCGTAGTGGATATAGCCGATGAGCGCCGTGTAGAGCAGCGTCTCGGCCTTCTGCCAGAAGTCGTCCCCGGATTTCCCGTCCCCCTTGGTGTTGGCGATGAGGGTCGTGACCAGCTTCAGAATATCCTTCTCACTGTGGATATACGCAAAGGGGTTGTAGTGGTGGGACTTCTTGAAGTTGATGGAATTGAATATCTTCACCTTATAGCCATTGCGGAGCATGAGCTTTCCGCACTCCACGGCGATGCTGCCCTTCGGGTCGGTGACAACGTAGGAACTGTGTAATTGCATGAGATTTGGCTTAATGAAAAACCTCGTCTTGCCGCTGCCGGAGCCGCCCACCACCAGCACGTTTTTGTTCCGCGCCGTCTTGGGGTCTTTGGGACGGTTGGACATCATGAGC
>OLOQ01002301.1_pt1 | contig 15969 bp, 16 predicted proteins | sample 1673101 | NCBI WGS metagenome assembly OLOQ01 (sample SAMEA3136754, study PRJEB25190) | human gut metagenome | biome: human gut; feature: human-associated habitat; material: faeces | place: Austria | collected 2013 | reverse complement strand
AAAATATTTTTTTCTTTTTTTTACTATTTTTTTCTAATTTATTCTATTTTTTTCATAATTAATTAAATTTAATTTTCTTTTCCTCTTTTTAGATTAATTTCAAAATAGTTTTCCACATTTTATAAACTATTTTTATCTAATTTATTCTATTTTATTCTTTTTTTTTCTAATTTATTCTATTTTTTTCATTCCATCATATATTATTAATTTTAAAAACAAAAATGAAAATTAAAAATTTTCATTTTTAATTCTACTTTTTATCATACCCAAAAAATTATTTATTTTAAAAAGTTTTCCACAAACAATTAATAAGTTGTGGAAAACTTTTTTATTAATCTTCTTTAAGTCTAATAGGTAAAATCATATAAACATAATCTCTATTTTCTGTTGATTTTATCAAACAAGGAGAAATACTTGTACCAAATTCAACATAAACATTTTCATCATCAATTGCTTTCAAGCAATCAAGAAAATATTTTGGATTAAATCCTGCTTCAAGATTTTTTCCTTCAGTTGAAACAAATAATTCCTCTTTAGCATCACCTGTTTGATTTGTACAAGAAATAACAACTTTACCAATATCAACATTTATTTTTACTGGGTATTTTTTCTCTTTTTCTACAGAAGATGCAGAAATTAAACTAATTCTTTCAAAACTATTTTGTAAATTACTTTTATTAACCTCTACTCTTGTTTCCCAATTATCAGGAATAACACTTTTATAATTTAAAAATTCACCATCAAGAATTCTAGTAACAATTTTACAATTATCCATTTCAAATAAAGCCTGATTCTTTGAAACCCCTATTTTTACTGGTTCAAAAGAATCTAATAAAATTTTATTTACTTCGTTTAATGTTTTTCCAGGAATTACTGCATTAAAATCATTTGTCTGTTTGTTTAAGAATATACTTCTTAAAGCAAGTCTAAATCCGTCTACTGCAACAATATTTAGTTTATTTTGTTTAACTTCGAATAAGCATCCTGTAAAAATAGGTCTATTTTCTTCTGAACTTACTGCAAATATAGTTTTTCTAATCATATTTTTTAAAGTATTTTGTTCAACTTCTATAGAATTTTCAACTTCAATCTTTGGAAGTTCAGGAAATTCTTCTGGATTCATAGTTGCTAATTTATATAAAGATCCTTCACATTCAATTTCTAATAAATTTTTGTCATTTAAAGTTAAATAAATTTCAGTATCTGGTAATTTTCTTATAATTTCACTAAACATTATAGCATTTACAACAGTACTACCTTGTTCTTTAACATCACATTCCATCACATATTCTATACCGATTTCTAAATCATAAGTTGTTAATTTTATTTCATTATCATTTGTTTGAATAAGTATACCTTCTAGTATAGGCATTGTAGTCTTAGAAGCCACACCTTTAACTACGGAATTAATGGCTTTTAAGATTTTGTCTTTGTAACATACAATTTTCATTTTTGTTCCTCCCTATAAATATATATTATAATAATAAAAGTATTTAGTAGTAGTAGTAGTAGGTACTGTGGAAACTGTGGATAACTATGTTGAAAGTTACTACCCCTAGCAAAATGCCTGTGCATAACTCAGTGGATAACTTGGTAAAATTTCCACAGTGAAAAAATTGGAATGTGGATAAATGAGTTTTCCACATGTTATACACACGTTTTCCACATGGTGGTGTGGATATCTAATGTCGCTATTCCGTAAGAACAGATTCAACATTTTTTTCCAAACAATTATTTTTCCAAACATAAATTTAAAAACAATAAATTTTATTTAGAGCCTACTTGTTTTTTTCACTCGTAATTATGTTTTCCACACTTTCCACAATTAACTTGGTACTATTTTTCTCTTTTATTTCTTTTGCAATTTTGTTGTAGCCATGTATTACTGTTGAATGGTCTCTATTACCGAATTCTACACCAATTTGAGGGAATGACATCCCTGCAACTTCTCTACAAAGATACATTGCAATTTGTCTTGGAAAAGCAACATCATTAGACCTTTTACTACCACTTAAGTCATCTTTATCTATGCTAAAATATTTAGCAATAGTTTCTTTTATGAAATCACTAGAAATTACTTTTTCGCTTTCATATTTGAATTCATTAATAATATTTTCCGCAAGTTCAATTGTAATTGGACTGTGTGTTAAATTGGCTCTAGCAACAATTTTATTAAATACACCTTCTAATTCTCTTATGTTTGAATCAATTTTTGTTGCTATGTCGGATAAAATCGAATCATCAATTATTATACTTTCATCCTGAGCCTTTTTTCTTAAAATTGCCAAACGAGTTTCATAATCTGGACAAGATATATCTGCTAAAAGCCCCCATTCAAATCTAGATTTTAATCTATCTTCCAAAAATTCAATATCTCTTGGAGGCTTATCACTTGAAATAATGATTTGTTTTCTAGCTTCTCTTAAAGTATTAAATGTGTGGAAGAATTCTTCTTGAATTCTTTCTTTACCAGCTATAAATTGGATATCATCAATAAGTAGAACATCTATATTACGATATTTATTTCTAAACATTTCGGTTTTACCATCTCTGATAGCGTTTATAAGTTGATTTGTAAATTTTTCTGATGTAACATATAGAACATTAGATTTTGGATTATTTTCTAAAATTCTGTTACCAATAGCTTGCATTAAGTGAGTTTTACCCAAACCAACACCACCGTATAAAAATAACGGATTGTAAGATTCTCCAGGTTCATTTCCTACTGCTAATGCTGCTGCATGTGCAAATCTGTTGTTATTACCCACAACAAAAGTTTCAAAAGTATATTTTGGATCTATTGTCTGATGGTTAGTTTCAAGTTCTGCATCTGTAACATTCGAATTTTTATCTGCAATAATATTTTGATTTGTGTTTTCCTCTTTTGAAAGATCAATAACAGAAAAAGTCCATTCTTTATTTGTGATAAATCTTAAAGTGTTGAAAATTAGACTATTAAACTTGTTTTCAATAAAATCTTGTTGAAATTCAGAAGTTGCTGTAAAAACAATATGATTATCTTTTATTGAATCAATTCCTAAGGGAGCAAACCATGTATCATAAGAAATTGTTGAAACTTCACCTTTGAGTAATTCTTTTAATTTGCTTAAAAGTTCATCTTTGTCTACGCCCATTTTTTTTCATCCTTTCTAACAAAACTTATCCACATAGTTATCCACAGTTGTTGATAAGTTTGTAATATTTTAGTAATAAAAGCCAAAAATATACGAACAGAATTTTTACTGAAATACCAATAAAAAACGCGCATTTTTTTGTAATTCATATAATAACAAATAATATAATAAAAAGTCAATAGGGTTGTGGAAAATTTTTTTTAATTGTGGAAAATTTATAAAAAAACTGTGGATAACTTCCTTATATTACAAAAATATTACAAAAAAATGAAAAATAAAAGTTTACATAGTACCAAATTTCTTTTTACACTTTTTTAAAAAAACTCTTGACAAACGCAAACTGTTTACTGTATAATCGATATACTTGCAAATATGTATAAAACTTCCAGAAATGGAATTTAATAAAATTAAGCAGTAGGAGGTGCTAAAGAATGAAAAGAACATTTCAACCAAAAAACAGACAAGAAAAGAAAGAACACGGATTTATGAAAAGAATGAAAACAAGAGCAGGCAGAAACGTTTTAAAAGCAAGAAGAGCTAAAGGTAGAAAAAAATTAAGTGCATAATTTAATTTTTTTCATGCCACTTTTCAAATGCAAGAAGGTATAAAAATGAAAAAAACAAAAATGTTAAAAAAAAATTATGAATTTAAACACGTTTTGTCAAAAGGAAAATATTTTTCAGGAAAAAACATAGATGCTTTTATAAAAGACAATAATAAAGACTGTAATTTACTAGGACTAGCCATAAGTGTAAAAACTGCAAAAGCAGTTAAAAGAAACCACATAAAAAGGCTAATTAGAGAAAATTATAAGATATTAGAACCACAAATAAAAACAGGAAAAAGCATCGTTTTTTTATGGAAAAAGAATGTAGACATAAAATATGCAACATTTGAAAACATAAAAAAAGATATGAATTATATATTTGACAAGGCACAAATTAAAGAAAATACGGAAATATTGAAATGAAAAAAATATTATTAAAAGCAATAAATTTTTATCAAAAGCATATTTCTTTATGGTTAGAAAGTAAAAATATAAATTGCAAATTTTACCCAACATGCTCAGAATATACAAAACAAGCAATAGAAAAGTATGGTGCGGTAAAAGGTACAATTTTAGGAATACATAGAATTTTAAGATGTAATCCTTTCTCAAAAGGCGGGTATGACCCGCTAAAATAGTCAGGAGGAAAATAAATGTTTCAATTTTTTGCAAACATTTTTGGATATTTATTGAACTTTATTAACAATTTTGTTGGGAATTATGGTTTAGCAATAATTTTATTCACTGTTTTGATAAAAATTATTATGTTACCATTATCAATAAAACAACAAAGGACAATGAAAAAAAGCACAGAACTTAACGAAAAAATTAAAGTTTTGCAATTTAAATATAAAAATGATCCAGAAAAGTTAAATAGAGAAATGATGGATTTATATAAAAAAGAAAATATGAGTCCATTTAGTGGATGTTTAAGTACAATAGCACAATTTATATTATTAATATCAATATTCTATATGGTTAGATGCCCATTAACATACATGGAAAAAATAAATAATGACCAAATAAACACATATGTACAACAACTAAAAGACGGTGGAATTACTGTAAATCAAGCATATTCAGAAATTGATATAATAAGAGAATTAGATTACTTAAAAGAAAAAATGCCAGAAGATGAAGGTTTGAATAAAATTAATTTAAACATGAATTTCTGCGGATTAGACTTAAGTAAAATACCACAACAAAACTTAAATGATTGGACAGTATATATAATACCAGCACTTTATATAATATCAACATTTATATCAATGAAAATTACAACATCAATGCAAAAGAAGAGTAAGAAGAATGATGGAGTGATTGATATTACTGAAAAAGATGAAAAAGACAGTAAAGAAGAAGAGAAAAACGAAATGGAAGATATGATGGAACAATCAAACAAAATGATGTCTTGGATGATGCCAATAATGTCTGTTTCAATATCTCTTGTAGCACCATTAGGGTTAGCGTTGTATTGGTTAGTAAATAACATTTTAATGATTGGCGAAAGATTAGTTTTAAACAAAATTATAAAAGATTAAATATATTTGCCGGAAGAAGGGGAAATGTTAGAATGAGTAAAAGTATTGTAGCTGAAGGAAAAACAACAAATGAGGCCATAGAAAAAGGCTTAAAAGAATTAAAAGTTACTAAAAATATGGTTGATATTAAAGTTTTAGAAAGTGGGGAAAAACGCAGTTTTTTCAGTATTTTAGCACCAAGAGTTGTTAAAGTACAATTAACAGTAAAAGAAAATGAAAAACATGAAAATGTAAAAAAAGATAGAAAAGAAATAGAATTATCTATTGAAGAACAAGAAAAAGCAGAAAAAAATGTAGAAAAATTCTTAAAAGAATTTTTAGAAAAAACTCAAAAAGATGCTAAATATAGCATAGAAAAGACATCATCAGGACTAAAAGTAAACATAAATAATGAAAATTTAGGATTTTTAATAGGATACAGAGGAGAAACATTATATGCTTTCCAAACTATCTTATCTACAATAGCAAGCAAGGGAACAGAAAGCAGAGTAAGAGTTGTTTTAGACATAGAAGGATATAAAGCAAAAAGAGAAAAAGCATTAGAAGATTTGGCAGAAAAACTTGAAAAAACAGTTATAAAAACTAAAAAATCTGTTACTTTAGAGCCAATGCAAGCCTATGAAAGAAAGATAATTCATGCAAAACTACAAAATAGCGACAAAGTAGAGACTAGAAGTATAGGAGAAGAACCTAGAAGAAGAGTAGTTATATCTTTAAAAAGAAATTAAATATATAAAATCGGAGGTCAAAGGTCAGATTTTACTTGTATAAAGTAATTCTATCTTTGGCTTTTTTTTTGTTGAAAAAGGAGGTAAAAAATAATGGATGTAATCGCTTCAATATCTACGGCTCCGCGGAATTGGTGGAATTGGAATAGTACGTATGAGTGGGGAAAAATGCTTTGATGTACTAAATAAAATTTTTAAACCTAAAAAGCAAGAAAGCGTAGAAAATATTAAAGGATATACAATAAAATATGGTCATATTGTAGAAAATGAAGAAATAATAGACGAAGTTTTAGTATCATATTTCAAGGCTCCAAGAAGTTACACAACAGAAAATATGTGCGAAATAAACACACATGGTGGAAATATAGTAATAAGAAAAATATTAGATTTATGTTTAAAAAATGGCGCAAATCTAGCCGAGCCAGGGGAATTTACAAAAAGAGCATTTTTAAATGGAAGAATTGATTTATTACAAGCAGAGTCTGTTATAGATGTAATAAATGCAAAATCAGAAAAAGAAGCAAAAACGGGAATAAAGCAATTAGAGGGTGTTTTATCCAGAAAAATAAAGGAAATAAAACAAGAAATTTTAGATGTTATGGTTAATGTGGATGTTAGCATAGATTATCCAGAATATGATGTTGAAGATGTTACAAGTAGCCAAATATCAAGCATGTTAGACAGTGTACAAAATAAATTGAAAATACTTGAAAAAAGTTTTGACAACGGAAAATTGATTAAGGAAGGAATAAAAACTGCAATAATTGGAAAGCCAAACGCAGGAAAATCATCACTATTAAATGCAATACTAAAGGAAGATAGAGCAATTGTTACGGAATATGAAGGTACAACAAGAGACACAATAGAGGAATTTGTTAATATAGAGGGTGTTCCTCTAAAATTAATAGACACTGCAGGCATAAGGGATGCTAAAGACGAAGTTGAAAAAATAGGAATAAAGAAGTCTAAGGAAATTGCAAATGATGCAGATTTAGTTATTGCAATATTTGATAGTTCTAAGGAATTAACTGTAGAGGATGAAGAAATTTTAAATATTATAAAAAATAAAAAATCAATAATTTTGTTAAATAAAGCAGATTTGAATAGTGTTTTGACTGAAAATGATGCTAAATTTAAAGAAATTACTGAAAATGTTATAAAAATTTCTGCATTAAATGGAGTTGGATTGGAAAAATTGTACAATTTAATATCTAAAATGTTTAGTTTGGAAGAAATAAATGTAGATAATGATGTTATAGTTACAAATTTAAGACATAAAAATTTAATTTCAAAAGCAATCGAAAATGTTAAAAAAGCAAAAAATACTGTTCAAGAAAATATGCCAATTGATATAATTGCAATTTTTATAAAAGATATTTTGGAAGATTTAGGAAATATAACAGGAGAAGTTGTAACTGATGATATAATAAATGAAATTTTTTCTAAATTCTGTTTAGGAAAATAACACCATAAAATTATCATGAGAATCCAAAATAAACCAAATTAATACAAAAACCAGTATAATTTTATAGATAAGATACTAAAATTGAAATAAAACGAAAATAAGAGAAAGTTTTTGAAAAATAATATAAAAAATTTAAAAATTAAAATAGCTAATACAATAAACAGAAAATGTATACAAATTGTGGAAAGAAAATCAAAATAAAAGAACAATTGTGGAAAAAATTAAGAAACATTACAAAAAAATAGGCGAACAAATATTACAGTATACATAAAATATTTTGGTTAACCTATAGGATAAGCACTATATCGTAAAATTAAATTGAAACACGCTATCCTACGGAAATTGAGATGTTCGACAAAATTCGACAAAACATAACTTAAACTAATTAGTTAAATTGGTTTAGAGTATAAAAAAAACAGCGTTTTCTGTTTCTTGTGGAAAGGAAAAAATATGAGTTATTATGCAGGAGACTACGATGTAGCAGTTATTGGAGCAGGACATGCAGGATGTGAAGCAGGACTTGCATCAGCAAGATTAGGAATGAAAACATTAGTATTTTCTATCAGCCTAGAAGCAGTAGCAAACATGCCATGTAATCCACACATAGGAGGAAGTTCAAAAGGCCATCTAGTTAGAGAAATTGACGCACTAGGTGGAGAAATGGGAAAAAATATTGACAAAACAATGATTCAAATAAAAATGTTAAACACATCAAAAGGACCAGCGGTCCATTCTTTAAGAGCACAAGCAGATAGAAAAAAATATCATGCAGAAATGAAACATACTTTAGAAAAACAAGAAAACTTATTCTTAAAACAGGGAGAAATTGTGGATATTAAAGTAGAAAATGGCAAGGTAGTGGGGATAGAAACAGCAGTTGGCGCAATATATGGAGTAAAAGCAGTTATAGTTGCTACAGGAACGTATCTTAAAGGGAAAATATTTATGGGAGAATTTTCACAAGAAAGTGGACCTGATGGAGTTGCTGCCGCGAATAAGTTATCAGAATCATTGAAACGTATAGGTGTTGATTTAGTAAGGTTTAAAACGGGGACACCTGCAAGAATAAATAAAAGAAGTATTGATTTCAGTAAAATGGAAGTCCAAAAAGGAGATGAAAATATTGTACCATTCTCTTTTGAAGACGAAATAAAAGACTTAAAGCAAGTAGATTGCTATCTAACCTATACAAATGAGAAAACGCACCAAATAATAAGAGATAATTTGCATAGGTCACCATTATATGGCGGAGAAATAAAGGGAACAGGGCCTAGATATTGCCCATCTATAGAAGATAAAGTTGTTAGATTTAGTGATAAGCCTAGACATCAGGCATTTGTTGAACCAGTTGGAATGGATACAGATGAAATGTATATACAAGGTTTAAGTTCTTCTTTACCAGAAGATGTACAAATTGCTTTATATCACACAATACCAGGACTTGAAAATGCCGAATTTACAAGGTCTGCATATGCTATAGAATATGATTGTATAGACCCATCAAACTTAAAACTATCACTAGAGTATAAAGGAATAGACGGTCTATTTATGGCAGGTCAAACAAATGGAACTTCTGGATATGAAGAGGCTGCATGCCAAGGATTAATTGCAGGAATAAATGCTGCACAAAAAATAAAAGGAAAAGAACCAGTGATTTTAGACAGAACTCAAGGATATATCGGTGTTTTAATTGATGATATCGTTACTAAAGGAACAAACGAACCATATAGAATGATGACTTCTAGAGCCGAATATAGACTACTTTTAAGACAAGACAATGCAGATTTAAGATTAACAGAGATTGGACATGATGTTGGCTTGATTTCTGAGGAAAGATATCAAAAATTCTTAACAAAAAAAGCAAATATTGAAAAAGAAATTGTAAGATTGAAAAATACTATTGTTAAACCAACTCAAGAAGTGAACGAATTGTTGATAAACTGTGGAACATCACCTCTTACAACAGGTACAAAGATGAATGAACTTTTAAAAAGAACGGAACTTAATTATGATAAATTGGCTCCAATTGACCCAGAAAGACCAGAATTAACTTTACAAGAGAAAGAAGAAGTTGAAATTCAAGTTAAATATGAGGGATATATTAAAATGCAAGAAGAGCAAGTAGAAAAATTCAAAAAAATGGAGACTAAGTTGTTGCCTGAGGATATTGATTACAGTTCAATTAATGGCTTATGTTTAGAGGCAAGACAAAAACTTGATAAACTTAGACCACGCTCAATTGGGCAAGCATCAAGGATTTCAGGAGTTTCTCCGGCTGATATATCTGTACTTTTAATATATTTACAAGTAAATAAAAAAACTAATAAATAGGAACTGAAAGAATTATAATAGAATATTTACTAATATGAAATTATTAAAATAAATATTTTAAAGGAGATAGTATGAATATAGAAGAATTTAAAGAAATAATGATATCATATGGTTCAAAAATAGAAATAAATTTTACCGAGGAACAAATAAATAAATTTTATAAATATATGAATCTATTATTAGAATGGAATGAAAAAATTAATTTAACGGCAATAACAGATCCAAAAGAAGTAATTTTAAAACATTTTATAGATTCGCTAACAATAAATAAATATTTAAAACAGAATTCAACACTTGCAGATGTTGGTACAGGAGCAGGTTTCCCGGGAATTCCATTAAAAATAGTAAGACCTGATTTAAAAATTACATTAGTTGATTCTCTAAATAAAAGAATTAATTTTTTAAATATTGTTATAGATGAATTGGAACTAAAAAATATAACTGCTGTTCATAGTAGAATTGAGGATTTTGGAAAAAATAAACAGTATAGGGAAAAGTTTGATTATGTTACGGCAAGAGCGGTTGCAAATTTAGCGGTTCTTTCTGAGTATTTACTTCCAATTATAAAAGTTGGAGGACAGGCTATTGGTATGAAAGGTAGTAATGTTAAAGAGGAACTTGTTGATGGAAAGAATGCGATAGGTGTTTTGGGCGGAAAGTTAAGTTGCGTTGATGAGTTTGTTTTGCCGGATTCTGATATTTTTAGAAATGTTGTTGTAATTGATAAAATTAAGAATACTCCTGGAAAGTTTCCTAGGAAAGCAGGGGTTCCTTCTAAAGAACCAATTAAATAAAAAGAAAGCACTATGTTTTGTAGTGCTTTTTTAGTTTTATAAGAAACAAGTTTTTATATATTGTATTTGCGTAAGAGCTCCTTCATTCTTAAAAATCTTCTCGGCTGCATTACGAAATATAAGAATTTGTTGCTGTAAAAACTGCAAATTTTTTAGAAAAATTCATAAAAAATATTGACTTTTAACCAAAAATTGTATAAGATAAATATAGCAAAAAACAAAGTAACAAGTAAACATTTACATAAAAGAAACGGGGGCAAAAAAAGTGGGAAAAATAATATCAGTAGCAAACCAAAAAGGCGGAGTAGGAAAGACAACAACAACAATAAACTTAAGTACAATGCTAGCAAAAAAAGGAAAAAAAGTATTACTAATAGACGCTGATCCTCAAGGGAATGCAACAAGTGGAGTAGGAGCAGAAAAAGAAGTAGAATACTCAACATATGACATATTAGTATCAGACGTTGACATGGCACAAACAGTAGAAAAAACAATGATAAAAAATCTATTAGTATGTCCATCAAACATAAACTTAGCAGGAGCAGAAGTAGAACTAGTATCGATGATGTCAAGAGAACAAAGACTAAAAGAAAAATTAGATGAAGTAAAAGACAAATTTGACTACATATTAATAGATTGCCCACCATCATTAGGACTAATAACATTAAATGCATTCACGGCTTCAGACAGTGTTTTAATACCAGTACAATGCGAATACTATGCGCTAGAAGGACTTGGACAACTACTAAATACAATAAACTTAGTAAAAAAGCACCTTAACAAAACACTAGAAATAGAAGGAGCACTTCTAACAATGTATGATGCAAGAACAAATTTATCAAACCAGGTAGTAAAGGAAGTGAAAAAATACTTTGGAGATAAAGTTTACAAAACTGTTATACCTAGAAATGTAAGATTAAGCGAAGCACCAAGTTACGGAATGCCTATAACAGAATATGACCCAAAATCTAAGGGAGCAAAGACATACGAAAAATTTACAAAAGAATTTTTAAAAATAAATAATGGATAAAATAAGAGAGGAAAGTGATAAAAATGCCTAAAATGACTGGATTAGGAAAAGGGTTGGACGCTTTATTTGGACCAACACCAGAAGAAGAAAAAGTAAAAGATGATGACATACTTAAAAATCTAAAAATAACAGAAGTAGAGCCAAACAGAGAACAACCAAGAAAAAACTTTAATCAAGAAGCATTAGAAGAACTAGCGGAATCAATAAAAGAATATGGATTAATACAACCAATAGTTGTAACAGAAAAAGATGGATATTACTGTATAATTGCTGGTGAAAGAAGATGGAGAGCGTGTAAACTTGCAGGTTTAGAGGAAATACCAGCAATAGTAAGAGAAGATGATGAAAGAAAAAATAAAGAAATCGCACTAATAGAAAATATTCAAAGAGAGGACTTAAATCCATTTGAAAAGGCTCTTGGAATAAAAAATTTAATGGAATCATATAACCTTACACAAGAAGAAGTTGCAAAAAAATTAGGCAAAGGAAGAAGTACAATAGCAAATTCAATAAGAGTTCTAAACTTAGAACCACGTGTGTTAGAACTTGCTAAACAAGGAAAAATATCAGAGGCACATTGTAAATTATTACTTTCAATTACAGACCCAGAAAAACAATATTTAACAGCAATTGATATTATAGAAAGAGGAACAACAACAAGAGAACTAGAACAAACAAATAAAAAAATAAATCAAAAACAGGTATCAAAAGAAGAATTGAAAAAAATAAATATCTTATATAAAGATATAGAAAATACTTTCCAAGGTTTTTTCGGTACAAAAGTAAAAATGGCTCCAGGAAAGAAAAGAGGAAAAATAATAATAGAATATGCATCAAATGACGACTTAGAAAGAATTTTGAATATTATAAAATAGAAAGGTTGATTAAATGCAGGGAATAACTGAAATTTTAAAAACAGATAATTATTTGTTAATTTTAAGTGTAATAGTTTTAATATTATTTATTGGAGTAATAGTATTATTAATAAATAATGTTAATATGTCAAGAAAATACAGAAACTTTATGAAAAAATTAGGAAATGGTAAGGATCTAGAAGAAGATTTAAGCAATTATATGTATAGAGTTGACAGAGTTGAAAAACAAAATGGTCAAATAATGGAATTTTGTAAAAGCCTAGATAATGATTTATCAAAGTGTATACAAAAAGTTGGTGTTGTTAGATATAGTGCTTTTAAAGACACAGGAAGTGATTTGAGTTTTGCAGTTGCTTTATTAGATGAACAAAATTCAGGTGTTGTATTTAATGGCATTTATTCTAGAGAAATGTCTAATATTTATGCTAAACCAGTCGAAAAAGGTAATTCTTCTTATACATTGTCTGCAGAAGAAGCAGAGGCTATTAGAAGGGCAATTAGTTCGAATAATGTATATAGGGAGAAATAAGAAATAAATGAAAGAAAATTTAATAAAAGTAAAAAAATTTGTAGAAAAACATGATGAAATTTTTGTAACAATTTTAATTTTTATTATGTCTTTAGGATATTCACTATATGTAAAAACGTGCGTGGGAGACGAAGTTTGGAATTTTCAAAATGTATACAAAATTTATAATGGTTACAAAATATATGTAGATGCAAATGTTATATCCACTCCTGTATTTCATTTTATAGGAGCTTTGGTTTTTAAAATATTTGGAGCAAACTTTTTTGTTTTTAGAATGTATAGTTTAGTAATATATACTATATTTTTTGTTGGAATATATAAATTATTTAAATGTTTAAAAATAGACAAGAAAAATGCAGTTTTTTTATTAATTATATTTTTTGCTTTACAATGTAATCTTATTATAGCATCTGCAAATTATAATACATTTGCAATTATGTTTTTGGTTTTTTCAGTAATGGTAGTAATAAATAAAGAAAATATAAAACATTATGTTTTAATTGAATCAATATTAATAACATTAATATTTTTAACAAAACAAAATATTGGAGTATTTTATTTAATAGGTTTAATATTATATACAATTTTAAATAAAAAAGAATTAAAAAATACAATAAAAATTTTAGGAATTACTGGAATTTTTGGAATATTATTTGTGTTGATATTATATTTTAATAATCTTTTAGAAGGATTTATAAGTTATGCAATACTTGGAATTAAGGAATTTGATAAAGAAAATAAAACTGTAGGTTATTTTGCAATTTATGCAACATTTGTGGCTATTATTAATGGGTTATTATTAATTTATACTAACTCAAATGATAAGTTTAAAAAAAGAAAAGAAAGAAAAAATATTAATAACATTGCTTGTTTTGCATATCCATTGTTAGGAATGTCATATCCTATCTTTAATATTTCGCACATAAAATTTGCTTTATCAATACAATATGTTTTATTATTTTATATTTTATATTTTTTAGTCAAAGGAAGCAAAATAGAAAAAAATAAAATAAAAAAATATATAATTTTTATATTGGAAATTTTTATAATAGGATATTATTCAATAAGTTCGATTACATATACAATAAAATATTTTAGAAAAATTTCAAATGATGAATATAACTACAATGAACCATATTTTGGGACAATATTTAATGATGAAACAAAAGAAAAAATTAAAGATGTAACTGAATATATGCAAAATTGTGATAAAGAAGTTGTTTGTATATCTACAAATGCAGGGTTATATATGATACCATTAAAACAGAACAATAAAGAATTTGATATGTTACTATTAGGAAATCTTGGAAAAGATGGAGAAAAACGGTGTTATAGAAAAATTAAAAGAATTTAAAGGCAAGAAAATAATATTAATGAATAAGGAAAAAAAATGTTGGCAAGAATCTGATAAAATAATTGAATTTGTAAAAAATAATTTTACAAAAATAGGCGAAATAGATGATATCCTAATATATAAATAAAAATGAAAAAGAATAAAAAGCAAATTAGGCTTATTTATTCTTTTTTTCTATTATACACATATAGCATAATAAATCATTTATAAAACTAAGTTAAATCGTATCTAAGTAGCCTGATTGGACTAGAAATTATTATAATGTGAGAAATTTTTTCGGAAATTTTTTTGTTAATATTTAAAAATCTATTGACAAATATTTTTTTTAATGGTAATATAAATACTGTCGTTAGGCAACTTTAAAAATATTTGTCTAAAATATGGAGAGGTGGTCGAGTTGGTTTATGGCACCAGTCTTGAAAATTGGCGTAGGTTAATAGCCTACCGTGGGTTCGAATCCCACCCTCTCCGCCAATGTAACAAAAAACCTTGAATTTAAATTCAAGGTTTTTTTATATTTCTAAAAAAATCTCGACAAATATATGCCAGGATTTTTTATATTAATAGTATAATGTATTTACTATATTTTGTGCATTGTCTTTTATAGCATTAACTGCAGCAATTGCCATAATTATACCAATTATACCTACTACAATTCCTATTATGCTACATATTATTCCTGCAATTGCTATGCTTTTTCCTTTTTCAGTTTCTTTTGATTTTTTTAATCCTACTATTGATAATATAAGTCCTACTATACCTGTTATACAATAAAAATTTAAAAATATTGAAACTAAACCTACTACAAATCCAGCTATTGCTAAACCATTATTTGATTGATTTCCTTGGTTTTGTACATTGTTTTCCATGTTTTCGTCCATCTTTTTCCCCCCTTTTTATTAAACTTGAGTTCAGTATAACATTAGTGCAAAAAAAAATCTACAAAAATATTAATTTTTTTCTTGACTGTTCAAAAAATGTATATTATAATGAACAAAGTTCAGTAACGGAGGATTACCCAAGTGGTTGAAGGGGACAGTTTGCTAAACTGTTAGGGTTCGTAAGGGCCGCGGAGGTTCAAATCCTCTCTGTTCCGCCAAAATTAAACCATAGGAAAATTACCTATGGCTTTTTTGTTACTAAAAAACACGGGAAATTCCCATGCTTTTAAATTACTATTTTAAATATCAGCTATACTGAAATTTTATTTATCTTTTTAGTCTTATATCATCTCCAAAGAAATAGCATACATTATAATTTCCTATAAACCTTGATATTATACGATCTCCATACTTTGATGCTAAATCATCAAGACTTAAATTAGTTGAGATGATTGTTTTTGTAATTTTATTATTTTGATTTAAAAGTCTAGTGTTTAACAATGTAAATAATTCGGAAAACTTCAAATTATTCATGCTTTCTGTTCCTAAATCATCAATAACAAGCAAGTCTGCAGAATATAAATTCTTTATTAAGTCAAAGTTTGTTGATTTTCCGCATTCTACAATTAATTATTGAGTCTAACATAACGGGTGCTGTTTGATATAATACAGTTTTTTTCTTTTTTAATAATTCATTTGCAATACAATTGCTTAAAAAAGTTTTTCCAAGACCAGGATTGCCAGTAAATAGAAGATTTT
>OLOQ01002290.1_pt1 | contig 16012 bp, 13 predicted proteins | sample 1673101 | NCBI WGS metagenome assembly OLOQ01 (sample SAMEA3136754, study PRJEB25190) | human gut metagenome | biome: human gut; feature: human-associated habitat; material: faeces | place: Austria | collected 2013 | reverse complement strand
CCAGAATGCAGCAGCGCGTATACGATTATATAGCAGAGAGCATCGCCGAACACGGTCAAAACTCGACTGAAAATTTAGGGTAGACATTGGTCTTTACCCGATTTCACGTTATAATAGGCGAATCGACGCAGGTTATTTACATTTTTGCCCCATAAATATCACTTTCAAATGGGTTATGAACAAAACTCCAAGAAAAATGTACAAAACAAAAAGACCGCCGATGTACAAATCAGCGGTCATAAAAAGTTACATATCCTGAAATGTTCATTTGCGTTGGTCGCAAATGATGTTATCATTTTTTTCACGTTAAAATGCGAATGATATTATCATTTTGGGAATCCACCAAAACAGTGATACAGAAATGTACAAACACACCTCTGACGCTGCCGCGAACAGGAAAATGAATATTTACATTTATCCCATTTTACGTTATCATACGAATGATAACATCATTTTGGCATTCCGCACATTCGGTTCCCCGGGATGAACTTTACGCCTCCCCTTCTGCCTTGGTCGTCCTCTTCATCTCATTCAGTTCCAAAGCATCATCCAGATTGAAGTTCACAGTTTGCTGCTCCGGGAAACCAGTCCCCTGAATCCGATAGGACATCGTATTCTTCCATTTGCAGCTTCGATACAGCAGCCTGATCAGGTCCTTGCTGTTCACATCACAGGTTTCCCGATCCTTGATTTCAGGGAGCCTGTGGGCCCCATCGTCATCAATACCACAGCTCTGGATGGCAAACTGTTTTTTCCTCAGATTCAGAAGAAATCGGTAGTATTCCGGGTACCCCATGATCTCCAGCGTAGTTCGATGGATGGCAATCCTCCCCGTGTCCAGATTTACAGATATTCCCGGCTTCTTTGCATCCCACAACGTGTTCACTTCTTCACTCATATTCTCATCTCCTAAAAAAGGGCGCACTTCTCCCCCGGCAAAACTTAATGCTCAAAAATATACTGCTACTTCCGTTCTCCTGTCAGTATCCCTACTGAAATATAGCCGTCCATCTGTTGGATCTCCGTATCCGCCCTATGCTGCTCTACTGGGACACCGAAGGTATTTGCAACATCATCCGGATAATATCCTTTTCTCGTATTGACCTCGGTTTCCGCCGCATTATTATTCTGGGCGTCCTCATTAGGCATCTCGGCCACTTCCTGAGATGCCTGTTCATTTTTCTTGCGGCTCTTTCTCTCGTGGAAGATTTCTGGAACCATCAAATCAAACACATAGAGTGTCTTGCCCTCAAACTGAATGCGGTAGCCAAGTATTTTGTACCGGCAATTCTCGTCCCATCCCATTTCCCGATAAACCAGCTCAGAGAACGGTTTGCCTACCATCTTCCTGCTTTTCCGTTTATCCGGCTTTGCGATGCACCAACGCAGTGCGTCCTTATCATTTTCATCGCAGCCCTCCACAACGATACGTTTCAACTCCCTGTTGAACATCATGTGGATATATACAACATCCTCAAGTCCCTCAATGCAGGCCGTGTTGAAGGTAACGCTGTCCTTCCGGATTGTGATGGCCGGATCTCGCAGATGGGCAAACAGCTCCTTTCGGACAATCTGGTATCCATCATAGGAGAAGCTCTGCTCCAGTTCGGCCGTCCTCTGCTCCCTGGCTGAAAGTTCTTCCTTTTGTAGCTCATCCATCTTCTGTTCCTCATTCATTTGTATTTTCCCATCCTTCCATTATTCTTTCCGCCTCCTGCATCAAGGCCTTCAATTCCTCAGAAGATACCAAATTATAATCTTCTACTTCCTTCGCAGGGCGCAGAATATCCCAGTTCCCTGCATAGTGTTCCTGTTCAAGCATATTCACACATGCGAGGCTTGTAATCGGCCTGCCAAAACTGTCTGCCCAGGCTGCCGGAAATACCATCATTTTCTTCTTTATTACGATTTCTTCCTTTTCTTCTTCAGTGCCATCCTGTTCCGGCTCCTGCGGAGGCAAAGTAATCTCCTCTGTCTTGATCATCTCAGGCTCATCCAGCTGAAATAGCAGCATTTTATTCTCCCCGGCACCGACATATTCCCCGCGGAAACGGTAGCGTGTATCTTCTTCCCATTCCATAATGTCAAAGAGTGTTTTTGCAAGCCCCCTGCAGGAGATGGCGCTGACACTCCATCGGGAATCCTTCAATCGTCCCCACCGAACTGCATTCGGATTGTCCTTGCTGCATGGGCGGATAGCGATGCATCTTTCAACCGTGTTCAACAGCAGCTCCACATATTCCTCATCACCAAACTTCTTCAGACAGGCCGTATTGAACCGCATCTTACCATTGGAGATCGTCATGGCAGGGTTGCTCAGTGTGGAAAAGAACTGCGCCCGGACGATCTCATATCCGGATAGATTCAGCCGAGTTCCGTTTTCAGCAGGCCGTTCCGTCTGAGCATTCTCCCTATACACACTTTCAGAAGCCTCCTGATACTCTTCGGCAGAAAAGCCTGTCCAGTCCTTATCCACCGGAACATATCCCTTCAGCACTCCATCATCCACTACACTCAATACAGGCAGTGGACGGTTTTTAGCCGCATACCCCTTCGATGCCTGCAGTTGATTGGCAGCGTTGAACACTTCCCTGGACACGATTGCCTCATGCTGATCCCTCTGCCGGTACTGGTTCCTGTCATTATTGTTTTTCTTGGACTTATGGTTCAGATAGCTCGGAGTCCACGTTTTCCGGGCAAGCACATCCCCACAATGGCGCTCATTCTGAATGATTTTCATAATGGAGCCGGGATTCCACTCTGTGTTGCCCAGCTTCGTTTTCCGACCGTACTCTGTAAGCAGGTCAGCGATCTCCGAGATTGAAAATCCATTCAGGTAGAGGTAGTAGATTACTTTTACAGTCTCCGCTTCATCCTCATTGATGACCAGGTTACCGTCCTCATCCTTGTCATATCCCAGCAATTCCGGGGTCAGGAAAATGCCCCTAGAAAAACGGTGTTCGATCGATATATTCATGATTTCAGACTTGGTGTGAGATTCCTCCTGCGCCGCCGCAGAAAGAACGGTGAGGATCATCTCACTGGTCTGATTCAGTGTAAACAGGTTTTCTGTCTCAAACAACACGCCTACCGGCCGCTTCAACTGAGCCAGCTGGCGCACTGTGCTGATAGAATCGACTGTGTTTCTCGCGAAACGGGAAATAGACTTGGTAATGATCAGGTCAATCTTACCTGCATTACAGTCATCCAGCATCCGGTGGAACTCCTCACGGTGTGCCAGAGATGTCCCTGAAATGCCCTCGTCTGCATAGATTCCCACCAGCTCCCAGCCGGGATGCTCTTTGATGTACTCCTCATAGTGGTTCTTTTGGAGCTCGTATGAAGAAGTCTGATTAGGATCATCCGTAGAAACGCGGCAGTATGCCGCCACACGCTTGTAAGAAGTATCCTCCTTCAGACTGACGATTTCTCTTGCCGGGATGACTTCAAGTTCATCTTTGTCTACGCCCTTATAGCGTTCTCTGATTTTTTGTTTTCTCTCTTCCGCACTCAGGCGTTTCTCATTTTCTGTCATTCTGCTCTCCCTCCCCCGGCCTTAAACTCCAATACCACTGCCGCATTTTCCGATAACACCGCACTCCGATTTCCTTCCTGGTGTCCTCTGCGGTTCTATGGCTGATCCCCTCATCACTGAGGCGCATATACATCTCTTTCGCCTTCATATCTTCGCTGGAAAGCAGCTTCTTGATCAGGTACGCTGCCTTCTCTGTCTTTGTCTGGAATACCAACTGTTCTGAGCTTGTAGGCTGCATCAATGGACTTTCGCACTTTATCCATCGGAACCCTGTCTCAGGACGGATTTCAAACTCAATATCATTTCCTGCCGGCGCAAGGCTGTTCTTAATCTGGTGAACAATACGGATATCGGTATCTGCCGTATTCCTTTCCACCTGGAGAACGCTTCTCGCCGCCGCAACAACATCAATGCTTCCAAGGCTCCTATACAGATCCTTGGAGCCTTCTTTTTTATTCAGGTGGCCAATCAGAACAACAGCGCAGTCATATACAGATGCCCACATTCCAAGCCTCTGCATCAGTTTTCTCGCCCTCCCTGCGATCAGCAGGTCTGAATCGTTTCCCAAATACGCCTGAATCGGGTCGATCACTACAAGCCTTGGCCTGAAACTGATAATTGCCTGCCGTATCCGTTCATCATCAAGCGTCAGGCCGCCGCATATTTCTTCATTAATGAAGGCAATATTCCGGCAATCCGCGCCGCACCGTTCGAGCCGGGGCTTGATCGTATCAGCCACACCGTCCTCGGAACACTGATAAATCACACGCTGCGGTCTTCCTATTTCTTTTCCATCGGGTGTCAATCCACCGTTTGAGACTTCCGAAATCAGGCTCATCATCATCGTAGATTTCCCATCTCCGGGGTCACCCTGCAGGAGCGTAATCTTCCCGATTGCAATATACGGATACCAGAGCCAACGTACAGAAGTCGCTCTGACATCACTATATAATGTAAGTAAATTGGATTCCTCTTGTCCCTGCATGGTACCTCTCCTCTCATCGATTCACCCTTCCATTCCAGATACAAATCTTCATCTTAAGTATACTTTTTCTTTGCAGAGTTGACTGTGACCAAATGGGTCACACGAGAATGAAAATGTGACTTGAATGGTCACAAAAACGCCTTAGACCACAGAACCGCTAAGAGTGTTAGTCAATGTGGTCTTAACCTCTCATAATCCATAATTATGTTGCTATGTGCATTCTTTAGAGCCATAATGCAATCGCTTATGCGAACCACGAAAGAGAGGTAATGTATGGCCATCAACTATATTGACATAGGGAAGCGCATCAGCAATTTCCGAAATAAAAGGGGAATGTCCCAGGAAGAACTCGGAGAGAAACTCAACATCTCAAGAGAACATATCAGCCGGATTGAAACAGGCAAACGGAATCTCGGCCTTGATGCTCTTGTTGACATCGCCAACGCTCTGGGTGTCTCTGCGGACGATATCCTTGTGGACAGCTTGGATCACCATGTGTCCACAGCGGATTCTGAGCTTCACCGGCTCCTGCTTGACTGCAACAAAACCGAAGAAGAAATCCTGACCCGGAATGCAAAGGAACTCAAAGCGATTCTGTACAGTTTAGGAATCTGATACATAACATAAACATCTGTAACCAATAAACACTGCCTCGCATAAGCCAGCAGCGGCGCCCAGGTTCGTCCCGGGTGCTGTCTGTGGTTGGTCGGGGCAGTTACAAAAAGTCTACTGAGTGTCTCCCTTCCCTCCGAAATGGACAAAAAAAGAAGCCCACCAGCGCACCATGTAGGATTTACACAGTGCGCCAGCGGGCGAGTATTTATGGAATATTCAGTTAGGCTGATGCCGGGGTAAGCCACTGCTTTACCAGATCAATGCTGACATTTACAGCGGCGGCAATGAAATCATTATCCTTCCCCATGTTGTGGAGATTGATTGCGATTTCCTTTGCTTTCTGCATTTCCCGTTGTTCTCCATACAATTCTATTGCTTTACACACAGTCGCTCGACCTCCTTCTGTCTCCTTATAGTGATGCATTCCGCTCTTCAATACATCATAGAACATATCAATGGAACTCGTGCATCTAAAATCATGCATTAACTTTCCAATGGGTCTAGTCCAATCGGATTCCTGTTCATTATAGATATGGCCTTAATTTTTCAATTAGCTCATACACCTTTGTACCCGGTGCAGAATTTGCCGGAGGTCTACCTGCGTTTGTTTCATCCAGCTTTTTGGCATACCGGATTGCCTGATCCATAAATGGCCTGAGAATCTCATACATATCTTCCCGCCCTTTGGAATATTCACCTTTTCCAAGACTCTGCAGCCAATCAGTCAATTTGGGCCAGTATTCCTTTCGATGGATATCGGAGTGGAAATAACTGAAATGCAGAAGGAACCAGAGTTCTATACACTGGTTTGACCACACCGCATGGTACTGTGTCTCATCTGTCGTGTTCTGGACACATAGCTCTGCGGTACGGTTAATGTGATCTGCCGGGAAATCATCCGTATCATAAACCACCCAAACATGCTTATACCCGTTCGGGTTTTCACCCGCACGATTTTTGGCTTTTTCAAACAAGCTGAGTGTATTATCCCCTTCACCATAAATGTCAAGCTGGATTTTTTCTCGATATTGCTGATTAACGATATCCTTTATCGTTTGAAAGTACTGTGGCTCTGTATTTGTTCCTTCCGTAACAATCAAATGATACTCTGGCTGGATTCTGATTTCCCTATCAAGACGTTTTTTCATCCATCCTTTATTCAGGTCGCTTTTCTTTGGAGGCTTTAAACTCATGTCCAATCGCCTCCCGAAAGCATATTGGTCAGGTACGGATCAGCTCCGTATCTGCCTTCCATATACTGCTTATCAAACGCGGCTGTGCTATTTACCCTTTCATTATCTTCACGGCGAATCTCATACAGAGAATAAATCTCACTCTCGTGGTTTGGATTCTCTGCTGCAAACCAGATCTCATCCCTACGAAATACAGTATTCTTCATAGTCGTCATATCGTGGGAAGTAAACAAAAGCTGCGCACCCCTGGCATTCAGCTTTGGATTCTTAAACATGGAAATCACATACCGGAGCAGTTTCGGATGCAGCTTCGCATCCAGCTCATCGATGATTACCAGACGGCCTTCCTGCAGGGCAAGCAGAAGAACCGGCAATGCCGCGATCAGCTTCTTGGTGCCATCCGATTCATCCGAGTACTTTAACTCGTAGACTTTTCCGTTCACGGTTCTCTGTGTGTAAAGCTGCTTTTCCTCATCATCGAACCGATAACCTGAAAGGTCGATTCCCATATCATTTAAAGCCTGAAGAATCCGGCTCTTAACAGATTCATTTTGTGAAAACATGACCATGTGATCCACAACCGGGTTTGCGTAATTTCGAATAATACAGGATTCAAACCAGCTTTGTACTTCAGCAATCACGGGGATGTCATAATTGATCGCCAAAAATGACAAGTAAGGCATCTTGGGATTAACAGACGTATTAATGCTGGATTTGCTTATACTTGGTCCCAATTCAATTTTAGAATACTCTCGCTCAAAAACGGTACCGGTACGCTTTCCTCCAATTGCTCTCCAATACAAGGATTCGGAAACAATTTCTTCATTTAACAAAGCGAGATAATAACGATATTCATTCTTACCTTGGCAGAAAAAAAGTTCAAATTCAGTGGGCTGTTCTCTGGATGTTTCGTCCAGCAAAAACGGCTCATAGCTCACTCTTTGCTGAATGATTATGTTTTCGCGTGTCTTCTCCAAATCATGGATTGGCTTTACTATTGTAGAAATCAGGCAGGAAAGTGCCTGCAGTAGATTCGATTTTCCTCCTCCGTTTGGCCCATAAACAACCCCAACCGGAAGCAAACTCGCTCCTTTTATTTCCTTGTTCTCCTTTGTTTCTACTTTACATGTCAGCAGAGACTCTGCGAATTCGGGAATCGCAGCAGCCTGAAAATCAAAAGTTGTTTCTCCCTTGTAGGACTTAAAATTCTGAAACGAAAACTGACAAAGCATAGTCTTCCTCCTTTCCATCCGATTTCATTATAGGAGTTATGCCCCTCAAAGTCAAGTTTTATTCCCGGTTTCAAAAAATTTTTTTCTTAAAACCGATTTATAAATCCAATCCGATTGCTCATTTATAGAAATAATCCGACTGGATGGGTCTCGTCCAATCGGATTTCTGTTCGCTATAGACATTTTTTCATAGCCATCTGCGTCATATAGTCATGCTATTCCTTGCAGTACCTCACCAGCCGATAACAATCCGCAATAAACTGTAGAAACTCAAAACTGGCACTTTCCACGATTGTCCTTCTGTTAATAGCACTCAGCGCCTCAATGACCAGATGGGTAGTATCATTCTCTTGGCTGATCAAAGATACAGCATACTCAACCGCCTCACCGATGAACGTTGCGAGCTTTGCCCCTTCAACGACGCTTTGCAGCGGCATCGGGACGCCGCCTTCACCATGCAGTTTGATAACCTTTGGCTCGGTGATCTCTGACAGGACTTTCAGCCGCTCGACCTCCGGCATTGACAACAGGTATGCTTTTATTGCAGCGGCAACTATCTCTTCCCTGGGATTCATGCCATAATCCCTTGGGTTCATATCTTCCAGTTTCTTCATAATCTCTTACTTCCCTTCTGTTCGGTGGTGTGTGTATTACCAAGCACCCACAACATATAACAGAATTTTGCACATAGCAAGTGGGTAGTAAAAATAATAATGTGTAGCTTGATAAAAATGTCCGTGGCTGATGTCACAAAAGCAAAAAAAGCCCCCACCGAGCGCATGACCTGAATCACACACCCGATGGGGGCTGTACCGTTATCCTCTGTTGCCGGTTCTCTACCGGCTACTGGTTTTCTATTGTTCTCATGTTTTCCCTCAGTTTTTCTCTATCAGTTACCCACACTCCCCAGTTCGATCAGCCGGAGCAGTTCTTCACCCTTCTTCCGCTTTTCCTCGGTCATGCTCTCCCGGCGCTTGGCCTTGAGCTTGTCCTTATCCTTGAGCTTCTTCCTCGTGTAGCACACGCTTCGACCGCTGACCTTCCATTTCTCGTCCAGGAACATCACCGTGCCATCAGGGTTCGCCCTGCGGAAGCCGAGGAAACTGCTCAGGTTCCGGCTGTTGCCCGTGGTGACCAGCGTTACACCGAAGTTCGTCTGGTACTCCACCGTGTCGCCCTTGACCACTCCGCTCTTGATGAATGCCGTGTAGATGCCCTTCTCAAAGTTCAGATAATCCGGTGCCGCCGCCAGCTTCTCCTCGGTGATCTTGATGTGTCCGCTCCGGGCACTGCTGCGCTTGCCGGCGATTGCTTTGCCCTCCATGTCCCGGAACAGGCTGCCCTGCACGTCCAGACCGTTGACGTTCATATTCATTCCGGCGAAGTTCGTCTCCGGCAGTGCCTTGAGGCAGCGGACAAAGAAGTCAAAGTTCTTTCGGGCAATAGTGGTCGCGCCCTGCTCCAACTCTAAGGCGTCGCGCTCACTCTTGAGGTCTGCGATGCGGTCACGGATGTCGTTGGCAAGCTCCTCATAGATGGCGGCTTCGGAATCGCTGTTGATCTCATCCCCGCAGAACCATTGCGTACCCAGACCTACCGTCGAGATGCCGCTCATGATGTCCACCGGCACATCGTCAGTGGAACCATTCTCAAGGGTGTGTTTTGCCTCGGCGGTCTTTTCCAAAGCCTCGATGCGCATGGCTTCCACCTGGTTGGCCACGGTCTTGTTCAGCTTCTCCTCCAGCTCACGGATTTGCATCTCTACCGTCTGGAGCCGCTGGGAGGAGTAACTGTTCCGACCGCTTGCCCGCTCCATCTTTTCACAGGCTGCGGCAAACTGGCGCATCAGCCAGCTGTCATCCCCATTTGCTTCCAGATCCCGCTTGAGCCAGTACAGGTTCTCCATGAAGCTCTGCTCCAATGCGCACTCGTAGGTGGACCCGGAGGTGCAGCCGTGTGAGGTTCCCTGTCCGTTTTTGGAGCAGCGCCACACGGGGTAGTAGTAATAATACCGTTCGCTGTACCCCTCCGGGTCGATGCCTTCGGCCGCAAGGGATCGGTTGTCCGTATAGCCCGGCAGCGCATTGTTGTAGCCAATGCGGAACAGCTTCTCACCACACGTCCTTCCATGATACTCTTCGCCGCACGTGAGGTTGGTGAACACCGACGCCCTCGACCCACGGCGCTTCTGCTGCTCTTCACTATTGGACTTGGCTCTATCGTTTGCCTTTGCGCCGCGCTCCAAAAGCATGGCCTGTGCCTTGTTCCAGGTCAGCCGGTCGATGATGGCAACATGGTGGTCGTTCACATAATACTTGGCCACCTCGCCGTTGTTGCGGGTTGCCTCATGGGTCAGGAAGTTCTTGGTGACGTACTTCTGGTTCTCACAGTCGCCCACATACTTTTCGTTGCGGAGGATGTACAGCACCGAATCTGCCCGCCAGATGCTGCCCTTGACCGTAGTCTTGCCCATCGCATTCAGCTCCTTTGCGATGGCGTTGGACGAGACTCCGCAGACAAAGCGGTCGAAGATGTACCGCACGATCTCTGCCTGCTCCGGGTTGATGAGCCACTCGCCGTTCGGCCCCTTGTCGTAGCCCAGCATCCGGCTCAAGTCCACCATCGCTTCGCCGCGCTGGAACTTGCGCTGGATGGACCAGCGGATGTTGTCGGAAATCGACCGGGATTCATCCTGCGCCAATGCGGAAAGGATGGTCAAAATCAGCTCGCCGGTGGCGTCAAGGGTGTCAATGTTCTCCTTTTCAAAATAGATGCCCACGGGCGGATTAAGCTGCCGGAGCTGTCGGACGCAGTCCAGAGTGTCAATGGTGTTGCGGGCAAAACGGGAGATGGATTTCGTCACGATGTAGTCCATCTTGCCGCCCAGCGCCGCCTTCATCATTTCATTGAACTGCTTGCGCTTGGCACGGGAGGTGCCGGAAATCGCTTCGTCGGCGTAGATGCCGGCCATCGTCCAGCCGGGCTTGCTGGTGATCAGCTGGGTGTAGAATCGCTTCTGGGTGGTGTAGGAGGTCTGCTGACTTTCGTCTCCGGTGGAGACACGGCAGTATGCCGCAACCCGGAGGTTCCTCTGCTTCTTGATTTGACCGCCGCTCTCCACAGAGCGTACCGTTGCCGGAATCACATTGATTTCCGGTTTTCTCGCTGCTTGTTCCATCTGTTCCATATAAACCTCTCTTTCTGCGGTGTCATACCACTATGATGGTTGTACCGCTGTGTGCATTGTGTACTATCCTCACGCTCTCCGAAACTCATGCTTCGACCGCATCCGCTGCCCATCGAAGTAGTCGCTGGTGTACCGGAAGTCCTCCACATTGGAGTACATCTCCACCTCGGTCTTCGTATCGTCAAACCAGTGGACAGTGTAGTGAAGCGGGTAGTAGACGGTGATGTCCAGCGCAAACGCCCGAACATAATCGCTGGTCAGACCGTTCAGGAAAGCTACCGTGCCCTCATGTCCTTCCGGCAGGGTCTTCATCCACTCCAGAGCCTTTTCCCGTTCCTGATAGTCCCCCTCCAGCTTCTCCCAGTAGGCTTCAAGGTCGGAAAGGTGCTGCTCCAGCCTGGCCTTCTCGCCCTGGGCTTCCTGCAGGCGGGCGGTCTCCGTTTCCAGCCGCTCTCTCACCGCGGCGATTTCCTCATCTGTCACATTGGTGTCCCCCAGCAGATTCCGCCGGGTCTCCAGCGTATCTTTTTCGGAGATCAATCTGCGGGTGCGCTTCCCCGCTTCCGTAATGGTCACCTGCTGGGCATCGATCTGGCGTTTCAGGAAGCCCCGGTCACGCTCCATGTTGTCGGTCCTCTGGACGTTGTTGAGGCGAATCCATATCTGGGATACGAAATCATCCGCCTTCTGGGTGAAGGTGCAGGTGCTGTCCTCATCCTGACCGTACCGTCCGCTCATGATATCCGCCACCGTCACATCGTCCAGCACCGGCTCTGCGACCAGGTCAAAGCGGTCGATGAATGCCTTGCGGAACATGCGGACGACCTGTTCTTCGTAGACCTTCTCAGCGTGGCAGACGTTCTTTCCGTTGTTCAGCGCCGCAGTCGGGCAAAACCAGATGCGGTTGTTTTCTGCATTGCGGATGTTGAAATACCGGCCACAGTGGGCGCAGGTCAGGCGGCTGGAAAAAGCGTACAGCGTCTTCTCCTTTGACCTGTTCTTGCAACGGGCGGAATTGATACTCCGCACTATCTGCACACTCTCGAACAGTTCCCGGTCAATGATAGCGGGATGGTGATCGCGCACCATGTACTGCGGCTTCTGCCCGTCATTCTTGACCGACCGATGTGACAGGAAGTCAGGGGTGTAGGTCTTCTGGAGCAGCACATCCCCGCAGTACCGTTCAAGGCTGATTATCCTGGAGATCATGGCGCCCGTCCAACCGCACTCGATGCCCTCCTTGGTCGTGCTGCGGTTCTTGGCCTTCTTCGGCTTCTTCCCCTCATTGGGTGCCGGGATGTGCCTGTTGTTCAACTCCCGCGCGACATCCACATAGGGCTTTCCGTCATTGACCTCGTTGAAGATGTAGCGGATGACCTCGGCTTCTTCCTCGACGATTTCAAGGCGGCGGATCTGGTATCCACCCTCCAGCGTTTCGATGCTGTCCTCACCTTCCATGAAGCGGTAGCCGTAGAGGTCGATGTTCTGGGTGTGCCCCTTGGGGAACCGCTTCTGGTTGCTCCATTGGATGTTGGTGGAGATGGTGCGGGATTCTTCCTGGGCAATGGCCGCAAGGGTCGTCAGAATGAAGTTGCTGGCGGAATCCTGGGTGTCGAGGTTCTCCTTTTCAAAAAGGATGGTCACATGGTTATCGTGCAGGATATCCAGCGCAGTCATGAAGTCGCTGGTATTGCGGGCAAATCGGGAAATGGATTTGCATACGATGCGGTCGATTTTCCCCTCCTGGCAATGGCGCAGAAGCCGCTTATAGCCGGTGCGCCGCTCCTTGTTCGTGCCGGAAATGCCGTAGTCAGCATAGACACCGGCGCTCGTCCAGTCGGGATTCTGCTGAAGCAGCGAGGTGAAATACTTGTCCTGAGTTTCATAGGAATTCTCCTGGTCGTCGGAATCCGTGGAGACACGGATGTAAGCTGCCACCCGAAGGATGCCCTGCTTCGACACCGTTCTGGCCAGTTCCGCGTTGGAGACGAAGTGGTTAAAATCCATCTTGGGCGTGTACTGTGACTGGAACAGGGTGGAGAATTCGCTCTGCTGGTTTTCTAAGCGCTCTGCAATGTCTCTTCGGCTGTCTACTGCCCGCCGGATGCGCACTGCCTGTTCCATCAGGTACTCGATTGCCGCCGAGCACTCTTCCTCGCTGCGCGGTTCATCGTAGTTGATGGGGCGGGCGTGAGAATCGACAAGACGGGCATTGGCTTCATCTTCCAATAATTCATTCTGTTCAAGTTCAGGGTACACTTGCCCCTGTGCGGCTTCCTGCCGGGGTAAAAAAGAAGACTGGGGTTCACACGTCGGCGCAGCCTTGATAGGCGATGCCGTCGCATTCACTCCAGTCATCAGAGAGTTTTTATTGGGTGTGATGGGTGCGGGGTCAGCGGGCTTTGCCACAGTAGGTTTTGCCGAGCCAGCAGAGGTAATTCCCACCGAAGGGATACCAAACATGCTCAAATCCGGCACAGCTGCTTTTTTGATTTTGTTGGTCGGGATATTCTTCTGCGCATTCCGCTGGATGGTTTCCAAAAAACTCTGTGCATTGACTGCCATACGATTAACTCCTTTCACACTTGCTCCCCTGTGGGGATGCCATCAGGCGGCTTTTGAGCGCCCTTGAGGCTTCTCCCCCTTGGGTAGTAGCATATTACCGTCGTGTCGTGATATTATCAAGCACAATACAGGGCTGACCGAGCCCATAAATCGGAGAATTATAGGCCGAATCAACACCTGTATTGCACAAATACGCCGAGGGCTTCGGCTTATGTAGTGGGCGCACCCACAGCGGAGTGCGCCTTGTTTCTCACAGTTTCGCTTTTACTGCTTCAATCTTACAGCTTGGCAGCGAAATCCAAACTGATCCAGCCACTGCGGTTGGACTGATAGGACTTGAGCAGTCCCCAGCGGGTCGCACCCGGGCCTTCTGCTTCCTCCACAATGGTGAAGACGCCCTTTCCGGTATAACCGCGAGATGCGTAGTTCGTGCCGGGACCTCTGCGGATATTGAGGTCATCGATACGGACTCTCACCTTATAAGGGAACGATGTCGCCGGTTCCGGTGTACTGCCAGAAGCAGGCGTGTACACCTCCTTCCCGCTTTCATCGAACACAGAATAGCCGGGGTTGCTGTCTGCACATGCCTTGGCAAGCGTCAGGTCGTGGAACGCGCCCTTCTGGGACTTAGCATCATCCCAGCTCTTACGGACACGGTACCACGCAGTCGTAGAGATCGCAGCGTACTTGTCATAGTACTGCTGACCATAGCCCGCCCTGCGCACCTGCACGGATTCAGACTGGTCGGCCGGGCGCTCATAATTCATCAGGACAACATCGGAGGCTTCCCGCACCGAAGTTGCCGTGGTCAGGGCATTCCACACAGAGGTGTACTCCTTAATCTCCTGCAGGAGAAATGTCAGCTGGGTTTCCAAGTCTCCGATGCTCTTGCCTGTTGCCTTGACGAAATTCAAAAGCGCCTGCTTGCGAGTGTAGAACGTCCACTGGGCAAGGCCCATGCCATAGCCGTCATGGATGAACGTGTCAGCAGAGTATTCGCCGCTGTCCACGGCGGCCACAAACTGTTCATCCGTCATACCGAGGGCCTTGTTGCCGGTGTTCTGAAGATTGCCCGGCTTCAGCGCGCTCTCTGCAAACAGGTTGCCCATCAGACCGGCAGTACCGTAGGCATTGCCGATGGCAGCCTGGAGGGTGTTCCAGATGGTTTTCTCCGGGTCGTTCACATCGACCACCGGGGTGTTATCCTGAGAATTATCCGTCTCAGGCGGCGTGGTATCCGTGCCAGCGTTCAGCGCAGCTGTAACCTTGCTGGCCAGATCGCCCATGCGGGCATACATCCAGTCTCCGGGGCAGCTTTTATTTGCATACCAGCGGTGAACTGTCAAAACCATCTCGTCTGACTTCGGGATATAGTTCAGCGTTTTCTCCTTATCCTCCAGCCACAGCAGCATCTTCTTACCGTTGCGCTTGCAGATATCAATGCACAGCTCTACCAATCGGTTGTACACCACATCCTTGAATGCATAAGGATGGGTCTTGTCGCTGGCGCATTCGATGGTGATTGCCCGCTGGTCGTTCTCCCGGCTGGACGTACACCAGGAACGATTCTTTTCTTCGACACAAAGCGACACACGGCCGTCATAGCCGATGCCGTAGTTACAGCTGGCCTGACGGTCCGGGCTGATGAAGCATCCACAGATGCTCTCGGCGGAAAGTTGACCGACGACGCAATGCGGAGTAATTCTGTCGATGCTGTGGGTTCTCTGTCCGGAATGGTTCGGACTGAGTTTGGTGTAGACTACAAGTGGACTGTTTGTATAAGCCATAGTTTTTTCCTCCATAATGAAAGAGGCCCGGATCACTCCGAGCCCCTATAGATTGATTGTTCTTCTTACTCCTCCGGCAGGATCAGCGGCATCCCCACACGGATGATGTTGCAGGTCAGACCGTTCAGCTGGCGGATCTCCGTGTACCGGGTGCCGTCGCCCAGCTTCTTCTCAGCGATCTTCCAGAGGTTGTCGCGGGCTGCTACCGTATACAGCCCCTTGCCGACAAAGGCGTACTGGCCTTCCTCATTGCTGACGTAGGCATAACCGGTGGCACTCTCGCCGCACTTGATACGCAGCCAGCCGTTGCCACACTCCTGCAGGACTTCCACGATCGTGCTCTTGCGATACACCGTGATGAGGTCTGCGTCCAGCGCATTGCCTGCTCGGATATTCATCAGGGTCTTCAGACGGGCGTAGGCGACAACCTTCTCGCCGCCATCGTTCTCGTACTCCACCGCCTCCGGGAACTCCTCACCGGGTTCCACAGGTGTGTCCGTTGCGGCGTTGCCCCCTGCTGTGGGCTCCTGTGCGGAAGGCTCCTGATTACTCGGCACCTGCTCCGTAGGCTCCTGCACCGCAGGTGTGTCCACAGTAGGTGTCTCGCCGGAAGTCGAGTCAGTCTCAGCAGGCATCTCCCCGGCCGTATCCTCCACAGGGTCGGTCACAGGTTCTTCCTCCAGCCCACTTTCCGGTTCGGGATAGATGGCAGTGCCATCCTCCGCAAACACAAAAGTGCCGGGATGCTCGTCCGCCTTGGTCATCGCATTGGCGAGGATGCGGTATGCGCCCACCTGTGTGGAGGGGTCATCCCACTTCTCCCGGACACGATAGAAGCCGGTCGTCAGTCTTGCGGGATAGTTCTCAATACTCATAGCTCATTTCCTCCTTCATAGAAGATGGCGGGTTTCCC
>OLOQ01002284.1_pt1 | contig 16026 bp, 20 predicted proteins | sample 1673101 | NCBI WGS metagenome assembly OLOQ01 (sample SAMEA3136754, study PRJEB25190) | human gut metagenome | biome: human gut; feature: human-associated habitat; material: faeces | place: Austria | collected 2013 | reverse complement strand
CGCTTTGCGCGGGGCGTCCTTTTATCAGGAGGAAAAACCATGCAGGCCTTGGAAGAAAAGCTGCAATATCATTTCAAAAATCTGGCGCTGCTCGAAGAGGCGCTGCGCCACAGCTCGTATGCCAACGAGCACCGCGGCGCAAACTTTTTCAGCAACGAGCGCCTGGAATTCCTGGGTGACAGCGTGCTCGGCTTTGTGACGGCGGAGTATCTGTTTGCCAAGCATCCTACCGCGCCGGAGGGGGAGCTGACGCGCATCCGCGCGCTGCTCGTGTGCGAGGACAGCCTGCACGAGGTCGCGCAGCGCCTGGAGCTTGGAAAATACTTAAAGCTCGGCAACGGCGAGGAGAGCTGCGGCGGACGCACGCGCCCATCGATTTTAGCCGACGCGACCGAGGCGGTGTTTGCCGCGGTGTATCTTGACGGCGGCATCAGCGCGGCCAGCGCGCTCATCCACCGAGTGTTGCTCGATACCGAGCGCGAGGAGGTCGCCGAGGAAAAGCGCCGCGACTATAAGACCATTTTACAGGAATTCGTGCAGCGCACGCCGAACCAGACGCTTTCTTACCGCCTGTTTGGTGAGAGCGGCCCCGACCATGACAAGACGTTCTATTTTGAAGTGCTGCTCAACGGCGGCGCTGTGGGCAAGGGCGCGGGCCGCAGCAAGAAGGAAGCCGAGCAGATGGCCGCAAAAGACGCGCTCGAAAAACTGACGGACCAGCGCTGAAAAGATGATCACCGACTGCTTTGACGATAAGACGGAACCCGTCATCAACCTGCGGGACTTTTACGGCGAGCAGAAGCACCTTATCGAAACGTGCCTGATTCTGTTTTCGCAGAAGATCTATCAGCATCTGCTGGACACCTTTCCCAGTGAAAAGATCGGCCTGATCGGTGCGTGCAACGGGAATATCCCCATTTACCGCATGAATTACAAGGAAAAGGACATCGCGTTTTACCTCTCGGGCATCGGCTCGGCGATTGCCGCATCGGAGTGCTATGAGGCGAGCTGGATCGTCGGTGCGTCGAAGTTCGTGATGTTCGGTTCCTGCGGGAGCTTGAATCGGGAGGCGACGAGGGGCAAATTCATCGTCCCGACGGAGAGTTGCCGCGGCGAGGGCTGCTCGTACTATTTCGCTGCGCCGTCCGACTACATCACGGTCGAGAACGCGCGGAAGCTCTCGGCCATCTTTACCGAGCTGGGCGTCCCGCACGTGACGGGGCGGGTTTGGACGACGGACGCCATGATCCGCGAGACCGCGGGCCTCGTCGCGCAGCGAAGAAGCGAGGGCTGTCTCGCCGTGGAGATGGAGCTCGCCGGTGTGCAGGCGGTGTGCAGTTTTTACGGCTTATCGCTCTATAACTTCCTCGAGGCGGGGGACGTGCTGGAGGAGAGCGGCTACGATGTCGCCAATCTTCGCGGCGCGAACCACGACCTCGGCAAGCTCTATATCGCGCTGGAAACGGCGCTGCGCATCTGAATAGAATCGAAAACGCCATGACGAAAGTCACGGCGTTTCTTTTTTGCTGTTTTTCTTCTTTTCAAAGAGGATCGACAGCCCCGCATAGAGCAGGAACAGCCCGAACGGCTTGCGGAAGGCGCTGCTGTCGACCATTGTCGTCAAAAACGCGGCGGCGAGCGCACAGAGCGTGCCGGTCGGGATGGCCGCGCGCAGGACGGCTTTGTCGAGATATCCGTTTTTGCGATGCGCGAAGAGCGAGATGCCCGCGGTTGGCAGAAAATAGAGCAGGTTGATGGCCTGCGCTGTGCGCTGCTCCACGCCGAAAAAGAGCGTCATGCATAAAAGAAGCAGTGTCCCGCCGCCGACGCCCCAGGACGAGAGGATTCCCGTCAAAAGCCCGCAGAGCGCGGGAAAGAGCCAGTCCGTCACAGAAGGTACCTCACCGCGCCATAGAGCAGAAACAGCGCGAAAATGCGCTTGAGCCATGTGTTCGGCACGTCCTTGAAGAGCCTGCCGCCGATCCATCCGCCTGCAAGCCCGCCGACAAGGTAGGGGAGCGCCTCTCCGAGCGGCAGCGCGCCGCGGAACGCGTACACGAGTACCGACACAAGACAGAACGGGAAGATGACAGCCACGCAGGTCGCAAGCGCCGTCTTGTCGGAGAGCTTTGCCCACGAGCGCAGCAAAAACGCGAGCGGGATGCCGCCGCCTCCGCCGAATAAGCCGTTCACCGTGCCTGCGAGCGCGCCGCAGACGCGGTATTTGCCCTTTTCCGTCATGCTGTCACCGCCTTTTTGATGCTATGTAGCGGCCGCCTGAGGGGCGGCTGCAAAAATTACTGCTTCTTGAAGCTCTGGCAGTCGGTGCACTGGTCCATGGTGGGGTTGGCCTCGTGCGTACCGACCTGGATGGCGTTCAGACCGCAGTACTGGGCGTCCTTACAGTGGTTGGCGCAGTTGGTCACGGCGCAGCGAATAGAGGTGTTGGGCGTGCAGGAGCAGCCGTTATTGGTATGATCGGTCATAGATTTATCCTCCCAAAAAAATGTTTTGGCGTTTGCCGCGCTTAGTTTGCGCGCATTTTTGCCCGCTATGCAAAAGGAAGAACATTCCAATAAAAAACGTCCGGCTGATATTCAGCCGGACGTTTTTTCACTTGCCATTTTAGAAGCTCGTCGATCGCGCGGTAAAGCTCGGAGAGCGTCTCCTCGTCATTTTGCTGGATGGCGGCGGTGACGCAGGTCTCCATGTGGTTGCGCAAAATCTGGCGGCTGGTCGAGCGGATGGCGGACTCCACCGCGGCGAGCTGGATCAGCACCTCGGAGCAGTCACGGTCGTCCTCCACCATCTTTTTGATGGATTCGAGGTGCCCGATGGCGCGCGCAAGGCGGTTGCTGATCTTTTTCGTCTGCTCGGGGTCATGGACATGCCCGTGCACATGGGGGTGCCCGTGGCTGTGCTTATGGACGTGTTCGTGCTCGATCATGGCATTCTCCTTTAGAACTTCAGCGCGCCGACGCTTGCTTCCACGGTTCGGATATACGCGCGGTCGATGATCTGCTGGGCGACGGCCTCGAGATATGGCGTGAGGGGCATGTCGTTGTCCATCTCGGGCACCTTGCTGCGGAGCAGGTCGTAGATAGCCTGCGTGCCCTTGGCGCAGCGCTTGTCCTCGTAGCAGTCGAGCGCCTGACCGTCGCAGATGAGCTCGGCGGCGAGGATATACTTGGCGAGGTGCATCGAGTCATAGGCCTTCTTGGCGGCGTTGTAGCCCATGTTGACATAGTCCTCCTGGTTGGCGCAGGTGGTCAGATTGTCGACCACGGCGGGGTGCGCGAGGATACGCAGCTCGCCCTGAAGACCCGCGGAGGCGTACTGGATCATCATGAGACCGTTGTTGAAGTCGGCGTTCTTGTTGAGGAACGCCGGCAGCTCGCTCACCAAGCTGTTGAGCAGGCGGTCGATGCGGCTGTTGCTCATTTTGCACAGATCCGTGATCGCGATGCAGAGGTTGTCGGACGCCATACCGGCATAGGTGCCGTCGGCGTTGCAGCCCATCAGCGCGACCGCGCCGCCGTCCTCTTCATCGAAGATGAGCGGGTTGTCGACGGACGAGTTGAGCTCGATGGCGAGCGTCGCCTGCGCGTCCTTGACGGCCTTTTTGACCGGGCCGTGGAGCTGCGGCATGCAGCGGATGGACAGCGCGTCCTGCACGCGGTGGCCACGGCAGCGCTCAAGCATGGGGCTGTCCTTCAAAATGGCGCGGATGTTGGCCGCGGTGTTGATCTGGTCGGGGTGCGGGCGCACGGCCATCAGGCGCTCGTCCATGGCCATCAGCGTGCCCTTGAGCACCTCGAGCGTGAAAGAGCCCGCAATGTCTGCCGTCAAGCTGAGCGTCTGCGCGTCATAGATCGCAAGCGACGCGAACGCGGTGACGGACGTGGTGCCGGAGAGCAGGATAAGGCCTTCTTTGGAAGAAAGCACGACGGGTTTGAGTCCCGCGCGCTTGAGCGCCTCTGCGCCGTCAAGCGTTTCGCCCTGATAGGTGGCCTTGCCCTCGCCGATCATCACCATGCCGATGTGGCCCTCGAGCGTCAGATAGCCGACGAACTGTTCTGCAACAGAGATTTTTATGATGAAGATCTGAATCTGCAGATTGAAAGAGACGGCGATCTGGATTGTCTGAACGCAGTTATCAAGATGCGTGAAGAAGGTCTGGATATGAATGTTGATATGTGGAGTACCGAAGCAAAAGCAGCTTACGCTGACGGAAGTGTTGCATCTGTTATCTCCGGCGGATGGTTCGGTGGATTCCTGAAAACCGATTATGCACCGGATGCTTCTGGAAAATGGGGCGTTGCTAAGATGCCTGGCGGTGTAAAAGCTTCCAACTGGGGCGGATCTTTCCTGGTAATCCCGGAGCAGAGCAAAAACAAAGCAGCAGCCTGGGCATTCGTAAAATACATGCTGGCAACTAAAGAAGGTCAGAACGACATCTTCCAGGCAGTAGATTACTTCCCGGCTTACACACCTGCATACGAAGATGCTTCTATCTATGATGCAACAGATGATTACTTCAGCGGACAGCAGCCGAAAAAACTGTGGGCTGAACTGGCAAAAGAACTGCAGCCTGTAAATACAACCATGATGGATTCTGCAGCAGATGGATGTATCTATACATCTGTAAACTCCGGACTGGAGCAGGGCCTGGATGCAGAAGGTATCCGTGAAAAGGTAAAATCTGATATCGAAGCAGCAACTGCAGAAGTAAAAGAGCAGCAGATTCAGGTACTGAAAGACGCAGGCGTTTGGGACAAATAAGAAGTAAATCAGTAATAATTTAAAAATTAAAATCGGCCGCTGCATCGGAATCGTCCGGTCGGCGGCCGATTTTGAATAAAGAGTACTGATGGACGGAAGGAGGACCACTTTTGAAAACAAAAAAGAAAACCGGATTTGTTTATACGTTAAAACAAAATAAAGTGGCATACGCATACATCGCACCATTTTATATCTTATTCGCAATCTTCGGTTTGTTCCCGATCGTAGCCGGATTTGCACTGAGCTTCTTCCGGTGGGACGGCATCGGACCGATGCATTTTAACGGAGTAACCAACTATATCAATCTATTTAAAGATCCACTGTTTTGGAAAGCATTATCCAACACGCTGCTGATCGGTATTATTGCACATATTCCGATTCTGCTGGGCGGTCTTGCTCTGGCATATATTCTGAATTCGAAGCTGGTAAAAGGTGAGAATATCTTTAAAACTATTTACTTTATGCCTATGGTAACAAGTTCTGTTGCGATCTCTATTATCTTCCAGACCATGTTTGGAAATAACTATGGTGTCATCAACTGGTTCCTGAGCCTGTTCGGCGGCAAAAACATTAACTGGCTGGGCGGAGACGGAAGTCTGATCAAAGTAGCCGTTATCGTAATGTTCGCATGGAAATGGGTAGGCTGGAACATGGTTATCTATCTGGCCGGTATGCAGGGTATCAGCAATGATATCTACGAAGCAGCCAGAATCGATGGTGCTTCCAACACAAGAGTTATGTTCAGTATCGTTATCCCGCTGTTAAAACCAATCATTATATTTACGGTTGTACAGTCCAGTATTGGTATGTTTAACCTGTTCACGGAGCCATTTATTTTAACAAACTCAAGCTGGACCGGTGGTATCAACAATGGTGGTCTGACACTGATGATGTATTTGTTAAACAAAGCTCCGCAGGGTGGAAACTCCTATGGATATGCATCTGCGTGTGCATACGTTATCACAATCATGATCGTTGTGATCTCTGTTTTTGTTAACAAGTTCTCAGAAGAGAAAGAAACAGGAAGGAGGAAATACGGTAAATGAAAACATTATTAATTTTACTTGTAGCTTTAGCCGTTATCTTAATCGTGATTGCCAAAATTCATCCGATGGGAAAGAAAATCTCCTTATACATTGTTCTGGGACTGATTGCACTGATTATGCTGGTTCCGTTCTATATGATGTTTGTTATGGCAACCCATACAACCAGTGAAATCTATTCCTTCCCGCCAGCTCTGTGGTTTGGAACAAATATGGCAACAAATTTCCACAACATGGTTGAGGCAGTAAACTTCCCACGGGCCTTCCTGAACAGCTGTATCGTAACGTTTGGAAATGTTATCCTGGTACTGTTCTTCTGCTCGATCGGCGGATATGCATTTTCTGTATATAACTTCCCGGGAAAGAAAGTACTGTTTGCCATTCTTCTGGGTACAATGATGGTTCCGTGGACAGCAGGTATTATCCCGTGGTTCATCATGATGTCAAAACTGGGCTGGTTAAACAGCTTCTGGGCACTGATTATTCCGAGCTGCGCGAATGCGTTCGGTATCTTCTGGATGAGACAGTACTGTCAAAATAACGTACCGGTATCACTGATCGAAGCAGCACGACTGGATGGCTGCAGTGAATGGACGATCTTCTTCCGTGTTATTGCACCAATCCTGAAACCGGCTTACGCATCCCTTGGTATCATGCAGTTCGTAAACGTATGGAACGACTTCATGCAGCCGCTGATGATTCTGCGTAAAGCAGATAAAATGACACTGCCGCTGATGCTGAAGACCATGGTTGGCGACCGTGGCACCGATTACGGCGCACTGATGTTTGCCAGCACCTGTGCGGTACTGCCGCTGCTGATTGCATTCTTAAGTGCATCCAAGTTCTTTATGTCTGGTCTGACATCGGGTGCGGTAAAAGAATAAGTATGATATAATTTTAAGGAATAAACAAAAAGAGAGGTGATCCTATGGAAATTGTGAATGGTGAAAGACTGGTATTGGGAACTTGTTATTATCCGGAACACTGGGACGAGAGTCTCTGGCGTGACGACCTGAAAAGAATGCTGGAAAACGGCATCGAAGTAATTCGAATCGCAGAATTTGCATGGAGTAAGATTGAGCGGTACGAAGGTGTCTTCAATTATGATTTCTTTGACAGATTTCTGGATGTAGCAGCCGATATGGGAATGAAAGTAATCTTTTGCACTCCGACAGCGACTCCGCCGGCGTGGCTGACAGAAAAATATCCGGAAGTTCTGAATGCGAACATGGACGGTGTTCTGTACCGTCATGGCGGAAGAAGACATTATAACTATAACTCTCCGAAATATCAGGAACTGACAAGAATTATTGTTGAAAAATCCGCATCTCATTATGCAAAACATCCGGCTATTATCGGATGGCAGATCGACAACGAGATCAACTGCGAGAAAAATGAGTTCTATTCGGAAAGTGATACCATTGCGTTCCGTAAATTCCTGATGGAAAAATACGGAAGCATCGATGCACTGAATGATGCATGGGGAACCAATTTCTGGAACCAGACGTACAATAGTTTTGAGGAAGTATATGTTCCGAGAACAACACTGAGCAACAATACAAACCCGCATGAAGTACTGGATTATACAAGATTTGTATCTGACAGTGCATGCAGATTTGCAAAACTTCAGAGCGATATCATCCGCAAATATATTAAACCAGGTGATTTTATTACTACCAATGGTCTGTTCGGCAATCTGGACAACCAGAGAATGACAAACGAGAGCCTGGATTTCATGATGTATGATTCTTACCCGAACTTTGCGTATTGTCTGGATGCATACAAACCGGATAACTTTCTGAAAGACCGTATGTGGAGCCGCAACCTGTCTGAAGTTCGTGCCGTATCCAAAAACTTCGGTATTATGGAACAGCAGTCCGGTGCCAACGGATGGAATACCGGTATGGCAGCGCCGACTCCGAAACCGGGACAGATGACGCTGTGGACCATGCAGAGTGTAGCACACGGTGCAGATTATATCAGCTATTTCCGTTGGAGAACCTGTACATATGGAACAGAGATTTACTGGCATGGCATTCTGGATTATTCCGGAAGAGACAACCGCAGACTGGCAGAAGTAAAATCGATTCATGAGAAGTTCCAGAAACTGTCTGAGATCGCAGGTTCCAAATATGAAGCAAAAGTTGGTTTTCTGAAAGATTACGATAATGTATGGGACAGCCAGATTGATGTATGGCATGAAAAAGTGGAGTGGAAGAGCCAGCTCGGTATCTTCGAAGCCGCACAGAGAACCCATACACCGATGGATTATATCTATCTGCGCGACGATGTAACCGCAGAAGACCTGAAACCATATAGCGTACTGTTCTACCCGCATCCGGTACTGATCTCAGAGGAGAGAAAAGCCGTACTGGAAGAGTATGTAAAGAACGGCGGCTATCTTGTTCTCGGCTGCAGAAGCGGATACAAAGATATGTACGGACGCTGCGTGATGGACAAACTGCCGGGTAAATTCGCCGAGATGAGCGGCGTGGATATTCCGGAATACACACTGGTATCCCCGGACAACAAAGATATCGTAATCGACTGGGACGGCACGAAACTGGAAGCTGCTGTATTCAACGATCAGCTGGCGGCAGTTGGAGAGCATGCAGAAGTTCTTGGTTCGTACGAGAACTGCTACTATGCAGGAGAGCCTGGACTGATCAAGAATACCTACGGAGAAGGAACGGTATATTATTTCGGCGCAGCATTTTCAGAGAAAACTGCAGAAGTCTTCCTGGAAAAACTGGGTGTGAAGGATCCGTACAAAGAGAAACTGGATATTCCGGAAACCTGCGAACTGGCTGTAAGAAAGAAAGACGATACCGAGTACTGCTTCGTTTTGAACTACAAAGAGGAAGAAGCCAAAATTCAGGTCAAAGAAGAGATGACAGATCTGTATACAGGTGAAAAGGTGATCGGTACAGTTGTGCTGAAACCGTTTGAGGTAAAAATTATGAAATAAAAAATAATCAGGGAAACAGAGGGGGCAGCCGTACGAAACTGGTGCGGCGCCCTTTCTGGTTAAAAAATGCAATTGTTGGAGATCTGAAATAGACGATTCTACTTCAAGGGGGTGTGATTTCACCCCCTTTTCTGTTATGATTTTCTCAAAGAAAAGGGGGAATCTCTATGGATCTTGTCAAAATTGGAAAATATATTGCGGAAAAAAGAAAAACGATCGGCATGACGCAGAAGCAGCTGGCGGAGCAGCTCGGGATGAGCGATAAATCGGTCTCGAAGTGGGAGAGGGGCATCTGCCTGCCGGATGTGTCGGTGTATCTGGAACTGTGCAAAATTCTCGGCATCACCATCAATGAATTTCTCGCCGGGGAGGATATCAGCGAGGAGAATCTGACGGAGAAAGCGGAGGATAACCTGATTCAGGTTGCGAAAGACAGCAAGCATCGGCAGAAGCATTTAAAGAGCATGATTGCGGTGCTGGCGCTGACGGCGGTGCTGGCGATTGCTGCGGCTGGTGTGATGTGGTACCGCAGTGTGCGGACACCGAAAAATTTTATTGCACCGTATGACATGGATTCGCCGGAAAGGAACATCGCCCAGATACTTTCCGGACCGGACGGCGCGATGCTCTTTCAGTATTCGGCAGACGAGCCGTTCCAGACTATGACATTGTACTTGACGGAATATCACTACAGCGAACAGGTTTCCAAAACAGAGATCGCCGGGCTGGGTTATGATGACTTCAGTGATGTGACTTCTATGTCGAAGGGAATGATCGCGTTGATCCCGGATTTTGAGGCGTTTCAGGTGGATGTGTATATCACGGACAGTGCCTGCAAATATCAGACGAAGTTTCCAATTCTCGAAGGCGTGGAAAACCGGGAAGTGTTCGGCAGATCCGGCACAGAAATCACCGAGGATATTGCACTTGTCTATGATAAAGAGCTGGGATTGGGAGCATTCTTTTATGGAGAGAACGGACTCAGCGCTTATTCTGTCGAGGATTTGGAAAAGGGGAATGTGGAACTGAATAATGAGTATACGTATTATGTCTCTGTTGAGTTTTCAAAATAGAAAAATGAAGTAATCCTGCACAGATCTTCTTGACAAAATAGTTAGACTGAGCTAACCTCGTTTTAAGAGAATCTATTTTGGGAGGTGAGACGATGAGTGGAACTGTTTTGCGATTTCTGCTGGTGCTGGGAATCATCGGGCATGCGGTGAACATGTACTGCGACCGCATTATCAGCATATTCCCAAACGGCAGACTGAAGATTGAGGATATCAAAACCATCGGCGAGGAAGGAAAGATGGAGAAGCTGATGGAGGGCGTATCCGAGAAAGTACCGATGCGTTCCGCAGTCTGGGGCGCCTATTCGCTGGTGCTGCAGTTTTTTATCGCGATGTTTCCGTTTCAAATCATCGGAACACTGCATATCGCGGCGATGGTTACGATGCTGGCGTGGATCTTTCTTGCATAGCATTCGGGCATCGTGAGAGTACAGAAAAACCGCAATCATGGCGAACAAAACTGCACCGCCCAAAGCCTGATCAAGCAGAAACGCGCGCGGCGAAGAAACCAACAACTGCGGCAAGCATCATAACAATCACAGACACAACCGTTCGAAATTTTTCTATGTATGTTCCCTCCCGTTTCCTTTATATTTTTACTGTATGAGAAAATACTTTTTATACAGCCATTATAATGCGAAAAGTATTTTAAGACAGTTGGACATTTGTTCTAAAGATGCCTGTGTTTTTTCTACTTTCGTCCTGACAAGATTTCCGTTACAATAAAGATACAAAAAAACAGGGAGGGCATGGATGATGAAAAGAGTCAGGATATTTACCAAAATGATAATTTTGACAGCGTTAATCTGCATATGCCTCACAGGCTGCGGAAAATCAGCAGCAGTTACGCTCCCGTTTGAGGCGGCTGATGTTGCAAGGATCGAAATGTACCGCTTCGTTGTACCGGCAAGCGTAGAAAAGAAAGAGATCACAGAACCAGAAGAAATTGCGGATGTATATTCGACATTTTCAAACTTAAAAGTAACCGACAAAGAAACCGAGCCGCTTACGGGAAGTACCGTGACGAGTTTTCGATTCCGTCTCTTGGACGGAACAAGCTATGAAATCATTTACAACGCCGAAGGCGTCAAATCCGGCAGAGTGCAGCTGGGCGAAGAAACGAAGGATTATTTTACATCTGCAGACATCGGAAGCTTATGGGAGAACTGCCAGGAAGAAGCCGTAAAGGTGGATGAGGCGGAACTGCCTGCATATCCGTGATTCACAGAAACGAAATCAGCCGTCCTTTTGGAAGAGATTCCATTGGGCGGCTGAAGTTGTTTTATGCGGTTACGAGTTCATTTTTATCGAGGATATGGTAAAATCATGACATAGAGTTGTCATGTTTTGCGTGATAGTATGAAAGAGAGAAAGGAACAACAATGAAAATAGACAGACAGTTGGGAATTTTGTCCGTGCTGCTGCAGAAAGACTCCGTGACGGCACCGGAGCTGGCGGAGATGTTTGAGGTGTCGCGGCGGACGATTAACCGAGATATTGAGGATCTGTGTAAGACAGGGATTCCGCTGGTGACACGGCAGGGGGTTCACGGCGGGATTTCGATTATGGAAGGGTATAAGCTTGACAGAACGATGCTCACGCACAGCGAGATGCAGGATATTCTGGCGGGACTTCGGAGTCTGGACAGTGTGAATGGGACGAACCGCTACGGTCAGCTGATGGAAAAGCTGTCGGCGGGGTCTTCGGATTTTATGGTAGGGAACCAGTCGGTGCTGATTGATCTGTCGTCGTGGTATAAGGATTCGCTCGCGCCGAAAATTGAAATGATCCGTCTGGCGATCGGTCAGCACAGAGAGCTGGAATTTACTTATTATGCACCGGGAAAAGAGTCTGTACGCCGCATCGAGCCATATTATTTAATGTTCCGCTGGTCGAGCTGGTACGTGTGGGGCTGGTGTAAAACGAGAGAAGATTTTCGTCTGTTCAAGCTGAATAGGATGGACAAAGTGCAGATGCTGGAAGAAACATTTGCAGCCAGAAATGTCCCTATGCCGGATCTGAGCGATGAGAGAATTTTTCCGGGCGGAATCCGGGTAAAAGCATTGTTCGCGGCAGACTGCAAATGGCGCCTCGTAGAAGAGTTTGGAACAGAATGCTGTCAGGAGCTGGAGGATGGATCACTTCTGTTTCAGGCAGATTATACCAATAAAGAAAACCTGATCACATGGCTGTTGACTTTCCGTGAAAAAGCAGAACTGCTGGAGCCAAAGGAGCTGCGCGAAGAATTGCGGCAGAGCATTCGGCGGATGCAGGCGAAGTATGAGGATGGAGGAGAAATATGATTGAGTCAAATTGTAAGATATGGGAGGCAATGCATCAGATGCGGTATTCCTGGATCGATGATTATCTGATGCAGAAACCAGGCGTAGAAAAGCTGCCGCCGCAGTGTAACTGGATCCGTTATGCCATCGGAGGGAAAATGTTTGCGGCTGTCTGTCTCGGAGAGCAGAATGAGCCATATTACATCACACTGAAGCTGGAGCCGTCGGAGGGAAGCTTTCTGCGGGAGCAGTACGAGGACATCATTCCGGGGTATTATATGAACAAACAGCACTGGAATTCCATAAAACCAAACGGCGCTGTGCCGGATGACCTGGTGAAAGATCTGCTGGATAAGGCGTACGGACTTGTGCTCGGCAGGTTCAGCAAAAAGAAACAGAAAGAAATTCTGGAAAGCGGGGATAAGGCGGATGGCTTTTGATTATAAGAAAGAGCAGAAAGAATTTTATCAACCGAAAAATCTACCAGAGATTGTAACCGTTCCGTCCATGAATTATCTGGCGGTGCGGGGAAAGGGAAATCCGAATGCCGAGGGCGGCGAATACAAAAAATCAATCGAGATTCTGTATGCACTTGCCTATACGCTGAAAATGAGCTACAGGACAGATTACAAAATCAACGGATTTTTCCAGTACGTCGTCCCACCGTTAGAAGGCTTCTGGCGGCAGGAGGGGACAGAAGAAATTGATTATGAAAAGAAAGAAGATTTTCAATGGATTTCCGCCATCCGCCTGCCGGATTTCATCACCAGAAAAGATTTCGAATGGGCCGTACATACGGCAGAAAATAAGAAACATATCGATTGCTCCCGCGCAGAATTTCTGACAATAGAGGAAGGACTCTGCGTACAGATCATGCACCATGGATCTTTCGATGCAGAACCGGAAACAATAGAAAAAATGAATCAATATCTTGAAACACAAGGTTATGAAAACGACATTACGGATCAGCGCCGCCATCACGAAATTTATCTGTCTGATGCAAGAAAAACGGCACCTGAAAAATGGAAAACTGTGATCCGTCATCCGATTCGAAAAAAAGCAAATTGCTGATATGCAGAAAATAATTCAGCCGTCCGTTTGGAAGAGATTTCCATTGGGCGGCTGAGATGGCTTTATACAGTTGCAAGTTCATTTTCTTCAATGATAGTTTTTATTTTAAGTTCTTCCAAACCAGCTATATCAGCAATTTGAGCTGTAGTGTAGCCTTTTTGAAACATGTGAAGAATTATTTTTTGCTCTCCGAGTTGGATACCTGTTTTAATTCCATCTTTCAGTGCCCTTTCGCGAATTCCTTCACCTAAATTACACATAGCATTCACATCCTCTCTGAGTGTCTGGTCTAAAGGGATCTTGTATTCTGTTTCTATAATATCGAGTTTCTGAGTCAGTGTCAACTCGTTGGAAAATAATGCGCAGAGAAGCCTGTGCAGTTCATATTTCTCATCAAGCGGAGGAAGATCAGAGAGTCCAATCAGAACAATATTAAGCAGATCAAGGCGCCCTTTCCAAGGATAGGAATTAATAAGACCTTCTTTTGTAAGATGAATATAGTCCATGCTGTTTTCTCCCATATTCAAGCAGACCCAAATATAGCAATCCCCGAAAATAATGCAAAAAATTCAGCACCGCAGAGCGTGAATTACTGCGTCACAGATTTTCGTCGTACCCCGGTACGCCTTCAAATCTGTTCCTTGCAATTCGCGCTCAGCAGCACTGCCTTTTTTGCATTATTTTCGGGTCTTGCTATAGATTATAAAAATGAGATACATTCAGATTAATGAGAAAATCAGCACTTGCACTCACCTCCTCGTCTGTGTTATAGTTACCGCTGTAAGGGAATGAAGTTCTCCCGAAGTAGAAATACTTAAACCGCTTAATCGAAGCTGATGACTTCTGCGATAAAAAACGCAGGGGGCGTCAGCTTTTTCTGCGTATATAAGGAGGAAAACATATGTTACTGAGGGCTGCACTGATTCTGCTGGTCGGTATGTCCATGGGGTGGATCTGCCAGAAGGTGAAGCTGCCGAGCCTGCTTGGCATGCTGCTGACGGGAATGGTTTTGGGGCCGTATGTGCTTGATCTGATTGATGCGAGTATCCTTGGAATTTCGGCGGATCTGCGAAAAATTGCGCTGATTATTATTCTGACGCGGGCAGGTCTTGGACTCGATCTTTCGGCTTTGAAAAAGATTGGAAGACCCGCCGTTATGATGTGTTTCGTCCCGGCATCATTTGAGCTGCTGGGGATGATTCTGCTGGCGCCGCGTTTTATGGGAATGAGCGTGCTGGAAGCCGCCGTTCTTGGTTCGGTTCTTGCGGCAGTTTCTCCGGCAGTGGTTGTTCCGAGAATGGTAAAACTGATGGACGAAGGATATGGAACAAAAGAGGGTATTCCGTAGCTCATTCTTGCGGGAGCATCCGTGGATGATGTCTATGTCATTGTTCTGTTCTCAACCTTTGTCGGCATGCTGCAGGGCGAGGGCGCGTCCGTGCTGCGTTTTGTGAATATCCCCGTTTCGATTCTGCTTGGCATCGTGATCGGTGCGGCAATCGGAGTTCTGCTTGCCGTATTTTTCCAGAAAGTCCACATCCGTGACACGACAAAAGTTCTGATTATTTTAAGCATTTCGCTGCTGCTTGTGACAGCCGAGGATACGCTCACAACGCCGATCACATTTTCAGCGCTGATCGCAATTATGTTTATCGGCATCGGTCTGCAGAAAAAACGGGAGATCGTAGCGAAACGCCTGGCGGTCAAATACAGCAAACTCTGGGTTGCCGCGGAGGTATTCCTGTTCGTACTTGTCGGCGCGATGGTCAATATAGATTATCTTGGAAAAGTCGGGGTAAAGGTGCTCATTGTCATCATCGGCGCACTCGTATTCCGCATGCTCGGCGTAGCCGTCTACCTGATCGGCACCAGTCTAAAGAAAAAAGAACGCCTTTTCACCATGATGGCCTACACCCCGAAAGCCACCGTCCAGGCTGCCATCGGCGGAATCCCGCTGTCTCTCGGCCTTGCCTGCGGCGATACCGTGCTGACCGCTGCCGTTCTCGCAATCGTGCTGACTGCGCCACTGGGGGCGTTTGCAATTGATCTGACATATAAGAAGCTGTTGGCGAAAGAATAATCCCAAATTGATATGCAGAGCAGGAGGCAGTGAATCACGGCCTCCTGCTCAATTATTTTTTCAGAACCTTTACAATCTCTCCAACATACATTTCATGAAAATCGCGTTCAGGATAATTAAAATCAATCAGCCCGTGATCCATATATCCGGTTTCAAGGAGCGGTGCATGATAGAGTTTTCGACAGATCAGCCTCTGCAAAATAGGTGGTGTTATTATCAGGAAGAGGGCAAAGAAGCCATCGAGATGAAACCGGGCGACTGCATCAATATTCCGGCCGGCGTAAAACACTGGCACGGCGCTGCACCTGACAGCTGGTTTGCTCATCTGGCTGTCGAGGTTCCGGCAGAAAACGGAAGTACGGAGTGGTGCGAACCTGTAGCAGAGCACGAATATAACAAACTCAAATAGGTGAATGTATGAAACAAATTTGTGCCGGCATCTTAATCGGTATTGTTATGCTGATGACCTTGTCTGCTTGCAGTAATATAGATTCATCCTTTTCACAAGTTGTGTCTGAACAGAACAGTACCCAAGGAGACAACACCATGCAGGAATATACCAATTCGTTAGAACGTCAACAGAATGCTAATGCATTCACTATCAAAATTTCTGTAAATGGAACAGAGCTTACTGCTGTCTTAGAAAACAACGTTACCACCAGAGCATTGGTGGAACAAATGCCCATGACGCTTTCCATGCGTAATTTATATGACAGAGAGATATGTTACA
>OLOQ01002271.1_pt1 | contig 16082 bp, 16 predicted proteins | sample 1673101 | NCBI WGS metagenome assembly OLOQ01 (sample SAMEA3136754, study PRJEB25190) | human gut metagenome | biome: human gut; feature: human-associated habitat; material: faeces | place: Austria | collected 2013 | reverse complement strand
CCCTTCGGGACATTTCCCCCTGATAGGGGGAATCGGCCCCTGGGAGGGGAGCCTTGTGGTGAAAAATCGCCCCCGCGCGGCGCGCGGGGGCTTCTTTTTACTGTTTCAGTTTGGTTTTATCCGCAAAATACTCTTTCGTGAGCTTCGCCACGACGCCGGAGAGGGCGAAGAGGGCGATGAAGTTCGGGATGGCCATGAGGCCGTTGAAGGTATCGGCGACGTCCCACACCACGTCGAGCGAGGCGACCGCGCCGACGACAACGATGATGATGAACAGGACCTGATAGCCCTTCGCGACCTTGAGACCGAACAGATACTGCACGCAGCGGCTGCCGTAGAGCGACCAGCCGAGGACCGTGGTGAATGCGAAGAGCGTCAGCGCCAGCGCGACGAACACAGAGGCGAATTTGACGCCGAACATGGTGGCGAACGCGCTCGTGATGAGCTCGGAGCCGACCTTCTGGCCGAAGGTGATGTCGACGCCGCTGCAGATGATGGTCATGGCCGTCAGCGTGCAGATGACGATGGTGTCGGCGAAGACCTCAAAGATGCCGTACAGGCCCTGCTGGACGGGGCCCTTGGTATCGGCCGCCGCGTGCGCGATGGCCGCGGAGCCGAGGCCTGCCTCATTGGAGAAGGCGCTTCTGCGCAGGCCCCAGACGATGGTCTGCTTGAGCGCAATGCCGCTGGCCGCGCCGCCGAGGGCCTTGGGCGTGAAGGCTGTGCGGAAGATCTTGGCGAAGGCCGGGCCGATGTTGCCGGCGTGGCCGAAGATGACGACAAAGGCGAAGATGATATAGAGAATGCTCATGACCGGGACGAGCTTTTCGGCCACCGCGCCGATGCGCTTGATGCCGCCGAAGAGGATCACGCCGATCAGGCCCGCGATCACAAGGCCGAAGATGAAGTTCAGCAGCTTCCGCTCCCCTTCCGCTGCGGGGATGAAGGCGTCGATGGCGTCGTTGAGCGAGCCGACGATGGAGTTGACCTGCGACATGTTGCCGATGCCGAAGGAGGCGATGGCCGCGAACACGCAGAACAGCACGCCGACCCACTGCCAGTGCTTGCCGAGGCCATTCTTGACGTAGTACATCGGGCCGCCGACCCAGTCGCCCTTGGCGTCACGTTCCCGGTACTTGATGGAGAGTGTGACCTCGGAATACTTGATGATCATGCCGAGCAGCGCCGCGAGCCACAGCCAGAACACTGCGCCGTAGCCGCCGAGGGCGATGGCCTGCGAGGTGCCGACGATGTTGCCGGTGCCGACCGTCGCGGCCAGCGCCGTGGTAACGGCCTGCAGCGGGGTGACGGCGCCCGCGCCGGCCTCCTGCTTCTGGAACATCTTGCCGACCGTGTTCTTCATCGCGTAGCCAAAGCGCGTGAACTGGATCCCACGGTTGCAGATCGTCAGATACAAACCACCGACGATCGTACATGGCAGGAAAATATACAGCCAGGCGACGGTATTCAATGTACCGGTAAAGAAATTGATGATAGCTTCCATATGTTCTCCTTTCCGGACGCCCCGCGTCCATCCTTTTCTTTCTCCTGAAGAAAAAACTTCCCGATTATGATACCATAAACTTACTTTCAATTCAATTTAAATCGCTACATCGAAATATAGAATTTTCCCGTGGACATTTGTGCATATTATAGAGACATTTACAAAAACCGGTTCCCCCGCGAAAAAAAGATTGACGCGGCCGGGAAAACGTGCTATATTATTTAGGCAATCGGGATGCTAGTGTGGCTCAGTCGGTAGAGCAGCTGATTCGTAATCAGCAGGTCGCCGGTTCAAGTCCGGCCACTAGCTCCAGAAACCGGTGAAAATCGTAAGATTTTCGCCGGTTTTCTCTTTTATTTATTCGGTTTTTCAGGTGGCGAATTTTCCTGACCCACACGGCGAAATGTCCAAAGAGCGGCGGAGAGGATATGCTTGGTATCCTCTCCGCCGCTCTCTGCTTTTTTACATGACTTGCGCCATGAAATTACCCATCTTTTCGGCGGCGCTCTCCTGCATTTGCCGCGTGACGTGGGTGTAGGTTCGCAATGTGAATCCCGCGTCGAAATGACCGAGCATACTGGATACCGTTTTTACGTCCACGCCGTTTTGGAGCGCCAATGTCGCAAATGTATGTCGCAAGTCGTGAAATCTCAGGTGTTCCAGTCCGGCGTCTTTCAGAATTTTCTTGTGGATGTTGACCACTGAGTCCGGGTGGTACATTTCCCCGGTTTTCGGGGATGGGAACATCCATGGGCTGCCGGGATGCTTCTGGTGCTCTGCGACCAGCAGCTCGACAGCGTCCTGCGGAATTGAGATTTTGCGAATGGAGTTTTCCGTTTTCGGGCGTGTGATATCGGGTTTGCCTGCGTTGTTTCGTCCTGCCTGTTTGCTGACGGAAATCGTCTTGTTTTCGATGTCCAAATCTGACCATTGCAGGGCAACCAGCTCGCCCTTACGCAGGCCGCTGATGAGTTCCAGATAGAACATCGGCAGGACGCCACGTTGATCTGCTGCCGTCAGGTAGGATTTGATTTGTTCCGGCGGCAGGATCCTCATTTCGTGCTTTGGGATTTTGGGCGGAATGCAGTCATCCGCTGGATTGCGCACAATCAGGCGTTCCTTGACTGCCCGGTCGAGCGCGTTGTGCAGCATCGTGTGGATGCCGCGAATCGTCGAGTCGCTGAGACCAGGTTGCTTGTTCTTCTGCGCTTCTCTTAACCGACCGTGCTCCTGTAAATCCTTGTACAGCCATTGCAGGTCACGTCCGGTCAGCTTTTTGAGGGGAATGTCCCCGATACGTGGCGTAATGTGCAGTTCTATTCCGCGCCGGTAATATTCGGCGGTCGAGAACCGCAGATGCGGTTTTGCGTATAGCTCATACCACGTTTGCAACCATGTACCGAGCGTGTATTCGTCCGCTCTCCGCACATCGACGCTTTCCGCTTCCGCGACTGCCTTTGCAAGTTTCTCTTTTACCTCTGCCTGCGTCTTGCCGAGGACGTTCTTAATTAGTCTCTTTCCAGTCTTCTCGTCATACCCTGCGGTATATCGCCCTTCCCAGCGTCCGTCTTTCCGCTTTCGGATGTTGCCTTCCCCATTTGCTCGTTTCTTTGCCATGTCTGTGCCTCCTTTTCTTTGGTAGCACAAACAACTACCACAGAACCGGCACAAAGTCTACTGATTTTTTCGGAAGATCGGAATATTTTTATCCGGTTCTGCACACATCGAAAATCCTTATTCTTTGGTTACTGCGGCACAGTTTTTGACTCTGATAAATAATATTGACAAACGTTATCATTCATGATATTCTCCAAATATAACGTGCGTTAACATTTGCGATAGGGGTGGTATGCAATGGAACATCTCAAACTGTCTGACGGCGAATGGAAACTGATGAAAACGCTCTGGGCGGGGCAGCCGCAGACGTTGGCGGAACTGGTGACTGCTTTGGACGCGGACACTGGTTGGAGCCGGGCGACGATCTTTATGATGCTCAAGCGTTTGATTGCCAAAGGCGCGGTCACGATGGACGACAGCGGAAAATTTCAGAAATACAGCGCAGCGATCACCTATTCTGATGTCGAGCCGGAGGAAACGGAATCGTTTCTTTCCAAGGTCTACGGCGGCAGCGTGGGAATGATGGTCTCGAATCTGGTCGACCGCGGTGCGCTGTCCGAACAGGAGATTCAGGAACTGAAAGCCATTTTGGACGCAGCGGAAAAATAGGGGGAATCCTCATGCTGAAAGAAGTTTTGACTGTTTCCGCGCTGATAGCGGTTGTGCTTTTGGTACGGGTGATATTCAAAAACCGCGTGCCGAAGCGGATGATTTATTGCCTCTGGCTGGTCGTGCTGCTGAAATTGTGCCTGCCGTGGACGCTGTTTTCTCTGCCGGTTCTTCCGGCGGAGGAAGTGGCTACGCCTGTAAATACCATACAAATCACGCAGGTGGAGGAAGCAACGCTGCCTGCGGTTTCGAATGCGCCGACGGTGCAAGCGCCGTCAACACCCGGCGTTCAGTCCACCATACCGGCGCAGACAGCGGCACAGCCGAAACAGACGGTGAAGCAGCCGCAGGAGCCGGTCGCGAAGCCCGCAGTGCCCGCTGCGCAGGAGCCGGAAAGACCTGCGGCAAAGCCTTTGACCGCTGCGCAGATTTTGAAAATCGTCTGGTTCAGCGGCAGCGCACTGCTCGGTCTCTGGCTGTTTGGTACATGGCTGACGTTTACGATTCGGCTCCGCAAAAGCCGGAAATTCCTTGGAAAACGGGGAAGGACAAACATTTACGTCTCAAAACGCATCAAATCGCCGTGTTTAGCCGGACTGATTCCGGCAGTCTACCTGACGGAAGACGTGCTGAGGAGCGACACGACTGAGCTGATTGTGCGCCACGAACTGACGCATTTGCATCATCTGGACTTCCTGTGGTCACTCTGCCGGACAATCGCAGTAATCGTCTACTGGTGGAATCCTCTCATCTGGCTGGCGGCGATTTGTTCCAAGCGCGACGCAGAGCTTGCTTGCGATGAAGCCGTTGCGGCAGGTTTAGTGCCCGAGCAGCGCATTGCCTACGCGCGGGTGATACTTGCGCAGGCGCCACGGAAAAAAGCCGCTTTGAGTCTGGCGGGTCCCCCTGTGAAGGAGCGGATTTTGTTTCTGACGAAAAAACAGAAAACGAGCATTCTTTGCATCGTTCTGGCGCTAGCGCTCACCATAAGCGCGACCGGCTGCTCGTTTGCAGAGCTCACGCGCCGGAAAACGAACGCGCCTGCATCCTCCACGGAAGAAGCGCAGCCGAAAACGGAGCCGCAAGCCGAAGCAGCGCCGGAACCAACTGCGGAAATAACGCAGCCGGAGCGCACATCGCTGGAAGAAGAACTTTCAGTCGACGAGACCGCGCGGGCGGAGTGGTTCGACTTTGCGGACCGGTGGCGGCTGGATTATCTGCCGGTCTTTTTGCGCGGCGCGGCACCTGCATCGACATCGGAATATCTGATGTGGGTCTTTTCGCGGAATATGGACGCGCTGAAAGAACAGGGCAACATGACAAAGGAGTATGTTGAGACGCAGATCAAAACGCATTTTGAGCTTGGAAACTTGATGCATGAAGGGCTTTCAAAGGCATGGGATTATGACGGCGAGGTTTATGCAGCGGTTTCAGGTGGCGTAAATGACCGACCACTTACACGGCTCGACAGCGTCTTGACGGCAAATATCGGCGGAAAACAGATTTACTATGTGCAGTACAGCCGGATGGGGAACGGCAATCTGCTCGATGATGTGCAGTGGAATCGGTACCGCGATGAAATTATTAGCGGCGAGACACAGGACCTGTCTGGGCTTCGGGAGGACACGCTCAGCTTTTATATGCAGGACGGCGAGCCGGTTTTTCTGAGCCATACGGAGCTGAACATCGAAGAGCCGCCCTTCACGCCGCTTCCGAACGACGGAACGTATGATGTGACGCAGCCCTTGCAGGAATGGGAGCTGACGCGCACAAACGGCGTGCAGACCGGCATGACGCAGGCGCAGGTGGAAGAAATCACAGGTCCTCTTACAACCGATCAATACGGCTATTTGCTTCTGGACAGCCAGAATGTTTCCTATAGCTTCGGGCAGAACGGTTACCAGACACCGCAGCTGATGGAAATGAACTGGAGCGCCGATGTGCGCAACGATGAGCTTTTTTATGTGACGGCGCAGGATACGCCCGCCTTCCGCGGTATTTGCCTCGGCGATACGATCGACGAGGTGTTGGATAAATTCCCGTGCGTGGACCGGGAACTGAAACAATGGGCGGAGCAGTATGTTTACGGCGAGGCGGGCACAGACAATTACGCAGAGCTGAGCTTTGTTGCAGACAGCTTCTATTCGCTGTCGTTCTTCCTGCATGGGCAGCGCCGCGCGACCATCGACTTTTCCCGCGTGCAGCAGCGTGTGTTTGAAATCACAATTTCTGCCGAAGAAAACTTGAATGACACCAATCCGTGGCAGGCTGTGGACGCAGGATTCCTGCGCGACTCTGCGCTGCGCGAGGAGCTTACGGCAGATCTGTCGAAGCTGCCGGATGATTTGCTGCTTGCGTTTTTATCAGGCACCGAGGTTGTGCAGACAGATGACGGCTTTACCTTTGACAACCCGGGTGAGCTTTCCTCCGACGAGCTGTTCCGGCTCTTTCTCTGGTGGACAAACCGCAGCGCGCTGGAGAAATACAGGAATCCGGACGACGGATGGTTCTACTTTCCGAGCAGCGCCATTCACCGGACGCTCGACTGCTATTTCAGAAGATACTCCTTTGATATCACGCAGTGCACGGGTTATGACACGAAAAGCGGTACAGTTGTCGATCAGACGGCGGCTCTCGCACCCGGGAATCTACGGTTGCAGAGAGTCTCAAAGACGATGGACGGGCACAAAGTGACCTATGTCGTTGATTTTTATCCCGTACTGGATGACTTGCAGGTAGGACCGGAGCCTTTCGCGCGCAAGGAATATACGCTTTTGTGCTATCCCGGAGATTTTTACGTTGAGAGCGCCCGCTATGTCCCGCTGGATGGCGCGGCAGCGCAATAATGCGGAACAAATTCATTTGCAAAGGGATTATGAAACGTATGCAGAATGAAGCCTGGCTGGATGAAATAAACCGCATTGTGTCCTTTCACGAGATTTCGGACAGCCGGTACTACAGCGCGGAGGAGCACGATTTCTGGCAGATGATCGTCAGCCTGATTTTGGCCGGATATCGTGTGCAGTAAAGCACAGATTTTTTAGAAGGCAGCTTGCAAGCCTAAATACTTGCAAGCTGCCTTTTGCTGCAACCTCAGAGCCGTTTCTGCTGACGGAGCACCTCCGGGAACGAGATTTGTCCGTTTGTCCGCAGCACCTCCTGATAGCTCATGCCGCGCATTTTCTGGTATGTTGCCGCATCAATATCTGTGTCTGATGCGAGAATATGATTGCAGATGTTTTGCTCAACAGCCTGCTTCAGAAGCAGTTTGCCGATTCGATCTCCGAACATACTGAGAATGGCTTCGAGCGTTTCACCAAGGATCTTCGGCAGAAAGTCTCCAGCGTACTCGCTCTGTAAATAGCCGCAGTAGAACAGAATTGCCTTTGCAATAAACTCGTTCTGTGTGCTGCATCCGTCGCTTTTGTAGTGTTCCTGCACCCGCTGCCAAACCGTATCTTCCATCCAGACTGTGTGGCGGCTTCGTTCTTCTGTTTTCATGTTCAAAACCTCCAAAAATCATAATAGCGTCAAAATTGTCCTTGATTTTACTGGCGTTTTGCGGCTTTTGGCCAATAACAGCGTCATTCCACTTTTGACAGCCGCAAAAAAGCGCCATTTTTATCCATCGAAACTGCCCGCACTGCGGGCAGAAGTGGACGGCCGGACGCAGAAAAGCGTCAGGCCTTTCTCCTGCTTCACCGCTTGCGGTTTCTCCTCCGCCGAAAGCCGCCCGCAGGCGCTCCGGCTTCTGTGCTGTAACTCTGCCAGACACTCCCGCACGTCGGCGCAACGTCCGGTTTTCTGGTGTTTGGCGGGTACGCGCTCGGCTGTGTCCGGAAAGCCGCACAAACTGCCGACACAGGCGCGACGGGCTGTGACTGGCGTTTTGGCTGTGCGTTCAATCTGTGTTTTCAATAAAATCGGCATATTTCCTCCTTGCCGCGTCCTCGTCCAGCTTCTGCATCTGCCGGTCATGCCACGTCAAGCAATACTCTAACGGCGGGTTATGTTCAGACTTGTATCCAGGTTTATTTTGAGGTATACTGTTATCAGATTTTCGCAGGAGGTGCTGCTATGAGTGCTGCTGAAATTGAGAACGCCCTGCGCATGGCTTCCATGTCGCTGGAGATGGAGGGTCAGCATGTCGATGCGCAATGCGTGGAATGGTGCCGCAGAATGCTTGCTGGCGAAATCACATTAGAAGAATATCTGGCCTTGGTAATCAAGCGGGCAGAGGGGTAACAGTATGCCATACAGCATCGATTCTTCTTCCGACCGCTGCTATCCAGGTACAAGCTGTCTGATGAATAAGTTTGATATTCACGACGCGCAGAAATTGGATGAACTTGAGTCCTCCATCGTATATGGAAAACTGGCACTGCTTCAACATATCCCGATCCCTGGTTCGTTCGATTTCGCACATTATAAGCGAATCCATCAGTTTCTGTTTTGTGATCTCTATGACTGGGCAGGCCAGATCCGAGACGTTGACCTGTTCAAGAAAGGCACAGCCTTTGTTCCTGCATCTGATATTGAACGATGCGCAGATGCTTTGTTCGGCAGGCTGCAAGCGTTTCGTCCGGAGAATCTTTCGCGCAGAGAGATAATCGAAAATATAGCGGATTTCTACAACACCCTGAATATGCTACACCCTTTCCGGGAGGGAAATGGTCGTACACAACGAGTATTTTTTACCCAGTGGGTTACACAAAAATTAGGATGGCATTTGGATTTGGCCTCTACAAATTCTGATGAATTGATGATCGCTACGATCTACGCCGCGCAAGGTGTTATGGATTACTTGATAGATTGCTTCGATGGTGCATTGCAGATAACGGAAATGGATTCAGGCATTCAAATGGACTTGCTTTGAGCTTTCTGTAATCTTTGATTCCTGCGGCGCAGTTTCTGCGCCGGGTTTTCTGGTTTGACCCACACGCTGACCCACACGGCGAAACGAGCGGATGGAAACAGTGGAAACAAGAGGGGCAAAGGGCATTGATTTCCGAGCAGAAAGTGCTGAAAACGTCCAGAAATCGCTATTTTTATATCTTTTCTACTCTTCGTAATCAGCAGGTCGCCGGTTCAAGTCCGGCCACTAGCTCCAGAAACCGGTGAAAATCGTAAGATTTTCGCCGGTTTTCTCTTTTATTTATTCGGTTTTTCAGGTGGCGAATTTTCCTGACCCACACGGCGAAATGTCCAAAGAGCGGCGGAGAGGATATGCTTGGTATCCTCTCCGCCGCTCTCTGCTTTTTTACATGACTTGCGCCATGAAATTACCCATCTTTTCGGCGGCGCTCTCCTGCATTTGCCGCGTGACGTGGGTGTAGGTTCGCAATGTGAATCCCGCGTCGAAATGACCGAGCATACTGGATACCGTTTTTACGTCCACGCCGTTTTGGAGCGCCAATGTCGCAAATGTATGTCGCAAGTCGTGAAATCTCAGGTGTTCCAGTCCGGCGTCTTTCAGAATTTTCTTGTGGATGTTGACCACCGAGTCCGGGTGGTACATTTCCCCGGTTTTCGGGGATGGGAACATCCATGGGTTGCTTGGGTGTTTCTGGTGTTCTGCGACCAGCAGATCAACGGCATCCTGCGGGATGGAGATTTTTCTGATCGAGTTTTCTGTTTTCGGGCGCGTAATGTCCGGCTCGCCTGCATTGTTTCGCCCTGCCTGTTTGCTGACGGAGATGGTCTTGTTTTCGATGTCCAAATCTGACCATTGCAGTGCGACCAACTCGCCCTTGCGCAGGCCGCTGATGAGTTCCAGATAGAACATCGGCAGGACGCCACGCTGATTTGCTGCGGTTAGGTAGGACTTGATCTGCTCCGGCGGCAGGATCTTCATTTCGTGCTTCAAGATTTTGGGTGGAATGCAGTCATCTGCCGGTTTTCGGACAATCAGCCGTTCTTTGACTGCACAGTCGAGGGCATTGTGCAGCATCGTGTGGATTCCGCGAATCGTCGAATTGCTCAACCCTGGTTGCTTGCCCTTTTGCGCTTCTCTTAGCCGACCATGCTCCTGTAAATCCTTGTACAGCCATTGCAGGTCACGTCCGGTCAGCTTTTTCAGTGGAATATCTCCGATGCGAGGTGTGATGTGCAGTTCGATGCCGCGCCGGTAGTATTCGGCAGTCGAGAATCGCAGGTGTGGTTTAGCGTATAGCTCGTACCACGTTTGCAGCCATGTGCCGAGGGTATATTCATCTACGCGTCGTACATCGACGGTTTCCGCTTCTGCGACTGCCTTCGCCAACTTTTCTTTTACCTCTGCCTGCGTCTTGCCGAGGACGTTCTTGATCAGCCGCTTGCCAGTCTTTTCGTCATATCCGGCAGTGTAGCGCCCTTCCCAGCGTCCGTCCTTCCGTTTCCGGATGTTGCCTTCCCCGTTTGCCCGTTTCTTTGCCATGTTCGTGCCTCCTTCGTTTTGCTAGCACAAACAACTACCACAGAAGTGGCACAAAGTCTACTGATTTTTTCGGAAGATCGGAATATTTTTCGGAGTTTGCCCAACGCGCCAGAACTCCCTATTCTTTGTTTCCTGCGGCGCAGTTTTTGCGCTCCGGTGTTAAAATATAAAAGCGCTCAAATATTGCAGTTGGTAACACACGCAAGGACCTGTTATAATTTTTATAAAATATCTTTCATCCCTTTGGGTACTCTCGTTCGTTATACTGACAGAAAAGGCGGTGAGGCGGTGGAATACAGCGATCATGAACTGGTGCGCGGGATCAAAGGCGGAGATCAGAGCGCACTGGAGCTTTTGGTTCGCCGCTGGTATCCGCGAATTTACGGATATGTTTTCAAATTGACCGGGCATGAGCAGGACGCTTATGACTTGACGCAGGATGTTTTTATCGCAATGATGCAGAGCATCGGCAGCCATACGCCGTGGAGGAAATTTGACAGCTGGCTGTTTACGATCGCGCATAACAAGTGCATGGACTACTTTCGCTTTCGACAGAAAATCGTTCAGGCGGAAGACACCATGTTCGACCGACCCGATCCGGCTGCCTCGCTTGAAGATATGGCAGCGGTCTCCATGTCTGTAAAAGCCGCGCTGGAGAAGCTGCCTGCCGCACAGCGGGAGGCAGTGATCTTACATTATTTTCACCAATTCACCGCAAAGGAGATCGCGCGAATGACGAACACGCCGCTGCCGACCATCAAGTCCCGGCTCCGCGCGGCCAGAAACACACTCTCAGATAAACTGCGGGAGGACTTCGAATGAACGATCGAATGGAACAGGAAATCCGCCGCACTATTTTGCGGCTGCAAGCGTCTATGCCGGAGCCGAGGGACAGGCAGACGCCGGTCTTCACGCTGCTGCGGATCGCCGCAGGTGAAATAAACGCGGGCCTGCTGCTTGGGCTTTTCGCGGGTGCATTGATTTTCGGTCTGCTCAGCGTCAGGGCTTTGTCCATGCCGATGCTGACGATTTTCTGTACCGCACCCATGCCGATGCTCCTGCTGTTTCATCGGTATGTACTCGCCTGCAGCGAGCGTATGCGCGAATTGGAAGCTACGTTTCCGTATTCCTATCCGGAAATGTTAGCTGCGCGGTCCGTCGTGATCTCATGCTGCATGTTCGGTGCGCTGCTGCTGCTTTCCGTGACGCTGCACGTTTCTGTGGGGGAGGATCTTCTGCGGCTGGCGCTCTGCGGCGCGGTACCGGGCATCTATTTATGCACGCTGCTGCTGTTTCTGTCTGCCAGACTCCGTAATCTGGAAGGGCTATCCCTGCTTGCGCTCGTCTTCTGGGCGGCGCTCTGCTTCCTCGCGACGGTGCTTCCGTTTGACCGACTTTTGCAGCTCTGCTCCACCGCCGCCTACGCAGCTCTGGCGGTCATCGGACTGATTTTATACGGCATTCTTATATTCAATGTTCAACGAAGGAGGGAGCATTATGACATGGCTCATATCGGATGAAGCCAGAAAGCACCGGGCGTTCCGCGAGGTCTGGGTCGCGTATCTCCTCGGCGGTCTGTATCTGCTGCTGGGGCTATACACAGAAATCTCAGAACAGAATTACAGCGCGCTCTATGATGCACAGCAAAAGTGGTGGTTTGTTCAGCAGAATATCCGCTCCTATGGCGCGACGCTGACGGCGTTTCTGCTTGCGGTCGGATTGCCGCGGCTGGTCTGCTGCGAAAAGGAGTACCGGACGGACGATCTTGTCGGGACGGCAGCACTTGGCCGCCGGTACACATGGAGAGCGAAAACGGCGTTTACAGTCCTCTATTGCGCGGCCGTTGTTTTCATCGTCGGCGCAGCCAGTCTGCTGGTAAACGGCGGCGCGTTTGGGTTCGAAGGTGCCCTCTCCCCTGTTGCCAGATGCGTGTATTTTGCGGATACGGCGCTGCCGCCGATGTCCAATCTTGCGTACTGTGCGCTCCAGTATGGATTTCTGCTTCTGGGCGCGTTATATTTCGCCGGGTTTATCCTGATCGTTGCTGCGCTGACGCGGCGGACGGCGCTCAGTCTGTTCCTCTGCGGCGGAAGCTATCTGCTGTTTTTCACGTATTCCGCTGTCGGGTTTCAGCTGCCGGAGTTCCTTCGCGTGCCGCTCGACGCGCTCTATCGGTTCGGCTTCGGTGGGTATCTGCTGCAAGAGAGCTATTCGTGGGTCTTTCCATATTTGTGGTCGGACGTATGGAAACCGGTCCTGCTGGGGATTGGCATGATCCTTCTGGAGTTTTTCCTCTTTTGGAGGATCTGGCGGAGGAAAATGAAAGCATGAAAGATGATTTGATCCGCTGTTTCCGGAATCCACTCTACTGGCTCGTTTTGGGTGCTGGGCTATCCGTTCGGGTCGTCTTCGCCTATTTCGATTTCCAGACCCGCAGCGATGCGTTCTGGTCCTTATCCGCAGAATTCTGGAATAAGATAGGCTCCGTAACACTCGGTTTTCTGGTTCTGCTCGTTCTGATCCGTCTGTTTTCCGCGGATCGTGAAACAGGAGTCTTTCCCGTCATCAACAGCACCGCCTATGGTCGAATCACGCTGTTCCGGAACCGGTTGATTGCCGGGAGCATTGCCGCTTCGGCTGGTGCTGTGCTGTTAGCAGCCGGAAATCATGCGCTGTCAATTCTCATTTCCGGCAGGCTTCCCCAACCGGATGGTTGGAATCATGCATGGTTCCGCAGCACGGCGATCGTTCTCATCGGAACCATTGGATTTTTCCTCTTTGCAGCATTTGTATGTGACAGTCTGAAGAATCAGCCGGCGGCCATGTGCATCTGCGGAGTTCCGTTTGCGTTCAGCTATTTTATCAATGTCGCTGTGCTGAAAAAGTTTGAATTCTTCTGGTTTGTCCGGTATGGATTTTTTGCAGAATGGATGCGCGGACGGAGAATCGGTGTGACCCCCGGAGTCTGGGGTGTCTGGTACGCGCTGTTATTGGGTGGGTTACTATTGGCCGCCCTCCATCAAAGAAAGGAGCGCAAGGAATTATGAAGCTTTCCTTCGAACATATCAGCAAGCTCTACGGCGATACAGCCGCGCTGCAGCAGATCGACCTGACGCTGGGGCCGGGCGTCTATGGCTTGCTCGGTCCAAACGGAGCCGGGAAAACGACGCTGATGCGGATCATGACGGATCTGCTCGCCCCATCGACCGGACGTGTCTTGCTGGATGGGCAGGACATTGCGGTCATGGGTGCTGCGTTCCGGAAAAAGCTCGGCTATCTGCCGCAGGATTTCGGCGTTTATCCGAATTTCACAGCGGAGCAGTTTCTGCTCTATATCGCCAGGTTAAAGGGCTTGTCAAAATTTGAGGCCAAGCGGCAAACGGATGATCTTCTGCGAATGGTCGGTCTGGAGGACAAAAAGCAGAAAAAGCTGAAAGGTTTCTCCGGCGGACAGCGGCAGCGCGTGGGAATCGCGCAGGCGTTGCTTGGTGACCCCGAAATTCTGGTGCTGGACGAGCCGACGGCGGGACTTGACCCGGAAGAACGGATCCGGTTCCGCGGTATCATCAGTGCTCTTTCCCAGCAAAAGCTCGTTTTGCTGTCGACGCATATTGTATCGGATCTCGAAGCAGTCGCAAACGAAATCATTCTGCTCCGGAAAGGTGTTGTTCTCGAAATGCAAAAGCCTGCTTCGCTGCTGGAGCATCTGAACGGGCAAGTCTGGCTCGTTACAGTTCCTGCTGCGGACGAAGCGGCACTCACAAAGCAATATGTCTGCAGCAATGTCATGCACACAGACGGAAAAAGTGTGATCCGTCTGCTCAGCGAAAGCGCCCCTCGACCCGACGCAGTACCAACAGCACCCAATATGGAGGATATGTATCTATATTATTTCGGTAGATGATCGTCCGGCTGATTTTGGCTGGATCTCGGGTGCAGTAAAGTGCAGACTTTTTAGAAGGCAGCTTGCAAGTTTCTAGGCTTGCAAGCTGCCTTTTCCTGCAAGCTCAGAGTTCTTCACCCACCTCTGCACCTGCCGCTATTTGTTCGATTTCTACACACTTTTTTCGTGCAACCCCGCTGTTTTCCTTGAAACGTCTGGCTTTTTTCAAATCACGACCCCAAGAGTGCTATTTTTGCCCTCTCAACAACCCCCTCGCAAATCTCCGAAACTGCCCGCACGGCGGGCAGTTGTGACCGCCGCGGGATGCGCACGACCCCGCGGCTTTGTCCTGCCTTTCCGCCGCAGCGTCCAAAATCGCTCGATTTTGCACTTAACGGCGCTAGAGCCACACCCGCCGTGAAGCGGTCTTCTCTCCCCCGCTGTTCTGTTGCAGCCGCTTGTTTTGCCGATGCTCCCGCACGTTGGCGCAACGTGCGGTTTTGCGTTCCTTTGTGGGTACGCGCTTGGCTGGGCGGCGAAAACGGCACAAACCGCCAACACGGGCGCGACGGGCTTGGATTGGCGTTTTAGCTGTACGCTCAGCCTGTGTTTTCAATGAAATCGGCATATTTTCGCCTTGCCGCGTCCTCGGTAAGCTTCTGCATTTGCCGGTCGTAGTCCTGTTGGAGCGCGAATTGAATTGGTCGGATTGTGAATAGCAGATTGCCATTTCGCTTGCGACCATCCTTCGTCGTAACCATCGTCGGTTCTGTGACGAGCAGACCGCGTTCTTCGAGCGACCGGATGTGTTTGCAAATCGTGTTCGGACTCAACCCAACCGCTTCACTGATTTTTCGATAGCTCGGCCAGCACTGGAACGTCTGGCGATCCTCGCAGAACAGCAGGTAGGCGTAGATTGCGATCTCTGCCGCGCTCAGACCCAGCGAGAAAATTTCTTTCGGCAGCGGGAAGTAGTCCTTGACCGAATCGCGTGTCGGCCAGAGATTTCGCTTCACTCAGTTCCTCCCGTGTGCTGCTCTACCCAGCGGATGAACGCTTCTTTCGGAACGACGATCCGATTCCCGATTCGCAGCGCGGGAAAATCTTTTTCGTGCATCAGTTCGTAGCTGCTGGACGGCGCAATGCCCAGCACTTTCGCTACCGTCGCCGCGTTCAGGAACAGCGGCAGCTCGTCATAGTTCTTGTAGATAGATTCTTTCATAGTTGTCCTCCTTTGTTCGTGTTTGTCTTTTCGATTGATTTTGTCTTTCTGAAAAACACCCCCTATTTAATCCGACACAAAAAGTCGTTTTTGATACCCTCCTCCGCAAACTTTTTTATTCAGATGGGAAGATATTTTACGCCCAGCAATAACGCCCTCTATTTGATCCGACAGAATTTTGCGTTTTGAGCGGTGTCTCCTCGAAAAAATCCCCTCACTGCATAGGCCACGGGAAAGCAATTTTTAGAAGCCCTTTCGAGAAAATTCACAGATCATTTACATTTCCGCGCCTGCGCTGCCTGTTCGCGTCCCTCCAAAAAAATCTTTCTATTTAATCCGACAGAAAACCGCGTTTTGAACAGCCTGTTTTGAAAATTTTTTCGACGGCATAAAAATAGCCACCGTCCAAACGGACAGCGGCATCAAGTCAGCAGCTCGCATTCAGCTGCACTTCGAGTTATACTGGTTTTGGAATTTATTTGCTGGGAGGTTGCTATGAGTCCTGACGAGATTGAATGAATCATGCGCCAATCTACTTGGTCGCTAGAAGTTGAGGGGCAGCACCCGGATGCACAGACCATGGAGTGGTGTCGCCAGATGCTTGCTGGCGAGATTTCGTTGGAGGAATATCTCGATTTGGTGATCCGTCGGGCAACGGAATAGTCGATGCACTGCGAGGCTTCTTCTTGAGTGCTTTTTCCGTAATCTTTGATTACTGCGGCGCAGTTTTTGCGCTAGGTTTTCTGGTTTGACCCACACGCTGACCCACACGGCGAATAAACTGCTCCCCAAGTCAAGGACAAAATAAGGTGACCCATTCCGCTAGCATGGA
>OLOQ01002268.1_pt1 | contig 16109 bp, 20 predicted proteins | sample 1673101 | NCBI WGS metagenome assembly OLOQ01 (sample SAMEA3136754, study PRJEB25190) | human gut metagenome | biome: human gut; feature: human-associated habitat; material: faeces | place: Austria | collected 2013 | reverse complement strand
AAGCGGTTGCATTGATACGGTATCCGCTTGGAGCTGTAATCTCTTTCAGATATACGGTATCCTGTGTCTTAACAATCTGTACAGACGCTTCACCATTTGCATCTGTTGCCGGTAACTTTGTGAGCAGCTTCGTACAGTTTGCATCGCTGTATAAGCCAAACACTGCCCCAGCAAGCTTCGCATTCGCCTTGGCATCTTTCTTAATCACCTTAACGCTTGCGTACTGTACCCAGGTTACTTTAAAGTCCACATATTTCTCATCATCCACACCTTCACCAAATACCAGTGCTAAATCCTGTGAACCTGACCCTGTACTGATCTTATAAGCAGAATAGTCCTTGGTTACACTTCCTTTCATCGTAGCTGACCAGCTTCCTGCAACATCCTGCACCTGTGTCAATGGTGCTGATAAATAAAACTTCGTTCCACCAATGATCTCTACGGCTTCCCCGGCTTTACTTGTCTTTCCGGTTGTTACATTATGAAGCTTCACGCCACTTGGAAGTTTCATCGTGATACTCTGTAGTTTGTCTGCCTTAAATGTAATCTCCTTTGTTCTCTGGCTGCTACCATCTACATAAGCGGTTACATTTGCATCTGAAAAACTCATATCGACATCTGGGATCTCCGGCTGTGAAATACAGTAATTATACAGTTTCATAGCAAGTGTTTTTGCTTTGCTGCTTGCTCCGGAAAAAGCGGAATCCCCACCATTTGCATAGGATGCAGCCAGATGAACCAGAATAAATCTGGCACCAGCACTTAAATTGCCATAACCGTTCTCTTCTGTAAAGAATCCTTCATCACCTGCCGCCTTCGTTCCATAATAACAAACCTTAGCCAGCTTTTTCCCATCACTCAGCTTTGTAATATCGTATGTTCCGGTTCCAGGACTGGATTTCTCCGGCTGGATACAATAAGCGGTTGCAGAAACATTTCCAAACTTCACGGTGTACTTATACGTCAGATAGCTTCCATACCCATAATCCGAATACTGATAGCAGGCTCCTCTGGTCACAGTTACTTTCTTGGTACTTCGGGTTGATGCTTCCCTTGCCATAAAAGTAATCGCTTCCCCTTCTTCCATTGAATAAAGGTCAATACCACTATCCTCTGCCTGATCCATTACTTCAGAGACAGTTAATCCAGACTCTTCATCTGTTGTAACTTCCTCCTCTTCTGGCAGATCGGTTACTATTTCCGGCTGCCCTTCTGCATCGGCATCTTCTTCCGCATTACCAGAATCTTCTGTCTCGCCAGCATTTCCTTCACCGACGGTATTTTCAGAAGTATTTGGTTCTGTCAGCTGTTCTGTTTCCGGCTCTTTTACGGTTACATTTCGGCTGATACGATAAGAAGGATTTCCACTGACTGGCTCTACCTTATAAACTGTTTTATAGGTATCTGCCTGGTATGTGTCAAAATCATCTCCTGCCTCATTCTTCGCTTCATACAGCTCTACTTTCACTTTGGCATCATTGATTCCTTCAATACCGGAAAAATCCACCTTAATGTCAAAATCAGAACCATAATCAATGCTGTAATCATTGGCAGTTAAAATCTCATCCTCAGCCAGTTTATCTTTCACCGCTTCCAGTTCCGGATACTGTGCTTCAAAAGAAGAAGCTGCCTTTTCCGGTTCTGCTGCATAAGCAGTCATTGGCTGTGCCACAGCACTTGCAATCGTAATAACAGATAATACTCCAGACATTACTCTTTTCAATGTCCCTTTCATTCTCAATACCTCACTTTGCTTTTTTTTTCTGTTACCGGTTTACAGGCTTTCACCTGTCTGATACAATCAAATCATAGGCATCACCCCATTTTAAATTATTTGTGCCAAAATCATTACTGATGACAGCACAGTCATACGCCGGAACCTGCAAAAGCAAAAGCTCCGACGCATGGTCTACTGTCATCGCCCGGCGAACCGGGCATAACAAAAATAAGGATTGAGCATTTCCGATCAGAAGAGAACTTCCACTGGCCGCAAAATGCGTAGCTGAGCTTTCATCCTCTTCTGACCTTTTATTCAATTATCAAGGTACGGTGGATAGGGATTAAATCATTTGAAGTGTTGTCTTGAATGACTTTGCCCTCTTTCCACTAATCACAGGCGGTAGAGGGCAAAATGTCACATAGATTTGAAATTTTTTAAAAAACTATATTTTTTCTCTGGAGAGACTATTTCAGTTCTCCATATTCATTGAATTTTTCTTCGATTATGTTAAGAGCATTCTGTAGCATATTTGTCACTGCAGTACGTCCAGTTCCATTTTCCTTTGCAATCTGTTTATGTGTTTTCTGATTCCAGTAAAATTCCTGAACTACTTTTTTCTGCTTATCACTAAGTACACTCATCATCTCTTCTGCAATCTGCTGACGGTTCACACGTTCTTCTACATCCATCAATTCATCTTCCATTCCTTCAAAATCCTCAGAAATGCCATTAAACGAAATGCAGCGTCCCCGATCACGGGTAGCCAGATTATGTGCCAGCCGATCCTCGCCAATCAGCATCAGACGCAGATACCATTCTTCCTTTTCAAAAAAGCTTTCCTCTAATTCACAGAAATACTTCTTCTCACGAAGTCCTGTCTCTGGATTCCAGGTATTATACTTCTCATCTTCCTTTCTCTTCTTTTCTGTCACAGAAGAATAACCATAACCAAGTTCCAGATTTACCGGGAATACCGTTGCTCTGTTTCCGATGCCATAAACCGCATATCCGGACTGATATACGATAATATGCACCTCATTCACACCTGCTCCTGTTGTTTTATGAGCAACTACCGGTGATTCCCCTGTACGAAGCTGCTTCGGTGTAGGAAGTTTTTCTCCTCTCTTTGGTGTGTTGATCAGTTCTTTCAGTGTTCTTAATGTCAGCATAATTGCCACCTTTCCCGCAGGAACCGGTGACAAAAAGAAAGGCAGCTAAGCTAAATAGACCCCGATTCCGCTAATTTTTTTTATTAGCGGAACCGAAGCTCCAGCCTGCTGCCTTCTGTATGGAAAAATCTGCTACACAATCACAGTGCTAAGATTCAACCAGCATTATTTACTTCTATTTACTACTGATACGGTATCCGTCTTGTTCTCTTTTTCTTTCTGACGGATTTCCTTTAATACATCTGAATAATCACCAAAGGCATCGTAGGGACACCTGCGGCGAAACTCTAATTCTTCCTGAGTCATGTTCTGTCCTCCTTATTTCAGCACCTCGCTGTTGATGCTTTGATTATAGAATAATCATTTTCGTTTTTCCCCGGCAGATGTGTGGAAATCCTTATACTTCTCCCCACATCTGTGGAAATAAAATTTTGTACAAAAAAAGCACCTACTCATATTTTTATAAGTAAGTGCTAAACCTAAATTTTTAAAGACTTGCCAGATTATCAAGCATGGATTCCACCATTGATAATGCAAACTTCTTTTTATTCTTATCTAATCTTTGTATCTGGAAGAACAAAGACACTATTTTACTATCGGGTTCTGGTACTTCTAGATTTTTAAGTAATTCATATGGACTTGCTTTTAAAGCATTTACAGTTTTTGCAAAGGTATGTACATCCATCGTATTCTCTGCATTTTCATACCGGGATACTGCATTAGAGCTTTTTCCAATCTTTAGTCCAAGCTCTTCCTGCGAAAAACCACTTTCCCTACGTTTCTCACTTAGAGAATTGCCAAACGCAATTCTTTCATCCATGTTTTTTTCTTTCGTAGACATGCAGTACCCCCTTTCTTTTATATTTTGGGAAATAAAAAAGCCTGAAATAAACAGTAATCTCCTTACATACTAAAAATGTGCATAGTAAGACCCAAGTTCCAACTATGTAAAATCATCCTCAAGTATGTATATTGTACTGTTTATTCCAGGCTAAATATTTGTAGTCTTATAGAAATAAACTTTTCCTTATGTAAATTATTTATTTTTCTTAACATACTGAGTTTATCACAAGAAATTATTTCTGTCTACTTTAATTATCCATTTTCTGGTATAAAAACGCAAAAAACCGACAAAACACTATGCTTACTCGCTATGTTGATAATATATAGGTATACTATCTCCATAAACTTCCTGCATATGTTTTGCCGGGTTCCTGATGTTTCTGTGCCATCTCCAACACGTTCAGCAAACTCTTGAATATCCGTGCTGTATGTGAAGATTCCTGCTGTCTAATATTACAGATTCACAGATATTCTCATTCCTGCATATTAAATTGTATCACTATACTTTACTCTTCTCATTCTTCCGTATCCCGGAGAACTCCTACCAGATGTGACATATACATCTCTAAGCGATCAACTTCTTCCTTCGACCGCTTCTTATTCATATCAATGCCAACAACTACACCCAAATCTGCAAATGCTGTCAGCTCTCTATGACATCTCTGGCAACGCACCTCTGAATAGGTAAAAAGGCTTTTCTGGTTCACTTTGCCGCATACTGGGCATGTAACAAATAATGGTTCTTTGCTCATCAATAATCCTCCAAGTAATATCTACACAAACTATCACTCAAACGGATAAGGGAAATGAAAACCGTTGATGAGTTAATAGCAGGCGATTCCGTAGCACCGAAGCCATGCCACCTGCTATATAATCTTCCCCTGGGATTGGCTCTGACAATCTCATCGCAACCTACACCTGCTACTGTCCATATCATCTACTCCAATGACTTAATCACATGAACAGCAACACCCTGAACAGTACAATTCTGTGTATAAATATCCGGGTACTTCAGATTCTCCGGATGCAACCGCACACACCTTCTTTCTGTATCAAGGAAAAACCGCTTTAATGTGGATTCATTATCTACAAGTGCTACAACAATGTCTCCATCCGAAGCTGTATTCTGCTTCCGAATCACAATCATATCGCCACTGTTGATACCTGCTCCAATCATAGAATCTCCACTGGCCCGCAAGATAAAGAACTCACCTTCTCCAAACAATGAAACAGGAAGAGAAACATATTCCTCAATATACTCTTCCTCAAGCTGTGGCATACCACAGGATACTGACCCAAGTACTGCCGCTGGCTTCGTAAGTAGAGATATTTTATTCGTTCTCTCAGTAACAATCTCCCCATTGCGGTAGCTTAACATTCCTCTGTCATTCATAGCAACAAGGTACTTGTATACTGTACTCTTGACTATACCGAGCGCATCTGCGATTTCGCTGGTATAAGGTGAACGATGATTCAGCAACTGAAACTGTTCTGCATAATCCATAATCTGCTTCATCAATTCTTCGCTTTTATGCCGCATCTTTTCACCTTACCTTTCTATCGGAAACGTTGCGTTTCTGATAGAAATAATTATACCGAACAAATTTTCGTAAGTCAATATGTTTTTTCAATTTTTTTCGAACATATTTTCTTTCATTCATCCTCAAATTCCATTTCATTCATTTCTGGAAAATCCAGTAACTCAGAAACAGTCATATTAAATCCCATAGCAATCTTACGCAAAGTCTTCAGCTTTGGATTCTTTGTTTCTCCTCTCATCATACTATTAAGCGTTGATTGCGTAATCCCTGACAATGTAGCAAGTTTATTTGTCGTTATCCCTCTCTCAACACACAGATCAGTCAATCTCTTTATTATGGCATCTGAATACGTCATGCAAATTCTCCTTAAATCACAATATATATTCAGTATAAATGATTTCTCCTTCGTTTATTAACGGTGTACCGTTGACATTTCCGCAAACTGATGATAAATTAACGTTATACCGTTATTTACTTGTACAACTTTAAGGAGGAATTTATCTAATGAGCAAAAAAGAACAGAAACTAAAAAAGAATCTCTATAAAGCACTCACAGAATATTTCATTCATAATCCTAAAAACAATCTGACATCATCAGAAAGTATTCTGGATCAGCTTGCCTCTTTTCGCATGGAAACAGGATTACCTGCCGCACTCAGACAAGATAAAAAATATCAAAAAGCTCAGAAAAAATGCAATAAAGCCAATGAAAAAATACGGGATCTTAATCTAACTCCTCAACAATGGGACACTGTTGATGCCGCTATCACTGCTGAAAACATTTCATCTATAGAATATATACGGATTGCCTACAAACAAGGAATCATTGATGCATTTTCTATTTTACGAGAAACTCTTTAATATATCCATGTTAATCTAATCGCTTACAGACAATGAAGCAGGGATTTATCTCTGCTTTCCCATTTTCTTCTCTATTGCTTCCGGAACTCTGATCAAGCCAAATCGCCATAGTATCGGATAAATATATGAAACTCCTCTAATATCTCCAAGTGCCTTCGGCTTCTTCACTTCTTCTGAAATCCTCTTACTATTTTCAAATGCCCGCACCACACTACTCCAGGCAAGACTCTTACTTTTCTCTCTCCGGTCTATCAGCAACTCTCTGTTATACTCTCCGTTTTTACCAACCTTTAATTTATACCGGAACGGTAATCCTGTTGCCGTTTTAAATGGATAATCCTGAAATGCAATAACAGCTTGCCACAGATTTTCCTCTGATGGTGTTTCCTTTAGAAGCCGAACCTGCTCCTGTCTGATCTTATATGTTCGGCATCGCTCCGCATTTAAACTTATCTCTGCTGCATTATAAATTCCCTTTGTGTAGGGAAGATAAGAATGAACCGATGCTCTGGAAAGACCTGTGAGTTTCATAATCTCCGGAATCTTTTTTCCTGACTGATACAGATCATTAATTTCTGTACATATATCTGATGTGAATACATCTGCAGTAATAAGTAGCTTACGGAGTTTAAGCAGACTAATATTTAACTCATCTGCCAGTGACCTTAAAGAATCTGCTTCTTCATAGGCATCTCTTAACTCTTGAAGAAAATTGTTAAATTGAAGTTCTGGATTATATTCTGGTTTCTTTTTTGGTCTTCCTGCCATTTTACAACTCCTATTTCCATGTGAATCCAATCGTCTTACACCTAAAACAGAGGATTTCCTGCTCCAGACTAATGCTCCGATAGCTGTCCTCTGTTTCTTATTTTATTTTTTCGCTTTCGCCAATATCCCAAATAATAGATGATACCACCTACCCCGTTTAAAAAGGCAAGGAGAACGGCAGCCCAGAAGGGCTGATAAAGTGCTGATAATACATTATATGCTAATTTCGATTATCTTACTTCCCATTGTTCTCCTTCACTATCTATTTCAAATCTTCAAATAAATCTTTCTGATATACACCAGCTTCTATCAATCTGGCAAATGACTTCACTACATAGTCTTTATCTTCTTTATAGGTTACTCCAAACCACTTGTCATTCGTATCTAACACTTTTACAGAAACTCTGCCTGCCTGAAGAAGTTCGTCTATGTAGATTGGCAATAAATATTCTGCTTTCAGAATATCTTTGTCTCCCATATTTGCAAAGAACTCTTTAAATCCATCTTCTAAAGTCTGCATAAATTCCGGTGTAAGTCCCCACATATTCATGGATGCGTAGGATTCCGCATTAATTGAAGTAAGCTGTCCATCGTTGTCTACTGCTGCACCCTCTGGAGTCTTAACAATATTGGAAGTTTCATGTACTGCTGTAAGATAGCCTTCCTCATTTGTCTCGCAGATACCTCTGGTAACGGCACCATTCTCACTTAAAGTATTCTTTAAAATGAAACCTGCCATACAGAACTGATTCGCTTTTTCTGGTGTATAGCCTACAAGGAAATCATGAAGCTTAACAAATGCTTCTTTTCCATAGTAGTCATCTGCATTGATAACTGCAAATGGCTCATGCAGAACTTCTTTACAAGCAAGAACAGCCTGTCCTGTTCCCCAAGGTTTAGTACGTCCTGTTGGAAGCTCCACACCTTCTGGCAGTTCATTTAATTCCTGATATGCGTAGGCAATCTCCACTCCAAGATTATTACAAATCTTTTCAATACGATCACCGATTGCTTCTTTAAATGCGTCCTTAATATCCTTACGGATAATAAAAACTATTTTGTTGAAACCTGCTTCTATTGCATCATGAATAGAATAGTCCATGATAATCTCTCCATTTAAACCAACTGGAGCAAGTTGTTTGATTCCACCACCGAATCGGGAACCGATACCGGCTGCCATAATGACTAATACTGTTCTCATATTTTTCTTCCTCTTAATTTTATTGCTTATTATGATAAATTCCACTGCTTATAAGAATTCCAATTATCCCTCCGATAACATTATAAAATATATCAGAAAATTGAAATGTACCTGATAAAGTAATAATTTGAAAACATTCTATACCTAATGATGCGCTGTTTGTCAAGCTAGATGTCAGTAAAACTTTATATTTTTGTTGCTATATTTCCTCTTGCTTTGACCGAGGGTACCTGGATCAGACTAAACTGTCAATGGCAAGCGGTTCAGACCGTCGCTGCGCATCATTGACAGCTTAGCCTGATCCAGGTGTTGGGTAGTCAAGCAAGTATGAAATCTTATGAAGCTATGACTTCCGGATTCTTGACAATAGCAACTGTCGTTTCCTTATAGGTTTTATCCGGATTCAGATATACTGCTTCGATGTCACTCCAGTCCCGTGTCTGGCGGCCGTTCCAGCGTTCTGGATGAGAAGCTTTTGCGGCTTCATAGACCGCATGACGTTTCCGGAGGATCTCATCGCTCTTTCCGTCATGACGTTGTGCCGGTGTGACAAATTTGATCCCGCTGTGATGGTGTTCAAAGCGGTACCACTCAACGAAATGCCTGCACCAGATGCGCGCTTCTGTTACACTGCCAAATCCCTTCGGCTGATAGTTGGGACGATATTTCAATGTCTTGAATATCGATTCCGAATAAGGATTGTCATTGCTCACACGAGGACGGCTGTTTGATGGTGTTATGCCCAGTGCATACAGTGTTTCCAGCATGGTCGCACCTTTCATGGGCGAACCATTATCGGAATGCAGCACCAGCGGCATGGTTGTCAGCCGCTTCTGTGCAATGCAGGCGCGTTTGATCAGTTCGCTTGCATGGTCTGCGGATTCCTCTTCCCAAACCTCCCAGCCGACAATGTCCCGGCTGAAAATGTCTATGATCAGATAAAGATAGTAGAAGAGACCTTTCACCGCTCCTGCGAGATATGTGATATCCCAGGTCCATACCTGATTTGGTGCTGTTGCACAATACGATGTGGGCTTGCCGTGTTTGCCCGGTTCCTGGCTCCTCCCCCTGTGGTACTGCATTTTTTCTTCATGCAGTACCCGATAGAAGGTGGATTCGGAGGCAATATATTCACCATTGTCTGCCAGAGCCGGCACAATCTGGCAGGGAGGCATGCTGGCAAAGCGTTCCTCGTTCACTGTATCGAGGATCCGCTGCCTTTCCTCAGGGCTCAGCTTGTTTGACGGATTCGAGTGATCCGCAAAAGATCGCCGGTCTTCATAGGAAGCATGTTTTTTATCAAGTGCCTGCCAACGGTAATAGGTCCGTTCGGTTATGCCGAGCCTTTCGCAGGCGGCACGGAGTCTGGCGCCGTGTTCAACCGCTTCGTCAATAAGCTTGATTGCTTCACTGCGATCTGAGGCGCTTATTTTTCGTCCTCGGGATCCCCCCAGATCGCATTTGCTTTTTTTGACAACACAAGCAGAGCCGCTGCTTCCGCAAGAGCTTTTTCCTTTCGCTGCAGTTCTTTTTCAAGCATTTTGCGTTCCTTCTGGGAGTCTTTGAGTTCCCGGTTGAGTCGGGCAGCCTCCTTTGCGATCCCGCCATTTGCATTCATGCAGGCATCCTTCCAGGCTTTGATCTGCTCGACATACAACCCCTTTTTGCGGGCATATTCAGCCAGCTCAGACTCATTAAGGCTGGCGGTTTCTACAACGATCAAAAATTTATCCTGTGTGCTCCAGTCATCCGGAGATGCATCCGTGCCAGGAGCGGCGTATCCTTCCTTTCTCGCTTTATCGCGCCAGTTGCGAAGGGTCTGTTCAGAGAGACCTTCTTCTTTAGCGATCTTTTTGATGGATTCGTTGTTTGGCGGAAGCATCCTGCGAAGCATGGCTTCCTTGAATTCTGGACTGTAGTTCATGTGTGAAGTTCCTTCCTGTGGTAGTTCTATTCTACCACAAAAACTATTTCGCTTCACTGACAACTATCCTAACACACAGGGGATGTTAGAAATACTTTACTAACATTATCTTTAATCGTTTTCATTCTTACTAAATTAATTAAAAAACCATATGGTATAAATAAGCAAATATTCTCAATACAATCCAATTTTACATATGAAAACTCAACATTATAAGGTAACCAATTACCAAGTATATTTTCAAATGGATTTCTAAAATCTCTTGTAAACACTGTACAAAACAACATAAATATAGTCCATGTTATTAAGTAACATTCATTTCTATATCTATGTTTTTTTTTAATATCATTCCAAATAAAATTGAGTTCATTTTTTATATCTGATAACTTATATTTTCTTCTAACTAAAACAACTAATATACTAACAAAAATCGTTGCTATAAAATTTCTATGGAACAATTTTATAATTCGAACTAAAAATGCATAAAAAATCTCAATAATCATATTCTTTACTGCTCTACTTTATCTTATGTACTTTCTGTTTTATTGAAAGTACAGAATCTTTAATCATTCCCATATACATTATAAATATCACTATAGCACATACAATTGACACAATTAGCATTTTTCCTTCACCGATTGTTGCTATGCTTTCTATCATCAATAACATTAATGCTACAAGTGTTTTTTTCATATTAATATTCATTCGAACAATATTTCGTGCCCCTAATAATCTATACATACGAAATGTATCTCCTCATGTTTCAAACAATAACAAACTTATCTTTTTTCTACTTCCTGCTTCTCGTGAAAAAAATGCTGTTTGAGCAACAACAAAACCATAACTAATAAATAACATCAATGACACCAACACCATTTTTCTTTTACTATTAATATACTTGTAGCACTGATGAACATTGCTTGAATTAAATAAGGTATCGGTGTTTTAAAATCATTTATTACAATTTTAATGTACTCGATATATATCACCACCTTCCATTCTAGCATTATACCATTAAAATTGTTCCCTTAACTATTCTATAAAATACTGTTGATTCTCAATATATATATATCGCTGTATTATTCCTTCTTAACTCCAAATATTTCCATCATCATTTGGGATTTCTGAATAACTATCATACAAATAAAAATAGTTACCGCAGCAATAATTACTTGAAGAAATACTGATACATTCACTATCTCTATTCTATTCACAAATATCTCAAGCCCTTTTTTTAAAAAGGGAAGAATCAGCCCATGCAAACAATATATATGCAATGTGTTCCCACCTATGAATTGTAAAAAATGGATATCACGTTTATCAAAAATAATCTGACATATAAGCAAAATAAATAAGATTCCATGTATAGCAGCTAACAAATATATGAACGGATTACCATAAAGCATCTTATGCATATCAACACTTGTTCCAAGAATAGTCACATTACAATTGCACCAGAATATGCTTAGTAATAGAACTGGTAATATTATAAACAAACCATATCTTTTTAGATACTCAAATTTGAAAATAAATTTATTTTTATATATATAGCCAAGCCAAACAAATACCATCGCTATCGGTACTGCATCAATTCCCCAAGGAAGTACTTGCTTAAAAATACTCGCATAAAAAAAACCAATTGATGCAATCAACATCATTATGACAATTTGAATTTTATCTTTTTGCAAAACAAAAAGATATTCCAAAATTTCTGTTATGAATAATAATGGCAAAAACCATAATCCCAATGTGTATTCTGTTCCACGGATTTGAATAAATATTCCTATAAATGCCTTTACTAAATTAATGTCCTTGTGTAACAATATAACTTGCATAAAATCATACAAAAAATAAAGTAATAAATAACCAAAATAAGGTATCAGAATACGTTTCGATAACTTAGTAACGTAATGTTTCCACCCCCCCCTATATGCTTTTAGCGTAATTCCTGATAAAAAGAAAAACAAAGGCATATGAAAAGAGTATATCCAATTCGTCAAATAATTTCCAGAATTAACATGACCAATTACTACAAAAAACATCGCAAATGCTTTTGCATAATCAATCCATAAAATTCTCTTTTTATTTGCTTCTTTCATAAATGCTCCCTTCTCTTTATTTTATACTATCTTTTTTATAAATATCTGAGCTTTGCGTGGGATGTAATTCCAAATCTTATACACATATCGCTTTATTCCTAAACGTTTAAAATACCATCGTTCTATTGCTGGATAACCTTTTTGTTCATATAATTTAAATATTGTATCTCGAACAATAGAATGTGAACTTGGACATTTTAATTGATTATTCCTTTTTGCAATTTTTTCATACGAACTAGGCACTCTCTCAATTTTCTCATCTAAACAATCTAATAATTGTTGCCCTTTTTTTGTATTTATAAGAACGCATGAAATTCCCATTGATTTATCTAAGCGTCCGCCGTTTTCTGCAAGTATTTCTGGATGTTCATCTTCTACTCCCCAATAATCACCCAATGTAATATCACCTGTTCTTTTTTTTCCTGCATATTTACAAGAATAACAATTTTCCCGGTACGTTTCGGAATCTAAAAACAACGTATAGTAAGAAGATAATTGAACTGGAAGAAGTTTTTTTCTTAATTGATTCCTTTTATTTTGATAAATAATAGATCCTTTAAGTCCCCATCCACCCGATTTATCTCTAAATTTAAAATCAACTATTTTACCATTAATATTTTTCTCAATCTGTTTTAAGTAATCATCAAACAACTTTGCACTCGGTGTACCATGGCATATAATGTCTACTGTAAATAAATTGTTCTTCTCTTGATTTTTTAAATAACTATTTAATGCACTTATTTGGCATGGTGTTCCAGAAAATAATACTAATCTTCCTTCATTCAAATCTTTCTTTACATTTTTATAAATGTTCCCCATTCTGCTCTGTACATATTTTGAGCCTTGCAATCTAACTAAATCATTTTCCGATTGAACACGTACATGTTCTGGATATAAAACACCATTCTTATAAGTAAATGCACACCCATAAACTCTTCCGCCCTCTTGCAAAATTTTTTTAGCTAATGCTGCAAATATACCGCCTGATGCCGATTTTAGGCATATTTCTCTATCAGTTACCGTAGCTGCTTCTGCCAACAAAGGCTCATTTAATTCTATATTTTCGTTCTGATAACTACATACCTTTTTACATTGACCACATTCAATACATAGACTAGCATCAATTTGAGGAAATAAAAAACCATACTCATCCTCTTGCATTTTAATAGCATTTCTTTTACAAATATTTACGCATGCTTCGCATCCACAACAATCTGATTTATCTTTATATAATTCAATTCTGCCCATAATTTCTTATCCTAATAATTTAATTTTTTCATTTAATAGACTTCTCATTTCTTGATTTTTTGTATCCAGTAATTTGTTTACAACCGTATAATTAATATTTTTATCTATTGTAGAATAGTCGTTATACTGTTCTAAATGTCGATCTTCTAAATCAAGCCATTTTAAAATATTTGCTATACGATCATTAAAACTGTTCTGTGAATATATAGAAATAAACTTTTTATTAAATATAATTGAAAACACCGTCATGTGAAATGAATCAGAAACAATATAATCTGCATTTTTTATTAACGAAATAAATTGTCCTGGTGTTGGGCAAATAACATGTTTTCCTTTTTTTACAACATAATGATAGTATAAATCCACTCGTAAACATGGCATCCCATATTTTTCTTGTAATATACCTATGTATTTATCCATTTCACTATTCTGATGAAGCTGATATACAAGTATATACTTTTCTGGAACCCTAATTGGTTCTTCTAATTTTTCCCACTGTTCCTTTGTTAGCCATAATGTTGGATCGAGTATAGCATCTGCATTTAATCCCAAACTTTGAACTAAATTAGCACCTGATTGTTCTCGTGTAGAAATCCAACTATATTGTGAAAGTAATTTCTTATTTTCTTCAACCTCTTCATCTCTCAATTTAGTTTTTCCAAAACTAGAGGCAAAAGATATTTTTTTCTTATTTTTTGGAACAAACGAAAGGTAATATGGCCTTTCTATTCTACCATTTATATCACTATTCCAGATTTGATCACTACCTGAAATATATAAATCTGCCTCTGGACAATTTCTTATCAATTCATCTTCTGATAAATACCTTTCATCTGTTGTCTTAACATATAATTCAAGAAATTTTTCAAATACTCTCTCCATTTTGTCAAAGGATGGTTTAAGTATCAGTGGAAAAAGATATTTAAAAATCGGCCTATGTGCCAGATGAGACTCACTTAATATTTTTTTTCTAAATCCATCATTATCTGTTCCAGGACGTTGATAGTCTATTACCAAAACATCATATCCAAATTCTTTAAAGACCATCGTTGTGGCATACGTCTGGAAAACAGAACCATAATTTTTTATATTATGACAAGTTATTAATGCTGCTTGTTTCATATTGCAAATTCTCCTTTAAATTTCTTACAGTATCTATATCTCATAGCAAACATACATGCTTCTGTAAATCCACGAAGAAATGCAAGGTTAATTACATTAAACTGTCCAATTAATAATAAAATTAAAAGTCCTCCAATCTGCAAAAATGCGGTAATAATCGTTGTAAGTGTTGTTTCTTTTTCTTTCCCAATTGCTCCTAAAGCAGGCCATCCAAAAAGTATTGATGGAAACGAAAAGAATAACAGTGGAATAAATGCTCTGAGCAATGGTACTGCAGTAACATATTTTTCTCCGCCAATTATCAATAATGCATATTTTGCAACCACAAATGTAAATATACATCCCACAGTCACTATTGACATAAATACTTTTGCTGTTTTTTCTACTAATTTCCAATTCTTGTTCTTTACCATTTGCGGATAAATTCCATCTGTAATAGGTGAATACATTGACTGCACAGCCGAAACCATTTGCATACAAACGCTCCACTCTGCTACTTGTTCTGTATTTATAAATAACCCAATCATAAGAGTATTTAATGCTGTAAACGTAGTAGTTGCCATATTAGACAAAAAGAAAATTGCAGAATCTTTTAATTTTTGAAATGCATTTTTTAAACCTGTAACTTTAATTCCAATTCCTCTTTTTTTCATTTCAATAAATACTAAAATTACCGCTAGTATCGAGCCAATTATATCTAGGCAAGGAATCCATATCATGTCATTATCACTTTTTACAACTACAAATGTAAGTATTGCCGCAATTGCACGCATTAACACATAACGTAACGTTATGACATGCATCTCTTCAATTCCTCTAAATAAAAAGTCCATCAAAAAACAAGTCAATGCAACAACAACAAATGATAATATTGTATACAAAACATTACTACGAAGCATAGGTATAGTGGCAATCATAACTAATAAAGAAACAAAAGCTACTAAAACTAATATGAGCTTAGCTACAAGCGTATCTCCTACAACTTCGCTAATTGCTTTTTTATCTCCCTGTACCTTGACTATATCTTTTGTAGCTGATAATAAGAAGCCAAAGTCAACTACAATTTGCATATACTGCATGACCGCTTTTACATACGAAACAACTCCATAACAATCTTTAGATAATACTCTTGTCAAGTATGGAAGTGTTACTAAAGGTAATATAATTTTAGTTATATTCATTATGTATAGCATAGTCGTATTTTTTACAAGTATTTTCGATGTTTCCCCCTTATTCATTCTTGCTCCTTTCAATTACCAAACTCTCTATGCTTGCACTGAGGTAGGTTACTATTCTACAGCTTAATCTTCCATCAATAGATGAACCTTGTCTGCCAAATCTAATCTCATTCAAAGTTGGAAATCCTTGCACAGTCGATTCTTGATATTTCCCAGTTATCTTCATTTGTTCTATTCTAGTCAAATTATATAAATATCTTATAAAGTTCACCAATCTATCTCCTTTTCTTTATATCCGAAACGTATGATTACCAATCCTTACCTTTCCAATTTTCTTATATAATATTAATAGTAATATTATAAAATAATATTTGAAAGGGAATGGATATATCATGAAAGTATTAATACTTAACGGAAGCCCAAGAGTAAATGGCA
>OLOQ01002258.1_pt1 | contig 16174 bp, 29 predicted proteins | sample 1673101 | NCBI WGS metagenome assembly OLOQ01 (sample SAMEA3136754, study PRJEB25190) | human gut metagenome | biome: human gut; feature: human-associated habitat; material: faeces | place: Austria | collected 2013 | reverse complement strand
CCCCCTTTGTTTGTATTATAACCAGCAACTTGCAAAAACGCAATAAAAAAACAAAAAACTTGCAAAAAAGCATTGACTTGCGTTTAAGTAAGTGATAATATAGAGACACGGCATACGCAAACGCAAGATTGAAGGAGGTGAAAGATAGTGTTCCGATTAAATGTTTTTAAGTCGAAACTCTCGTTGCACGAAAAAACAATGAGAGATGTCGCAAGTGCTATTGGCATTAACGAAGCAACTCTTTATCGAAAAGTAAACGGCACAAGTGACTTCACCCGAAACGAAATCCAAATTATCAAACAGTTTTTGGATTTAACTTCGGATGAAGTGGAATCTATTTTTTTTGCAGACTGACTTGCGTTTAAGTAAGCTATAAATAGGAGGAAAGTATGACAGACTTACAGATTTTTAAAAACCCTGAATTCGGGGAAATTAGAACCATTGAGAAGGACGGCGAACCGTGGTTTGTCGGCAAGGATGTAGCGGCAGCGCTGGGATATGAAAGACCCACAAAAGCTATTTTAGACCATGTAGATGATGAGGATAAAGATGAAGTCCCAATTCAGGATTCCATCGGTAGAAGCCAAAATACACCTATCATCAACGAATCCGGCTTATACAGTCTGGTGCTGTCGAGTAAGCTGCCGGGCGCAAAACAGTTTAAGCGCTGGATTACAAGCGAGGTCATCCCTTCTATCCGCAAGCATGGTGGTTACCTCACGCCGGACAAGCTGGAGGAGGTGCTGCTAAAGCCTGATACCCTCATCCAGTTAGCGCAAAATCTGAAAGCCGAGCAAGAAAAGCGCAAGGCGCTGGAAGTAAAGATGGAAGAACAGAAACCAAAGGTACTGTTTGCCGAATCGGTAGAAGCAGCCAAAACCTCCATTCTTATCGGGGAGCTGGCAAAGCTGCTCAAGCAGAACGGAATCAACATCGGGCAAAACAGGTTGTTTGAATGGATGCGGCAGAACGGATATTTAATCAGGAGACAGGGCAGCGATTACAATATGCCGACCCAGAAATCAATGGAGCTGGGGTTGTTTGAAATCAAGGAAACCACCATCACACACAGCGACGGACATATCCATGTAAGCAAAACGACAAAGGTGACGGGAAAAGGTCAGGTTTACTTTGTCAATCTCTTTTTGAAAGGAGAAGAAAAAAGATGTTAAAACGGGAAAAGTTAGACTTGATTGCAGGGAGAATGAAAGCGCGGGGGATTTTAATGAAAGACCTTGCGCAGATGATAGGGAGGGAGCGCAACTATGTTTCGGGGCACTTAAAAAAGCCGATGGAATTTAAATTAGGGGAGATTTACACCATATGCGAGGCGCTGGACATTGAATACGAGAGAATTTCGGAGTTTTTTCCGAGGGAGGAAAGATAGATGTTAGAACTACTTATGGCAACAGTAATGCTGTTTGGGGCGATGGTAGGGCTGCCTGTACTTTATTTAATCATTGAGCGGGCGCAGGAAAAAGCCTACCTTGCGGCAAGGAAAAGAATCATGAAAGAGGTGCAGGACAATGCGCATAGAGATAGGCGCGCCTCATAAGCGGGCAGATCCGCCGCCGGCAGAAAGAAGCGTGTGCAGGGAGTGCAGGGACAGGGTGTGCGAACGCGGCGAATTTTGCCCGGCAAAAGAAGCCTATGACGATTACGATGAACTTTCAAAGAAAACCTATCAACGGGAATTTAACGCGGTGAAACAAAATTTCCGCAGAACTTCCAACATCATCAAGGCAAAGAGGGCAAAGCGAAATGGGTAGAGGGAAACGGTACGATTTTGTTTTGACCGACATAGGGCGGGAATTTGCAGAAAAGAACGCAAATCTGATTTACCGATTTTTGCATGACCACAAGCTGGAAGAGGATTTTTATTCATTAATTGCAATCGGATTTTGTCGGGCGGTCGCGATGTACAACCCGAACAAAGGGATTTTCTCAACATTCGCCTACAAATGTATGCACAGCGAGTTAAGCCACTATTTTACGGACAAAAGCCGACAGAAAAGAACCGCTATCGTTGTAGGTTATGAGGCGATTCCAAACAGGCAAAGCAATGACCGATTCTTTGACGGGGAGGAATTTTTAGAGGACAGAAGCGACCCAATCGGAGAGGCAATCTTAATCGAAGATATTCGAGCCATGACAACAGAACGGCAAAAGGCTATCTTGTGGGACAAGGCGCAGGGAATCCCCCGCCCGCAGACAACAAAGCGGTTAGGGATTAGCATTGCGACATACTCCAACGAGTTAAAAAAGGTTCGGGAATATCTTTTAGGATAAAAAAAGAGCGCACACCGTAAAGCACGATGCGCGCAAAAATAAAAAGAAGTCAAGATAAGTATACGGCAAGAAAGGGAGCTTGTCAAATGGAAAGAGAGAATATCAAACGGATTTTGGAGCGGTTGGGGATTCCGGACCTAAAGGGGAAGGGATATCTGCTTGAAATCTTTGCATTAGGGGAAGAAATCGAGAAAGCAGAACGGCTGTCAACTTTGTACCGGCTGGCGGCAGAAAAGATAAACATCAGCGCGTCAACACTGACTTCTGCTTGTGAAACAGCAATCGCGAGGGCGTGGAGGTGTCCGACCCCGCTGCTGAGAAGCCTGTTTGCGGTGGACATCAGCCGCAGAAAGCCGCAGTTGGGTGATTTTATCCACAGGGTTTATCGTGAGTGTATCAGAGAGGAAGGAAAGCTATGCTTGAAAACGGAATGATAGTCGGGGCAGAATCCTATGACCCGCAGTGCAGGGAACCGCAGAAAGGGTACTGTGTCCAGTGCAGGCAGATGGTGCCGGTGTATGAGCTGACCGAATTTGCAAACGGCGAGCGGGTGTGTCGGGACTGCGAAGCGGCGTATCTGCGGCTCAACGGCGCGGACTTTGTGGAACCGTACATTGAGGAACATCAAAAGGACTACTACAAACACTGGTGGTGGGACAACTTATGCTTTGAGGAACAGCTAAAACATATAAAACTGGCGTACTTATCGCAAATATTAGAACCATCAGACGCAGATGACCTTGCCGCAGACAAGTTTGAATTTTGCGAGGAATCGGATGACTTTTTGCAGTTTGTGAGGGAGAAGTTGTTATGAGAGAAAAAAACGGGTGCAACAAATACACCACAAAAACATTGATTCGGCAGGTGTTTTTTCCCGAAGGGTATGAGGTTTGCCGATACTGTCCCTTTTGCGTGGCAGATCCGAGCAACAAAACGCGGGAAATCTGCCAGATAACAGGGGAAATCTTAGCTTTTGCCGATTTGGTTATAGACGGAAGATGTCCGCTGATCGATGAATAGGAGGGTGAAACAATGTCCGAAAACATGGATTTATACAATGCGGTGAGAAGCGCTCCGCCCGAAGCGCTAAAGACCATCGGCGGGGGCAGGCTGAAAGGGATGACCGACATTAACCCGATGTGGCGCATCAAGATTTTAACCGAGCAGTTTGGACCGTGCGGGCTGGGTTGGAAGTACGAAATTGACAAAATGTGGTTGGAACACGGCGCAAATAACGAGACAGCCGCCTTTGTGCTGATTCGGTTGTACGTCTGTTCCCCTGACGGATGGAGTGAGCCTATCCCCGGAATCGGAGGCAGCAGCTTTGTTTCAAAAGAGCGCGACGGGTTATATACGGACGATGAATGTTATAAGAAGGCGCTGACAGACGCAATTTCGGTTGCCTGCAAGGCTTTGGGTGTAGCGGCAGATGTTTACTGGAACTCCGACAAAACGAAATACACGGCAAAAGAGCCGAAAAAGGCAGACCCGGAACAGGTTCGGTTATTCTATCAGTTAGGAGCGGAAAAGAACCGTTCTCAGGAAATCATGAGCGAGTGGGCAAAAAAGAACATGGGAAATGTTCCCGAAAACCTCAGCGAATCGCAGTTGAACCGATTGATTCAGGCGGTGAAGGGGTGGTAAGGCGTGCTTGTGAAAGGATATGTCAACGGGTATGACGGACAGGCTTTAACCGTAACCATTCCTTTTCGTGACGAAGAACTGTTGCAAAAACAGGGGATAACCGAGTGCGAAGTGCGGCTGCTTGACGGTCGCACCATCACCCCGGCACAGCGGAGAAAGATTTTTGCAATGGTGCGCGACATCACCGACTGGGCGACATGGGCAAAGGACAAGCGGCAGTATCGGGAAGAACTGCGAAGACTGCAACTTCTTTATCTTATCGACATCGCGGACAGTGAAGCGGTTCGGAAACAGCTGGAATACCATTACTGCGAATTGCTGGACATTAACCTATTCAGCCTGTCTGACTGTGATATGAGTACAGCGCGGGATTTCATCGGTTTCTTAATTGATTTGGTCGTGGAACATGACATCCCGTGCCGCGACAGCCTGCTCAATCGTTGTGAAGACATTGAGCGGTATCTTTATTCGTGTATTGCCAATCGGCGATGCGCTGTCTGCGGAAAGAAAGCGGATATTCATGAGGTAGAGCGGGTCGGCATGGGGCGAGACAGGACAAAGATTCATCATCTGGGGCAGCCGGTAGAACCGCTTTGCAGACAGCACCATCAAGAGGTAGACCAAGTGGGGCAAGCCTCATTCGATAAAAAATATCATTTACAGGCAATCCGATTGGATGAATTTTTATGTAAAAAACTGAAATGGAGGATATGACGGAATGAACAAGGTGTTTTTAATGGGCAGGCTGACTGCCGAGCCGGAAACAAAGGTCACGCAGAGCGGAAAAGAAGTTCTGACCTTTTCCCTTGCGGTGGACAGCGGGTACGGGGAAAAGAAGAAAACCGACTTCATCACCTGCGTGGCGTGGGAAAGGACGGCGAAATTTATCTCCCAATGGTTTCGCAAAGGCTCTTTATTGCTCGTAGAAGGGGAGCTGAGAACGCGAAAATACACCGACAAAAACGGGAACAACCGCACAGCAACCGAGGTGCTGGTATCGCAAGGGCATTTTACCGGGGAAAAGGCAAAGACGAACATTGATGTAAGTCCTCAGGAGGGCGAATTTTCGGCAAACTTTATCCCGCCGCCCAACGGGTACAACGTAACCGCTTACGCTTCCCAACTGCCGCCGCCCCCGCAGCAGATGGGTATGAGCGATTACACCGAGGTCGGGGACGAGGACGATTTACCGTTTTAAGGGGGCAATCCTGTGGCAAAAAGATACTATTGGCTCAAGCTCAAGGAAGATTATCTGGATTCGCCAAAGATAAAAAAACTGCGTAAGATTGCAGGGGGCGACACCTTCACGATAATCTATCTGAAAATGCAGCTTTTGTCGGTGAAAAATCAAGGGGTAATCCTGTATGAAGGGATTGAGCCGACTATTGCCGAAGAGCTTGCACTAAAGCTCAACGAAGATGTTGACAATGTAAAAGTAACCCTCTCCTATCTCAGCTCTCAGGGGTTGTTTGAGGGCGGGGACGAAAGCTCTTTTCTGCTGCCCGAAGCGTTAAGCAGTATCGGCTCGGAGAACGAATCGGCGCAGCGTGTCAGGGAGTTTCGCAAGAAAAAAGCGTTACAATGTAACGCGGCTGTAACAGAGTGTAACACAGATATAGATATAGAGAAAGATATAGATATAGAGATAGACAGAGAGAAAGAGCGAGAGAAAAAAACGGGGGACAAGCCCCCCGCGCGCAAATTTATCAAACCCACTGTCGAACAGGTAAAGGCTTATTGTCGGGAGCGCAGCAACGGGATAGACGCAGAGCGGTTTGTCGATTACTACGAATCCAACGGCTGGCGGGGGGGAAAAACCCCGATGAAGGACTGGCAAGCCGCCGTACGCACATGGGAAAGGAGGGACAAAGATGAACGCGGAACTGGCAAGGGAGTTAATCAGGACAAAGACTGTGCGGGAACTGTCGACCTATCTCACATCGGGACAGTCGTTTAACCCGACGGGCGGGACGGCGCGGGCGGCGTTCGAGCTTGCGCAGCGGTTAAAACCGGTCGAAAATCAGGAGGAGTACGCCCTTGCGCTCAAAGTAAAGAGTTATAACGAATCCTGCGGCTCACTGCAAGGCGTACCGTGCGATTTGTGCAAAAACAAAGGATTCTTGCTGTCGATAGACGAAAACGGCGCAGAGCGGCTCACAGAGTGTTCCTGCATGAATCGGCGGCGCAGCGTCCGCCGGGCGCAGAAAAGCGGAATGGGCGAGCTGCTGCAAAAGACGCTGGATAACTACGAAATAACGCAGCCCTGGCAGCAGACCTTAAAAAACGGGGCGGAATACTACCTCAAAAACGCGCAGGGCGATTGGTTTCTGATGACCGGGCAGAGCGGAGCGGGAAAGACGCACATTTGTTCCGCCGTTGTCAACGAATATATCCGACGGGGCAAAAGCGCAGTTTATATGCAGTGGACAAGCGCCGTCAAGGAATTAAAGCTGCAAGCTACGGAAGATTATGCGGAAATCTTACATAAATATATCAAAACAGAGGTTCTCTATATCGACGACCTGTTTAAGGGCAAAGTGACCGACGCAGATTTGACGATTGCGTTTGAAATCATCAACGCAAGGGCAATCTGCGCAGAGAAGATAACCGTCATTTCCACCGAACGCAGTTTGGAGGAGTTAAACCGCATGGACAGCGCAACGGCGGGCAGAATCGCACAGCGGGGCGGGGGGGACATCGTCAATATCAAACCGGACCCGGAAAAGAACTACCGCTTGAAAGGAGCAATCAGCATTTGACAAATATTTTAGAATCGGCAAGGGAAAAATTTGAACGGAAAATGAGCCTGCCGCAGTACAGTGAGTATCTCGATAACGAGGACGCGCAGCTGCTTTTGATGCAGGACTGCATCCGCGAGGCAAGATTTGAGGAGGCGGTGGAGGAAGGATGAAACCAATTAAAATCACAATTCCCCTTGCACCGGTGACGAAAAAGAATCACGGGCAGATTGTAACGATGGGAGGTAAACCGCGTTTGCTGCCCTCTAAACAGTATAGAGAATATGAAGCAGCGGCGGGAATCTTTTTAAAACGGCTTGAAATCAGCACGCCTGTTAATCTGAAATGTCTGTTCTATATGCCGACCAGAAGAATTGTTGACCTTGTCGGGTTGTTGCAGGCGGCGGACGATGTACTCACCGCTTATGGGGTGATTCTGGACGATAACAGCCGAATTGTTGTCAGCCATGACGGAAGCCGGGTGCTGTATGACAAGGAAAATCCACGAACAGAGATAGAGATAACGGAGGGGAAATGATGGACGCTGTAAAATTTTTAGGGGAGTTTAACAGAATGTGCAAAACATATCAAGGGTGCGCGGGGTGTCGCGCAATAGGAATTTGCAATTACATGGGTATGGAATCAGACGCACAAAGGCAAGAGCTTGTGGGTATTGTCGAGCGTTGGAGCAAAGACCACCCGCAGAAAACCAGATTGCAGGATTTTTGGGAGAAGTACCCTAACGCAAATCTTGACGAACATGGATTCCCAGACTTTTGTTGTGCTAAATTAGGATATGTTTGCAACTGTGGAGAAACCACTTGCGAAGAATGTTGGAATATGCCAGTGGAGGAATAGATAATGGCTGAATATATTGATAGAGAAAAAGCACTTAAACTGCTGGAAAGTGCACAGGCATGGGGTTGGAGCAATAATACATTGTATGGTAAGATGAAAGACTTGCCCTCTGCCGATGTTGCGCCGATTGTCCATGCAAAGTGGATAGACCTATACATGACCGAAACCGATAGCTGCGGTGAAGTGATAAGAGAAGAAAAGGACATTTATTTTATGTGTAGCAACTGTGAATGTATATACAGCAAAAGACATTCTTGCCAAAGAAATTTTTGCGCTCGTTGTGGCGCAAAGATGGATTTGGAGGAGGACTAACCATGAAAGCGTTTTTTGAAAACGATAAAAATATTTTAGTTTTTCGGGACATTAAAAAAATCGGGAAATCTAAAACAAATGAAGAATGGTTAAAATCTCTAAACACAGAAGAACTTGCAAAAGAGCTTGCGTTAATAGCTGAATGGGACAGAACGCAAGTTGAAAAGACAAGGAAGTCCGTTGGATTACAGGAATTTATGGAACGCTGGCTAAAGTCAAAGCATAGGGAGAAATAACCATGAATGATAAAAAGTTAATCAGACGCGCTCTGATGGGCAATAAACAGGCGCAGCGAGAGTGTACAGAAAATGGGATTGTGCTTCCGTGTCCATTTTGTGGAGGGCGAAATATAATAACAAGCAATTGGGGAATGTTCCGTTGCTGGTGTCCTGACTGTCATTCAAAATCCGAAGATTGCCTTAATGCGGTAGATGCTATTAAAAGTTGGAACACCCGCCCCGCGCCACCGATTGGAAGGTGTGGGGAGTGCAAAAACTGGAATGAGGGAGATTGCTATCGGCAAGAGCTGACGAAAGCTGATGATTTTTGTAGCTACTTTGAGCCGAGGGAGGAATCGCGATGAAAACCCAAGAAATCATCAAAGCTCTGAGGGAAACACCAAGCCGGAGTAAACGAGTGCTTTTAGATGAAGCGGCGGACAGGCTGGAAGAATTGCAAAAAGAGAACAACACCCTTATCAGCAAAATGTTGGAAGAGGGCAGAACAGAATCGGGGTTGACAGATGAATAACCAAGAGAAAAAACAGTACTTACTTCGCTGCCGAAATCTCAATTACAAAATCAATGCTTTACTGCGGGAGAAAGAGCGGTTACAGGATTTTGTTTGTAAGGTTACGCCCAGTCTTTCGGGAATGCCGCGCGGCAATTCCGGCGGGCGTGAAGATTCATTGGCGCGGCTTGCAGATATCAACAGCGATATTAACAGGAGCATTGACCGATATGTACAGACAAGAAAGGAGATTGCGGCGTGTCTTGACCGGCTCGAGGACGGGAGATTATACGAACTTATGCGGCTGCGATACCTTGCAGGCGAAACATGGGAACAGGTGGCAGAGGATATGGGGATAGATACCCGTTGGGCGACAAGGCTGCATGGGAAAGCGCTTAGTATTTTGGAAATTGACCCTTGAAAGCCCATATAAAATGATGATATGCTTATACTGGGATTTGAAAGTCATATGATTTTAGAAATAAAAAAACACAGAAAGGCCGGCTGTCACAGGCTGGCTTTTTTGCTGCATTTTTTTAAGGAGGGAGGGGACAGTTTTGGCTTGTATCTAAAACAGAAACAGTGTTCTGTCCCCCTGGAGTTTGTCGGCAAAGCGCCAAACTCCGATAAAGAGAGCAAGAAAGGGTGTGTTTATGTCATGAACCTCAAAAGATTAACCTACAAATTGCAAACAGCCCTTCTTTGCAAGGGTATCAAAGTAAAAATCAATCAGTATCAGTCCTATTCAGAGCAAAATAAACGCATGATAACAAAATACGTCCTGAGCGAGCAAACGCAGCACGAAGGAAAACAAAAAAACAAAGTCCTGCTGGAAAGCTATCGCCTTTCGGAAGTGGTGAGTAAACTGGCGGAACTGCTGCGGGGTGATGGCTCGTGAAGTTAACCCCAAGGCAAAAGGATTTCTGCGAATATTACCTGCAAACCGGAAATGCAGCGGAGGCGGCAAGGCTTGCGGGGTACAGCAAGAACTCGGCTCAGCAGATTGGGGCTGAAAACTTGTCAAAACCTGTGATTTCCGAATATATTACGAATCGCCGCGCAGAGATGGACAAAACCCTCATCGCAGACTCTGATGAAGTACTCCGTTTTTATTCCGCCGTGATGCGCGGTGAGGTAAAAGACCAATTTGGACTTGACCCTTCGCTTGCGGATCGGATTAAGGCAGCAGAATTATTGGGGAAACGATATCGCCTGTTTACGGACAAGGTTTCGGTGGAGGGTGTTGTCCCTGTTGTAATCAGCGGCGGTGATGAACTTGAAGACTGATGAAAGCGTCAGGCGGATTTATCTGCCGGAGGTTGTGGGAAAGGGATATGGAACATTTTGGAACTTCAAAGGCCGTTATAGAGTGTGCAAAGGCAGCCGTGCGAGCAAAAAGTCAAAAACAACTGCACTCAACATTATTTCCAGAATGATGCAGTATCCGCAGGCAAACACGCTTGTGATCCGAAAGGTATACAGGACGTTGAAGGACAGCTGTTTCACCGAATTGCAGTGGGCAATCGACAGGCTGGGGGTATCGGGATTCTGGGAAATCAAGGAGAGCCCGCTGGAAATGACGTACAAGCCAACAGGACAGAAAATCTATTTCAGGGGGTTGGATGACCCTTTAAAAATTACTTCCATCACTGTTAAGACGGGCTATCTTTGTTGGGCGTGGCTGGAAGAGGCGTATGAGGTGCTCAATGAAGATGATTTTAATATGCTGGATGAATCAATCCGAGGGGCAATCCCAAAAGAAACAGGTTTATTTAAGCAGTGGACTATTACCTTCAATCCCTGGAATGAAAAGCATTGGCTGAAAAAGAGATTTTTTGACACAAAATCCCCAGATATCCTTGCGATGACCACAGACTACCGATGTAATGAATGGCTGGATGATGCAGACCTTCGGGTGTTTGAGGAAATGCGAAAAAACAACCCGCGCCGATATAAGGTAGCAGGAGAGGGCGATTGGGGGATTGTGGACGGCCTTGTTTATGAAAACTGGGAAGAAAAAGCGTTTGGCATGGACGAAATCAAGGCAATTCCAGGAATTAAATCAGCTTTTGGTCTGGACTTTGGTTATACTGCGGATCCGTCCGCGCTGTTTTGTGGTTTAGTTGATACCTCAACCCGCACAATATGGGTGTTTGATGAAATGTACGAAAAAGGGTTAAGCAACCGCAGAATTGCAGAAAAAATAAAGGTGATGGGATACGCAAAAGAACGAATCAGAGCCGACTGTGCAGAGCCCAAAAGCATTGATGAAATCCGTGACGAAGGGATTTATAACATCAGAGAATGCCGGAAGGGCAAGGACAGCATCAACAATGGCATCCAGTACATTCAAGATTATCACATCATCATCCATCCAAGATGCGTGAACTTTATCACCGAGATTGGTCTTTATCGTTGGGATGAGGACAAATCGGGAAAGAAATTAAATAAACCGGTAGATGAATTTAACCACTTGATGGACGCTATGAGATACGCACTTGAGGATATTCTCACAGGACCAACATTCAGTTTTGATTAGAGGTGATACAGTGATTGAGCCGTTTGAGGAAACAAGAAAAATAAATCAGATGATTTCTTTGGGTGGATATACCGGAATGACTGAAAATCAGTTTTTTGAGCAGCAGATCAAATTGTGGTATAGATCCAGGGAAAGAGAAGAACAGATAACAGGAGAGAAATATTATATCGGTCAGCAAGATATTTTGCAAAGAAAGCGAATGGCAATCGGAAGAGATGGAAAGCTGGAAGAGGTGGATAACCTTCCAAACAACCAGATTGTAGATAACCAATATGCGAAATCAGTTGACCAAAAAGTAAACTATCTGGTAGGTAAACCGTTTACGATCAAGAGCAAAAATGAAGTGTATTCAAAAAAACTGACCAAAATATTTGGAGCAAAGTTTTTAAGAACACTGCATCATGTATCCCAGGACAGCGTAAACGGCGGAATCGGATGGATTTATTTTTATTATAACGATCAAGGTAAGCCAGAATTCAAAGGAATACCAGGATATCAGATCCTTCCATTCTGGGCAGATGAAGAACACACCATACTGGATTGTGCCGTTAGGGTATATCCGGTAGAAACATGGGAAGGTTTTACTAAAAAAATCATCAGCAAAGTTGAAATATACAAAGCTGATGGTGTTTGGCGGTATATTTACGATGATGGCGGACTGATAGAAGATATCGAAGCTGGGGCGCATGAATCTTATATCAGAGTAATGAACGGGCAGGGCGAAAATTCAGAATATAATTGGCTGAAAATTCCGCTTGTGCCGTTCAAATTCAATTCAAAGGAGATCCCGCTCATCCGAAGGGCAAAGTCACTGCAGGACAGTATCAATATCATTTTGTCAGAATGGGCAAACCGGATGGAGGAAGATCCAAGAAAATCCATCGTAGTATTGACAGAATATGATGGTCAGGATTTGGGAGAATTCCGAAGAAACCTGTCCACATACGGTGCAATCAAAATCCGAAAAGACGGTAATGTTTCTCTTCTGGAAATAGAGATCAACGCAGAAAACTTTGAGGCTATTCTCAAAACATTCAAAACAAAGCTGATTGAAAACACCCGCGGATTTGATGCCAAAGATGACCGCATGGGAAACAATCCAAACCAGATGAACATTCAGTCAGTGTATGCAGATATGGATCTGGACGCAAACGGAATGGAAACCGAGTACCAGGCAGCAATGCAGGAATTAGTCTGGTTTGTCAATCAGTATCTGTCCATGAAGGGTGAAGGTGACTTTTCAGATGAGGAAGTCACCTTTGTGTTTAACCGAGATATTATGGTAAATGAAGGTGAAATCATCACCAATATTTCCAATTCAAGAGACATCCTGTCCCGAGAAACCCTTGTTGAGCAGCATCCTTATGTTACCGATGCCAAAGCAGAAATGGCCAGAATCGAAAAAGAAGAACAGGACAACATGGAAAAGGCGCTTGGGTATAACAATGCTTTTTCCAAAAATAACTCAGGAAATCCAGGAGAACAAGCAAACCTGCAAAAATAAGAAAGGGGGAAGATCTTGAAGAACGCGGAATACTGGACAAGCAGATTTTTGGATTTGAAGAAAGAAACCGAAAATCAAACCTTTGAATACATGGAAACAGTTGAAAGAGAGTTTCGCAAGGCTTCCCGAAAAATACAGGCTGATATCCTGGTATGGTATCAGTGCTTTGCAGAGAACAATCAGATCACTCTGACCGAGGCAAAGAAACTGCTCAATTCCAGAGAACTGGAAGAATTAAGATGGACTATCGAGGACTATATCAAAGCAGGAAAAGAAAACGACGTTTCCGGTCAGTGGATAAAACAGCTGGAGAATGCTTCTGCGCGGGTACATATCAGCCGTCTGGAAGCGCTTCAAATACAGCTCCAGCAGCAGGCCGAAATCCTTTTTGGAAATCAAACAGACGAACTCGACAGTTTTTTACAGAGCATCTATACCGATCGCTATTACAGGTCTGCGTTTGAAATCCAAAAGGGAACCGGCATTGGCTGGACATTTCAGAAATTTGATGAAAGACAGCTCAAAACATTGTTGTCAAAGCCCTGGGCAGCGGATGGACAGAATTTTTCTGACCGAATTTGGAAAAACAAGCAGCTTTTATTAAATGAACTGCAAACAAATATGATTCAAGGAATCATCGGAGGGGAAAACCCGCAAAAGGCAGCACAGAGGCTTGCAAAAAGGCTGGACGTATCAGAACAGCGCGCAAGCCTTTTAGTGTATACAGAAAGCTCGTACTTCTCAGAACGGGCACAGCGGGACGTATACAAAGAGTTGGATGTAGAGGAATATGAACTTTTAGAAACACTGGACAGCCACACCTGCGAGATATGCGGTCCGCTGGATGGAAAAGTATTTCCAATGAGCCAATACCAGCCGGGTATCACAGCGCCGCCGTTTCATCCAAGATGCAGAGGAACAACCGTTCCGCATATTGATGATGATTATGGGGAAAGAGCAGCGAGAAACCACGAGGGCAAAACAATCTATGTGCCGGCTGATATGACGTATCAGGAATGGTATCAAACCTATATTGAAAAATCTCCGAAAAGTGGTATAATAAAACCATCGAAAGCAAAGCAGACATTAACCGATGATGAAGAATGGGCGCTCAACGAGTATATCAGCAGCGGCAGTTATAAAATCAATGCTCCTTTGCGTGAGGGGATTGAGCTGACACAGGAGCAGCAAGAACTTGTCAGAAATTTGGATTCTGCATTGGAGAAGATGCCAAAATATCAAGGGAAAACGATTCGTAGTTTGGTGATGAACAAAGAATCTCTGATTCAATTTGCAAAAGGACATAAAATTGGTTCAAAAGTTAGATATCCAGAATATATATCTGCTTCGACACGAAATGGTTATCATGATAACCCAACTGTTGTCTTGAATATATTATCGAAATCTGGAAGAGATATTCGGGAATACAATGAACAAGAAAGTGAGATTTTATTTAAGAGAAATTCCTGTTTTTGTGTTCTGAATGTAAAACTTCAAGATGGAATATTTGTTTTGGAAATGGAGGAAGTGTTATGATAACCTTTAAAGAATTTCTGGCGTTGTCGAAAGATGAACAAATAAAAATGTATGAACAACTGAACGACCATGATAAATTTCTTGCAAGAATGAATGATTGGAGTCCAGAAGGAGTAATTGTTGCAAAAGAATCGACTGATCCCAAAGATATACAAAGACAAGAAGAAATAATGAAACAGTTGGAAAAAGCAATTGAAGAAGGGAAAGTAAATCTGTTATAATCCTAAATTCAATAATCAAACCGTCCTTTATGGGGCGGTTTTTTTATACTCTTTTTACCGCGCCGCGGCGGAAAACAAACAGCGGCTTGCAATACTGGGACTGGCCAGAATAAAAGGAAAGCAGGAGGAAAAAGAAATGCTTGAGTTTTTAAAATCAATCCTTGGTGATGCTTATACTGAGGAAATCGATCAGAAAATCTCTGAGGAGGTGGGAAAAAGCTTTGTGCCAAAGAATGACTTTAATGGTGCAAAAGCAGAAATCAAAAGCCTGAGAGAACAGGTTACCCAGAGAGACCGTCAGCTGGAAGATCTCAAAAAATCCAGCGGAGACAATGAAACCTTAAGACAGCAGATTTCAACGCTTCAGAAAGAGAATGCAGATCAGGCAAAAAGCTTTTCTGAGCAGATTTCAAAAATGAAGCTTGACCATGCAGTAGAAAAAGCATTGACCGATGCAAGAGCAAAAAACATTACTGCAGCGAAAGCGCTTCTGGCGGATTTCTTAAAGGATGCAAAACTGGAAGAGGACGGAAAAACAGTAAACGGTCTGGGAGATGCAATCAAAAATCTTTGCGAGGGCGAAAGCACAGCGTTTCTGTTTGACCAGAAACCCGAAAGCGTACAAGTAGCGGGGGCAAAACCAGCCGCAGGAAGCACTAGCACAGTAGGAGCAAAAGAATCCAGTTATCAATCCAGATTGGATGAAGCAAGAAAGGCTGGAAAAAATGTTTCTGTAATTCAAATCAAAAGAGAAGCAGCAAAAGAAGGAATCATTTTAAACTAACATTACAGGAGGAATTTAAAATATGGCAGTATCAGGACTTGGAACCACATGGAACCTTCCAAACTATGCAGGCGAACTTTTTACAGCAGATACCAGTCAGACCCCATTTTTGACAATGGCAGGCGGATTGACAGGCGGAATGATGACGGATAACTTTGAATTTCCAACGGCAATTCTTTTTGATATGCCAGATGCATCACAGCCTAATATTTCAGAACAGGCAAGTGCTACAGCACCAGCAGCTTCACACGTTGATAGAAAGCAGGAAAGCAACGTTGTACAGATTCATCAGGAAGTTATTGATTTGACTTATGCTAAAATGTCAAACTCTGGAAGAATGAGTGGATTAAATACTGCAGGACAGCAGGCAAACCCAGCAAGCGAAGAGGATTGGCAGATCAATCAGAAGTTGATTAAAATTGCTAGAGATGTTGAGTTTTCTTTCCTGCAGGGAACATACAATAAAACAACTGATGGCAGTCAGGCAAACAAAACCAGAGGTATGATTGAGCTTGCAAAAACAGCTTCCCATATCGAGGGTGGATCAAAACTGTTGACTGTAGATATGATGAAAGAACTGTTTCTTGAAATGGCAAACAATGGTGCATATTTCAACAATATGGTTCTCTTCTGCGGTGCTTTCCAGAAACAGCTGATTACTTCTCTGTATGAAAAACAGCTGGGGTACAACGTTGGCGCAGCTCGTAATGTTGGTGGTATGAACGTTACAGAACTTGAAACCGATTTTTGCAAAATGGGAATTGTTTGGGATAGATTTATGCCAGAAGATACAATCCTTGTTGCTGATATGGCTCATGTTGCTCCAGTATTCCAGGAAGTTCCAGGAAAGGGCGTTCTGTTTGTGGAAGACCTTGCAAAAACTGGTGCATCCGATAGAAAACAGATTTATGGCCAGATTGGTCTGGATCATGGTCCTGCATTCTTGCATGGTGTAATCACAGGGCTCGCAACAACAGCCGCCGCAGCAGCAATGACTGGAAAAGCGGTAACAGGAAAGGC
>OLOQ01002253.1_pt1 | contig 16208 bp, 7 predicted proteins | sample 1673101 | NCBI WGS metagenome assembly OLOQ01 (sample SAMEA3136754, study PRJEB25190) | human gut metagenome | biome: human gut; feature: human-associated habitat; material: faeces | place: Austria | collected 2013 | reverse complement strand
CCATGATTCACCGCTGTCATCCCTGTACTTGCAAAGAAGATTATTTTTAATATTTTCTTCCAAAGGTTCTGCATATACATCATTAATATTTTTATTGAACAATTTAAGAAATCTCCGGCTGCTCACACCTTTCATCATACGCAGCCCCAGAAACATAAACTCTTCCATACAGTCATTTACTGTAAGAATTTCCGTGTCCTCATACAAATCCGACTTTCCCGCATTTCCGATATATTTATTCATATCTGAAATATTTTTCATGCGGACATTTTCAAAAAGCGATGATGCACCAAGCCCGAATCCAAGATAATCTTTTCTTTCCCAGTATCCGACATTGTGCCTGCATTCAAATCCTTTTTTTGAATAATTCGATATCTCATATCTGTCAAATCCGGCTTTTTTAAGAATTCTGTCAGTTTCATAGTACATTTCCCGTTCATCGTCCTCCGACGGAAGCGGCAGGAACTTTTCGGGATGCTCATAAACCGGCGTCCCCTCCTCAACAATAAGGCTGTATGCCGATATATGCTCAGGTTTATATTCAATAATTTTTTTAAGGCCGTTCACATAATCCGTAACGCTCTGTCCCGGAAGTGCCGACATTACATCAATGTTAATATTTTTAAAGCCTGCATTTCTTGCCGCAGAAAATCCCTCTTCAAATTCTTTAAATGTATGAATTCTTCCTATCTGTTTTAAGAGGTCATCCTGAACCGACTGCAGTCCGATACTGCATCTGTTAAATCCGCTTTCAGCATAAACACGCATTTTTTCGTCATCTATAGTCCCCGGATTACACTCTATTGAAATTTCGGGATTTTCGTCAAATGCAAATTCACTTTTTAATGTTTTAAGTATCCCCGCAATAAGCTGTGGACTTACATAAGACGGTGTTCCGCCTCCAAAAAATACTGTATCTACAATATAATCATCAAGCCTTGCACCATACTTTGAAACGCAATATTTTATATCAGATTCAAGTGATGACATATACTTTTCCTGCACTTCTTTTGTCGCCGGAAATGATAAAAAATCACAATATGCACATTTTTTAACACAAAAGGGGATATGTATATATATCCCCAGTCTCTGCCTATTCTTCATCTAATTTTAATACGCTCATGAACGCCTTCTGAGGAATCTCAACATTTCCTATCTGACGCATACGCTTCTTTCCTTCCTTCTGTTTTTCAAGAAGTTTCTTTTTACGCGAAATATCACCGCCATAACATTTTGCAAGAACATCTTTTCTTAATGCCTTTACTGTCTCTCTGGCAATTACCCTGCTTCCGATTGCTGCCTGAATAGGAATCTCAAACTGCTGTCTGGGAATCTCTCCTTTGAGTTTTTCACACATCTTACGGCCACGTTCCTCGGCACTTCCCGCAAATACAATAAATGAAAGTGCATCGACTTCTTCTTTGTTAATAAGAATATCAAGTTTGCAAAGATTAGATTTTTCATAACCTTTCATCTCATAATCAAATGAAGCATATCCTCTCGAACGTGATTTTAAAGCATCAAAGAAATCATAAATTATCTCATTAAGCGGAAGGTCATATTTTAACAACGCTCTTGTCTGTTCAATATATTCCATTCCGTTATACACGCCTCGCCTTTCCTGACAAAGCTTCATGATAGAACCGACAAATTCAGTAGTAACCATAATCTCTGCACTTACCATAGGTTCTTCCATATAGTCAATCTCTGACGGGTCAGGCATGTTTGACGGATTTGTAAGGTCAATAACTTCACCATTAGTCTTATGAACTTTGTAAATAACGCCCGGTGCAGTTGTTACAAGGTCAAGATTATATTCTCTTTCAAGTCTCTCCTGAATAATTTCAAGATGAAGAAGTCCTAAGAACCCACATCTGAAACCGAATCCAAGAGCTATTGATGTCTCAGGTTCAAACTGAAGCGATGCATCATTTAACTGTAATTTTTCAAGTGCATCTCTCAAATCCTGATACTTTGCACCATCAGCCGGATAAAGTCCACAATAAACCATAGGATTAACTTTCTTGTAACCTGGAAGTGGTTCGCTGCATGGTCTTTCATCATCTGTTATAGTATCACCAACGCGTGTATCAGATACATTTTTAATGCTTGCTGTTATATATCCAACCATTCCGGCCGAAAGTTCATCACAAGGTATAAACTGTCCTGCACCGAAATATCCAACTTCAACGACTTCCTCTACAGCACCTGTTGCCATCATTCTTATCTTTGTACCTTTTTTAACAGTACCCTCTTTTATACGGCAGAATACAATAACGCCTTTGTAAGCATCATAAATCGAGTCAAATATAAGTGCTGCAAGCGGAGCTTTCGCATCACCTTTTGGTGCCGGAATTTTCTTTACAATCTGTTCAAGAACGGCTTCAATGTTGATACCATTCTTTGCTGAAATCTGTGGTGCATCCTGTGCTTCAATTCCTATAACATCCTCAATTTCATCAATTACACGCTGTGGTTCTGCACTCGGAAGGTCAATTTTATTAATAACAGGAAATACATCAAGGTCATGGTCAAGTGCAAGATATACATTTGCAAGTGTCTGTGCTTCTATTCCCTGTGCGGCATCTACAACGAGTATAGCACCGTCACACGCTGCAAGTGCTCTTGAAACTTCATAATTAAAATCAACATGGCCCGGAGTATCAATAAGATTAAAAATATACTCCTGTCCATCCTCTGCTTTATATACAGTTCTTACAGTCTGGGCCTTGATTGTAATTCCTCTTTCTCTTTCAAGATCCATATTATCAAGCACCTGTTCCTGCATTTCCCTGCTTGTAAGGAGACCTGTCTTTTCAATTATTCTGTCAGCAAGTGTTGATTTACCATGATCAATATGTGCTATTATACAAAAATTTCTGATATTTTCCTGATTCAAAGTTATCCTCCATTCTTACATGCTAGTGTGCTTTTCCGTTAAGATATTCCACTATGCCGTCTGCTATTGCCGTTGCCGTAGTATCAAGCTTATCTGTCACAAGCTTTACATCTGTGCTGTCAGTTATAAAACCAAGCTGGAGTACCATGCTTGCACATGAGCTATGTGAATTAATATAATAATTTTCCTGATTGTCAGCAACAGTTCCGTACTTGACACCTCTGTCATTAAATCCTGCCTCTGACTTTAACTGTTTTAATACATCCTCTGCAAGTTTTTGCGAATCTGCCGGTTTTTTAGTATGAACCCAACACTCTGCCCCTTTTGCAGTAACTGTCTTATCAGCTGAATTCATGTGGATTGAAACCATCGCAGATGCTTTGGAATCATTACATGTTTTTACACGCTGTTCATTAGTAACATCTTTATCAGAAGTTCTTGTCATAACGACATTAACTCCGCTCTCCTCAAGATATTCCTTCACTTTTAATGCTACTGACAATGTTATTGCCTTTTCTGTATAATTACCGGACGCTCCTCCCGTACTGCTTCCGCCATGAGCTGCATCAATACAGACTGTCGGATTTCCCTGAACCTGCGTCCTGTTGGAATTCTTTTTTGTATCAGTCTCAGCTTTTGTTACCTTTTCAGACTCTGTCTGTTTAACTGTATTTTTTTCAGCATTTACACTTGCAGTCTTTGATGAACTTCCGTTATAATCATTATATATAATAAATCCAAATATCACGATTGTCAGTAATGTAACTGCACCGATAATCTTGTCCCATCTTTTGGGTGGATTCTCTTTCTTATTTCTGTTAAGCGTCTTTTTACCCATTTTACATCCATTCCTGCGTCATTTACGCATACACTTTTTATTTTCTCTAAGTAACGCCGAATTGTCAAGCTTTTTTACAATAAAAATGAACAGAAAAAATGCACAACCCTGATAACGGTCATGCATTTTCTTTTTATTTTCACGAATTTTTTATCATTTCTTTTTTCAGACGCTTTATAATCTTTTTTTCAAGCCTCGAAATATATGACTGAGATATGCCAAGCATATCTGCCACCTCTTTCTGGGTCTTTTCCATTCCGTCCGAAGCACTTAATCCATATCTTAAATCTACTATCATGCGTTCCCTGTCTGAAAGTTTTTCTATCGCTTTACTAAGAATTTTTCTCTCAGCCTCATCTTCCAAATCTTTATATATAATATCTTCATCTGTTCCAAGAATATCCGACAGTAAAAGTTCATTCCCATCCCAGTCTACATTTAACGGTTCATCTAATGAAACTTCTGCCTTTGTTTTATTATTTCTTCTAAGATACATCAATATTTCATTTTCTATACATCTTGAAGCATATGTTGCAAGCTTAATATTTTTTTCCGGATTATATGAATTAATCGCCTTTATAAGACCAATCGTACCTATTGAAATTAAATCCTCTACTCCCACTCCCGTATTGTCAAATTTTTTTGCTATGTATACAACAAGTCTCAGATTATGCTCAATCAGCTGTGATTTTGCACCTTTTTCGTCCTGAGTGCCAAGTTTTGAAATTGCATCCGCCTCCTCATCTGCTGCCAGAGGTGCCGGCAGGACATCCGTACCACCTATATAATGCACATCCGACTGTTTTAACAGACAAAAATTTCTGAAATTTGGCACAACCTTAAATTGAAATCTATCTTCTACCGCAACTTTTAAAACCATAACAACCTCCAAATTTTAATTTCTTTATACAATTTTCTGCCTGCACAGCTCCTATATTTACAAGTACATCAAATTCATTATCCGATGATAATTTTACTGTGCTAAGCCCAATCAATGCATTTTTTTGTGCATAGACTTTTTTCTTTGTGTATATGTACATGCTGTCCACTGTAATAACCTCTAACATTCCGCTCTCACATCCCAGCGAATTGTAGGGAATCATATGGTATTTCACTTTTGTATTAAGCTCTATATCATCTAGAATTAACTGTCTGATACTGTCACCACCAAAATTCAGCGACTCCAAATCCACTATTGATACACTCTTTTTGAAATATGGGTCTTTTAGTACATTTCCCGTATCTATATATCCCTTTAAATCAAAACATTTGTCATTAAATATTATTTTAACAAGGCATTCACTTTCACCATATACAATACGCACCATTATCTGTTTTATAATCATCCCCACAATTACAACCGATAACGCTGTAAACATAAGCAGCTCTGTGTCACTAAGAAGATTCATGCGAATCCAGTAACCCGCATATGTATAGTAATAAATCATGTATATACTTCCTGCCATGCAGAATGTCACTCCAAAAAGAATTGCAGTACCTCTTATTAATTCTTTAAAATTACATTTTCCGGCACATATTCTAATCATTAATGCACTGATTAAAATATATGTACATATATTAACCGCTCCTTTGATATTTTCCGGTACAATCAACGCAATTACAGACCATAATGCCCCAAAAGTGGCAGATAATAATATCTGTAAATATGTAGCAGCAAATTTACAGATTTTTTTTGTTATACAAAGCACTATAAAATCCATAATAAAATTGATTACGAAAAATTCATCAAGATAAATTACTTTCCTTTTTATCACCTCCTGACAGGACATATTATAGGACTGTATACATGCATAATTTGTCAAATCTGGTAGTATATTACTAAACTTTAAATTACGTGTTTCGACAATTTATCTCATTATGCAAAGCAAGGGGGCTGCACCTTAACGACTTTCAATCGTTAAAGTGCAGCCCCGGCCTTAAACATGTATTAAAATTATTAGGAATAGCTGATTAAAACTGTCTTCTCTTCCTTGTCATTAAAACATATGCTGCTCCCATAGCACAGATTATCATAGCAAATGATGCTGCCATAATATCTTTTCCAAATGAATCACCTGTTTCAGGTGCTGCATTTGTATTCTGGCTGTCATCAGGAGTAACTGTCTCTGATGATGAAGGTTTGTCTACATTGTTATCTGTATTTTCATTATCAGGTTTAGTAATTTCTAATGATTTTGTCTTATCTTCATAAACAACAGCATATACAGAAAATCTGTCTGTTGCGAATGTAAGTGTTGATGAAGCCTCGTCGAATGTACTGTCTATAACTTCAGCTTTTTCACCATGAATTCTTACAACACTGTATGTTCTTTCCTTTGAAGAATCAGTATTTTTAAGTTCATCTGCAATCTTAATACTGAATGTTGCAGGTGTGCTTAATTCAGACACTGCTGCCTTGTAGTCATCACCGATTTTCTTTGTCATCTTAATGTCAAGATAAAGTCCTGTGATACCGTTTTCGGCATATTTCTTTACTTCAGAATCAATAAGTTCTTTTTGTTTTTTAGTTACTGTGTCTTTTGCATTCTTTATTTCAGCAGATATGTGTAAATCTTTTCCTGATTCAATAAGTGCTTTTTCTTCCTCTGTAACTTTAACTGCATCTGATGAAACCTTTACAACAGCCTTGTCAACACCTTCTGTTTTTTCAATCACATCATCAACAACCGTAGAACCCGGATTTTCCGGCTTAGGGTCTGGCGTCGGTGTTGGATCTGGTGTCGGATCCGGTGTTGGGTCTGGTGTCGGTGTTGGATCCGGTGTCGGGTCTGGTGTTGGGTCTGGTGTTGGGTCTGGTGTCGGAACATTTCCCGTAATAACCTCACCGTCAACAATAAGTGTTACATCTGAGAATGTTACATCAGCATTTCTAGCAACGAACATACCTACATATACATATTCAGAATCAACTGTTGTAAGCATAAAGTCAAATCCGCCTGTTATTGTGTCTTCGTCGCCGAATGTGCATGCATATCCGTCTGAATTGCTTTCAATCTTTAACGCATATGTCTGTCCTGCCTTAACTTCACTCTTGCATGTTCCACCCTGTGTAAGAACACCGCTCTTTCTTGCGAAGCAGTTCCATACACCGCCTGCTGTTGCAAGCTTCAACGGTCCTGCCGCAACGTAATCGCCAAGTACATCTGTACGGTTTTCATCAATATACATATCATCTCTTGCCATAAGGCCAAATGATACCTGGTCATTTAAATCAAAGCTGTTTACAGTTGCATTTGCTGTAATTGTAAATTTGCTCTTTACAGGAACTTTATAGTAAAACATTGCAACACCATCTGCTGATGCACCTATTTTACCTTTATTCTTCTTTACCTGAATATGGAATTTGTTATCATTCATTTCAAGTGTCTGATTTGATTTACTTGGAGCTCCGCCGACATTGCCGAATACAGTTCCCTTAAATACACCAGCAGGTGACCATATTGTACTGTCTTTTACAACACCGACATATTCTGCTTCCTTATAGTCAGGATTCTTCTTTAATACATCTTCTTTCTTAGGTGCTTCTGCATCAATAATGTGTGAAGAAATTCCCTTTACGCCAAGTTCCTTGATTGTCTTTGTTATGAGGTAAGCATTATATCTTCCGCCCCATATATTTGTATGTGTATTATCTACACTTGATGACTTAGATGATGTCCATGCGTGTAAATTAACTGTCTCATCAGGTCCAAGTTCATCATAGAGCTGCTTTGTAAGTGATGTCATATCTACAACTGCAACTCCTGTATCTTTTCCAAGATTAATAATTGATTTTGCATAATCTCCACCTTCAAATGCACCGCTTGCCGATGTAATATGAAGATTTGAATTTGCCCAGTCTTTAGTTGCTGTTCTCCTTACGATAGGAGTACATACAACAACTGTAACACCTTTATCCTGTGCAGGCTTAATATAATTTTCATATAATGAATTGGCAAATGAACCAGCTGTCTTATAATCTCCGTTAGGATTTGTATATCTTGCCTCCTCTGCTTTCTCATCATTATGTCCAAAACCGATAAGAAGATAATCGCCGCTCTGCATACCCTCAATAAGTGTCTTATACTGTGGTTCTGATGTATAACTCTTAGAACTTCTTCCTGACAATGCAAGATTATTTACTGTAAGAGTATCATCAAAATATGCAGAAAGCTGTGTACCCCAGCCATATCTAGGATAATAATACTTATCACTGAAAGATGAAACTGTTGAATCTCCGACAACCCATACTGTAGCTTTTGCTGATGGGTCCGGTGTTGGATCTGGGTCCGGTGTTGGTGTAGGGTCCGGTACCGGGTCTGGTGTCTTATTAAGTTCATCTTTCTTGGTTCCGATTGCCTTAATAAGTTCTTGTCCGTAATTAGTCCAATATTCAGACTGTGCTGAATATTTACCATTATCATCTGCTGCATATGCAGTAAATACACTGCTTCCGTTAATACTGAAAATCTGCTGTCCGTCAGGATTGATTCCCGCTGTCTTTGCAGGCATGCTGACTGCTTTTGATATTGATAAATTCATATCCTGAAGCTTTGAAGCAAATAATGCTGCTGTGATAAAACCACCGAGCTTATTGCTGTGTGTCTTATCTCCCGCTGCCATAATCTGTGTTGCAAGCTGTGATACACCTGACTTTGCAGATGAATCATTCTTATATGTCTCCTCATAGAGTGATTTTGTAATTGCAAAACCATCGAGAAGAAGAACATTCTGCTCACTTGCAAGCTGCTTAACTGCAGTAACATAAGCATCATTTGATGAAACATATGTACCTGTTGTCTTATCTGTAGAATCATGATGCGGCTTAATTGTACCATCTGAATTATAGTAAAGTCTTGATACCGGTGTAACAAGAACAGGAATTGCTCCGACACTCTTTGCTGCATCTATATACTGCTGTAAATACCATTTGTATGTACCACCGCAGTTATAAGAATAGAATGTATCACCATATTTGCTTACAAGTGATGAAGGTGTTGCTGTCTTTGTACCTGCTGTACTTGGATATACGCCATCTGCATCCGGTGTTCCGAGCGGTACATATCTATCCTCAAGGTAACCTGTGCCGTTTGCACAATCATTATGACCAAACTGAATAAAGAGATAATCTCCCTCTTTGATATTCTGTTTAATCTTGTCAAGAGAACCTTCGTTTATAAAGTTTCTGCTGCTTCTTCCGCCGTTGGCATAATTCTGCACCTTAACCTTTGAAGAATCAAAGAATGACTGTAAGAATTCACCCCACGCACCTTCGCTCTGTGCTTTTCCGCTCATATACATGCCTGCTGCGGAATAGTCTTTAACTGTAGAATCACCTGCAAGGAAGATATTTACACCATCTCCGAGTTCAATATCTGTGCTTCCCGAAGGGTCTTCAAATCCGTCTCTCACAAAAGCTTCAACCTTATAAGACTTTTCTGCTGCCTTGTTTCCGCTCAATGTCTCAGGAACAACAACAACTTTAATATAGTTTCCTATATCGTTTTTAGTGATTTTATATGTCTTGTCTACATTTGCTGTTGATGACTTAACAAGAGTCTCATTGCCGTCTTTGTCAACTCTGTACCAGCGTATAACAGAAGCGTCACTTGCATCATTAACATCTCCGAGAGAATATCCTGCTGTAAGTGTATGTCCAGGATATGGTGCATTGATGTCGCCGTTATCAACAACAAAAGGAACTGTCTTAAATTCCACTGTGCCATTCTCATCTTTATATGATACAGGTGTCCAGCTGCCAAAGTATGACTTAACATTTATTGCAGCTGCATCGCTGTCACTTAATGCCTTTCCTGCTCTCTTTGACAAATCAACCGCTTCACCAGTTGTAAGACGTGTATTGTACTCTGCAAAATTAGCTTTCTCAGGCTTAACAGCCATCTCATACCATCCCGCATCATTAATAAGATTATCTGTCATCTTAGTATTGATAAATGTAACACGGGCATCTGCACCCCAAGGTCTTCCGAGATAACCTGCTTTTACTGTAAGGTCACTGTTTCCTGTTATTGTACAATTTCTGAAAAGATAACCATACTGTGTTGCCGTACCCGGCTTGTGTGCTGTGATATAACCACCTACAGAACCTGTGCTGTAACCGAAAAATCTGAGTTCACAACCATCAAATACTGCATTGCCGTCACCGAAGATATAATCCGTGTTACCTTCGATTCTGCAATTCTTGAAATAAAGGTTTGTTGCGGAATTTCCTGTATAAAGTGTATCCTGGCTTCCCAAAAATGCACAGTTTGTAAATTCCGTTTTATCAGCTTCAATAGCAAGTGCTGTAGCTCTCTCTGTTGCAGCCTTTGATGTTGCATCAAGTCCGTAAGTTCTCTGAGGAAGCTTTGTATTTGCCGCATTTACACCGTCTTCTATTTCTTCATCTGTTATATAACGGTTGAATGAAGCCTCAAATGTAATTCCGTCGGCTCTGAATGCAGTAGCACTGTTCTTTACATATACAGAGCAGCCCCATTTTGAAGCCTGTGCTTTTTCATATTTGTCATAAGCATTTTCTTCATTGTAAAAACCTGTTGAATCAATGCTGTAATATTCGTATCCGATACCGTAATACCATGTAAGAAGGACATCTTTACCTGAATTCTTCTCATCGTTTACAAATGAGATATAAGGTGTTGTAACAACAACCTGTTCTCTGTATGTACCCGGTTTGATATGAATTGTTACTCTTTCGTCTTCTTTTGAAGGATTCATCGCAGCCGCTGCTGCAACAGCTTCCTTCACCGTATTATAATTAAGTTCTGCCTTATCCTCGTAGCCTACATAAATGTCAGGTACTCTTGTAAGTGCGTCTGCTTTCTTTGTTGATACAAATAAAATATCTTTGCTGACATCAGAACCTTTTACAACAACATGGGTTGTAGTTCTGTAATCAGCAACTGTTGTAACAACCTGATATGAACCGTCTCTTAATGAAACTTCATAACCGCCGTCCTTAACAGTTCCTGTATATTCATACTTATCTTCAACATTAACAAACTTAATTGCCGTTACTTTTGAAGCATCATCAAGTCCGTTAAACTTACCTGTTGCTTTGTATACTTTCTTTAAGGCAACTTCAATGTCACTGCTTACATCCTTGTTGTCAAGAATTGTCGCACCTTTTACGATTTCATAATCATTTACTCCGTAAAGAACCGCTGTATAATCAACATCAGGTTCAAGAGTTGCCTCAAATGTCATATCGCTGTTTAAATTAAGTGTAATATCATCTGCAAGTGTATTCTTATCTGCCTCAAGTTTTACGCTTAATTTTGAAATGTCATAGTTCTTATCAAATCCTGTAAGCTTACCTGTATACTTGTATACAGACTTTGCCTCGACTTTTAATATAACGCCATCCTTACCTGATATAACATCATCTGTCTTTGTAGATATTACTTTTGTGTCAGATGTAAATCCATATCCTGTAACTCCTGACAATGCAGCTGTATAATCACAGCCTGCAGCAAGCACTACATTAAAGCTTCCATTTTTTACTTCTGCTTCGTATGAAATATCATTAGCTTCATCTTTAAAGACTATTTTATAATCTTTAATATCAGCACCATTTAAATCAATTGTACCGCTTACATTTACACCCGGAATTCTTACAACTCTGTTGTAGCAAGGTTTTCCTGCCACAGCATCAGCATATACTTTATACTGTCCGTCGTATTTTGCGATAAATTCATACTTTCCTGCTGTGTTTGAAAATTCTTTTGAATCCTGCTGTTTTCCGGACTCACCAAGATACTTAAAAATAAGATTACTTGTTGCTGCATTACTTGATACCATATAGACAACAATCTTGTCTCCAGCTTTTACATTATCAATTGTAAAGCATCTTCTTGATTCTCCTCCGGTACCATTTGAATAAAACATACCATTTGCAGCATAACCATCTGCATACTTTGTAGTTGCATAACCACTTGCACCATAATTCTTTGATGAAGTAGAATACAATCTGTCTCCTGTTGTTGTAATAAGTGTCAAATCGCCAAACTTAATGCTTGCTGCATTAAACTTCGCATTGGTTCCAACATCACTGCAATTGTCCCAGTCTGATGCACTGATATTATTCTGATACATTTCAGTGTTACTCTCAGCAACACCACCGAAATCCCAGACATCAATTTTTCTTGCTGTCTTTTCAAAAACCCCTGCAAAAGCACTCATATCAAGGCTCATAACAAGCAGCAATATGGCACTCAAAAGACAGCTGAGACGTCTTTTTGCAATTCTTTTCATGCTTCTCCTCCTTCTTTTTTGCTATATTAAAAATACCTGAAAGAACCTGTACGTTACATACAAGTTCTTTCAGGTACAAATTGTATAGTATGAACCAATGTCAAGATCAACACTTTTTGCATAAATTACATAAAATTGTTTTTTTATAAGTACACTTATAAAAATATCCGGTAGAATATTTTACAAATGTATTTAATAATCTATTTGAATTTTTATACATCATTCTTCCCAAAAGGCAGGCTCATAAGCATGTAAATAACATTTTTACCGCTATCCCGGACTTTTGTAATTACAATTCCGATTATATCCCCATTAAGATAAAGATTATGTTCTTTCATATAATCAAGATGCTTGCCAATCATAAGTTCTTTTAAATATTCTGGATTTTCATTTGCCAGCCGTCCTATATCTGCCGGTACTTCTGATATGCCCATTACAGATGGTTTTCCTTTATATATCTGTGTATAACTGTTTTCTGTCATTCCATATTTGTCCATATGTTCTTCCTTTACTGACCATCCACAACATACACGGAAATTGCCATTATCAACGGATTCTTTCGGTATAATATACGTATGCAGTACCTCCGGTGAATTATATATAAATTCACCAAGCTTTTGCAATCTTTCAGGCTCCTGAAGAAGCTTTTCACCATCTTTATATATAACTGTATACATAGTAAGACTCATTTTCTCATAAATATCTGAATATGTAGCTGCCTTATTCATAAGAAGGTAATCATCTTTGAGGCGATGACGCAGATAAGTCATATATGTAATCTGCTTATCCATCTCATCCATTCTTTTTTTGTATGCATCAATTGTCTCTTCAAGAGAAAATGACTGCATCTGGCTTATCTGTTCATGCGAAAAACCATATTTTACATGCATTTTTGCATTCATCACAGAAAAAATATCATCATCATTGTAATATCTGTATCCGCTGTTTTCGTCACGCACCGCAGATATATACCCCATATCTTCGTAGCGTCTCACAGTATTTGTAGAAACCCCTAAAAGCTTTGCAAGCTCACTTATTTTATACCTCATAACATCCTCCTTGTTTTTGCGAAGCAAAAAGACATGGCTGCCTCACTATGATAAGCAAGGCAGCCTGTATTAATCATAAATATAATTTTTTACAAAACCATTATTACTTCTTTGTCTTCTGTAAAAATGTAGGAATGTTTATTCCTTTTTCCTTAACATTACTTGTAACCTGTCCCGGCTGTTTTAAGCCCGGAAGCGGTGACTGTGAAATCGTTGATGCAGTCTGCTGTGTTGATGCATGTCCTGCATTAACACCTGTTGAAGCAGCAGCTGATGCTGAACCAGAATATGTATATGAAGGCTTAACTGCCTGTCTTGGTGTCTGTACTTTTGCCGAAAAACCTGCCATTGCATTATTCACGTTGCTGTCTTCAAGACCTGTAGCAATAACAGTGATTGTTGCTGTATCTGCTGCATTTTCATCAAACATGGCACCAAATATGATATTGGCATTCTCACCGGCAAGCTCCTGAACATAACTTGCAGCCTCATTTGCTTCAATAAGACTTATATCACCTGATATATTAATGATAACATGTGTTGCACCTTCAATTGTTGTCTCAAGAAGAGGACTTGTAACAGCCTGCTTAACTGCCTCAATCGCCTTGTCATCACCTGTGGCAGTACCAATACCGATATGTGCGACACCTTTATCTGTCATGACAGTCTTAACATCGGCAAAGTCGAGATTAATAAGGCCAGGAACATTAATAAGGTCTGTGATTCCCTGAACTGCCTGCTGTAAAACTTCATCTGCTATTACAATATCCAAAAGCTCAAGATCCGGGTCAAGCGCCCCTCCTACGCCTGTGTTTATAATCAGGTCTGGTTTGTAATGATATATCAAAGTCTGCGAACATATAGCTGCAAAAACTTTACCGACTCCCGATTTAACCATTACCACATCTTGACCGCAAATCTTTCCCTTGTAAAAAACCATACCGCTTATCTCGCATACGGATTCTACTTCCATAACATTGTAAAAATGTTTGATTTCAGTATCCATAGCGCCTATAATACCTAACATGAATATTGCCGCCTTTCGATATACGCATTTATTTAGTAAATTATTATATCAAATGAAGTAAGCTATTGCAATATACGCACCGATCATGTGATTGCGCAATTTTTTAAATAATATTACCAAAATTTTTCATATAAAAATTTTCTTGGTCACAAAATGTTTACATTTTCCAAATTTACAAACCTGTAATTTACTTGAAAAACATTGGTGGCTAAATAAAAAATATTTACTTTAAATACTGCCAAAAAGAAAATGAATTTCAAATATATTAGTATTCTAATTACCGCATACCCGAAACGCGACACATTTAGCATGGAGTTTTAGAAAAATACTAGAGGCTTTCAAGCTATTTATTTTTTCGGAAAACATGATATAATAATAAAAGTTAACAGCTTATGGATTGTATAGTTTATACATGTCCTTTGCAGTTCTGCATTAGTATTCTTGTGCAATTAGCGGCTGCACAAGAAATAAAAAACGACGGCTTTTCTCCTAAGAGTCGTCGTTTTTTCGTTATCTGAAACTTGGCTATTTTACTCTGTTTTATCGAAATCTAACTAGTATTTGTATTTTTGTTAAATAAATGTGTAAAAATCGTGTTTAATTTAAATGAATTAATTGATTGATAAGAAAAAATAATATATAATACTAATCAAGTGCTTTCGCACTTTTAAGTTTCATCTTAACTTGATTTGCAAATATAAAACACAATTTATATTTTTAAACTAAAAAAATAAATGGAGGTATTTATGCAAGGGTTTTCAGATCTCGTTTCAAGTGTAAATGACTTTGTATGGGGTCCAGCTATGATAATCCTTCTGGTCGGAACAGGAATTTTTCTTACTTTTCGTCTTAAATTCCGCCCTTGGAAAAATCTTGGCTTTGCGCTGAAACACGTATTCAAAGGCCGCAAACACACCACCGGAGGCGAAGGCGATATAACGCCGTTCCAATCTCTTATGACTGCGTTGTCTGCCACGATAGGCACCGGTAACATCGCGGGCGTAGCTACGGCTATGGTGTTGGGAGGACCGGGCGCTCTCGTTTGGATGTGGATTTCCGCCCTTTTTGGTTTAACCACAAAATATGCCGAATGCATGCTTGCTGTTAAGTATCGCGAAAAGAACTCACGCGGAGAAATGGCCGGCGGTCCTATGTATGTCATGCAGAACGGGTTTAAACACAAAGGTTTCGGACGCTTTCTGGGTATGTTATTTGCAATTTTCGCGGTATTAGCTTCCTTTGGCATAGGCAATATGACACAGGTTGACGCCATCGCTTCTGCACTTAACACCACTTTCGGTGTTGAGTATTGGATTGTAGGCATCGCATTGGTAGTATTAACCGCAATTGTAATTATTGGCGGAATTCAATCTATAGGCAAAGTTTCTTCAATAATAGTTCCTGTTATGGCAATAGTATATGTCATAGGAGGTCTAGTAGTAATAATAGGCAACATAGGCAATCTGGGCACAGGTATAGTACAAATTATAACTAATGCTTTCGGAAAAGAAATGCTGACCAACATGACAGGCGGTTTCGCCGGTATGATGGTTGCCATGCGTTTTGGTGTAGCCCGCGGCCTATTCTCCAACGAAGCGGGACTTGGTTCTGCGCCGATTGCGGCAGCAGCCGGAAAAACTGACTACGCATGTCGTCAAGGTTATATTTCAATGACAGGTACATTCTTCGATACGATCATAGTCTGCACCATCACAGGGCTGGCGATCGCTTGCTCCGGCGTTCTCGGTATTACTGATGCCAACGGAGAGTTTATCAGCGGCGTCAACTTAACAATTCATGCATTTTCAACTATTTTTGGCGATTTTGGCGGAATTGTTATTTCTGTAGGTATCACGCTCTTCGCTTATTCTACTATTCTTGGATGGTCCTATTATGGCGAAAAGAGCTTTGAATATATCACAGGTACTCCTAAGCTAAACATTATATACAGACTTGTATTCTGCGCTGTAGTATTTTTAGGTTCACTTTCCGGCTTGCAGGTAGCTTGGAACATATCTGAGATATTTAACGGACTTATGGCTATTCCCAACTTAATCTGCCTGATAGTTATGAGCAACATCATAGCAAAAGAGACCAAATCTTTTGAGGACGTAATCAAAC
>OLOQ01002250.1_pt1 | contig 16218 bp, 16 predicted proteins | sample 1673101 | NCBI WGS metagenome assembly OLOQ01 (sample SAMEA3136754, study PRJEB25190) | human gut metagenome | biome: human gut; feature: human-associated habitat; material: faeces | place: Austria | collected 2013 | reverse complement strand
TGCTGAAGCTGGCACCATTGACCATGTTCATCGCCATGCCCAGGATGCTGAACGCAGCAACGATGACGCCCCATACGATCAGGTTTTTGGAGTTTTCGCTGCTCTTGCTGTGTTTCACCCCTTTGATTCCCGCGATCAGCTGGCAGATGCCGCCGACTAGCGTCAGAACCAGCCCTGCCCAGTATGAAAACGTCAAACCGGAGACCCCTCCCAACCCGGCGGCCAGCGCGCCCAATCCGCCCAGAAAAACACCGGCGAAAACAGAAAATACCGCTGCAATGATCATTAAAATGCCTGTGATTTTCAAAAATTTGTTTCCTTTCGTGTCATGGACCCTCCTTCCTTTTTGCGATTGCGTGTTTTCTTTTATTCTACAAGGTACGGGTTGCCGCGCACTGCGCAACACATTGCTGCTGCTTGGCATTGCCTACCTTTTAGTCCACAGTACCAGTTTCCACCCCTAAAAATCCATTGCATGATTGTGTATTTTGGGTCGATTTTCGAAAAATACATCATTTAATTAGTGCAGAATGCTTGCTTCTAAATCGAATTTTTATGCAAAACGATAATATCCAAACCAGTTTTCCTCCGTTTAAATCCCTCTCAAAAGGCGGAAATGCAAAAAGCGACGGCCTGGAAGTTGATTCTTCCAGACCGCCGCTTCACGATGGCCCCAAACAGGCCAGGGGCGACGATACGGTATTCTTATCAGGGAATGGCATTTTCTGTGATGGCACTTGCACGGTTCCCGAGGAATTTTCTTTGGGACGCCCGGACGATGCGCTGATGCAGCGGATAAAACCTTATCTGGAGGGGTGTCCCATTGCTGTTTGTTTTCTACTGATCAGGAAGCCGTAGGCCGTACCGCATATTCCGCCGATAATATGCATTAAGTTGGCTACATCGTCCTTGACAAAAAGGATGGAATAGAGTTCCCGTCCCAGATATAAAACAGCCACCAGGATCAGGGTAACAGGAATCCCTCCATCCTCCATACCGGACAACGATGAAAGCATGATGAGCATGAAAACAATACCGCTTGCACCCAGCAGAGCGGAATTGGGAAAAAGAACAGTCTGCAAAAGGCCGGAGACAAGGGCGGTCAATAGGATCCCCGTCAGGAGTACCCGGCTGCCATACCGCTCTTCCAGAGGCGGGCCAATCACCAGGAACATCAGCATATTCCCGAAAAAATGTTCCAGATCCGCATGGCCCAGGACATGGCTGATTAGCCGGATATAGGTAAAGGGGTTGCGAAAGGATGAACGGTAGACGGAAAAAAGAGAAGCTGTTGTCCAGTTGTTTGACAGCCAGCCAAAAACCAGGGCGGCGAACGAAATCAGAAAAAAACTGATTACAACAGGCGAATTGTACTGAAATTTTTTCATAGGTTTTCCTCCATGCTTATCGTATTGCAGAAAGCATGACGCAAAAGAGAAAAAACGCTGCCCAAGCCAGGAGAGAAGGAAGGCTCCTGCCTGCGCGGCCAGCGATGAACAGAAGCTTCTTTTTACTGATAGAGTGCCAGATTGCTGCCATCCTGTTCAAAAAAGGAAAAGAAATCTGGAATCGCCTTGTTTATTCTTTGCCGTTCATGCTCCAGTCAACATCGTACCCAAGCTCCAAGGCGATCAGCTTTGCAAGAGGAGGGGACAACCTGCTGTTGGAGCGGCTGTTCCCAGTGAGGATATATACATAATTTTCGGAGATTCCCAGCAGGCGGGCGAAATCTGCTTTCGAAATGCCCTGCTCTTTGATAATGTGATTCAGCCGGTCGGCCAATGTATCCATTCCGAATGCTTCCTTTCTGTATGCTTGGGCGCCTGATTGAAGTTCGTGGGGCAGGAGCCCTTTTGCAGAGGTTTCCATTCCTGTAATCCGGAGGAGTCCTTTCTCCATAAAAAGCAGGACAGCCTCAGAAACTTTTGCCTTCGTCATCCTGCCGCATCAGGGCGGCGTAACGCAGCAGCTGTTTGAGGGAGTTGACCCCCAGCTTGCTGTAAATGTTTTTATTGTGATAGCGCAGGGTGCTTTCCTTGATGGCAGCGATAGCAAGAATCTCCTTTACACTTTTTCCGGAGAGGTAATAGGCAAAAATCTTCTGTTCCGTGGGGGTTAAAGTGCCGATCCCGTGGAGGAACTGCTGGTAGTCGGCGGGGTCGACCTCCTGCTTTCTGGAGTAGGCGAGCCGGGAAATTTCGGCCTGGGCGGATTCATATTGTTCCTGTGCCCTGTCAAACGCATCCTGAAGCCGCTCTTTTTCGTTTTGCGCCTTCTGTTTCTCCCGGGCCAAAGCGGCCAGGGTGCGCTCGTACTCCCGGTCCTGCTCTGCCAGGAATGCGAACAGGTCGTCGATCTCTGCAATAGGGGACGTTTCCCCATCCCTCTTTTCCGATTTGATTTTGTCTAGGCTTTTCAAGATGGGAGAGATGAACCGGCGGCTGAAATAGAAACAACAGACAACGGTGAAAAAGAGCAGCATCAGGATCAGGAGCGCCGTCTGCACAGTGCTCCTGATGATGGCGCGGTCATAATCTTCTTTTGGGATCAGGACCGCCGCTGTAATGGCCGAGTCACGGTAGGAGAGGAAGACCTCCCTTGAAACACCGATGTAGGAACTGTCCTCTCCCGAAAATAAAGTGAGCCCGCCGCCCAGGTCTGTTGCTGTGAGGTTGCCTTTGGGCGCAAAATAATACCCATTGGAAATGCCGCAGCTCAACCCGTCTTCCGCGTGAAGGATACCGTTATCACCAGTGGCCAGCAGGCAGATCATATGGAGCAGGTTGGTGGGCTGCCCATGAAACAGCTTAAAATACCGCTGGCTCACTTCGAAGCCGCAGAGCCCATAAACTGCCCCATCCTGCCCAATCAGTGGGACGGTCATCAGGACAGCCTTCTCGGAGGTCGCGGGGAGGGTGAACAGGTCGGTGATCCGATAGGAGCGTTCCAAGGGCAGGGACGCGTGGGAAACCAGCTCCTCATAGTTGGGAAACAGGTCGCTTTGAAACTCCAGACGCCATTTCCGGTGGGGGATGATCCCGTAATCTTTGCCGGCATCCGCCAGCCCGCGGTAGAGCAGCAGGCCGTCATCGGCGATGGCGTTTCCGGATTTTTGAATGTATAACCCGCTGCGGGATGTTTCGGAATGCTCGATGTGGGAATTGACGGTGGCGTCAAACAGTACAAAAGCGCCTGAACAATCGCTTTGCTGCAGCGACTGGCAGAGAGGGCCAATCACGCTCTCCTGCAATCCGGCAATGTGAACGGCGGAATCTGTAAGCTGTTCAAAATGGATGTCCTGCTCTGTCAGATAGCTTTCCAGCAGCCCGGTCATCTCCTGGGAAAGATGGATCCCCAGGGCGGCGGTTTTTTCCCAGTAGGAGGACATATTCTGCTCAAAGACCTCCATCTGCAGCGCAAGGGCTTGCGCGGTTTCTTTTTTGGTGCTGCTGAACCTGCCGCATAAAAATAGGCCGGAGGCCAGGGCGAACATCAGGATCCCGGTAAGGAGCAGCATCGATCCAAATAACCTCCGCCGCAAAGACCAGCGGGACTGCTGCGGATTGGAAAATGCACGCATACGATTCCCCCCGTCCTACTGGACAGCGCAAAACAGATCCCATGCCTCCTCCGCCAAAAGATCAATGGGTTCTCCCTGCTGGGCCCGCTGGATCCAGGAGGGCTGCATCTGCCGCAGTTCTTCGTATAGAGTGTTCACCTTACCATAAAAGTCGCTGTTCGTCGTCTGGACAAACGGGGTGTATGTCTCCCGCATGGTTTTGATGGATTCGTAAAGCTCCCGGTAGCTTTCATTGGGAAACGGATGGCTGTCGATGGCATCGAATGCGCCGTTGTTAACCGGCATGTACCCGGTTTCCACCACAAATTCCAGGTTCCGCTGGTTTTCGGTAAACCAATGGAGGAAAACGCCGGCGGCTTCCGCCTTCTGCTCGGTCGTCCGGTAGGCGGAGAGGCCAACGCCTGTCACAGGCATGATTCCCTTTTCCCCTTTCGTTTTCGGCAGGGGAAGCACCCGAAGATTGGTAGGCTCCGATGTGTTGTCGGGATAGGTTACCGTGTCGTTGAAGTAGAGGATCCCGGCCGTAGAACCAATCCCGGACAGGGCTTCCCCGGTGGTGAGCTGGGTGGAGGCGTATGGGTCGGACAGGGAGATATGCCCCTGGACAAAAGAGCGTGCAAACTGCATCCACGACTCCCGGAGGGCCGGGTTTTCAAAGTCGTACCAGCCATTGCTGGTATAAAGGCTGCCGCCCCGCGCCAGAGCATCCAATTCCATATTCTGGAGAAAATAATCCAGGGCACAGAAGGATTTGCCCCCCGACCATTCATAGTACCGGGCAGCGGCGTCAAAGAATCCGTCCCAATTGGCAAGATCCTCGAAGGAAACACCGGTTTCGGCGGAGAAACGGTCAAATTGGGAGCCGTTCAGGAACAGGGCGTAAGAGGATTTGGATACCGGGAAAACAGCCAGGTGGTCTTCCACCATCCCATCCGCCAGAAACTCCTCCACAAAATGGGAGAGCTCCTCATCACTGAAGCAGTCCTGCCAATCCAGGACATGTTCCACACCGATCTGCTTGACGATGCCAGGAAAGCAGGAAAAGAGGTCCGGCATAGCCGGGGCCCCGGGCTTATTGGCGTGAGCGTCCAAAAGCCGCGGGCCGAGTACAGAGCTGTTGGTCATCACGGTGACGTCGATGACGATTCCCTTCTCCCTGCCCACCGTTTCATTAAACTGGGCGATCAGGCGGTTCATTGGGGAGTCCGCCTGCTCCCCATATACATGCCACATGGTGAGGGTGACAGGGGCGGCGGGGGAAAGGGTGGTTTTGCTTTGGCATCCTCCCAAACCGGCGGCACACAGCAGCATGAGCATCCATACCAATAATCTTTTCATTTTACAATCCTCCTGGCGGGTTGCTCCGCCTGATCCCCGATATTTTTGTAAAATTTCATGTTTTCCCCTCAATTCGCAGGGAATTGGGGGGGACAAAAATGCAGGAATTTTGTAAAGTGTAGGTGCAAGCACGACCGAGGGGGGCATAGGTCCTGCCCAAGCCAACCATCAGGAAGGGGGAGCCCGCTTTTTGCCGGAGATGTTCCGCAAAAAGAACGCTCTGTCTGCGCGGCCAACGATGAACAGAGCGGCCCCCAACTTGATTTTATTATAGCGTAGACCATTGATTAAATCAAGATACACCGTAAGGCCAGGTTCAACAGGAGGAAGAAAGATGGCGAAGGAACGGTTCCGGGAAACAGCGGACTATACGGTGTCCGCCGGACCGGACGGATACTGCTTTCGTTTTTATTGCGCTGTCTCGGGCGCTTTGCCCTGTGTAGCCGGCCCCATCCGGAAGGGCTCACAGGATACGACTCTGGAAACCGCCTGGCAAACAGTGGGCGGAGCCATTTCAACCAGTGCCATCGATGCGGGAGATGGGTTCCCGATGTCATGTATAATGCGGATGCATTGGAATGCGTGGAATGCGCCCCCTGGAAGCTCCCCCTGTATTTCTGCCCGGAATGCGGGGTCGGGCATTCCTGCGCCAGATGCGGCGTCCGTTTACCGGGAGCGAAAGAACCCAGGGAGTACTATCAAAGGATCCGCAGGATCGGCATGGAACAGTATGGATTTGGGCCGGACGCTATGAAAAAAAGGAAGGTTTGCCGGGCCTGCGGCGCCGTTATGGCGGATCCCTCCAATTTCTGCCCCCAGTGCAGCAAGCGGCTGCGGAACCTGTGATTCCCACTAAAAAGGCGCGAACAGGAGGATTTTTATGAGGCTGCCCAAGAGAATGGTTGTTTTATCGGTTTTCCTATTATTCTGCTTCCTGTTGCCGACAGGCTGTTCCCTGTCCCCCAAAAGCGGCGAACAACCGGTCACCATCAATATTTGGCATGTCTACGGGGCCCAGACCGATTCCCCGCTGAATGATTTTATCCGGATCTTCAATGAAACGACGGGGAAGGAGCAGGGAATCCAGGTGGAAGTTTCCATGGTCTCCAACAACAAAAACATCCACAAAGACATTCTTGCCGCCGCCAACCGGGATCCGGGGGCCTCCCCGCTTCCGGATATCTTTGTAGCCTACCCCAATACCGTTATGGCGATGCCAGATGAAACGATCCTGGTGGATTACCGCGATTATTTTACAGAAGAAGAACTGGCGGCCTTCCTGCCTGCATTTCTTCAGGATGGGGAGGTAAACGGGCGGCTGGTGTGCTTGCCGGTGGCCAAGTCCACCGAGCTGCTTTACATAAACCAGACGGCCTTTGACCGGTTTTCCGCCGCCACAGGGGTGCCGATGAGCCAGCTTGCCACATGGGAGGGGCTGTATTCCGCCGCCTGTGATTATGCTGCCTGGACCGACAGCCAGACGCCCGACCAGCCAGACGACGGTAAAGCATTTTTTGCCCACGATTTCCATTTCAATTATTTCCAGGTGGGGGTACAGTCCCTGGAGGAATCCTTTTTCGATGGGGAGGCCATCGCTTTTGGGCCGGCCTTCGAAAAGGTATGGGAGCCTTACGCCAAAGCCTGCCTGTCGGGCGGCGTGTGGCTGCGGGAGGGATACGCCGCCGAACCCATGCGGACCGAAGAGGTGATTGTCAGCGTAGCGTCCTCGGCCGGCATCCTCTACTTCTCCAACGAGGTGATCCACCCGGACAACATCACCGAGCAGATCCAACTGACGGTGCTGCCCTGTCCGGTATTTGAAGGCGGAAAGAAGATGGTGATGCAGCGGGGAGCGGGCATGTGTACCGTGAAATCCACGCCGGAGCGGGAAAAAGCCGCCATCACCTTTTTGAAGTGGCTGACCGAGGCGGAGCGCAACACCCGTTTTGCGGTCAGCGCAGGGTATATGCCGGTGACGCAGGAGGCCTTCGACCGGTATCTGCCCCAGGAGATTGAAAACCTCACCGAACAGAAATACCGGGAGCTTTATAAAGCGTTCCAGCAAACCCAGCGTGATTATCAGTTTTATTCCGCACCTCAGCTAGGAAGTTATCTGGAAACCGAGAATGCTTTTGAAGATCAGATCCGGCGCTGCCTGAGAAGCCAGCGGGAGAAATATCTGGCGTTTCCGGATCAGGCGGATGAACACCTGGCGGAGATCACAAAGGAGAGCTATGGGCTGTTTCGGGGTTTAATGGGGCGTTGACGGCTATGGGAAAGGAGTGACAAGCAGTGGTGCAAAGCGCATGGAAGGGCATCCGGAAACCCCTTCTCAAGGCACAGCGGAAAAGTATCCGGATGCAGCAGAAGCTTTTTTTATACTGGAGTTCCATGATGCTGGTCGTCCTTTCCATCTTTCTGGTCGTCCTCAATATGACCGGCGTCTTTTCGGCATTGGATGAAAAAGTGCAGCAGATTGTATCGGCGCGGCAAAAAAATATCATTGCCGATCTGTCGGAGCAGTTTGGCAGGATGACGGCGCAGGGGATTGCGGTTTCCGAGCAATCGTCGGCCCTCATCAGCAACTATCTCTTTACCGATCCGGTCACATCGCTGAACGACGACCCTGTGCGGATTGAGAAGCTGGAATCTCTCCTGTATGACTATCTCAATATATCGCTGCAATCCGCTCCATGCAGCGGGGCGTATCTGATTTTAGATGCCACCACCAATTCCCAGGCACCTGGGGCGCAGCTTTCCCGGGCCGGCCTTTATATCCGGCTGACCAACCTGAGCAGCAAGGGGGCGGCAAACCAGGATGTGGTTTTTTACCGCGGCATCCCTGATGTGGCCCGGGAACACCAGCTGGAACTGCACAACCGTTGGAAGCTGGAATTTGACACTTCCAAATTGCCCGGATATGAGGGGATGCTTGGACGCCCGGCAGGGCGGCTGGCGGAAAATGCCCTTTGGACGGAACAGCTCCGGTTGACCGATACCTGGGAGAATGTGATGCTCCTGATGGTTCCCATCCTGGGAAACGATGGCTCGGTACTGGGCGTGTGCGGGCTGGAACTGAGCGAACTGTACTTCCTGCTCTCCTATCCGTCGGAAGAAAGTGGTTTTGGCAGCATGGTGACCTTTCTTGCACCCATGAGCGGCGACACCCTCCTTCTCTCCCACGGAATGGCCGGGAGGCTGGCGGAAACGTATCTCAGCACAGAGGAAGTTTTACAGGTGGAGGAGGGAAAATATTTTAACCGGTATATTGGCAGCACCCAGACGTTTTTGGGCGTCCACACCAGGATGGATCTGCGCATGGCAGACGGTTCCCAGCTATATGCGGTCACGCTGGTTCCCGAAGCCGCTTACCTGCGTGCGGCATCTTTGGAGCGAGTCCTTTGGATGCTTGGGGCTGTTGTGGTTTTAGGGATTTTATTGGCCCTTTCCATCTATTTTTCCCGCTCTTTTGCCCAGCCGCTTTCCCAGAGCCTGGAATCCATTCGGAACGAAGGGCCGCTGCGTAAAGGATGCTCCGGTGTGTCGGAGATCGACGAGCTGTTCGATTTTATACAGGCAAAGATGCAAACAGCGGGCGGATTGCAACTCCCCCCCGCTGTTGAAGAACTTTTTTCTTCCTTCGCCCAGCGGGCAGCCGGCCTGACGCCTACTGAGCACAACATTCTGAGATATTATGCCGATGGCAAAGGGATCAGCGAGGTGGCCGAAGAGGCCTGCATCAGCATCAATACGGTCCGAAGGCATAATGCGAATATCTACCAGAAGCTGGAGGTGGGTTCCCGGGAGGAACTCCTGCTTTACATCGAACTGTTCCGCCGCTGCGACCGGCTGGACGAACTGCTGTAAACGGGGTTCCATCGACAAGCTGAAAAAAACTTAAACAGGCAGGACGGCAGACTTTTTAGGAAGTTGCCTCCTTGCCTGTTTTGCATTATCGGCTGCTCCTGGAAGGGGAGATATCTCTTCTGGATATGTGCATTTTCTACAAAATTATTCCCAAAAAAGAAAGCATAAAACACTAAATAAATGATGTATTTTTCAAAAATGTCCCCGAAATACATAATCATGCAATGGATTTGAAAACAAAGAACTGGTACTGTGGATGCAAAGAAACGACTAGACAAAAGGAAAGGTGGAGGGTTCGGTGAAACAGCTTATCAGGGAACATCTGATCGATTGCTCCGATCAGGAAAAATTTGTTTTCAACCTGATTTGTCCGGAGTGCGGAAAAGTGTGGCAGAGTACGCCGGTCGGCTTTTCCAAGGCGGAAGAAGACCCCCGGACCGAATCCAAGCAGGTCGTCTTTTATCTGCTTTATGAGCGGGAAAAGAAAAGGGCTTTCGACAAGGCGGTGGAGGAAGCGGGCCATTTCTTCAATTTGTGTCCATTATGCGAGCGCCTGGTGTGCAACAACTGCTTCCTTATTTGCAAGGAGATTGACGTCTGCCGCCGGTGTGCAGAGTGGCTGCAGGAAACAGGAGAACAGGTTTCGTTTATGGACTGGGGCGCCCCATGAGGATCATTGCGGTGAGAAAATAGGCTGAAGCATCGGGCGCAAAAACAATCATCCGTTGACAGACCGTGAAAAAACATGTTTCATCATTGACATGAAAGTAATTCGGGAGGCGAAACACCTATGGCAACTGGTATTACTACTTATCAATGCCCAGCCTGCACCGGCCCGCTGCATTTTGCCGGGGAGAGTGGAAAGCTGGAATGCGATTACTGCGGGAAATCCTATGAAGTAGCGGAGATCGAGAAGCTTTTCAGTGAAAAAGAAGCGGCTTCCGTGGCGGCCCAAGCCAAAGCGGATGCAGCCCAGGGAAGGGAAAATGCTGCGGCCTTGGAACCGGGAATGGCCTGGGATGCACAGGAGTCCGCAGGGATGAAGAGTTACAACTGCCCGTCCTGCGGCGCCGAGATGATCTGCGACGCAACCACTGCGGCGGCCAGCTGCCCTTACTGCGGAAATCCCACCATTGTGCCCGGGCAGTTTACCGGCGGGCTGAGGCCGGAACTGGTGATCCCCTTCAAGCTGGATAAGCAGGCGGCTGTTACAGCCTTGAAAAAATACTACCGGGGCAAAAAGTTTTTGCCGAAAACCTTTTGTGAGCAAAACCACATTGAGGAAATCCAGGGGGTCTATGTCCCCTTCTGGCTGTGCGACTGCCAGGTAGACGGGACAGTTACCTATCACGCCACAAATTCCCGCACCTGGAAAGAAGGGGATTACGAAATCACCGAGACAGACCATTATCAGGTTGACCGCAGCGGCCGGATTGGATTTGAGCGGATCCCGGTGGACGCTTCCACCAAGATGCCGGACGCCCACATGGACGCCATTGAACCTTATGATTACAACGAGCTAAGGACCTTTTCCACCGCCTATCTGCCCGGTTTTCTGGCAGATAAATATGACGTAAGCCAGCAGGACAGCATGGCGCGGATCGAAACCCGGGCAGAAAACAGCGCCGAAATGGAACTGCGGAATACGGTAAGCGGGTATGAGGCGGTACATCTGCAGGATCGAAGTTTCCGATTCCGGAAATCCAACATGAAGTACACGCTGATGCCGGTTTGGATGCTCAGCACAAAATGGAACGGCCGGAACTTCCTGTTTGCCATGAACGGCCAGACCGGGAAGCTGATCGGCGACCTTCCGGTGGACAAAGGGAAATATTTCGCCTGGTTTGCCGGGATCGCCCTTCCGCTGATGGCGATCATCCTGGGATTCTGGTTTTTACTGTAAGTGAGGTGGAACAGATGAAAAAGAAACTTTTCGGATTCTGTGCGGCGATATGTTTCCTACTGTCGATGGCCTGCCCGGCCTTTGCCTCGTCGGCGATTCTCCCCTTCAATGAAGCGGATATCCCCTTCGATACGATGGTAACCGACAACGCCGATCTGTTGACCAACGCTCAAGAGGAAGAATTGTCCGCAAGAGCATGGGCCCTGACCCGGGAATACAATTGCGCTGTCTATATCGTCACCCTCCCCTCGCTGGAAGGCATGGAGGCATGGGAAGCAAACGAGTATCTTTTGGAAACGTACAAAATGGGCTACGGCCGGGATCAAAGCTGTGCTGTCCTGCTGCTTTCCATGGAATACCGGGATTACGACATCATGGCCCATGGCTATGGGAACATCGCCTTTACCGACTACGGAAAAGAGAAAATGGCGGAACGGTTCCTGGATGAATTTGGGGATGACGATTGGTACAGCGGATTTACAGAGTATCTGGACTGCTGTGAAGAATACCTGGAGCTGGCCCGTGAAGGAAAGCCCTTCGATGTGGGCAGCGACCGCAGCCCGGTTCTGGGGTTGGCGATTGGCATCCTGATCCCCCTTGGGATCGCTTTCGGGGTTTGCTCCGTTTTCAAGGCCCAGATGAAAACAGCAAAGATGCAGAAGGCGGCGAAGGAGTATATTGACCAGAACGGCCTGGTGCTGACGGGACAGCAGGATCGGTTTACCCACACCACCCGCTCGAAGCGGTATATCGAACCCCCAAAGAACAGCGGAGGTACAAGCAGCGGAGGTACAACCGTCAACAGTAGCGGGTCGTCCCACTCCAGCGGGAAGTTTTGATCCATGACGGACGGCAAGGATGTGAGGGCTGTGCTTTATAAAAGAATCGGGATAAGCCTGCTGGCGGTAGCGATAGCCGTTTCTCTGACGGCTTGCGGCTTTCTCTCCATTCCATCGGCGGTTCAGGAGCTTCTTTCTTCCGGGAGGAGGTTCCCGCCTCTCCGGCGCCGGCTCTCGATGCCGGGAACAATGCCGGAAAAGAGACGCCTGCCTCCCAAGAAGTCAACGGCAGCGAACCCGGGGCAGAGAAGGCCCCTGCCCCGCATCAGGAAAACAAAGATCAAGCGGATGGGAAACCTCTCTCCCTTTTCTGGGCGGAGGACGGCGATCTGGGCTGGAAGAACGGGGAACTGCTCTACACAGCCGACGAGGATATGCGCTTGCTGGAAAACCTCTGGGGCATGGGGCTCTATGAGAAATTCACCGAGGATGGGGAGAAGAGAAGAGCGGTGTTCACCGACCCCTCCTCCTTTACCCTGTACACCCTGCTGGAAATGCTGGGGACCATGTGGGGGACCTGTGAATACCAGGTGGATCCTGCCACCGGGCTGCCCGCAGAAAAACAGCCCTACTTCGATCTGCTTAACGACAACATCCTGACCGCCAGGATTCAGGTAGAAGCCGCCATCCTGCCGGAAGAAACGCGGGAATGGATCCCGGCGGGGACGTAGTTATCCTTCCTTCGCACCGATTGCCAAAGCTATGTGGATATGGGGACGGAGGACGGCAGGGAATACCGGATCTTTGTGGATGTTTCCCAATGGCCGGCAACGGTAAACGGGATCCCCACAGATGAATGCTTTGACGGAATGCTGTTTACGGGCTAGCCGTCCGTACAAACCGCGGGAGGTGAAGAGAGATGAAACGGTCCGTCCTGCATCGTGTGATGCTGGCAGTAACGGCACTGTGCATGGTTTTGAGTTTAATGGGCTGCGGCGCGGCCCTGCAGGCTGTCCAACAGCTTCGGGAGAACCCCCCGGAAACCCCGCCGGGGGTTCAAACCGGCGAAACCGGCAGCAAACCGGCAGAGACGCAGGCGCCCGGGCAGCCTGCTCCGGAGGCAGAGCCCGCGCAACCAGAGCAACCCGCCCCGCAGGGGATCGGCGCCGTGACTGGGCAGAACTCCTACATTTCGATCTGCAGCTTCCTGCAGGAGCACTGCCTCACAGCCGGCGTCGCCTTTCTGGGGTATGTGGATAACCCGATGAAGGAAGGGGAGTACCGGAACCTTCTGGAGAGGCGTGGGTATCTGGAAAGCTACGACTTCCTCGCGGCGATGCCCGAGGACCATCTGATCCGGACCGCGGACGGGCACCAGCTTTACTGTCTCGTGCCGGCAAAGGGCGTTTCGGTGACGGTCAGCGAGTGGATGGGGTCGGATATCTACGGCGATGACTCCGGGCAGGCGGGGGAGCTGCTCTACCAGAGCGACAGCGGCGATCCGATCCTGCTGCTCTGCGGATATGACCTGATCCAGCCGGATCTTCAGGTCATCCTGGAGGATCCCGCCGGAAATCTGCTGACCTGGCTCCCCAGATCCACCGACGACAGCCTGCAGCCCTACCTGGCGGAGCAGCTCCTGGGGTCTATCGTGGATTTCACCCCGACGGGCATCAATACGCACTGGTACGATTCCCAGCGGGCGACGCCGGAGGTGCTGCAGGGCGATTGGGTGGCTTGGAATGCCCATACCGATACCGGGGCGCCGCAGGTGTGCCAGCTGCGCTTCTATCGGGACGAGGCGGGGAACGACTGCATGGAATATGGCTACGGCCCGCCGATGGGGGAGCCCTACGCATGGTTTGCGGGCAGCTTTACCCCATCCGCCCAGCCGGTCGGCTGGGTCACCGATGATATGAGCGAATTTTCCATGGAACTGGTGGGCGGCACCGCGTTGGAGACCGGCCTACCGCCGCAACACAAGGACAGAGAGCCCATCTTTTACCTCAGCGGCGCCTACAGCATCGATTACTACCCGGAACTGGATATGATCGAGGTCGGTCACCAATTCGGCAGTCCGCTGCTGGATGGGATTATCACCATCCTCTTTGAGCGCGCTCCCGGCTGACCGGCTTGCCGCGGGACAAAAGGACAGAACCGGATCCAAAAAAGACGAACAAAAACCTTTTATATAGAGAAAGGAGCAGCAAAATGGGATTATTTGATTCTTTGAAGAACCAGGCAAAGGGGGCCGTAAGGAATGCGGTGCAGAGTATGGGGAACAAAACAGAGGATATCGTGTTCCCCACCGTCCCGGACAGCTTCGCGGGCTTCACCGTCCTTCCGCAGGCCGCCATGGCTACCCCCTTCCAAACAGCGGCCATGACGGTGGTTGCCCTGTGCGTCTACCCCCACTCCCCGGACGCCTCGATCCAGATGCTCAATTTCCTGCGTGGCCCCCGCCCGCTCAATGGCCAGGAGATCAGCTTTATCCGGGACCGGTTCCGGGCGAAGGATTATGTGCCCCGCTCCTATTTCAGCGGAGCAACCCCTCAGAACGACTATACCCCCCAGCAGCCCTACACCATCCGGGTCATTGCGGATCACAACAGCTTTCTCACCCAGGGGATGGCCAAATTGTTCATCCCCTCCGGCGGTGCAGACAGCCCCCGGCCCATCCAGCTGCGGGAGGCGAAGGACGGAAAATGGTATCTGTGGGAGCAGTTCCTCCTCACCGATATCCGGCAGCCGGAGAGCGCCAACCCCTGGGCTTAAACCATGGAGAAGCGAAAAATAATCCTTGCTTTGGCGGGCGCGGCCTTGGGAGTCTGCATTTGTTCTGCCATTTATCAGATGGACCAGGTGAAAGGCCCCGCCGTAGAACTGGCGGATTTTACGGATATCCCCTATCAGGAAGGCTTGAACAGAATGTCCGAGGACTGCGTCTACGATCTGGATTTTGACGGCCGGGACGATATCTTCTGGTTCGACCAGAATTACCCTCCAGACAGGGATGGAGAGATCCCCTCTGTTGTCGGTTGCAAAATCGGTGACCTGCGGGTCAGGCTGGACAGCCTGGATGTCAAAGAGCTGCATGCTTTTGTTCTGGCTGACCTGGACCAGAGCGACCAGCGCTGCGATTTGATCATCAGCATGACCCAGGGGGGCCGATAATGCCAGGAAAACCCTGGTGGTCAATATTCCCCGCAAAGGAATGGATTTTCCATGGGATACCAACAGGCCACCCGCAAACGGTTTTCGTTACTTAAAGGCGAACTATTGGCATCTGAGAGAAATAAACAGCAAAACCAGCAGAACTGTCTGCTGGACGGCTTGTACCAGGGGATCAACGGGGAGGGGGCGTTGCTCATAGGAGATCTCCGGCTGAAACCGGGACGGAAGCATACCCTTTTGGAACTGAAGACAGAAGAAACAGCTTGAGCCTTCAGCCAGAGGCCAGCTGCAGAGAAAATATCAATCAAAAAGGAGAAGAAACCATGAAACGACTAATTTCCATGATACTGGCAGTCATGCTGATTGCCACCCTGGGCGTACTGCCTGTCTGCGCAGCAGAACATACGGATCATTTTATCAAATTTTTGGACTCGAACGGCGAAGAAAGCTCTGCGATCATCTTGCCGCCAGCCACCGTGGGACGGGAATATAGCTATACTATCGGTACCAGCAGCTGTGGGCACTTCCCTATCGCTTTCGAACTGGATCATGGCAATTTGCCCGATGGCCTGACCCTGAATGCTGACGGCACAATCAGCGGCATTCCTACAACGCCGACAGAAGGAGAAATCGAACTTCTTATCAACGCCAGCGGCAGCTGCCCGGAGAATGATTCGGGATATGAAATTGGAGTCGAAGCAAACTTTTATCTCGCCGTCGATTCTGTGAGAACAATGACCATTCCTTTTACCAAGGTAGTTGATCAAACCGGCGGAAGGAGTCCTGGTCGGCAGACCTTCCATCTGGAGGTTTATGGGTTTAACAGTAGAAATATTGATACTGATCTAATTGCAGTGACCGGGGATGCGATCGATACCAACGGATCGGGAAATTACTCAGGACGCTTGAATATAACCTATCCTGAGCGCTATTACGGCGATATGTTGGAAGGCTTTTATGTAAGGGAAAAGCAGGGCCATACCGCCCATTGGACCTATTCGGATATGGTTTGGTTCATCAAGCCGGTGCGTGATGAAGAAATGCTGTATATCCGGGAGGAAAATGAGAACGGCTCCACCCGTGATGCGATGCTGTTTATAAACCAGTATTACAATTCCCCTTCCCGTGACGATGATGATTATGATCCTCCCGTCAGAGAGCCCCAGAAAGATGAGCCAAAGTCCAATCCAAGCACAGGGCGGGGCACCACATGGGATTACCTGGTTTATCTCTTCCATAAATACTTCTCCTGGGCAGCCTAAGGGCACAGGAGGGCAATGGATCCCAAGAGCCCCGCTTTATGTTACAGACTTCATCAAGCGGGGCTTAAACCTACAAAGAAGGAGTGCTGAAGATGGGACTTATTAAAGCGGCATTGGGCGCTGCGGGCGGCGTCATGGCCGACCAGTGGAAGGAATATTTTTATTGCGAATCGATTCCGGTGGATGTACTGGTGTGCAAGGGGCAGAAACGGACGACCGGCCGGGGCTCCAACACCAAGGGCAGCCCCAACGTCATCTCCAACGGCTCGGTGGTGGCGGTGGCCGACGGCCAGTGCATGTGCATTGTGGAGAACG
>OLOQ01002237.1_pt1 | contig 16317 bp, 20 predicted proteins | sample 1673101 | NCBI WGS metagenome assembly OLOQ01 (sample SAMEA3136754, study PRJEB25190) | human gut metagenome | biome: human gut; feature: human-associated habitat; material: faeces | place: Austria | collected 2013 | reverse complement strand
CCCCAGCCGCATTGCCTTCGCCGTGGCCTCGTCTCTGGAGTCCCGGATCATTCTGGACACCACCGGCGCGGAGAAGCTGGTGGGCAAGGGCGACATGCTGTATGCCCCCCTGGGGGCCGGAAAGCCCACCCGGGTCCAGGGCTGCTTCATCACCCCGGAGGAGATCGAGCGGGTGGTGGACTATGTGAAGCAGAGCGGCGAGGCGGAGTATTCCCAGGACGTCATGGACAAGATCGAGCAGGCGGTGAAGGAGAAGGAAAAGGGCGGCGGCAAGTCCGCCGGTACGCCGGAGCCCGCCGGGGAGAGTCCCGACGACGAGCTGCTCAGCGCCGCCGTGGACGTGGTGCTGGAGACGGGGCAGGCCTCCGTGTCCATGCTGCAGCGGCGGCTGAAGCTGGGCTATGCCCGGGCGGCCCGCCTGGTGGACCAGATGGAGGAGCGGGGCTATGTGGGCCCCTTCGAGGGCTCCAAGCCCCGGCAGCTGCTGATCGACAAGGCCAAGTGGCAGGAGCTGAAAATGGCCAAGGCCCCGGCCCCGGAGCCGGAGATCGACCGCAATGGCTCCATCCGGGACGTGTTCGAAAGCCGGGACGCCCTGGACTGAGAAATATAACAAAACGAGGAGAATACACACGGAATATCGCGCACTGCCCCACGGCGGGGAGAGGATCAGCGTCATTGGCATGGGCTCCTCCGTCATCGGCGGCGGAAACCGGTCAGCGGCAGGAGCTTTACGCCCGCTGCCAGCGGGAGGGCGTGGGCATCTCCGTGATGAAGCCCTTCTGCGGCGGCCAGCTGCTGGATGCCCAGCAGTCCCCCTTCGGGGCGGCGCTGACCCCGTATCAGTGCCTGCAATATGCCCTGGATAAGCCCGGCGTCATGACGGTGCTACCGGGGAGCGCCGACCGGTAGCAGCTGCGGCAGGTGCTGGGGTTTTTGGAGGCCCCGGCGGAGCAGCGGGACTATTCCGCCATCAGCGGCTTCGCCCCGGCGGACGCCATGGGCAAGTGCGTATACTGCAAGCACTGCCACCCCTGTCCCGCCGGGCTGGACGTGGCCCTGATCAACAAGTATTACGACCTGGCCCGGCTGGGAGACGGCCTGGCCCGGGAGCACTACCTGACCCTGGAAAAGCAGGCCGGGGACTGCGTGGGCTGCGGCCACTGCGACGGGCGCTGTCCCTTCCATGTGGCCCAGAGCAGCCGGATGCAGGAAATTCTGTCCCATTTCGGGGCATAATCACGAAAAATAGGGTGCCGCCCTGGGGGAAAAATTGGCTCCCTCCGGGCGGCGCGGTTTCCTGCGGGGTTCTTGACGAATGGGGCAGTTTCGGTTATCATAGGGCCGACGGGAAAATTTAACAGCCGTGCCGGTCGTGTCCGGGGCGGCTGATCCTGCGCGAAAAGAGGGATCCAATGTTTTCTGGGAAATTGTGGGAGCTGTTCCTGGACTCCTTTCCCAAAATCCTGCTTCCGGGGCTGACCATGACCATCCCCCTGACGGCCATTTCCTTCACCATGGCGCTGATCATCGCGGTGGCCATGGCCCTGGTGCAGTTTGCCAACGTGCCGGTGCTGCGGCGGGTGGCCCGGTTCTATATCTGGATCTTCCGGGGGACGCCGCTGCTGGTGCAGCTGTTCATCGTGTTCTATGGACTGTCCCGGGTGGGCATCGCACCGGACCGGGAGAAGAAGTACAATTTCTCCACTCCCTATGCCTTCAACCGCACCGCCGTGCTGGTGCGGGGGGACTATGACCAGATCCACTCCATGGAGGACCTGAAGGGCAAGCGCACCGCCAACACCATCTCCAGCAACTATGCCGCCCTGGCGGAGAGCTATGGCGCCACCGTCACCGGTGTGGACGACCTGAACCAGACCATCGGGCTGCTGCTGTCCGGCCGCATCGACGCCACCCTGAACGCCGAGGTGGTGTTCGCCGACTATCAGCGCACCCATCCCGACGCCAACATCCAGGTGGTGGCCTTCTCCGATGAGCCGGAGCGGGTGGCCATCCCGGTGCGCAAGGGGGCGCCACCCTGCTGGCGGCCATCAACGACGCTCTGGCCCAGATGGACGCCGACGGTACCCTGTCCCGGCTGTCCGTGAAGTATTTCGGCATGGACATCTCCAAGGAGCAGTGATTTGCTTGTCCAAAAAGGGCGACGCCCTTTTTGGACAAAAGGTTTGCAGTCTGCTGCGCGCATAATTTGTTCGCCCATGGGCGAACAAATTCCACACTTGCAGACTGAGAAGTGTTTTTTGCGACGTACACGCCGCCGCAAAAAACGGATCGCATTTGATTTGCCGCCTGCGGGCGGCAAACTCTGCGAGGCTTTTTGGACAATCTCAATCAGGCCCGGCGCGGTGCGCCGGGCCTGATTTGACATTCCGGAAACCATGTGTTACAATTTGGTTACAACTATTTATGAGAAGGAGAAGTATTATGTCTGAGGTAAAAAAAGGCAGCGGCCTTGTCTATAAAAATCATCCCCTGCGCCGCATCGACAACCTGATCTATTACGGCAGCATGGCCGACAAGTATATCGTCCTGCTGCAGATCCTGGACACCAAGAAGGAGCAGGATATGGACGTGGCCACCCGGGTGTCCGTTCAGCTGCAGATGACCGACCCCGACCTGAAGTCCCGGGACCGGGTGGTGAAGAAGTCCGAGAAGGACAGCCTCTACGCCGCCATGGACGTGGGCTGCATCTGGCTGGAGCGCGCCCTGGCCGGCAAGTAAGCCGATTTATCCACACCCGATAAGGAGTCCTGTTCATGAAGCTCAGCCGCAAGGTGGCTGCCGCTATGCTGGCGGCGGCCCTGACCCTGTCCCTGTGCGTCATCTCTGCGCTGCCCGGCGGGCAGCCCCGGATGGACGCCATGACCTATAACATCGACACCCTGCCCGCCCGGGACCTGCGCCCGGTGGTGGACGGCCCAGAGACGGAAGCGGACTACACGCCCCCGGCCCAGGCCATCCACACAACCGCCCAGGAGGAAGCGGTTGCGGAGGTTTCCGCTGAAGCTCCTGCGCCGGAGGCCCCTGCCCAGGAGAAAACCGAAAGCGCCGCTTCCGCTCAGCCCTCGCAGCCTGCCCAGCCCGCTTCCTCCACGTCCGTTCTGGCCGTGGGCGTCACGGCGGACAGTGTCCGCCTGCGGGCCGCCGCCAGCACCGGCAGCGCCATTCTGGCGGAGCTGAACCGGGGCACCGCCGTGTCCATCCTGGGCCGTCAGGACGGCTGGTACAGGGTGAATTATGACGGCAAAACCGGCTATATGTCTGCGGACTATGTGACGTCCCGGACGTCCGCCGGGGATCTGCGCTGTGTGGCCCGGGTCACCGGTGACGGGCTGAATCTGCGCAGCGGAGCCGTGGCTTCCGGCGCGGTGCTGGCTACCGCCTCCCGGGGCGAATATGTGGACGTGTCCGGCTTTGAAAACGGCTGGTTCCGGGTGCAGCACAGCGGCAAAACCGGCTATATGTCCGGGGACTATCTGACCCTGGCCGCTGCCCGGCCCGCCGCCCCCGCCCCTGCGCCCCCCCCCCCCCCCCCCCCCCCCCCCCCCCCCGCCCCCCCCCCCCCCTGCCGTACCCGCCTCCGGCACCGGGGCGGGAATCGCCGCCCTGGCCCGGTCCTTTGTGGGCAAGGCCCCCTATGTATACGGCGGCGCGGGCCCCGCAGGCTTTGACTGCTCGGGCTTTACCATGTATATCTATGGTCAGTTCGGCATCCGCCTGCCCCACGGGGCCACGGACCAGATGCGCTACGGCGCCGCTGTGGACCGCAGCCAGCTGCAGCCCGGGGACCTGATCTTCTTCCACGACGACTACTATTCCTCCAGCACCGCCTCCCACTGCGGCATCTATGTGGGCAACGATCAGTTTGTCCACGCCTCCACCTATGGAAGCGGCGGCGTCCTGCTGACGGCCCTGAACGGCAATCCCTACTACTCCGCCCACTATATCGCCGCCCGGCGCATGGGCTGAAATAAAAACCTGTAAAAAGGCTCTTCGAGTCTTTTTACAGGTTTTTTTATGAAATGCATGAAATGCGGCGTTTTCGCTATGCCCGCTCCCGAAGCTCCCGCAGACAGCGGGGACAGACGTTCTTTCCCCGGAAGGTCCGCACATCCTTGGTGCCGTCGCAGAAGATGCAGCTGGGGCGATATTTCCGCAGGACGATGGAGTTGCCGTCTACATAAATCTCCAGCGGGTCTTTTTCCGCAATATCCATGGTGCGCCGCAGCTCCACCGGCAGAACGATCCGGCCCAGCTCATCCACTTTTCTCACAATACCGGTTGACTTCATGCTGTTATCCCCCAATTCGTATGCCCGTTTTGGGAAAATTACCACGCTTTTCCATTATACGACAAGAGCTGTATCAAGTCAACAAAGTTCGTGACATTTTTGCAAATTCTTCACGCATAAAGATGCGCTTTCCGGCCATATACATGGACCGGAAGGGGGAGTTGTTTATGGCAATGGCCTGGATCTGGACGGGGATGACGGCGGTGTCGCTGATTTTTGCCGCGTGGAACGGTACCATGGACGCCGTGGGAGCGGCGGCGCTGGAGGGGGCCGGTGCGGCGGTGCAGCTGTGCATCGCCATGGCCGGGGTGCTGTGTCTGTGGAGCGGGGTCATGGAGATCATGTCCCGCTGCGGCCTTTCCGGAAAGCTGGCGGCTCTGCTGCGGCCCGCTCTGCGGCGGCTTCTGCCCCGGGCCAGCCGGGACCCGGAGACCCTGGCGGCGGTGTCGGCCAACGTGTCCGCCAATCTGCTGGGTCTGGGCAATGCGGCCACGCCCCTGGGCATCCGGGCGGCCCGGCGCATGGCCCGGGGAACCGACGGCACCGCCGACGACGAGCTGTGCCGCCTGGTGGTGCTGAACACGGCGTCGCTGCAGCTACTGCCCACCACGGTGGCCGGGGTGCGGGCGGCCTGCGGCTGCCGGACGCCCTTCGATATCCTGCCGGCGGTGTGGCTGTCGTCGGCCATCTCCGTGACGGCGGGGTTGCTGGCGGCACGGCTGCTCCAGCGGGTGTGGAGGGACTGACATGGACCCCACGGCATTTGTGATCCCCTGTCTGCTGGCGGGGGTGGCTTTGTACGCCCTGACCCGGCGGGTGGATGTATACGCCGCCCTGACCCAGGGGGCCGGGGAGGGCCTGACGGTGGTGGCGAAAATTCTCCCGGCGCTGGTGGGCCTGCTGACGGCGGTGTATATGCTGCGGGCCTCCGGGGCCATGGACGCCCTGGCGGCGGCGTTAGCCCCGGTGCTGGGGCTTCTGGGGATCCCGCCGGAGACGGCGGCGCTACTGCTGGTGCGGCCGGTCAGCGGCTCCGGGGCCCTGGCGGTGGGCAGCCAGATCATGGAGCAGTACGGCCCGGACTCCGCCGTGGGCCGCACGGCGGCGGTGATGCTGGGCTGCTCGGAGACCACCTTCTACACCGTGGCGGTGTACTTCGGCGCGGCGGGGATCCGGCGCACCCGATACACTATTCCTGCCGCCCTGACGGCAGACCTGGCCGCTTTCGTGGCCGCCGCCTGGGCGGTGCGCCTGTGCTTCGGGTGAAAACGGCAGGTGTTGCCAAACGGCGAAAAATATGATAGACTGCCTATAGGCGCTACACGAACGGCAGGCGGTTGGCCACACCACCCGAAAGGGGGTGAGGCTCATGCGGATTACGTTACATATTGGGGCCTTTACGGTCACGATCATTGTAAAGAAACGCGAAAACCGCCACTCTGCCAAGTGACGGTTTTCTGAGCATATTAAGAAAATCTTCATCTGAAAGGGGCTGACCGCTTGTCGCAACGCCTCTTTCTGCCTCTATTGTACCGCAGACGGTCCGCGGTGTCAAGTGTTGCCAAATGGGGAAAAGTGTGATACAATAAAGGTGGACCGGAAGGCCCGCTACTTCGGAGGATATTATATAAGGAGGAAGCTCTGTTATGAAAAAGATCATCGCCACCACCAACGCTCCTGCCGCCATCGGCCCCTATTCCCAGGCCATCGACTGCGGTAGCTTCCTGGTCACCAGCGGCCAGGTGCCCTTTGACCCCAAGACCGGTGAGTTCGTTCCCGGCGGCATCCAGGAACAGACCCGCCAGGTGCTGACTAATGTGAAGGCCATTCTGGAGGCCGCCGGCCTGACCATGGACAACGTGGTCAAGACCACCGTGTTCCTGCAGAACATGAGCGACTTTGCCGCCATGAACGCGGTGTACGCTGAGTTCTTCACCGAGGGCCAGTATCCCGCCCGCAGCGCCGTGGAAGTGGGCGCTCTGCCCCGGGGCGCACTGGTGGAGATCGAGACCATCTGCGTGAAGTAAGGGAAGATTTATCGAAAAAGCAGGGCCAGGTTCATCGCCTGGCCCTGCTGTTTTATATGGGAGTGGGTTATTCCCACTCGCTCCCTGAAACCGTGACCTAAACGATTTTGCTTAGAGCGTTTAGCTCCGATTATCGGGATTATTTAGATTATCCAAGAATTACGGTGTATCATAATTCCTGTTGTCATTGTGTTGTCAGGCAGATAGGTTGGTGTAGATCCAATCTGTATGGATATTATAGCGCTGTGCTCTTTGAATTGCAATACCACTTTTCAAAATTTACACGCAAAATTTTTAAAAAGCGTGCAAAACATATTGATTTTTGAGGGCCTGGGCATTATAATATAAACACGCATAATGCAAATATTGCGTGCAGAAAGTTGGTGACAGGTTGAGCAAGTACGATATCGTTAACGAAGTTTTTGATGCCATCGGAGAAATTGCAAAGAAATCGGATTTTATTTCTGCCGGACTCAAAGACCAAGATGTATATGCGCTTTGTAAGCAGGGCTATCTCGAGCGTGTGAAAAAAGGGTATTACAAGCTGGCTGTCGGGGACGAGCCCAAAGAGGAGCTTATCCTTTCGGAACTGATGACGCACGGGGTCATCTGCGTTGAATCAGCTCTGTTCTACTACGGCTATAGCGACTTTGCGCCCAGAGAATGGTCGATTGCCGTCCCACGCTCTTATTCCAGAACGGTGAAGGCGATTCAGACGGAAGTGCCGGTGAAAGCGTATTATGTGCAGAATCCGATGTATCACCTGGGGGAAACAACTGGCACCTTCAATGGCATAACACTTCCAGTCTATGACCGTGAACGCACCGTCTGCGACTGCTTCAAGTACCGCACGAAGCTGGATAACGAGATATTCAACAAAGCCGTCAATGCTTATGTGGCGGATGAAAAGAAAAACCTTGCCAACCTTTCCAAATACGCAAAGGAAATGGGTGTTTATAAGAAAATGATGAGTGTGATGGAGGTGCTGCTGAATGGCTGACGTGGCTGCATCCGTGCTTGCACGGCTCAAAAACAAAGCCGCAAAAAGCGGCAGAAGCTATCAGCTCTGCTTACAGCTTTTCTGCCAGGAAGAGTTCCTGCGCCGACTGGAAAAGTCAAAATATGCGGAAAACCTGGTTCTCAAAGGCGGACTGTTTCTCTATTCCCTCACGGATTTCGATAGCCGTGTTACGGCTGATGTGGATTTTCTGCTCAGAAAGATGCCCAATACACCGGAACAGCTTCAGGCGATATTGGAGGAGATTATTGCAACCGAAACAGGCAACGATTTTATCACATTTGAAATCAAAACTGTGGCTCCCATTGCTGTGGCAAAGAAGTACGCCGGTATTGGCGCTTCCCTCGTAGCAAGGATAAAGAACACAAAAACTCCTTTTGGCATTGATTTCGGTGTGGGGGACATCATCGTGCCGAGGCAGGAAAAGCGGAAGATACCAACGCAGCTTGACGGTTTTGAGGCTCCGACGGTCAATACGTATTCGCTGGAAACGACCGTTGCCGAAAAGCTGGATGCAATTCTCAGCCTGATGGAATTCTCCAGCCGGATGAAGGATTATTACGATCTCTATTATCTTGCAAACAAGTTCGATTTCAACGGTGCAACGCTGACGGAAGCACTGAAAAAGACCTTTGAAAACCGTGGACACAAGTTCACGGTGGAGCAGTTTGAGCAGGTCATGGCCTTTGGCAGCGACGATGCAATGCAGAAAAAGTGGAAAGCCTTCTGCCGAAAAATTGATACAAAGACCGACGATTATAACACGGTACTGAGCACGATAAAAGCGTTCTTGGTAGATCCGTACAAGGCAGCGGTTGCTGGCAAAAAATACACAGAATCTTGGTCCGCTTATAACGGGAGCTGGACACAGGGAGGAAATAACAATGGCTAAAATTCAATCTGTCGAGCCGAATATTGCCGATCTTGCAAACGGCTGGCTGAAATCGTATAAGCGTGATTATAAACTAGAGCAGGAATCGCTAAATACAGAAATAGACCAGGCGCTTAATGACTACTATTCTAAAAATGGTGGTGTCGGCGGAAATCGTCCCGATGCAAAGCTCCTTTTGCAGGACAAGAATTTGGTCAATTATCCGATTTTGATTGAATATAAGGGCTATAAGGATAAGTATTACGAGGCAGGCGACTTAGATGCGCCGGTACGCAGCTTTTTCGATTTGCGGCCGGAGGATATAGAGAGCGTGCTGCAGCTGAATTTCTCAGGCACCTTGATTCCCACGCAGGTGTTCGCACAGGATATGCTGGGCCGTGGAGGGTGCAGCATATTGAATATCTCGTCTATGAACGCATATACGCCGCTAACAAAGATCCCTGCCTATTCCGGTGCCAAGGCCGCCGTATCCAACCTTACACAGTGGCTGGCAGTTCACTTTGTTAAGCAGGGAATCCGCGTCAATGCCATCGCACCGGGCTTTTTGTCTACGCAGCAGAACAAGACACTGCTGTGGAATGAAGACGGCTCCCCGACGCCTCGTACCGGCAAGATATTAGCGGCTACCCCTATGGGGAGATTTGGCCGGCCGGAGGAGCTGATTGGGGCAGTATTGTTCCTGCTGGACGACAAGGCTGCCTCCTTTGTTACCGGCGTCGTGCTGCCCATCGATGGCGGTTTCAGCGCATACAGCGGGGTGTAATATGAATATTTTCAAAATTGCGGACAACGAGAGCAGGCTAACACAGCAGGAGATCGCGCACGCGCTGCGGCAGAGCTTGGAAGACCGCCATCCACGACGTGTGCTGATCCTTCCACCGGATTTTACGCGGTATCATTCCAACGCCGGATTAATCACCAACACCTACTACCATATTCTTCAAAACATGGGGGCCGAGGTGGACATCATGCCGGCACTGGGTACCCATGAGCCAATGACAGAGGAACAGGCCCTTGCCATGTTCGGCGACGTACCCTACGAAAAGCTGATTCCCCACAACTGGCGCACTGACGTGCTGAAGGTGGGAGAGGTTCCAAGCAGTTATCTGGAGGATGTCACGGAGGGGCTGTGGCATGAGCCGATCAGCGTGGAGATCAATCGGCGGGTGATGGACGAACAGTACGATTTGATCATCTCGCCGGGTCAGGTGGTGCCGCATGAGGTCATCGGTATGTCCAACCATGCCAAAAACCTGTTTGTAGGCGTGGGCGGCAGCGACATGATCAATAAAAGTCACATGGTGGGCGCAGTATACGGCATGGAACGGATGATGGGCAGGGACCACACACCGGTGCGCAAGCTGTTTGACTACTCGATGGAGCGTTTCCTGCGCCAGCGCCCCATTCTCTTCGTGCTGACCGTGACCACTGCTCCGGCAGGCAGCATCCGCACCCATGGCCTGTTTATCGGGGAGGGACGCGAATGCCTGACCGAGGCAGTTAAGCTGTCGCAGGAGAAAAATATCGATTTTGTAGAGCAGGGACTGAAAAAATGCGTGGTCTATCTGGATCCCGGTGAATTCAAAAGCACATGGCTGGGAAACAAGGCTGTCTATCGCACCCGTATGGCTATGGCAGATGGCGGAGAGCTGATCGTGCTGGCACCCGGCGTTACAAAATTTGGGGAGGATCCACAGGTGGACAAGCTGATCCGTAAGTACGGATATAGGGGCCGCCTGCATACGCTGGAGGAATTCAACAAGCCGGAGAATCAGGATCTGCGGGACAATATGGGGGCGGCGGCCCATCTCATCCACGGCTCCTCTGATGGGCGCTTTACCATCACCTATGCGGTCAGGGATGCTTTCCGAGAGGAAATCGAGGCAGTCGGATTCCGCAGCGCTGATTATGACGAGATGGCGGCAAAGTACGATCCCGATACGCTGCGATACGGGTACAATACGGTAGACGGAGAGCGGGTTTACTTTATCCCGAATCCTGCGTTGGGCCTGTGGATAAACCGGGAGCGGTTTTAAGGAGGGTGTTATGGAAGAATTTATGAGCCAGGATTTCCTTCTGCATGGAGAAACGGCGAAAACGCTGTTTCATCAACACGCAGAAGGAAATCCCATTATCGACTATCACAACCATCTGTCACCCAGAGATATTGCCCAGCACCGTGTCTTTCGTGATCTGACGGAACTGTGGCTGGAAACCGATCATTATAAATGGCGGGCGATGCGCGCCTGTGGCGTAGAGGAGCGGCGGATCACAGGCGATGCCGATGGTTATGAGAAGTTCCTGGCGTGGGCGTCTGTGGTGCCGCAACTGGCCGGCTGCCCACTTTACCACTGGACGCATCTGGAGCTGCAGCGTTACTTTAACATCCACACGCCACTGACGCCCGAAACCGCGCCATCTATCTGGGAGGAAACGCGGGAAAAGCTGCGGGAGCAGGATACCGTCAGCCTGCTGAAGCAGCAGAATGTCCGTGCTCTGTGTACGACCGATGATCCGGCGGACTCGCTGGAGTGGCATCAGCAGATCCGCCGGGATGACGGGATCCCCTTTGAAGTGCTGCCGTCCTTTCGGCCGGATCGCTATCTGGAGCCGGAGCATCCCGGTGCGCGGAAGCATCTGTCGCGGCTGGCAGAGTCAACCGGCGTTGCTATCGCGGATATAGACGGCCTGAAGCACGCGCTGTGTGTGGCATTAGACCATTTTCAGGCCTGTGGATGCGTGGTCGCCGACCATGGGCTGTCCTGCCTGCGCGGCGGCGCTGACGAGGTGCGGGAGCAGCTTTTGCTTTTCCTTGGAGAGGAATATCGCCGCCGGGGCATGGTCATGCAGCTGCATCTCGGCCCGATCCGCGATCAATCGCCGCGCCTGCTGGAGACAGTTGGCCATGATGCAGGTGGCGACAGCGTCGGTGCAACCAGTGATCCTGCGGCATTAGGGCATTTCTTGGCCAAGCTGGAAAGCGGCGGTGGATTGCCGCGCGTGATCCTCTACAATCTTAACCCCGCGGAGAGCGCGGTTTTCAGCACCATGGCTGTGAACTTCGCTCCGCAGGTGCAGTACGGCGCTGCATGGTGGTTCAATGACACGCTGCGAGGGATCAATGCGCAGTTGGACGAGCTGATGGAAACCGGCCTACTGGCCCACAGCGCGGGTATGCTGACAGATTCCCGGTCATTCACCTCATTTCCTCGGCATGAGTACTACCGCCGTATCCTGTGCGCTAAGTTGGGTAAGTTAGTGGACGGCGGCCAGTATCCGGCAGATATTGCCGCACTGGGGCGCATCGTGGAGAATGTCTGCTGGAAAAATGCCGCTGCTCTTTTAAGGCTATGACGGTCGTCCACACCGGCAGTTGCTGGCGTGGAGCGAGAACTGTGTCATCATTCAAAAAGCGGAGAGCATTGTGAGCTGGTCAAGTGTCCCGACAAGACGGAGAATACTATGAAAGTTGTGATTATTGATGGGCAGGGCGGTAAGCTCGGGCAGAGCATTGCCGAGGCCATTGTAAAAAGCGATGTGGACTGTGAAGTGTATGCCATTGGCACGAACAGCATTGCGACCTGCACCATGCTGAAGGGCGGAGCGATGTACGGCGCGACCGGGGAGAACCCCGTCATTGTTGCCAGTCGTGATGCCGATGTGATCATCGGTCCGGTGGGCATCATATCTGCCGATTCTATGCTGGGAGAGGTCACACCGGCCATGGCGGCTGCCGTGGGGCAGAGTAAGGCCGTAAAGCTGCTTCTTCCCGTTAATCGCTGTAGCAACCGTGTGATCGGTGCGAAGAAGCTTACCATAAGCGAGATTGCCTGTGAAACGGTGGAGGAACTGAGGAAAATCGCAAAGTAAAGAACAAGCCGCAATAAGTAGGAGGTGACCATTTGGCCGCCTCCTGCTTGCTGTTCGTTTCCGGCTTATGTCGCCGGTGACCTTGCGCTGCGGGGATGGAGCTTTACGCTGCCGTCAGAGGGCTTCCACCAGCGCGGCCACTTCGGAAAGACTGATACGCCGCTCCTCTGCGATGCGGGCGAGATCGTCGTATTCGTACTTGGAACGGGTGACACCGTATCCGCAGGAATCCTTGCGGCGTACTACCCCGTAGGGCGTCTCGATGCTTTCAATGTGCCGCTCCAGCACATACCGGCGGCAGAGGCTCTCCCGAATGCCGATGGTCGTGGTATGGCGCAGCATGGCTTCCACCACAGCCTCCCGCGCAGCTTCTGGACACAAGGCGCAGATCAGCGTGCCGGGGCGGGATTTTTTCATGCCGGCAGGCGTGGTATAGACCTCCAGGGCTCCGGCATCAAACAGGCGATCCATGGAGAAGGAGATGGCTTCGGCCGTCATGTCGTCGACATTGCAGGAAAGCTGACATACCGTGTGGGACGATTCGCCGGCTTCTCCCAGCATACTCCGCACGCAGTTTGCGGCGGGGAAGTCCTTTTTACCCATACCGTAGCCAATGGCGCCGACACGCATAACAGGCATCTCACCAAATTCGGTGGCAAAATGCTTTAAGAGCGCGGCGCCGGTAGGCGTGCAAAGCTCGCCCTTTATGCTGCCGCCGTAGATCGGAAGGCCCTGCAGGATATATGCGGTGGCGGGAGCGGGAACGGGCAGAATGCCGTGCGCGCAGTGGACATGGCCGCTGCCCACATGGATGGGGGAGACGATGATTCTTTCCGGCGCCAGCCGATCCATCAGCAGGCAGACGGCAACCACATCTGCCACGGCATCCATCGTCCCCACCTCATGGAAGTGGATCTCCGTCACGGGGACATTGTGGGCGCGGCTCTCCGCCTCTGCGATAAGTCCGTAGACGGCCTTCGCGTTGTGCTGCACCGCCTCGGGCAGATGCAGGCCGGATATTATGTGCCGGATCCTGTGCAGGCTGCTGTGCTGGTGAGGCGTGTGTTCATGTTCATTTGTATGCTCATGCTCATGTGTATGCTCATGGTCGTGGTGATGGGCATGTGCGTGATCGGATTCTTCCACACCATTTACCGTAACAGACATATGTGTGCCGGTGATGCCGCACTTTACGGACGCCTCCCGGCGATACTGCACACCGGGAATGCCGAGAGCGTTCAACTCGTCCACAAAGCCATCCGGGTCAGGCAGCAGCTCCAACAGTGCCGCGGTCAGCATATCGCCTGCGGCACCCATGCCGCAATCCAAATACAGAGTTTTCATGATTTTGCCTCCATGTGATTGATCATGCTTGCCAGATACCCTGCGCCAAAGCCGTTATCAATGTTTACCACAGAAACGCCGCTGGAGCAGGAGTTGAGCATAGAGAGTAATGCGGACAGTCCCTGAAAGGACGCGCCGTAGCCGATACTGGTGGGGACGGCGATCACCGGACAGTCGGCCAGTCCTCCGATGACGCTGGCCAGCGCGCCCTCCATGCCCGCGATGGCGATGATGACGCTGGCTCCCATAATGTCATCCAGATGAGCCAGCAGACGGTGCAGCCCGGCAACGCCCACATCATACAGGCGGGTGACGCGATTGCCAAGAACCTCGGCGGTCAGGGCGGCCTCCTCTGCCACCGGAATGTCGCTGGTGCCGCCGGTCGCAACTACGATCCTGCCGATGCCGTCCGGAGCGGGAAGCTCTCCTATAACACCGATCCCCGCCTCGGCGTGGTAGGCGAGGGGGTGAACGGCTTTGATCTGCTCCGCTTTTTCGGGCGAAAGCCGGGTAATGAGAACGACATCCTGCCCACTGCCCCTCATGGCAGAAGCGATGCCGCTGATTTGCTCGGCGTTTTTTCCGGCGCCGTAAATGACCTCCGCAGCGCCCTGCCGAACCTTGCGATGTAGATCGACCTTGGCGTAGCCAATATCCTCGAAGGGCTTGACCTTGATTTTTAACGCAGCGTCGTCAACGGACAGCTCTCCGCGCTTTACGGCTTCCAAAATGAGCCTGATCTCACTATTCATCTCGAACCTCCAAATCCAATAAAACCGTGCTGTACCACTGCTTCAGCGTGGCGACGATTTGTTCCCGTGCCTCCACGATATGTGCCAGCTGTGCATCCGGAAGCTGGAGCTTTGCGGCGTTTCCCATCTGCCGGACGCGAAAATCGGTAAAACCCAGAGAGGACAAGTAGTCCTCCGCCTTCTCAGTCCGCGCCAGATCCTCCGGGGTGATCGGCGTTTCCGCGGGGATGCGGGTGGCAAGGCAGGCGTAAGCGGGCTTATTCCAGGTAAACAGGCCGGCCTCCTTAGACAGGCGGCGAACGTCGGCCTTTGTCAGTCCACAGTCCCTGAGCGGGGAATATACCTTCAGCTCCCTCAACGCCTGCATTCCGGGGCGATCTCCTGCATCGTCTGAGGCGTTTGTACCGTCTATAAGCGTGGTAAAGCCGTCCGCGCTTGCAGCGTGCAGGATCGACGAGAAAATCGACTTTTTGCAAAAGTAACAGCGGTTGGCGGGATTTGCGGCGACCCTCGTATCGGAGAGAATATCCACCAGTAAGACGGTCATGTCGGCATGAAGCGCCTCGACTAAACGCTTGGCGTCGTCCAACTCAAACTGCGGCTGGAATGCTGTTTTCACATAATACGCCCGCACCTCGGCTCCCAGCTGCTTTGCGGCATAGAGCAGATACGCGGAGTCCACACCGCCGGAAAAGGCCAGTGCGATTTTGGGGTGTGCTGCAAAGAATTCTTTTAATTCCAATTTCAATTCTCCTCAATTGCATAATAAGAAGGGACACACAACCGCTCCTTTGAGGATGGTTGCGTGTCCTTGTGGTACACGGTTGTATAAATTCAAGTATTGGGATGGCGAAAGTACTTGGGCAGTTGCCAATCGACTTGAGTCGATGTTGGGGCTATAATACAATAAGCGCGCTGCGGTGTCAACCGACTTAGCACTTTTTTTCAGAAAAACACATGGCAAGCATGAGAAACCGAAGTCCTGCTTGAGCAACAAGAGTAAGACTAAATGCACTGATTTCCAGATAACAAAACATGCGAGCAATCACACGATTACCGCTCAGGGCCATTTCTTTTTCATTTTCTGGAGAAATTTCGATGCTGTTCCTGTGCCTCCAGCTTTTTCAGACCGGCCTCCATGGTGGCAATATCCCTGCGGAACACTTCCGCGCCTGCATCCTCTACATGCTCAAATTTTTGCAGAAGCAGAGCATTTTCAGTGCGCAGTTCCTCCAATTCCTCCGTCAGCTCTGCAAGTCTAACAGCCAATTCCCGGCTGCAGATGATACGGAGAAAAGGCAGTTCCTTTTTCCCTCTTATAAGTGCGGTACGCTCTCTGGTTTTTTCCTTGATTTGCTGTACCAGACTGGTGCAACGCTCCAGCTCCGGCCTCCATATCCCGTTAGCAAAGAGTACTGGGCGTATATTTGAATGCCAGGTGCGTATGCAGGGCAGTGACGCTATGGGCATACTCCGTGGACGGTGTGGTGCTGACCATCACAAATCCGTTTTCCCTCTTGCAATTCAGGGCATACTCCACTATACTGATACTTGTTGATACTAATTGCAATCAGGAGTGGAGGTGCTTTTATGGATGCCGCATTGTTTACCAAGATGCTGTCTGACAAGAACATTCTGGATTTGAGAAGGCTCGGCTATAAATTCCCGCAGGCCGACATCAAAGAGTTCACGAAGCTGCTGAAAAACGGTTTCTACTATTCGCTGCCGTTCAAGGATTTTTCCGGGCAGAACATCGTCTATCTGAGCAGCATTGCACAGGTGCGCCTTTCCGCTGCCAAGGTGCTTTTGACGCCGCAGAACAGTACGCAGCTTTACGGCGTCAAGGCTATGGAGGAGGAGATCGTTTCCACCTTTACCATCGAGCAGGTGGACTTTACCCGCGACAGCGTCCGCAAGATACTCTCCGGTCTTGCTCCCATAGACGAAAGCGAAAGCCGCATTTTCGGCATGAAAAAGGGACTGGAGTTCATCAGCGACCCGGCGAATCAAATCACTGAGGAGACCATTCACCAGCTCTATGAAATGGCCATCGGGGCCTATCTACCCGAGGAGGATCGGCTGCTGCCCGGTCATTTCTACCG
>OLOQ01002232.1_pt1 | contig 16347 bp, 15 predicted proteins | sample 1673101 | NCBI WGS metagenome assembly OLOQ01 (sample SAMEA3136754, study PRJEB25190) | human gut metagenome | biome: human gut; feature: human-associated habitat; material: faeces | place: Austria | collected 2013 | reverse complement strand
CTCCGTATAAGTACGTCACATATACCGCACCACGATGCACACCATGGACACCGCCATCACCATGATGGTGGCCGGCGCGCAGTAGCGGCAATACTTGCCCCAGGTGACGGGATGGCCGTTCTTGGCGGCCACGGACGTGCCCACCACGTTGGCGGAGGCGCCGATGGGCGTGGCGCTGCCGCCCAGGTCCGTGCCCATGGACAGCGCCCAAGCCAGCACGTGCAGGTCCACACCCTGGGTCTGGGCCATGGCCTGGATCACCGGCACCATGGTGGCGGCAAAGGGAATGTTGTCCACAAAGGCGCTGGCCACGGCGGACACCCACAGGATGATGGCCACCATCACCACGGCCTTGCCGCCGCTGATGTCGGCAATGCCGTCTGCCAGCACGCCCAGGCAGCCGGTGCGCTCCAGCCCGGCCACCACCACGAACAGGCCCGTGAAGAACAGCAGGGTCTTGTAGTCCACCCGGGCAAACAGTCCCGCAGCCGCCTTCCGGCCGCTGGTCAGCAGCGTCACCATGCTCATCAGAGCCGCGGCGATGCACCCGATGGTGGCCACCGTCAGTTCCGTCTGGGCGTGGGTGATCAGCAGGACCACCACCACCAGGAAGGATGCTCCGCAGCCGTAGAACCCCGCCCGGTTGGTCACCGCCGACGCCGCGTCGGGGTACACCACGTCTGCCGGGCGATTCTTCTCGCTCTGGGCCAGGGGCTTCCGGAAGCACAGGAAGAAGTACACCACCGTGAACACCAGGCACACCGCCGCGATAACGCCGGTATTGCCCAGGAAGTCGAAGAAGCTCAGCCCCAGGGAGGTGCCGATGATGATGTTGGGGGGATCGCCGCACATGGTGGCCGAACCGCCCAGGTTGGCGCAGAAAATCTCCGCCAGGATCATAGGCACCGGGTCAAAATACAGGGTCTTGGCCAGCTCCGCCGTCACGGCGGCCAGGAACAGGATCACGGTGATGCTGTCGATGAACATGGCCAGAAGCGCCGACATCACCATAAAACAGATCAGCAGCGGCACCGTCCGGTAATGCACAAGCTTTGCGATTTTCAGGCACAGCCATTGGAAAATTCCCGCATGGCCCATGCCCTCCACCATCACCATCATACCGGCGATGAACACAATGGTGGACCAGTTGATGCCGGTGCTGGACTCGGACGAGCCCACCCAGAAGCCCTTCTGGATAAAGCAGCTGAGGTTCAGCGTCTCCCAGATGGCCCCTCCGTCATGCATGCACAGGCCGAACACCAGTACCAGCACCAGAGCTCCGCTGCCCAGCGTTACCCACTGGCGGGGGAACCGGTCCCAGATGATGAGGGCAAACATCACGACAAAAATGGCAACCGCCAGAATTTTCTCCATGATAGTTCCTCCCCTTTCTTCAGAAATGATCTTTGAACAGTATGGTATTGTAGTCTCCGCTCCCGGGAAAGTCAACCCCGACGTCTTATACAGTTTCACAAAAATGTCACAACCGGAGACCGTTTTTCTGTGAATTGCACGGAATTTGCATAGAATTAACAACTTATTCACACATTTGTCTTGACTGCTGCTTCCGGTGCATTTCCGGATCATCCCGCTGATCGGAATCGGACGAAAAAGATTCTGACACAATAATAGGGGCCAGACTTACGCCTGACCCCTATTATAATAAGTTTCGGTTACAGCTTGCTGACCCGCAGGGCCCGGATGGCATTGAGCACGGCAATGACCATCACGCCCACGTCGCCGAAGATGGCGGCCCACATGTTGGCCGCGCCCACGGCCACCAGCAGCAGGCACAGGGCCTTGACGATCAGGGCGAAGGCGATGTTTTCGTACACAATGCGGATGCACTTGCGGGAGATGCGGATGGCCTTGGCGATCTTCAGGGGATCGTCGTCCATCAGCACCACGTCCGCCGCCTCGATGGCGGCGTCGGAGCCCATGGCCCCCATGGCAATGCCGATATCCGCCCGGGACAGCACCGGCGCGTCGTTGATGCCGTCGCCCACAAAGGCCAGCTTGCCGCCGGACTGACCCAGTAGCCGCTCCACCTGGGCCACCTTATCGGCGGGCAGTAGCTCGCTGTGGACCTCGTCCACTCCCAGGCTCTGGGCCACATGGTCGGCCACCTTGGCCCGGTCGCCGGTGAGCATGACGGTCTTTTCCACGCCGATGCGCTTCAGGGCGGCGATGGCATCCCGGGCGTGGGGCTTCTCCACGTCGGAGATCACGATGTGACCGGCGTACTGGCCATCCAGGGCCAGGTGGATGATGGTGCCCACGCTGTGGCAGTTGTGCCAGGCGATGCCCAGCTTCTCCATGAGCTTGTCGTTGCCCACGGCCACGGTGACGCCGTCCACCTTGGCCACCACGCCGTTGCCGCTGAACTCCTGGATATCCGTGACCCGGTCGCGGTCGATATGACCGCCGTAGGCCCGCTGCAGGCTCTTGCTGATGGGGTGAGAGGAGGCGCACTCCGCCAGGGCGGCGTATTCCAGCACCTTTTCCCGGGGAAGCTGATTGTGGTGGACGCCGGTGACGTCGAACACACCCTGGGTCAGGGTGCCGGTTTTGTCAAACACCACGGTTTTCGTTTTGGACAGGGTTTCCAGATAGTTGGAGCCCTTGATGAGGATGCCCTCGTGGCTGGCGCCGCCCAGGCCCGCAAAGAAGCTCAGGGGAATGCTGATCACCAGGGCGCAGGGGCAGCTGACCACCAGGAAGGACAGAGCGCGGTACAGCCAGGTGCCCCAGTCGCCGTCAAGCCCCGTCAGCAGACGCACCACCGGCGGCAGCACCGCCAGGGCCAGGGCCGCCCCGCACACGGCGGGGGTATACACCCGGGCGAACTTGGAGATGAAGTTCTCGGACTTGGACTTGTGGGAGCTGGAATTTTCCACCAGCTCCAGAATCCTGGACACGGTGGACTCGCCGAAGGCCCGGGTAGTGCGGATCTTCAGCACGCCGGTCATGTTGATGCAGCCGCTGACGATCTCGTCGCCGCCGGTGACATCCCGGGGCAGGCTCTCGCCGGTGAGGGCGGCGGTGTTCAGGGTGGAGGTCCCCTCCAGCACCACGCCGTCCAGAGGGACCTTCTCGCCGGGCTGGACCACGATGGTGGCCCCCACGGGCACATCGTCCGGGTCCACCTGGGTCAGCTGTCCGTCCTGCTCGATGTTGGCATAGTCGGGGCGGATGTCCATCAGGGCGGTGATGTTCCGGCGGCTCTTGCCCACGGCGTAGCTCTGGAACAGCTCGCCGATCTGATAGAACAGCATCACGGCCACGGCCTCCATGAAGTCGCCGCTTTTCTCGTAAAACGCCAGGCCGATGGCGCCCACGGTGGCCACAGCCATCAGGAAGTTCTCGTCGAACACCTGGCCCCGGAGGATGCCCTTGACGGCCTTGCGGAGAATGTCATAGCCGATGATCAGGTACGCCGCCAGATACAGCAGCGTCCCGGGCAGGCCCCCGATGGAAAACAGCCGGATGGCCAGGACCAGCACCGCCGTGATAATAATGCGGCAGAGCATCTTTTTTTGCTTCTTGGTCATGCTTCTTCCCCTCCTTCAGCAGACGTGCCGGAATGGCTTCCGGCACGCGTTGTGTTTCACAGATAAATCTCGCAGTCGTCCTCGACCTTTTTGCAGTTCTTCAGAACGGTCTTCATCACCGTCTTGGGGTCCGCCCCCTCCCGGAACTCCACGATCATCTTCTGGGTCATGAAGTTCACCACGGCGTCCTGCACGCCTTCGGTTTTCTTGGCAGCCTCCTCCATGAGGTTGGCGCAGTTGGCGCAGTCCACTTCGATCTGGTAAGTCTTTTTCATAAGAAGCTCCTTTTCCTGCCCAACGGCCGCTTAGTTCAACCATTAAGCACTTGTTTAATCTTGATGACTGTACTATAATGGACGAAACGGGGAAAGTCAACGGTCTTTGCCCCTTTCCTGCCGTTCGGGCGAAAAGAACTGCCGAACGGGAAAATGATGAAGGAGCGTGTACTCTATGGAACATACGGAGCTGCCCCACCGGCACGGAAATGACCGGGACCTGTCCCGGCTGGAGCATTGCATGCAGGAGGCGGAGAGCTTTCAGGCGGTGGCGGGCCTGTGCCGCCTGCTGTCCGACGCCAACCGGGTGCGGATTTTCTGGCTGCTGTGCCACTGCGAGGAGTGCGTGGTGAATCTGGCGGCGCTGGTGGGCATGAGCAGTCCCGCCGCCTCCCACCATCTGCGGCAGCTGAAGGACAGCGGCCTGGTGGTCAGCCGCCGGATCGGCAAGGAGGTCTATTACCGGGCGGCGGACACGGAGGTGGCGGGCCTGCTGCACCAGGTCATCGAGCGGACGGTGGAGGTCACCTGCCCCCGGGAGGAGGCCATGCCCCATGCACCCCACCTGCCGCCGGTGGACGCCCACGCCGGGGAGCACGCCGCGGACCTGACGCCCCAGCAGCGGGAGATCATCCACCAGGTCCACCAGCTGCTGACGGAAAATCTGGACAGCCGCATCACCATCGAGCAGCTGTCCCGCCGGTTCCTGATGAATCCCTCCACCATGAAGGAGCTGTTCAAGGCGGAGTACGGCAGCTCCATCGCCGCCCACATCCGGCAGCACCGGATGGAAAAGGCGTCGGCCCTGCTGCTGGAGTCCGGCGACAGCCTGGCTCAGGTGGCCCGGGCGGTGGGGTACGAGAGCCAGAGCAAGTTCTCCGCCGAGTTCAAAAAGGTGTTCGGTATGCTGCCCTCGGAGTTCCGGAAGCTCCACGCCGGACGATAAGCGGATAAACAAATAAGCGGACATCGGGTCAGACCGATGTCCGCACTTTTTATTTCTCCCGGACCAGCAGGCGCAGGGCCTGGGCGATGTTCTGCACCGGCAGCAGCTCCAGCCCCGGCAGGGGCTTGAGCTCCCGGGCCCGGCGGGCCGGGATCATGCACTGGGTAAAGCCCAGGCGGTGCACCTCGGTCAGCCGCTGCTCCAGGTGGCTGATGGAACGGATTTCCCCGGAGAGGCCCACCTCGCCGATGGCCGCCATGTGGTCCGGCACAGGCTTGTCCAGATAGCTGGAGGCGATGGCCACCACCGCCGCCAGGTCCGCCGCCGGTTCCTCCAGGGTCAGCCCGCCGATGATGTTCAGATAGGCGTCGCACTGAGACACCTTCAACCCGCCCCGCTTTTCCAGCACCGCCAGCAGCATGGCCGCCCGGTTGTAGTCAAAGCCGTTGCTCATGCGCCGGGGGTTGGAGGCACTGGCCGGGGCGATCAGGGCCTGCACCTCCGCCAGAACGGGCCTGGCCCCCTCCATGGCGCAGGTGACGCAGGTGCCGGGGGCGTCCTTGGGGCGCCCGGACAGCAGCATCTCCGAGGGGTTCTCCACCTCCCGCAGGCCCCGGTCCATCATCTCGAACACGCCGATCTCGTTGGTGGCGCCGAAACGGTTCTTGGCCGCCCGGAGGATCCGATAGGTCATGTGCTGATCCCCCTCGAAATACAGCACGCAGTCCACCATGTGCTCCAGGACCTTGGGACCGGCGATGGAGCCCTCCTTGTTCACATGGCCGATGACGAACACGGTGACCCCCTGGCCCTTGGCCAGCTGCATCAGGGCCATGGTGCAGTCCTTCACCTGGCCCACCCCTCCGGCGGGGGAATCCAGGTCCTCGTTATACAGGGTCTGGATGGAGTCCACGATCAGCACGTCCGGCTGCTCGCTGCGGACGCACTCTAAGATATTCCCCAGGCAGGTCTCCGACAGAACGTACAGATTATCGCTCTCCGCGTCCAGGCGCTGGGCCCGCAGCTTCAGCTGGTGGGCCGACTCCTCACCGGACACATACAGCACCCGGGCGAACTCCCCCAGCTTCTTGCAGATCTGGAGCATCAGGGTGGATTTGCCGATACCCGGCGCGCCGCCCACCAGCACCAGGGAGCCTTTCACCGCGCCGCCGCCCAGGACCCGGTCCAGCTCCCCCATACCGGTGGAAAAGCGGATCTCGTCCGCCGTGCCGATCTCCGTGATGGGCACGGGCTTCACGATCCTTGCCGACGCGGACTTTCTGCCGGATTTTACCGGCTTATCCGCCTGCTCCACGATGCTGTTCCATGCGCCGCAGGCCGGGCAGCGTCCCGCCCACTTGGGGGTCTCGTTGCCGCACTCGGTGCAGTAAAATACGGTTTTGGTTTTCATGCGCTTGCTCCCTCCGTGTCGTGCTGGAGAAATCCGGCGGCGATGCACACCGCCAGCTTCAGCTGATACCCGCCGGTCAGCAGCTGCCCGGTTTCCGTCCGGTTGGACAGAAAGCCGCACTCCACTAAAATGGCGGGACATTGTACATTTTTCATCAGATAGATGGTACTGTCGATGGCCTTGGCGTTTTTCCCGTTCCCGGCGTTAACGGCGCCGTTCAGGGCCGCCTGGACCGTCTCTCCCAGCCGGGGGCCGGAGGCGGTGCCGTTATAAAAGACCTGGGCCCCATGGACCGACGGGTGATCGGGCATACTGTTCTGGTGGATGCTGATGAGCACCGCCTCCGGCTGGCTGTTGATCAGGGCCACTCGGTTCTTCAGGTCCGACACCTTCTTCTCCCGCAGGGTGACGGCCTCCGGCGAATAAATCGCGTCCTCCCCCGTCCGGGTCAGCACGGTGTCCCGGCCCAGAAACAGCAGCACGTCCCGCAGCCGCCGGGTGATGGCCAGGTTCAGGTCGCTTTCCACCACCCCGTCCGGGGACACCGCGCCGCCGTCCTCGCCGCCATGTCCGGCGTCCAGAACGATGGTCCGGTAGCCCGCTCCGGCGGCGTTTACAGCGGCAGGACATCCCGGCCGCAGGACGGCGGCGGCTCCCGCCAGCAGCAGCACCGCCGCAGCCGCCGCAAGATACCGGCGGCGAAGTATAACGATCATCTCCGCACCCCCTTCGGCTCACCGTATGCAGGGGATGCGTTTTCTATACCATATCACATTTTCCGATAAAAGGGAATCCCCCGTTTCCCGCCGGGGGAGGGGTACATATACTGGAGTGAGCCCCCCCGCGCGGGGGCCATACCCACGATTTGTGAAGGAGGAATCCCCTTGTACACAGAAACAAGCAGCTGCACCCCTGCCAATGGGTGCCCGCAGAACCAGGGCAGTCTCCCCGGCGGCTGCGGGGCGCTGGCCTTTCCCTTTGTGGCCATGCAGCAGCAGGACCCGCCCCGGTACGACCAGCGGGAGGCCCTGCAGCAGGGAACACTTTTTCCCGGGCTGGACCTGCCGTTTCATAAGGAGCTGCGCAGCCGGTTCCCGGCGGCCAACAACGCCCTGTCGGAGCTGATGGCCCTGGATTTTGCCATTGACGAGCTGGGGCTGTATCTGGTGACCCATGCCGACGACCAGGAGGTCCTGAACCTGTATTGGAAGTATATCTCCCTGGCCAAGGAGGGCCGCGCCCGGTATCAGGAGCAGTACGGCCCCCTGACCCAGACCACCGTCACGGAGGGCGGCTATCGGTGGCTCAACGATCCGTGGCCCTGGGACGAAGGAGGTTCGGACTGATGTTTGTATATGAAAAGAAGCTGCAGTACCCCGTGCGCATCGCCAATCCCAACCCCAAGCTGGCGGCGTTTATCATCAGCCAGTACGGTGGACCGGATGGCGAACTCGGAGCGTCTCTGCGCTATCTGAGCCAGCGGTACTCCATGCCCTATCCGGAGCTGAAGGCCCTGCTGACGGACATCGGAACCGAGGAGCTGGGACACCTGGAGATCATCGGCGCCATCGTCCACCAGCTGACCCGGAACATGACGCCGGAGGAGGTCAAAAAGGCGGGATACGAGGCGTATTTCGTGGATCACACCGCCGGGGTGTATCCCACCGCCGCCTCCGGCTCCCCGTGGAACGCGGCGTCCATGGCCGTCAAGGGCGACCTGATCGCCGACCTGACGGAGGACCTGGCCGCCGAGCAGAAGGCCCGGGTCACCTATGACAACATCCTGCGCCTGTCCGACGACCCGGACGTCAACGACGTCATCAAGTTCCTGCGGGCCCGGGAGATCGTGCATTTCCAGCGCTTCGGCGAGGGCCTGCGCCTGGCCAAGGAGAAGATGGATCAGAAGAATCTCTACTTCGTCAACCCGTCCTTCGATCAATAGGCGCGGAAAAAGAACCGGCTGGGAGCTTGTCCCCAAAGTTGCCGGGCGCGAAAACACACGTCCCTCTAACCGGTTCCAATGCCAGAGTATCCGATACGCCGGACTATGTCAACCGGTGTTTTCCGGATGTTCTGCCGAAAAGTGAAAAAATGCAGGGCCGGGGAGAAATCCCGGCCCTGCATCCGTTAGAATAGAGGAGACGGCAACAGCGGGGGCAACTTTTACGCCGCGTGGGGGCGTATCCGAAGGGAGATGAAGCAAATGCCTGAAATCAAGATCAAAATTCGGGACAAGCGGGCCGGAGGCACGGGGACCGTGATCTGCGGCAACAGCGACTACACGGTGGCGTGGGACCTGGACGAGGAATGGACGCCTTACGACACCAAGACCATGCGGGTGAACCTGGCGGACGGCACCTATCAGGACGTGGTATTCACCGGCAATACGGCGGCTCTGCCGGTGCTCAGCACGCCGGGGTGGGCGTCCGTGGGCCTGTACGCCGGGGATCTGCACACCAGCCGGGCGGCGGATCTGCGGGTGCTGTCGTCTGTTACCACGCCCGGCGGCGCTCCGGCGGACCCGGCGGAGGATGTGTATGCTCAGATCACGGAAAAGCTCAATCAGCTGATTGCGGTGCAGCCGGAGAGCGTCGCCCAGGCGGTGGCGGATTATCTGACGGAGCACCCGGCCGTCTCGTCCATGCGGGTGGAGGGCGGATACATTCAGTTTTCCGGCGATGGGGAAAACTGGGACAATGTGGTGGCGCTGGCCGGACTGAAGGGTCCCAAGGGCGACACCGGCGGTACAGGCCCGCGAGGCCCCGCCGGGTCCGACGCCAGCGTGACGGCTTCCTCCATTGCCGGCGCAATGGGCCTGTCGGGGCTGTCCGCAGGCGACCAGATCGCGGTGGGTACCGTCGGGGCGGACGGACGCCCTGCCAGCTGGAAGAAAAAAGCCCGGGACGTCCTGAATGTCAAGGACTTCGGGGCCAAGGGTGACGGCAGCACGGATGATACGGCGGCCATTCAGGCGGCAATCGACTACGCCGTGGCCGCCGGGCGGCGCTCCGTTTACTTCCCGGCCGGGACATACATTGTCACCAGCCCCCTGCATGCCCAGGTTGAAACCGGCACCACCACGGTGGGCGGCGCAACTCGCAGCAAATACGCTTACGGCATGGGCCTGACGCTTCGGGGGGAGCAGGTGGGCAAGACGGTGCTGCGCAAGACCGGACAGACCACCTACACGATTCCGGCAAATAACAACATCAACGGCGGCAGTACTGTTGACACCACGCTGTTCTTCGGCGGATCCGAGGGGGCAGGTCTGTACGTCTCCGACCTGTCCATCGAAAACGCCTCTACCGGCGAGTGCTACGCCATCTATGCCACCCGGGCCAGGTGCGTCCTGGAGCGGCTTAATGTGTGCACCAATAGCCACGGCATCTACCTTTACGGCTGGCTGAACAACCTGACGGACATCATCATTACCGCCAAGGAAAAGGGCCTGTGGGTGGCCAACGCCACTTCCACCGTGTGCAATAAGGTATTTGCTGCCGGGTGCAACAATCCCTATTACCTGGTATCCGCCTATTATTCCACCCTGATCTCCTGCTGTGCGGACAGCTGCACCGGAAGCATCTGGACGCTGAAGGGCAGCGTGAGCATGATCGGCTGCGGCTCGGAAAGCAAGGGCGCGGACCGGTATATCGACCTGCTGGATGACACCCGTGTTGACGCGCATGGGTTGTATTTGTACGACCTGGAAGCACCATCTGGTTCTACTGGGACCAACAAGGCCCTGTTCCGGATGGCCAGCCGCTGTGTCCTGAACGTGGACGGCATCCAGCTGGCTGGTACGGCCAGCACCCAGGGGGTGCAGAACGCCCTGCTGGAATGCGGCACCGCGTCGGTAACCTTTGCTGTGCAGGATATCCTGTTGTTCAACAATGGTGCAAGCCCTCTGCTTCCGGCCCTGTGCAAGGGGTCCATCCCCACCGGGTCTCTGTTCCGGCTGCACTACGGGAGCTACAGCGGCTTCTATCGCTACACAGCCGATGGCCTGACGCCCACCATCGCTTTCACCGTGCCGGATGCCAGCGTCACCCCGGCCAAAACCACCTTTATCCAGCCCGCAGAGGGGCACTATGAGACCCAGCCTAATTACACCAACGTGCTGCCCAATGCGGAGACTCCACCCTCCGGGAATGCCCTGACAGCCCATGGCACGATACCCGGTATGCGCTACGGGGCCGGAACGCTGAATTCTCCTCCCGGCATGACGCCCTCGAATGTGGCCACCTCCTCCGGCTTTATCTCGGGGGTTAAGCCCGGCGACGTGATCCGGATCAGCGGGCTTTATATCGGCAGCACCAGCGAAAATTATGTGGGCTTTGCCAATGCCGGCAAGAACTTCATCGGCGGCACAAACGGCATAAACTTTGTCAAATCAGCCGCTGACGTCTGGAACGCCACCATTGACGAGAACGCGCTGACCACCACTTTCACCATCCCGGAGAAGGATTCCGCCAACCGATCCCTTGCCGACGTAGAATATCTCTATTTCTCCGGCAGGCCCAACACCAGCGGCCCGGTGATTGTCACCGTCAACGAGGAAATCGTTAACAAACAGGTGTGGGTGGGTACCCCCATGCAGTTCGGCAATGAGATCAAGCAGAACATGGCCAATGTTTTTGTGCAGGCCCCCAACGGCACCCTGTACACCATCGCCGTGGACAACAGCGGCAATCTGTCGGCCAAGGCATTCACGCAGTAATCACGCCGCCCAGAGCGGCAGGAAAGGAGATTTTACAACATGAAAGAAAACACGATCAAGGCCGCGCTGGCGGCCGCGCTGGGGGCGCTGTGCGCCTACGGAGTGCAGCTGCTGGTACCGGTGCTGGTGCTGGTGGTGGTGATGCTGCTGGACTACGCCACGGGCATGACCAAGGCATGGAACGCCGGGGAGCTGTCCTCCCGGGTGGGCCTGCGGGGCATCCTGAAAAAGGTGGGCTACCTGGTCATCGTCGGCGTGGCGGCTGTAGTGGACTGGCTGCTGCGCTACGGGGCCGACACCCTGGGCTGGGACTGGCCGGTGGAGTTCCTGTTTGCCAGCATCGTCATTATCTGGCTGGTGATCAACGAGCTGCTGTCCATCCTGGAGAATGTGTCGGCCATTGGTGCGCCGGTGCCGGGCTTTTTGCAGGCCCTGCTGAAAAAGCTGAAGGTACACACTGAGGACACGGCAGAGGAGAATCTGCCGGGAGAGGAGGACAACAACAATGAGTAAGAAGGTCTACATCAGCCCCAGCGACCAGACGGAAAACCGCTACGCCTGGGGCAATACCAACGAGCACGTTCAGTGCCAGAAGATCGCCGAGGCAGAGGCGGCGGCCCTGCGCCGCAGCGGCGTGGAGGTGCAGGTGGCGGCTCTGGGCTCCACCATGGCCCAGCGCTGCGCCCAGTCCAACGCTTTCAAGGCGGACATCCACAACTGCGTCCACACCAACGCCTGCAACAAGCAGGTCATGGGCACCCGGCTGTTCTGCTATGTCATCCCCGGCAAGGGGTACGACGCCTGCAAGGCGGTGTTCAACGAGCTGGCCCCGCTGACGCCGGGAACGTCTGAAAACATCCAGGCCAATTCCCGGCTGTACGAGGTGCGGACCCCGGCGGCTCCCACGGTGTACTGCGAGTGCGAATTCCACGACACGGTGGAGGGTGCCAAGTGGATCGTGGAGCACACCACGGACATCGGCGAGGCCATTGCTAAGGGCCTGTGCAAGTATCTGGGCGTGGCCTTCGTCCCGGCTCAGACGCAGAAGCCCGCCGAGGAACCCAAGGCCGACACCGGCGATGTGCTGTACCGGGTCCAGGTGGGAGCCTTCGCCGTCCGCGCCAACGCCGACAGGATGCTGGAAAAGCTGAAAGCGGCAGGGTTTGCCGGGTTTGTGGTGACATGAAAGCTAAAGCCCCCGGCGTCTGCCGGAGGCTTTCTTGTTTTGCCGGGCGCTGCGGATGGGAGAATCGCAGCGCCCGGACGGGGAAAAGGGAGGATAAATCAGCTGTTTGGATATGGCATTCTGTGTTATGCCTGCTCCAGGGTCTGGAGGGCGCAGGCGGTCTTGGCAGCCAGGCGAGCGTTGTTATACACCAGCTGGATGTTGCTTTCCAGGCTGTTGCCGCCGGTGAGGTCCTTGACCCGGGCCAGCAGGAAGGGGGTGGTCTCCTTGCCGTGGATGCCCTGGGCCTTGGCGTCGGCCAGAGCCTGCTCGATGGCGGCATCGATGACCTTGTGGTCCATGGAATACTCCTCGGGGATGGGGTTGGTGACCAGCATGCCGCCCTTCATATCCAGCTGACGGGCCACATGGAAGGCCTTGGCCAGATCCTCGGGGGTGTCGATCTCGTAGTCCACGGCGAAGCCGGACTTGCGGGTATAGAAGGCGGGCAGCTCCTTGGTGCCGTAGCCGATAACGGGCACGCCCTTGGTCTCCAGATACTCCAGGGTCAGGCCCAGGTCCAGAATGGACTTGGCGCCGGCGCAGACCACCATCACAGGCGTCTGGGCCAGCTCCTCCAGGTCGGCGGAGATGTCCATGGTGGTCTCCGCACCCCGGTGAACACCGCCGATGCCGCCGGTGGCAAAGATGCGGATACCGGCCATGTGGGCGATCATCATGGTGGTGGTCACGGTGGTGGCGCCATCGCGGCCTTCTGCCACCAGAATGGGCAGATCCCGGCGGCTGGCCTTGGTGACGGCGTGGCCGCTCTTGCCCAGATAGTCAATCTCCTCGGGAGTCAGGCCCGCCTTCAGGCGGCCGCCGATGATGGCAATGGTGGCGGGGACGGCGCCGTTTTCGCGGATGATCTTCTCCACGTTCAGAGCGGTCTCCACATTCTGGGGATAGGGCATGCCGTGGGAGATGATGGTGCTCTCCAGAGCCACCACGGGACGGCCCTCGGCCACTGCCTGCTGCACCTCGGGGGCGATATCCAGATAACGATTCATAAGTCATTTACCTCCTGTTAAGTATTGTTTCAATGTTATCCCAGCACATAGCCGGGTTGATGGTGGTTTCTGCCTCGCAGGCCAGAGCGCCTGCGCCCACGGCCCAGCGGGCCGTGTCGGAAAGGGAATCGCCCAGAACCATCCGGGCGGCCAGAGCCGCCGCCACGGCGTCGCCGCCGCCGGTGGCATTGGCCACGGTGCACCGGGCGCAGGGGATCCATGCGGTGTCCCCGGACCGGTCGGCGGCATAGATGCCCTCCGCCCCCAGGGAGATGTACACCGTGCCCAGGCCGGTGTCCAGCAGACGGCGAGCCGCCTGGGCTGCGTCCTCCGGAGTCCGGATGGACATGCCGGACAGCAGCTCCGCCTCCAGGCGGTTGGGCTTCAGGGCCGCCAGCTTGCCCAGCACCGGCCGTAGCTTTTCGGCCTTGATGGTGGACACGGGGTCCGCCAGAATGGGGGCCTTGCAGTTGTCGCACAGCCAGCGGATGGACTCCTCCGGCAGGTTGGTCTCCAGCACCACCAGGTCCGCCCCGTTGATGAAATCCAGCCGCTGCCGCAGGAAATCCGGGGTCATGCGGTCATAGATGGCCATGTCGTTGACGGCCAGTGCCATGTCCCCGTCGGGGCCGCAGATATACAGATAGGTGCCGGTGCGGCAGTCCGGCAGCACGGCGCTGGCGCTCAGGTCCAGGCCGATGTCCCTGGCGTTTTCCTGGACCCGTCGGCCGAAGTCGTCGTCGCCCATCACCGTCACCATGGCGGTCTGCTGGCCCAGAAGGCACAGGTTGTGGGCGATATTGCGGCCCACGCCGCCCAGGGACGTGGTCACATGGCCGGGATTGGAGTCCCGGGCCACCAGAGCTCCGGCGGACACCGCGCCGATGTCCATGTTCACGCCACCCACCACCGCCACATACGGGTCGGTGCGGACGATGTAGCCCTTGCCGGTGATGCATCCTTTTTTTATGAGATTGGATATGTGTACTGCCACGCTGGAGCGGGTGATACCGGCCTTGTCCGCCAGTTCCTGCTGTGAGATCATGGGGTTTTCGCGGATCCACTCCAGTAGCTGGCGCTCTCGCTGGGTCACAGACTCACCTCCTAAGCAAAAGCTTATTTTCTAATCTGATGCTTATTATATACGCGAGAGGGGCGCTTGTCAACCCCTTTTCTTCATTTTTTTGCGTTTATGCCCGTCCCACCCTGTCGGCAGGAAAATATTCCTTGCTTTTTTCCCGGCGATGGGGTATAATACTCGATAGCTGTGTTGGCCCGATGGAAGAGCAGATGCAAATCCTGGTCGAAAATCATAATACGCCGGTGTGATGGAATGGTAGACGTAGCGGATTCAAAATCCGCCGGGGGCGACTCCGTGTGGGTTCGAGTCCCACCACCGGCACCATAACTGGACACCAATTTTGATACAATGCGTATCTTGATTGGTGTCCAGTTTTTAAGAAATTAACAAGGAGTTAATCGCATGATTGCAAGCAAGCTGAGACTTGGTGATGAAGTACGCGTTATTGCGCCATCCAGAAATCTAACAGAAGTGAGACAGAATGTGCATCATCATGCGGTTGACTTCTGGCGCAAAGAAGGGTTTAATCTTACCTTTTCCAAGAACAGCCGAGAGATTGGAAAATTCCATTCTTCCAGTATCGCATCACGGGTTGAGGACATCCATGAAGCATTTTCCGACCCAAATGTAAAGATGGTCATTACCTGTCTGGGCGGCTTTAATTGCAATCAGCTCCTGCGTCATCTTGACTATGATCTGATTGCGAAGAACCCAAAGATCCTTTGCGGATTTTCTGATATCACTGCCCTGCATAATGCTGTCTATGCCAAAACAGGGCTTGTCACTTACCATGGTCCACACTATGGCACATTCGCCTTCGATCGAGAAGCTGAATACACCCGCAAAGCATTTTTCGATTGTGTGATGAAAGATACTCCCATCATGGTTACACCCTCTGAAACGGCGGCGAAATATCACACCATCCAAGAAGGTACTTGTGAGGGGACAATCATCGGCGGCAATCTTTGTACGTTGAATCTGCTGCAAGGAACCCCATATATGCCCGACATCCGAAATAAGGTGCTGTTTCTGGAAGATGACAATATCATGGGCGACTATTTCTGCTATGAGTTTGACCGCAATCTGGAATCGCTTTTGCAGATCGAGGGTGCGGACACAATCAAAGGCATTGTCTTTGGACGGTTCGATGATAGTTGTGGATTGATTGTTGAAACCATCGCAGACATTATCCAGGATAAAGTGCCAGCCAACATCCCTGTGATCTTTGGGGCAGATTTCGGTCATGTTTTTCCAATGATTACATTTCCAATCGGAGGCACTGTGAGAATCCAGGCAAACAAAAATAAGGCTGAGATTTCTATTTTAAGCCACTGAACACTGCGGTATGCGAATGGGTGTGCACCTTTTAATTATTCCCAAACCATTTATCAAAAGGTCAGTTTGGGTGTGCGGTTGGCATCAAAACAAGTCACTACTTTCATGGCGAGTGTTCTTACAGCATTTGAAAGGCTGTTAAGAACACTCGCTTTTTTCATACAGCGAGTTGACCTGGGGCGTAGTTGACAACTACGCCTTTTCTTGTATTCACCGACACCTGGGGTGCCGGAAGCGGGAACACATCAGGGATGAAGATGGCTCCCACACAGTTGTAATGGATCACAAGGTGCTGCTCCCATATCCCGTCGATCTTCTCCGCCTGATGGACTTCGATGTGATCGATCAGCTCATTAAGCATCCGGGGTGTCAGGGTTCTGGCTCTTGTGTACTTTCGGACGGTGGCAATAAACATATCCGCCGTCACGGACTTGCTGCTGAGCTTGTCCATTTCCGCACGGAGAGCCTTGATCTTTTCGGATATCTCCTTCTGCTCGTCCTCGTACCTGCGGGACATCTTGGTAGGCTCGCCCGCATTGCCCTTGATCTTATTGCTGATCCTGCGCTTTTTGGAAATGTCCCGCGCATACCATTGAACGCGTCTTTGCGGATGCCAAAGAAAAGCATGCGATGCGTTATACACAATACAGAGGCTTGGCCCAGGTGACAAACTGGGTGAAGCTCAAATTTGCTGCCATGAATCTGAAAAAACTGGCCAATTGGAAGTGGAAGGAGCACTTCCTTTCCTGGTTTTTCCACCTTTTCTCTCTATTTGTGCCAAAAACCCGGCTGCCGC
>OLOQ01002216.1_pt1 | contig 16445 bp, 15 predicted proteins | sample 1673101 | NCBI WGS metagenome assembly OLOQ01 (sample SAMEA3136754, study PRJEB25190) | human gut metagenome | biome: human gut; feature: human-associated habitat; material: faeces | place: Austria | collected 2013 | reverse complement strand
CGCCAGCTGCGCGCTGGAAAACATGATGCTGGCCGCTCATGCGCTGGGGCTTTCCACCGTGTGGGTGCATCGGGAGCGGGAAATTTTCGACAGCGAAGCGGGCAAGGCGCTGCTGCGCGCCCTGCCCAAGCTCAAGCGCCCCGTGCGCCTGCTGATGCGCCACACCGCGCTGGAGCAGCTGCTCGTCCACGTCTCCCTCGCCCTGCGCGATCCGGCGGCGACGGCGCTGACGACGGCGTTCCTGCGGCAGATTCGGCTGCTGATTCCGGCGAGCTGCCGTGAGAAAGTCCGCATCGCCATTGCGCCTGATTTCCTGCATGAACAGACAGTTTTGGCGGCGCGGTGCATAATCTTCCTGCATTTGGGGACAATCATCGTTGCGGCGGCGATGGCGCTGACCGCGTGGAAGGAGGCATCCTCATGGAACATCCCATCAGCGAACTGATGCAGACCGCCATGTCGTCGATGAAGGACATGGTGGACGTGAACACCGTCGTCGGGCATCCGGTGCAGGCATCTTCCGGCAGCACGATTATCCCCATCAGCCGCGTCACGTTCGGCTACATGACCGCGGGCGGCGATTTACTGGCCGACAAGCCTGCGAAAGACGCACCGGATTTCCCTTTCGCGGGCGGCAGCGGCGCGGGCGTATCCGTGCAGCCGGTTGGGTTTCTCGTCCTCTCCGGCGACACCGTGCGGATGCTCCCCGCGACCTGTTCAAGCGTCGCCGACCGCGTCGTCGACCTGATTCCGACGGTCGTCGAGGATGTGAAGTCTTTCCTGACGCATCAGTAAAAGAGGCAAAGCATGAAGCTGAAACGACTCCTTTTCCCCCTCTTGACGCTGCTGCTCGTCCTCCTGCTGCTTCCGCGCGCACAGGCGGAGGAAGTCGCCACAAGCGCGAAGGCGTGCATCATCATCGACGAAGCGTCCGGGCGGGTGCTGCTTAGCCACAACGCGGAAACGCCCCTGCCGATGGCATCCACCACGAAGGTGATGACGGCGCTGCTGGCGATTGAGCGTGGGAATTTAGGCGACCCGGTGACGTGCAGCCGCAATGCCTTCGGTGTGCCGGGAACGAGCATCTACCTTTCGCAGGGAGAAACGCTGTCCCTGCGCGACATGCTCTACGGGCTGATGCTGGCGTCCGGCAACGACGCCGCCGTCGCGATTGCGGAACACATCGGCGGCACGGCGGAGGAATTCTGCCGGATGATGACGGCGCGCGCAGCGGAGCTGGGCTGCCAAAGCACCGTCTTTCTGACCCCGCACGGCTTGCCCTGCGACGGGCATTACACCACCGCGCACGATTTGGCGCTGATTAGCCGTCAGGCGATGACGCAGCCGCTCTTCCGGGAAATTGTCTCCACGCGCCGCGCGACGATTCCGTGGGAGGGACGGCCGTACAGCCGCGTGCTGAGCAGCAAGAACAAGCTGCTGGCCACCTACGAGGGCGCGACGGGCATCAAGACGGGCTATACGCGCAAGGCGGGGCGGTGCCTGGTGTTCGGCGCGGAGCGGAACGGAATGCGCATCATCGGGGTGGTGCTGAACTGCCCGGACTGGTTCGACGAGGCGGCGCGGCTGATGGACAGGGCATTCCAGCGATACGAATCCGTGACGATGCTGAACGCGGGCGAATCGCTGCGGACGCTGCCCGTGGCGCATTCGGGCGGCGCGAGCGTCCACGCGGTGCTGGCGGCGGATTTGCGCGGCGTCGTCATGCAGGGGGCGATTCCAAGCATCGAGATTGACTTGGGCAGCGAGGAACTCGACGCGCCGGTGATTCGCGGGACACCACTTGGCGTGGCGCGGCTCATCAGCGGCGGCGAGGTGATTGCGGAAGTGCCGCTTGTGGCGGACGCGGACGTGCCGCGCGATGATTTTTCCGCGCACTGGCGGCGGATTTGGGAAAACTGGCTGATGGTAGAAAACGCGCCTGTCACGAATGGGGTGTGACAGGCGCGTTCTTAGTGTGCGGCATTTCATCCGCGATTATGCTTCATTTTGCCCTTCGAGATACGCCTTCTGCCCCAGCGTGAACGCGTCCTGCCCGTAGCAGTCCGCGGCGACGACAAGCGGCAAATCCTTCAAGGTCAGGCGCTTGACCGATTCAGGGCCAAGGTCGTCCCAGCAGATGACCTCCAGCGACGTGACGCACTCCGCCATCAGCGCTGCCGCGCCGCCGACCGCGGCGAAGTAAACCGCCGGGTACTCCTGCATTGCCGCCATGACCGCGGCGGAGCGGCTGCCCTTGCCAATCATGCCGCGCAGACCGTGCTGCAAAAGCGTCGGGGTGGAGGAATCCATGCGCGTCGAGGTGGTAGGTCCAATGGAACCAACAGGACGTCCGGGCGGCGTGGGCGTCGGACCGGCGTAGTAGATGACTTGACCCGCCAAGTCCACCGGAAGCGGCTTGCCGGCGCGAATCAAATCCATCATGCGCAGGTGCGCCGCGTCGCGCGCGGTGTAAACCACGCCGGAGAGCAGGACGTGATCCCCCGCGTGGAGGGACTTCACGTCGTCTTCGGTCAGGGGCGTTGTCAGTTTTCGCATATGTGTTCCTCCCCTCACAGCACCGCCGTCGCGTGGCGCGTGACGTGGCAGCTGACGTTGACGGCGACGGGCAGACCCGCGATGTGCGTCGGCGCGGCGATAATGTGCAGCCCCAGGCAGGTCGTGCGTCCGCCCAGCCCCTGCACGCCGATGCCGGTCTGGTTGATGGCTTCAAGCAGCTCTTCTTCCAGCTGTGCGTAGAACGGGTCGGGGTTGGGCGTGCCCAGCGGCAGCATCAGCGCGCGCTTGGCGTTCTCCGCCACCTGCTCGAAGTCGCCGCCGATGCCGATGCCCAGCACCATCGGCGGGCAGGGGTTCGCGCCCGCCGCGCGCACGGTGTCCAGCACGAAGCGCTTCACGCCGTCAATCCCGCTGGCGGGCGTGAGCATCCGCAATTGGCTCATGTTCTCGCTCCCGAAGCCCTTGGGCGCGACGGTCAGCGTCAGCGTATCGCCCGGCACAAGGCGCGTATGGAGGACGGCAGGGGTGTTATCGCCCGTGTTGACGCGCCGGAGCGGGTCGCCGACGACGCTCTTGCGCAGCAGCCCCTCCACATAGCCGCGGCGAACGCCCTCGTTGACCGCCTCGGCGAAATTCCCCGCAATATGCACGTCCTGCCCGACGTCGGCAAAGACGACCGCCATGCCGGTATCCTGGCAGATGGGCATCTGCGTCGTGCGGGCAATCTGCTCGTTTTTCGTCAGCAGAGAAAGCAAGTCCTTCGCGGGCGCGAAAGGCTCGGTCTCCTCCGCCTGATGGAGCGCCGCCGCCACGTCCTTGGGCAGATTGCGGTTCGCGTCGATGCACAAATGCGCAATCGTCTCCGTGATGGTCTGCGCGTTCACCGTCTTCATGCGTCGTCCTCCTCAAAGAGCTTTTTCAGCCGCAGCGCCGCCGCCTTGACCGCGTTCTTCTTTTCGCCGTCCAGCACGAGTTCGCTCTGCGCATCCCGCAGCGTCAGACCGTTCCGCACCATTTCGTCAATCAGGCGCGCTTCAAGGCTTACATCCGCCGCGGGGGATTTTTCCTCTGGCAGGCGCACGTCATGAAAATCCAGAATCAGGCAATATTCACCCTTTTCCGCCTTCGGATTCTCCCGCAATTGGCGCAGCACGTCCGCCGCGTCGCCGCGAATCGTCTTTTCGTGCAGCTTCGTCAGGTCACAGGATGCGCTGATGCGGCAGCCCGGCAGCGTATCGCAAACCACTTCGACCAGCTCGACGACGCGGAACGGCGATTCATGCACCGCCGCAATCGGCACCTGGCGCGCCATTTGAAGGAGTTTCTCGCGCAAATCCTTCTTTTCGCGCGGCAGGAAGCCGTAGAACGCGAACTCGCGCGTATCGAATCCGCTGACGGACAAGGCGGAAATGGACGCGCAGCAGCCCGGAATCGCCAGCACCTCAATGCCGCGGTCAACGCACGCCTTCACCAGCGCGTAGCCGGGGTCGGAAATGCAGGGCGTGCCCGCGTCAGTCGTCAGGGCGATGTCGATATTGTCCGCCAGCATCTTGTCCGCCAGATACGCGCCCTTCATGTCCTCGTTGTGCTGATGGCAAGCGGTCAGCGGCGTGTCAATGTCAAAAACGGTCAGGAGCTTCTTCGTCACGCGGGTATCCTCGGCGGCAATCAGCGCGACGCGGCGCAGGGTATCAATGGCGCGCGGGGTCATGTCCTGCAAATTGCCGATGGGCGTGCCCACCACATAGAGCGTCGGCATCACAGCACCTCCAGCTTCTGCGCCACGCGGAGCTTGGCGGAACGCGCGCGCGGGTTGCGGGCGACTTCCTCCTCCGTCGGGGCGACCGCGCCATGCGCCAAAATCTTCACGACCGGCTTTTTGCCGCAGGTGCATACGGGGGCCTTGGGCGGGCAGGTACAGGGGTTTTGCAACTGGCGAAACGTCTGCTTCACGATGCGGTCCTCCAGCGAATGGAAGGTGATGACGAGCATCCGCCCGCCGGGCTTCAGGCAGTTCACGAAGTCGCAAATTGCCTTGTCCAGCGGGTCAAGCTCATCGTTGACCGCAATGCGGATGGCTTGGAACGTGCGGCGCGCGGGGTGGCCGTCGTCCTTGCGGCGAACCGCCTTGGGAATCGCCGCGTCCACCGCGTGCACAAGGTCGAACGTCGTCTCCATCGGCTTCTTCGCGCGGTGCTCGCAAATCATCTGCGCAATGCGCGCCGCCCACTTCTCCTCGCCGTAATCGCGGATGATGCGGCACAGCTCCTGTTCGCTGGCGGAATTGAGCAAATCCGCCGCAGTTTGCCCTTGGCTGACGTCCATGCGCATATCCAGCGGCGCGTCCTCATGATAAGAGAACCCACGTTCGCCGCGGTCAAGCTGGGGGGACGACACGCCGAGGTCAAGCAGCACGCCGTCGAGCTTGGGCGCGCCCGCCGCCATGAGAAGCGCCTTGCCATCGTGGAAATTGCCGTGCAGGGCGTGGAAGCCGGGGAACTCCCGCAGGCGCGCGGTCGCCGCCTCAATCGCGGTCATATCGCGGTCGATGCCGTAGAGCGTCGCCGTGCCGCCGGAGAGACGCAGCATCGCGCCGCTGTGTCCGCCGCCGCCGAGCGTCCCGTCGCAGTACACGCCGTCGGGCTTCACGTCCATCCATTCGAGGACTTCCTGCAATAACACCGGTTCGTGGATAAATTCCATGTCGTTCTCCTTATTTTACCGCCAAGCCAGCCCCAGCGCCGTCCGCAGGCTGCCCGCAAAATACAGCGACCCCGCCGCGACAATCACCGCGTCGTCCCCGGCGAGCCGCTTTGCTTCCGCCAGTCCTTCTTCCAGCGATTTTGCCGCCTGTGCGTGCGCGCCGTGCTGACAGAGGGCATCGGCATACGTCTGCGCATCCAGCGCGCGCGGATTATCCGGCGTGACCGTCACAATGTCGTCCGCAATTGCGCAGAAATCGCGCAGCATGTCCTCCTGCAGCTTATCCGCCAGCACGCCCGTCAGCAGCACGCGCCGCTGATTCGGCAGTTGCTCCTCGACGAAGTTCCGCAGCGCCCGAACGCCCTGCGGGTTATGCGCGCCGTCAATCAGGATGCGCCCGCACCACTCCAGCCGCGCGGGCCACACGGTTGACGCAAGTCCCTCGTACACCGCCTGATCGGGAATCGTCCACCCCTGACGGCGCAGTTCCTCGACCATCGCCAGCACGCTCATGGCGTTCTCGATTTGGTGCGCGCCGGGCAGATTCAGCCGCACGTCCTGCCACTCCTGCGACAGGCGGTAGCTGACCGTCGCCCCATGCGCGTCGCACGCGGCATAGAGAATCGTATCGTCGCTGAGCTGGCGCAGGGGCGCGTGATGCTTCTCCGCTGCCTCGGCGAACACGCGGCGCACACCCTCCTTCGCCGGATGGCAGACGACGGGCGTATTGTCCTTGATAATCCCTGCCTTTTCGCCCGCAATCGCTTCGAGCGTGTTGCCCAGATACGCCATGTGGTCAAGCCCGATGGCGGTAATCGCGCAGAGAATCGGGTGGACGATGTTCGTCGGGTCTTTGCGCCCGCCCATGCCGACCTCGACAATCGCGATGTCGCAATTTTCGCCGTCAAACGCAGCGAGCGCGAGCGCCGTCCCCATCTCGAACGGGGTCACAAACGCGCCCTCCGCCCGCATCTCCTCCGCCGCCTGCACAAGCGGATTGCCGTATTTCACCATCCGCGCGTCATCCAGCGGCAGCCCGTCCAGCCGAATCCGCTCCTGATACGCCTGCAAAAACGGCGACGTATACAGCCCGGTGTGATACCCCGCGCGGCGCAGGACGCTTTCGAGCATCGCGCAGGTACTGCCCTTGCCGTTCGTCCCGGCGACGTGGACAATCGGCGTGCGCAGGGCGACGTGCATTTTATCCAGCAGCGTCAGCACATTCTGGAAGCCGTTTTTGCTGCCTGTGGCGTAACTGCCGTGGATGGCGGCGATGATTTCCTCACTGTTCAGCATTGAAAACACCTTCTTTTGCACCTTTTGGTGCTTGATTATTATAGCATACTGGCGGCGCGGTTGCAATCGGATGCGTGCAAAAAGGGTTTCCCCCCCTGTTGATTTTCCCTGCTTTTGGGCATGGTGGGTTTGCTTTTTCTATCTTGATTTTTTTTCGCTGCTCCCGTCGCCTCTGCATAATCGGACGGTAAAAAGGAAACCAAAATAAAAACTTCCGATAAAAATCAACTAACAGGAGTGTGCACCCGAAGGGGTCCAGAGGGTGACCGCAAACTTCGTTTGTTTTCATGCCCTCTGGTCGCGTCCGCAGAGGCGAAATCCTCTGCGTAATCCCAAAGAAAAGGGAGACTGCCCCCAAGCAGTCCCCCAGAAAAAAATCCCCAATTACATAGATTCCTTGAGTTCCGCAATGCGCTTTTCGACCTGCTCCGCCTTCTGCTGATTCAGCGCCAGCTTGCCCTTCTCCTGCTCCACCAGCGCGGCGGGCGCCTTGCTCACAAAGCCCGGATTGTTCAGCTTGCCCTCAGCACGGGCGATTTCCTTGTGCAGGTTGTCAAGTTCCTTGCTCAGGCGCGCGATTTCCTTCTCAAAGTCCACCAAATCGCCCAGCGGGATGTACAGCGTGCACGCCTTCGTCACGGCGGAAACGGTCTTTTCCGTCACGGCGGCGCTGCTTTCAATGATTGCCGTTTCGCTTGCGCCTGCCAAACGCTGGAAATACTGCCCGGCGTGCGCAAGCGTCTCCGCCCAGCCATCCGCCGGGAGAAGCATCAGGTGCGTGCGCTTGCCCGCGGCGACGTTCATTTCCGCGCGCAGGTTGCGGATGGTGCGGATGACCTCCATCACGCCCTCCATCTTCGCTTCCTCGTCCGGGAAGTCCAGCTCCGGCTTCACTTCCGGCCACGATTTGAGCATCAGGAAGCCCTCGCTGCCCGGCAGGAACTTGTACACCTGCTCGGTCAGGAACGGCATGAACGGGTGCAGCAGCTTCAGCAGCCCTTCCAGCACATACAGCAGCACGCCCTGCACGGCTTTCTTCGCCACCGGGTCGTCGCCATTTAAGCGGCTCTTCGCCAGCTCGATGTACCAGTCGCAGAACTCGCTCCACGCGAAATCATAGATGCGGTCCGCCGCCAGACCGAACTCGCCTTCTTCCATATTGGAAGAAATCGCGCGCGTCGCGTCCTGGAAGCGGGACAGAATCCACTGATCCGCCGCGGTCAGATGCGCGGTGTCCAGCGGCGCTTTCTCCGTCACGTTCATCAGCACGAAGCGGCTGGCGTTCCAAATCTTGTTGGCGAAATTGCGGGCGGATTCCACGCGCGCCGGGATGTAGCGGGTATCGTTGCCCGCGCTCACGCCCATCACCAAAGAGAAACGCAGCGCGTCCGCGCCGTACTGGTCGATGACTTCCAGCGGATCAACGCCGTTGCCCAGCGACTTGGACATCTTGCGCCCCAGTTCGTCGCGCACCAGACCGTGAATCAGCACCGTCTGGAAGGGCGGAACCTGCATTTCCTCCAAGCCCATCGTAATCATGCGGCTAACCCAGAAGGTAATAATATCATAGCCCGTCACGAGCAGGTTCGTGGGATAGAAGTACTTCAAATCCTCGGTGTTGTCCGGCCAGCCGAGCGTGGAGAACGGCCACAGGGCAGACGAGAACCAAGTATCCAGCACGTCCTCATCCTGCTTAATGTGCGCAGAACCGCACTTGCAGCAGCAAGTCGGGTCTTCGCGGCTGACGGTCATCGCGCCGCAGTCGTCGCAGTACCACACCGGAATGCGGTGTCCCCACCACAGCTGACGGCTGATGCACCAGTCGCGGATATTTTCCATCCAGTTCATATACTGCTTCGTGAAGCGCTCCGGCACGAACTTCGTTTCGCCGCTCTTGACGCAGGCAATCGCCGGTTCCGCCAGCGGCTTCATCTTCACGAACCACTGCCGGGAGACCATCGGCTCAATCACCGTATGGCAGCGGTAGCAGGTGCCGACCTCGTGGGTCAGCGGCTCGATGCTCTTGAGCAGCCCCAATTCCTGCAAGTCCGCGACAATCGCCTTGCGCGCTTCCAGCGTCGTCATGCCGGCGTACTTGCCGCAGTCAATCGCCTGACCGTCGGCGTCCTTCGCGGCGTCCTCCGCGCCGGTCATGTGGCCGTCATAAGTGAACACGCGCACGACGGGCAGGTCATGGCGCTGACCGACTTCGTTATCGTTCGGGTCATGCGCGGGGGTGATTTTCACCACGCCTGTGCCCTTTTCCATGTCGGCGTGTTCGTCGCAGATAATCGGGATTTCGCGATTCGCCAGCGGCAGCATCACATGGCAGCCGTGCAGGTGGGCATAGCGCGGGTCAGCGGCGTTAATCGCCACGGCGGTGTCGCCGAGCATGGTTTCGGGGCGGGTGGTTGCCAGTTCCAGCATCTCGCCCGTCTCCTTCACAGGGTACAGCAGATGCCAGAAGTTGCCTTCCTTCTCCTGATATTCCACTTCCGCGTCCGAAATCGCGCTCTCGCAGCACGGGCACCAGTTGACCAGCCGGTTGCCGCGGTAAATCAGCCCCTTTTCGTACAGGCGGACGAACACCTCACGCACTGCCTTGGAGCAGCCCTCGTCCATCGTGAAGCGCTCGCGGCTCCAGTCGCAGCTGATGCCCATGCGGCGCTGCTGGGTGACGATGCGTCCGCCGTACTCTTCCTTCCACTTCCACGCGCGGTCAAGGAAGCCCTTGCGGCCGAGGGACTCCTTGGTCAGCCCCTCTTTGCGCATCGCATCGACGATTTTCACTTCCGTCGCGATGGCGGCGTGATCCGTGCCGGGCAGCCAGAGCGTCGGATCGCCCTTCATGCGGTGATAGCGGACGGCGAGATCCTGCAGGGTGCAGTCCAGCGCGTGGCCCATGTGCAGCTGACCGGTGATGTTGGGCGGCGGCATGACAATGGTGAAGGGCTTCTTGCCTTCCACGCGGTGCGCCTCAAACGCGCCGGAGGATTCCCAGTCGCGGTAAATTTCGCTTTCCACGGCTTGGGGATTGAATGTTTTCTCCATTTCCATGTGAATGACCTCCTATTTAAGAGAATATCAGGATTGCGCCGACGAGCGCGACGACGCAGCCGACGATTTTGGTAATGATATCGGCCTTTTCGCTGCCCGAAAACAGCTTTCGGGCGACGATGCCGGACGTATAGACGAGGATTGCGCCCAGCACGAGCAGGAATGTGCCCGGCTGGAGCAAGCGCTCCGCGATCTGCTGGAAGTAGTTCATACGGGTGTCCTTTCCGCGTGAAATGATTGCCAAAACGCAAAAACAGCCCCATCCCGAAGGACGGAGCTGTTTCCGTGGTACCACCTTGCTTCGCAGCGCAAACACTGCCTCAAGCGCACGGTCACGGGTGCGAACCGCATTCGGCTACTTTCCATGCAGAAAAAAATCCTGCATCATCCTCACCGAACGCTCTGTGAAGCGACCTTCCCCTGACGGCTGTGCGAGCGGCCTCTCAGCCGGTGAACCACCCTCTCTGAGCCAGCAAAATCAGGGTACTCCTCATCACGTTGCGAGCATATGGAATTGCGGGGAATGTAGGAAATCAGGCAGAACAGGATGACCCCGCTGCTGCCTTCCTCCCCTCATTTGCCCCCGGATACCAATTAGGCGTTCTTTTCCTCGTTGACCGCAACGACCTGCACGCCCTTGTAGAAACCGCAGTGCTTGCACACGCGGTGAGCCAGCTTCATCTGATGGCACTGGGGGCACTCAACGATGCCGGGCACGGTGAGCTTCCAGTTCGCACGACGGCTGTGCTTGCGAGCCTTAGAGATTTTTCCCTTCGGAAGAGCCATGGTTACACCTCCTCGTTATTGGCAGCCAAATTGCTGACCGAATTATTCTTTGTTGTCGGACTTTTCAGCCAGCAACTGCTGCAATGCCGCAAAAGGACGCTGTACATTCGCATCGTCCCGGCAATGCTTGTGTTGGTTGACCTCCTCGTACTCCTCAAAGCCCTTGCAATCTTCCTTGCACAGGAAGCGCATCGGCAGGTTGAGCAGCACATGCGTCAGGGTGAGTTTCGCAAAATCAAGCTGTGCGCCTTCATACGCGAAAATCTCATCATCCTCCGGGTCGCCCCCATGCAGGAACGTTTCCCGGAAATCCCCCGTAACGGGGCAGGACGCAGGAGACAGGCATTTGGCACAATGGGCATGAGCGGTTGTCGTCAGACTTCCTTCTACCACAACACTGCCATCTTCATTGGCAGTCAGATGCCCGGAGAGCTGCACGGGGTCAAACGTGACCTCTTCGCCGCTCACATCCTGCGGGGCAATGGTCTGCTCCACAGCGAATGCGTAAGCCGTTCCCGGATCACGCAGGGCATGAAGTACATCCAGCTTCAAATGCTCACCACCTCAAATTAGACCATTTCATATTATAGGTTTTTTCGCGGGTTTTGTCAACACCTTTTCGCGGAAAAAAGCGTCTTTTCCCCGAAAAAAGTTGCGCGCCCCCGCGAAAAAAGCCCTCGTCTGACTGAAACTTACTTGTTTGCGCCCTCGACCAGTTCCTTGGTGTCGCGCGCAATCATGATTTCCTCGTTCGTGGGGATGACGCAGATCGTCACCTTGGAGTCGTCGGTGGAGATGACGGCTTCCTTGCCGCGCACCTTGTTCTTCTCCACATCCAGCTTTGCGCCCATCCACTCCATGTCCTTCATGACGGATTCGCGCAGTTCCGGGCCATTTTCGCCGATGCCCGCCGTGAACACGATAATATCCACGCCGCCCATCGCCGCCGCGTAGGAGCCGATGTACTTCTTGATGCCGTAGTGCAGCATGTCACGCGCCAGCGCCGCGCGGTCGTTGCCCTCATCCGCCGCCTTGTCGATGTCGCGCATGTCGGAGGACAGGCCGGAAATGCCCATCAGGCCGGACTGCTTGTTCATCATCGTCAGCACTTCGTTGACGGTCATGTGGTCATTGTTGGCGATGAACTGCACCACCGCCGGATCGCAGGAGCCGGAACGCGTGCCCATGACAACGCCTTCCAGAGGGGTCAGACCCATCGACGTGTCAACGCACTTGCCATCCACCACCGCGGACATGGAAGAGCCGTTGCCCAGATGGCAGATGATAATCTTCTTGCCGATGGGGCTCACGCCGAGGAACTCGCACACGCGCTTGCTCACATAGCGGTGGGACGTGCCGTGGAAGCCGTAGCGGCGGACGCCCATTTCCTTATAATAGCGGTACGGAACGCCATACATGAACGCCTTCGGGGGCATGGTCTGATGGAACGCGGTGTCGAACACGGCCACCTGCGGCGTGTGCGGCATAACTTCCTCGCACGCCTCAATGCCCATCAGGTTCGCCGGATTGTGCAGCGGGCCCAGCGGGATGAACTTGCGGATGGCAGCCTTCACTTCGTCGGTGATGATGCAGCTGGCAGTGAACTCCTCGCCGCCGTGCAGCACGCGGTGACCCACCGCGCCGATTTCATCCACGGACTTGAGCACGCCCTTTTCCGGGTCAAGCAGCGCGCGCAGCATCAGCTTCGTCGCCACGACGTGGTCCGGAATCGGCTCATAGAGGTCGATGACCTTCGACATGTCAGGGGTCTTCTGGTTCAGGTGGGAGCCTTCAATCGCGATGCGCTCCACCTGCCCCTTGACGATCATTTGCTCGTTGTCCATGTCCACCAGCTGGTACTTCAGGGAGGAAGAACCCGCGTTGACAATCAGAACCTTCATGGATGGTTACACTCCTTCTATTTCTATCAACCAGATGTTTCATTAATTTTCTTCGGGGGATTTTACCGTCGCGCCCGTTTCAACCGCCCAGTTCCATGCCGGGCTGCCCTCCGGCGTCACAATGACGTTGCGCTTGTAGGAAATGATGCCGGTGCGCCCTTCCAGCCCGTCCATCACGCCGATGTCCGTCACGCTTGCCGGAATGACGATTTCCGTCAGGTTTGGACACATCGCGAACGCCATCGCGCCGATCGTTTCGACGCCTTCGGGCAGAACGATGCGCTCGACGTCGTAATCATAATGGAACGCGAACGGGTCAACGATTTTGACGCCCTCCGGGAGGATGATTTCTTCCGCCGGCGAAATGTCGGAGAAGCAGTGCAGCAATCTCGTTCCGTCCGCCGTCATCAGCAGACCGTTCGTCTCGTCGAGTTTGAACGCTGCATTGTCCTCCGCGAGGGTCAGCGACTGCAAGCCGTACAGCCCGATGAAGTTCAGCTGCTCGATTTCGGTCAAACTGCTCGGCAGCGTTAGGTGCGTCAGGTAGTAGTTGAACTCAAAGACGCTGCTGTAAATTTTCTCCAAGCTCTGCGGCAGGTCGAAATCGTACAGCCGCATACAGCTTTCCAGCGAAGCGGGCGGCAGTCTCTTCAAGCCGTCGGGTAATTTCAAGCTGACCAGATAGTTGTCGCCGGAAAAACACGCCGCGCCGATTTCCGTCACGCTGTCCGGCACGACAACCGTCGTCACCGTCTTCTCGTAGAACGCCCGATGCCCCAGTGCCGTCACGGGCAAGCCGTCGATGGCGTCCGGAATCAGCACATGTTCGCTTGTGCCGATGTAGTCGGTGATGGTGACCTCGCCGCCATCCGCCGTGTACGCAAAATCCGAAGCGGGATTGACCTGCTCCCCCTTCCGGTGGAACACGCACAGCGACTGCGCGACGGCAATCATCTGCTGCACCAGCGCGTCGTCGTCGTTCGGGAAGAGGAAGAAGTACAGGTCGCCCGAATCCCCAATCCAGAGGATATCGAAGCCCTGCCCGTTCATCTCCACCAGCACGGCGGGCATGTCGTTGATGGTCATTTCCTGCAGGCGGGTGCTCTGCGGCGTGGTCAGCCCCAGCATCAGCGCCGTTCCCTCAACAATGAACGACTGGATGCCCAGCGCGTCGCTCGCGTCGGTGGCCTCCCAGTCGGCGGGCAGTTTCATCGCCAGCGCGAACTGATTCTTGTCAGTCATGATGTTAGTCATCGGCGGCAGACCATCTTCGTCCCGCACCTGATACGCCCAGTCGTTCGACATCTCGAAGATGGCATTTTCACCCAGCGGGACGGCGTACAGATCAATGTAGGGCAGCAGGTACTCTTCGCTCTGTGATTCCTCCGCAAAAGCGCAGGACAGCAGCACAATCGCCGCTAAAATCAGGGAAATCAGCCGTTTTTTCATGCAGGGTTCTCCTCCTTTGTTCTGTGAACATCAAACTGTTCTGTGAACATCAAACGTTCCAGCAGAGGAAAACCCTGCATGAAATTTGGCATTACTTAACGATTTCGCCCATCTGCGCACGGCCGCAGCCAGCCGCGTTGGACTCGTCGGTGTCAATATGCATCGCCAGCGCGTACTTGTCGTTCACGCGGACAACCACGTCGCCGAAAATCAGGGAACGGCCGTCGGTATCCACCTTCACGGACACAACGTCCTTGTCCTTCACGCCGTATTCCTCAGCGTCCGCGGGGGTCATGTGGATGTGGCGCTTGGCGGCGATCACGCCCTCGGTCAGCTCCACTTCGCCCGCCGGGCCAACCAGCTTGCAGGCGCCCGAACCCGCGATGTCGCCGGATTCACGCACAGGCGCGGTCACACCGATGGAACGCGCATCCGTCAGGGACAGCTCCACCTGCGTCGCGCTGCGAACCGGGCCGAGGATGCTCACGCCGGTCAGGGTCTTCTTCGGGCCGACAACGTCCACGCGCTCCGCGCTGGCATACTGACCGGGCTGGGACAGCATCTTCTTGACGGTCAGCTCATAGCCCTTGCCGAACAGGGTTTCCAGATCCTGCTGGGTGACATGAACGTGACGAGCGGAGGTTTCCACGATGAACTGCTTCATATGAGTTACTTCCTTTTCATGGTCTTGTTTTGGGATGAACCCAATCTATTATACCATCTTTCGGCGGTTCTGTAAAGGCAAAAACGGCGGCAAAATTGCATCATTCCACGTCATTTCGCGCGTTCGCTTGACGTTTCTGTTCTTTTTGTTATAATAGGAACGCACCTTTTCATTGCTCATTCCTCATTGCTCATTGCTCATTGCTCATTCCTCATTGCTCATTAAAAGGAGTTTTTCCATGCGCATTGTCGGCGTGATTGCCGAGTACAACCCCTTCCATTCGGGGCACGCGCACCAATTGCGTCAGGCGCGGGAAGCCGCTCACGCGGATGCGGTCGTCGCCGTCATGTCCGGCTGCTTCGTGCAGCGCGGCGACGCGGCGATTGTCTCCCCCGCCATCCGCGCAAAAATGGCGCTGCAAAACGGCGCGGATGCCGTGATTCTGCTGCCCGCGCTGTGGTCTGTCCGCGACGCGGAGCACTTCGCCTTAGGCGGCGTACATCTGCTGACCGGCTTGGGCTGCGACGTGCTCTCCTTCGGCGCGGAAACGGCGGATCTTCCCCTGCTGCAGGCGGCGGTGGATGCGCTCGAATCCCTCGATTTACCCGCAGCGATTCAGCCGCACCTGTCCGCCGGGCTGCCCTATCCCGCTGCGCTTTCCGCCGCGATGGCGGAGATCGCCCCGGATGCCGCGCGCGTCCTTCAATCCCCCAACAACACGCTCGGCGCGTGCTACCTGCGCGCACTGCGGCGATTGGGCGCGTCCACCGACGTGTGCCCGATTGCCCGCGCGTCGGATTATCACGCGTCCGCCATTGGGGATGGCTTTTCGTCCGCCACGGCGATTCGCTCCGCCATTCTGCGTGGCGACTGGTCATCCGCCTATTCCGCCATGCCGGGGAGTGCGGCGGACTTGCTGGAAAATCAGGCGCTGGAAAATCACCTGCACCGTCCGGAGGCGCTGGACACGCTGCTGCTGGCGCGGCTTCGGCTGATGGATGAGGTGGATTATGCCGCGCTGCCGGACATCAGCGAAGGCATCGAGCGCCGACTGCGCCGATTTGCCGACACTGCCCGCACGCGCGAGTCGCTCCTGCAAGCCGCCAAGACGCGGCGATACCCGTATGCGCGCTTGTCGCGGCTGGCGACGCACGCGCTGCTGGGCGTGACGCAGGCGGTCGTTGACAGCAATCCGCTGCCGCCCGCCGCGTTCCTGCTTGGCTTCCGGCGCGGGTGCGAACCGCTGCTGTCGCATTTGGCGCAGGGGGCGATTCCGCTGGTCAGCAGCGCGGCGCAGTGCGGGAAAGACGCGGCGTGGGCGCAGGTGGAGCGGCACGCGTGGGGACTGTGGGCGCTCGGCGCGGGGGTCGATGGCGATATGTGGCAGCGATATGGCGTGGTGCGGGCGTGAGCATCCCGAAGGGCGTTCCCCCGCGTTCCAATCATCAACTGCAATTATTTATATAGGAGCAAATCATCATGAATAACAACAAAGAATACAACCTCTACGCCACCGCCGCGTTCGGGCTGGAGGGCATCGTCGGTGCGGAACTCAAGCGCCTGAAAATGCAGAATGTCCGCGCGGAACTCGGCGGCGCGCGCTTCACGGGCACGCTCACAGACGCGTTCCTGTGCAATCTGCGCTTGCGCAGCGCCGACCGCGTGCTCATCGTACTGGCGGAGGACGAATGCCGGACGTTCGAGGAGCTGTTCCAGCTGGTCAAGTCCATCGCGTGGGAGGACATCATGCCCGCCGACGCGAAAATCAACGTGTCCGGCAAGTGCGTCCGCAGTCAGTTGATGAGCGTCCGCGACTGTCAGGCGATTACCAAAAAAGCCATCATCGAGCGGCTGAAAGCGGCGACGCACCGCGCGGTTTTCCCGGAGACGGGCGCGGTGTACCCCATCGACGTCGCCATCCACTCAGACCGCGTGCGCATCACCCTTGACACCTCCGGCGAAGCCCTCAACCGCCGCGGATACCGCACTTGGAACGGCGAAGCGCCCCTGCGCGAAACGCTCGCTGCGTCTTTGGTGGAGCTGTCCCCGTGGCGGCCGGGGATGCGCCTGTA
>OLOQ01002209.1_pt1 | contig 16474 bp, 23 predicted proteins | sample 1673101 | NCBI WGS metagenome assembly OLOQ01 (sample SAMEA3136754, study PRJEB25190) | human gut metagenome | biome: human gut; feature: human-associated habitat; material: faeces | place: Austria | collected 2013 | reverse complement strand
TTTGATACCATGATCGGGCTGGCCGAGCAGTATCTGGCTGATTTGGACACAAAAAAAGCCCCGGCAGCGTTGGCGCGCTAACCAGGGGCACAAATAAAAACTAACCAACTCAAAAATAAACCATGAAGGGCGGTTTGTCAAGATGGAACGATTGATTAAGTACGCATTTGAGAAGGGATATTGCTCATTTACTGCCAATTACAAGGAAATTGACTCAGTAATGGATGTACTGAGCGACTTTGGAGCCAGAGAAGTTAGTATGATTTTGCTGGTTGCAGAAGAATTTAATATCGATTTAGAAACACTGGTACTGTATGCGAACGATGTTGTGCGTAAGCTTAAGGCTAAGAAGGAGGCGCAGACGGCATGAGTAATCTCTACAACCTTACGGCTGATTATAAGGAGCTATTAAATCTACTTTACAATCCTGAGAGCAATCAACAATCTATCATAGATACTCTCGACGCTATAGAGGGTGTTATCGAGGACAAGGCTGATGGTTATGCAATGGTGATCAAAACCATTGATGCCGATATTGCTGGTATTGATGCAGAGATTAAGCGATTACAAGCACGTAAGCAAGCGCTGGATAATCGCAAAGGTTGGCTTAAATCTAATCTGCAAGAGACCATGCAGGCGCTGGGTAAAACAAAATTTAAGACGGCACTATTTAGTTTTGGCATCCAGAAAAACGGTGGTAAACGTGCAGTGATTTTGGATTGCTCCGTTAACGACTTGCCGCCGGAATTACAAAAGGTGACATTAGAGCCTAATAAGGAGGCTATACGTAATTTGCTAGAGAAGCAGGGTGCAGAAGATAATCAATATGCTCACTTAGCGCCGCAAGGCGAGAGTTTGCGGATAGGATAGGAGGTGCTGTGATGGATGTACCAATTATAAGAGACTGGTGGCTTAGATCAGACAAGTATGGTTATATCGTTGCCCGCAAGGTGGAGATAAAAAGCGGGAAAGGCCAAGGCGACTTTAGATGGGGCGATGAGTTTTACGCAAACACATTACCTCAGGTAGTTATAGGTCTGCTAGAGCGTGGAATAAGAGCATCTGAGGTAACTAGTTTGGCAGAGCTTGCCGACGCTGTAGAGACGCTTAAAACAGAGTTAAAAGAGTGGTGCGGCGAAACCGATAAGGTGCTGATGGCTTGGATGGAGGATGTTAATCATGCAAAAAAGTGAAAGCATTGAAAACCTTGCAGCAGCATTGTCAGAGTTCCAGGGAGAGGTCAAGAATCCACCAAAGACAGGGTTAAACCCACATTTTAATAGCCATTATGTCACTCTTGATGCAATGGTTGATGCAGCAAAGCCATATTTGCAAAAGCATGGTCTATCCTATATCCAATCCTGCGGTGGCAATGGAGAGCTGATCGAGGTCACAACCATGCTGATGCACAAAAGCGGCCAATGGATAGAGAGCGATCCCTTAGTACTTAAAGCAGATAAAGCAACGGCTCAGGGAGCAGGCAGCGCCATCACCTATGCCAGACGATACGCACTAGCATCCATGCTTGGATTAGCCAGTGACGAAGATGATGATGGCAATGGGGCAGAGCCAAAGAGTCGAAAGAGCAATCAAAAGGGCGATAAGCAGATAAACTCAGAGCAAGCTTCAGAATTGATGGCAGCCCTAGAAGCTGTCGGGAAAGACGTGGAATTGGTGTACAAGACAGAGAAGGTAACTAGCTTGGCAGCCTTGACATATGAGCAATACAAGCGCTGGATGGATAACTGCGCCAAGATTAAAAAGTAGGTGATCTAATGGCTGATGTGAAATGGATCAAGATCGTAACGACGATGTTTGAAGATGAAAAGATAAAATATATTGAGACCATGCCAAACGCAGATGCCATCATCACCATATGGGTAAAGCTACTATGTCTGGCAGGCAAAAGCGCACATGGTGGATTCCTGATGCTGACAGATGACTTACCTTATACAACGCAAATGTTGGCAGCAAGCTTTAATCGAGACGTTAAACGCGTAAAAAATGCCATAGAAGTATTTGAGCAGCTAGGCATGGTGGAATGGATAGAAAATCGTTTGTGTATCGTAAATTGGTCAAGGCATCAGTCAATAGATAAAATAGAGAAAAAGAAAGCTTATGATCGAGAATACCAGAAAGCAAAACGACACGAGACTCAGACAACTGAAAAGCAAGAATCAAACGATAACTCATACGATAATCGTACGATAGTCGTACGAGATGACAACGACAATCGTAGTGCAGAGATAGATAAAGAATTAGATATAGAGATAGATAAAGAAAAAATAGATAAAAAAGAAAAGCCCACCCGTCACCAATACGGGCAGTACAAAAATGTGCTGCTTAGTGATGGCGATATGGACAAGCTCAGGGCTGAATATCCCACAGACTGGCAAACACGGATAGAGCGTCTAAGCGAGTACATGGCCAGTACAGGCAAGACATATAAAAATCACTTAGCCACCATACGTGCATGGGCCCGCAAAGACAAGGATCGCTCACCAACAGCAGGGAGCGCCAAAAAGCCAGATGATGGCCTAGATGACTTATTAGCGCAAATGTACCAGAGGGGGTGGGAGTAATGGACTTAACTGGCATGGTAGGTCCAGCTGCCTTTGATCAAACGGAGCATGTTTGCCCATACTGCGGCAGAGTGGTGCCAAAACAGACCTACACCATACTAGGCCGCAGGGTAACAGTGCAGCCGGTGTGTAAGTGCGAGTCTGATGCGGATGATCGCCAAAAGCGTGAGATGGAGATCCGTGAGCGCAAGTCCGAGATCGAGGGCAAGTACTCAGCGCTTAAGAGCAGCCCCAAATACTGCGGGTGTAGCTTTGATAACTTCGAGGTGACACCTGCCAACAAGGCAGCTTATGAGGCAGCCAATACCTTTGTGGCAACTTGGCCAATGAGCCAAGACCTGCTGATCTATGGCGATCCTGGCAACGGAAAAAGCCACTTGGCAGCGGCTATTGGCAATGCTTTAGCGGCAGATGATGTGATCGTCGTCTTTGCGGCTTATGTTGATCTCTTGGAGGCCATCAAGGCCACCTACAACGGCGGCGACGGCAGCGAGGCGGCCATCTTAGATGCTATATGCAGAGCAGATTTATTAGTCTTGGACGATCTGGGCGTCGAGAAACCGTCCGAATATACGTTAGACGTGCTGTTTAGGATAACAGAGCGGCGCGGTCGTAATTTTAGGCGCACGGTATACACGACAAACTACAGCCCGCCAGAGTTAGTGATCAGGTACGGCAAAGCAGTAGGCAAGGTAGAGGCTCAGCGGGTGATCGGGCGTATCATAGAGGGCGCTCAGGTGGTCAAAAATGACGGAGAGGATAGGAGGTTTGCAACGTGACCGATGCTATAGCAAGCCTGTTTGTACGTAAGTTGCAAGCGGATGCTGAGTATTACACGCAGCATCCGGAGGAGATCGATCTGATGTTTGAGGATTGCTGCAATGAGGTGGCGCAGATCGAGGCAATCAACCAAGGTGATAGAGATGCGATTAATTGCAGAGTATGATCGGACAAGTTATGATGCTGACGGTACCGCTATCCTATCGCTCAAGGTGCCGCGGTATCAGCATAAGCAGCTGCTGGCGGAGTTAGATCAAAGCGTACAGCTGGCAGTGGAGATCACCAAATATAAAAGTAAGCGCAGTACAGAGCAAAACCGCTATATGTGGGCGCTCCTGAGTGAGATTGATAAGGCCCGTAACGGCAGCCGGTCAAACGCTGAGTGGGATGTCTATATCGAGGCCCTAGAGCGGGCCGGCGCTAAGTATGAGTATATAGCCTGCCTGACTGCCGCGGAGGATATGCTGCGAAAGTCCTTTAGGGCAATCCAGTATGTCAAACCGTTCGAGGGCGGCAAAGGCGAGATGGGCGTATACAAGTGCTATTACGGCTCAAGCAAGATGACAACGGCCGAAATGAGCGAGCTTATAGAGACTATATTAGACATGGCAGCAGAGGCTGGCATCGATACAGCCTACTGGGAGGGGGTACTAACATGAGATGCATGATATGCGGATCCACAGACAGCGTTACAACACATCACCTGCTCTGCGGCTCCAATCGGCGAGCGGCCGATCGACATGGACTAACGATACCACTGTGCAGCCGGTGCCACGATAAGGTGCAGACAGATGGTCGACTAATGGCTATCTCTAAGGCAATAGGGCAGTTGCTGTTTATGCTCAAAGGCGGCAGCAAGCAAGAGTTTATGGCTGAGTTTGGCCAGGACTACTTGTACAGGTTAGAGCGAGACTGGGGTGATTAAAGTGCGAGACGATAAGCTAGGCTGCGCCAGACTGAGGTGCAGCAAATACGATAATGGCAGCAACAATGTGTACGGGTGCTGCCACGGATGTGACGAGCCGGATTGCAAAGATAGGTGCAGCAATAGTCGAGACAGATGCAATATTGGGACTGAGACTAATGTTGTCGGGACTAAGATAGAGCTTGTCGATGCAGCGGCAGCGTATGAGCTGTGGCGAGCAGGCAAGCTTAAAAAGACAGAGGCAGCAAGACGCTGCGGTATGGCATGGAGCAGCTTCTGGAGATACGTGGAAAAAAGAATGGAGGCAGAAGATGAATAAGATATTTTTGATCGGCCGGCTCACTAAAGATCCTGAGTTGCGATACACTCCAAGTGGTGCGGCAGTATGCAGCTTTACGTTAGCAGTTGACAGGCGTTTTACCAGCCAGAGCGGCGAGAAGGAAGCGGATTTTATCCCTGTCGTCGTCTGGAACAAGGCAGCGGAGAACAGCGCCAAGTATTTGAGCAAGGGCAGACAAGCTGCGGTAGAAGGACGCTTACAGATCCGATCTTATGATGACAAAGACGGCCAGCGCAGATGGGTGACAGAAGTCATTGCTGACAACGTTGAATTTTTGGGCAATGGTCAAGATAAGCAGCAGGAACAGGATAACGGGGATTGGGGACAAGAGATCGTATTTGACAGTTCAGATGTACCATTCTAAGGCGGTGATTATATGAAAGGTGAAGAGATTTGGAAAAGTATACCTGGATATGAAGGGATATATGAAGCTTCAAATCTTGGAAGAATTAGAAGCGTAGACGGCAAAATAACGTATTCAAAAAAACATGGTAAGCGAGTTTGGAAAGGGAAAATAATGAAACCAAAACCGCCAGCTCCAGATGGAAGTACAAGAATTACCTTGTGGAAGGACGGTGGGGCAAAAGATTTTTTGGTGCATAGATTGGTGGCAATGGCATTTAATGGGTTGCCTCCAACAGAAAAACATACAGTAAATCATAAAGATGGTAATAGATACAATAACAACGCTGATAACCTTGAATGGTTGACTCTTGCGGATAACATTAGGCACGGCATGGTTACAGGATTATACAAAAATAATAAGTGTGTGATTCTTGTAGAAAAAGAAAGTGGAAAAGAGTATGAGTTCTGTTCACAAGCTAGTGCGGCTTTATTTCTGGAGCGTGATGATAAATATATTTCAAACTGCATAAAGCGAGGAGCATTGGCCAGGGGTAGGGATGGGAGAGAATATTTAGTCAGGAAGTGTAGGTAATGAGTGAGGCACAAGAGCAGATAGCCCTGATCCAGTGGGCCAATCTGCAAAGCTGCAAATATCCAGAACTTGCGCTGCTCTACCACATCCCCAACGGTGGCAGCAGGCACCCAGCAGAGGCGGCAAGACTTAAGCAGCAAGGCGTAAGGGCTGGCGTGCCAGACCTTTGCCTGCCTGTCGCGAGAGGCGGCTACAATGGCCTATACATCGAGCTAAAGGCTGGACGTAATAAGCCTACGCCGTTGCAAAAAGAGTGGCTGAGTTGGCTAAACCAGCAAGGATACAGAGCAGTAGTCTGCTGGGGATGGCAGGCGGCTAAGGACGAGATTATGGCATATTTAAGGGGTGACGCATATGTACGGAATATGGAATTGCAAGGATAATCGATATGTCTTTGGGATAAAAGCAGAGACCAAGGAAGCAGCAATGCAGCAGTTTAAGAAAGTTTGCCAGAACTGGCGGAGCTGGAAGTATGAAGTGAAATGGATGCCGGAAGATGTTATAAACAAGCCAAATCCAGTTTGGTTCAGGATCAGGCATGGGATACGATGATAGCAGGAGTATTACTGGCGCTGATGTGTGCGGGCGCTGTGTGGATAGCGAGGATGGGGTGATCTTGGATGATGTGCCATGGCAACAACAGAGGCAAATGGGAGGGCTGCCAATGCTTAACATGCGTCTATAATTGCGATGGTGAGCATTGGCAGCCAGGTACGCACTGGAAACTTGATGGCGATATTGATCCAGACGATTTTTGCTATTTTTGCGAGGAATATTGTTATGTGTATGACGGCGGGTTAGGAAAGCACGCCGGAGTCCAATTTGAGTGCAAGAAGTACCGAGAATCCGTCTATTATGTTTGGCAAGAAGAGCGCTTCAAGGCCAAAAAAGAAGCAGAAGCGGCAGAGAAAGCAAGAAGTAAAATTCATATTTTAAGGATTGGCAGCAATGAAAATGAACATTGAGATAGCCGGAAGAAGCAGTTGATGCGTGGAATACGCGGTACTAAAGGTTAAGGGGTGATCACATGGACGAAGAGCAAATCGAGCAGTGCCGGCGAAAGGCAATAGGTATGCTGCGGTCATACAACGACAACAAGGTGCAGATCGAGATGCTCCAGTCCAAGATTAGGGAGGCATCAAGCCGCACAGATGTGGGGAGTATGGCAGTGAGCTATGACCAGCCAAGCGGCGGGCAGACCAATAAGGTATCGTCTGTGGTAGAGTCAGCTATAGTCAGCAAGGAGCGAGAGATAGAGCAGCTGAGTAATGAGCTGGCGTATTATCGGGGGCAGGTTGAGAGGATAGACATAGCGCTAGGTAATATGCCATATGCGCAGAGGACGCTGCTGCGGCTCAAGTATGTAGATGGATTGTATTGGAAGCAAATCGTCCAACACATTGCCTACAGTGAGGAGTATATCCGTAAGGAGCTTAAAGAGAGCGCCATCAACATGCTGACGGGGTATTTGTTCCCGGAGCTAAGCAATGTCAATCTTTTCGAGGCGACGCTAAAATCCCCGGTGCACCCCCAGTCATAGGCTAAAATAAGCGTTACAATATTAGTATCGATAGTAGGCTAAAGGGTCAGCTGACTGAGCGATTGCCGAGCTGATTTTTGATGCCCGTGGCACTACCCGCAACTGTGACGATTTATCGACTACTTATTGCGGGTGTGCCAAATGCCCTCCCTCTTATAGAGTCGTCGCTTCGGTGGCGGCTCTTATTGTTTTATAAAAAGGTTTGTGGTAAAAATGTTTATTAATGGTGTATCTTTGATCAAAAACCTGGTAAAATATAGCTATAAATTATTGAGATGGGATGCTGGGGATATGATAAACACCGCTGACAAAAATAATGATACCACAAAGTTTGAAGATGACTACTTAACTAGAACATATTCGAATATAACTAGTAGACCAGATATAGCAATAACAGAGTTGGTTGCAAATGCATGGGATAGTGGTGCTGAAAACGTGACCATTAAAATTAAGATAGCGGAATATGGAAATTCAGAAATAATTGTTGAAGATGATGGAACAGGAATGACGGATGAACAATTCCAGAAACGGTGGATGACTTTGGCATATAATCGAATGAGGCATCAAGGTGAGTGGGCAGATATGCCGCCTGAACGATCTGGAGAAAAAAGAAGAGTTTATGGTAGAAATGGAGTCGGAAGACATGGAATGCTATGTTTCAGTAATCAATATATCATCGAGACCTGGAGAGATGGGGTGGCAAATTATTATGAATTGGTGCAAAGCGGAGGAAATACAGCGCTCAAGATAGTAGATCACAAACAGCAAAAAAAAGATGGGCATGGTACAATACTTTCTGCAAAATTAGAACGAAACATTCCAAACGAAGAGGAAATATACAAGGTATTATCAGCTAGATTTATGTTTGATCCTCAATTTAGGGTTTTCGTCAATGGGAAAAATGTTAATCTAGAAGATTATCCTGACAAAATTAAAGAGCAAGAGATAGTTTTGTTAGATGATCTTAAGATAAAAATAACTGCAATAAAGTCTGGAAAAACAGCAAAAACTTCTCTACAACATGGAGTAGCATTTTGGGTTAATAAACGTTTAGTCGGAGAACCATCATGGCAATGTGGTAAATTTAACCTTGCAGATGGACGCACAACAATGGCTAAGCAATATACAATAATAGTCGAATCGGATGATTTACTAAATGACATTAAAGAAGACTGGACCGAATTAAGAGATACAGAGAGGGTAGCTAAAGTATATGAAAAGATAAAGGATTTCACTAATGATTTATTCAAAAGTGAAAGTCAAACCAAGCATAAACAATTAAGGCAAGATGTAATAAAAAGCCATTATGCAGAAATAGAGAAACTGGGATATGTAGGAAAGAGGAATACGTTATCTTTAATTGATAAAATGTTGGATAGAATGCCTGACATATCAAAAGATGAATTGGATATTATAGTTGAACAGTTTATTTCAATAACTGGTTCAACAAACAAGATGGAGTTATTTCGGAAAATTAATGATCTGCAGGAAGGAGACGCAGATAAGCTAAATAATATTTTAGAGGAATGGGATGTAAATGATATGGAAGAGGTCCTGGATGAAATTGATAAAAGGATCGCAGTTATTGAAGCGATAGAAAGATTTGGTCAAGTAGAAGGAATGGATGAATTGCATGTACTACATCCTTTAGTATTAGAGGCAAAATGGTTGTTTGGGCCACAATATGATTCTGCCTTTTTTACATCTAACAAAACATTGACTACAATACTTAGGGATACATTAAAGAAACCAGAGGCAGTTGAAAATATAACTATTCCATATAAACGCCCGGATATTTTGGTTTTTGATGATGGAAGCATGATTGGATATGCAACAGAAGATTATAATACTACGATAAATTTAAGTGAGTATAGACAACTGTTACTGCTCGAATTGAAGTGTGGAGGAAAAGAAATTGGAGTAAGCGAAATGAATCAAGCTGAGCAGTATATGTCTGAATTATATTATTCAGGAGCATTAGGGGATAATGTTGAAATTCATGCATTCGTTGTAGGAGATAAAATAGGAGGAAGAATGCCTCACCAAAAAGAACTAATAGAGGGTAACAACAAGTGGGGAACTTTAGTGGCTACAACATATGGGCAATTGGTTCAAACATCAAAGATAAGGTTGTTCGGCTTAAAAGACAAACTGGCTGAAAGATATTCAGAGATGGATGAAGGCGATTTACTTAGTAAGGTACTTAAAAACGATGAGCGACAAATAACGATGCAGGATTATATAAAAAAGAAGATGGATTGAATTTAAAAAAGCACCCCCACCCGGGTGCTTTTTTCATGTGCAAAAGGAGGCGAGGCTATGGAGTTAGCATTAACTGTGTTTGGCGTCATATTTGCGGCATTAGCAGCACCAATAGCAGTCTTCATTGCGTTCATATTGGTGTTATCAGCACTGGTATATGGGATAATTATGCCCATAGGCTTCATTGCGAAAAAGATAGAGGACTGGCGTAGGAGCAAATGAAAGGAGGTGGCATTGCATGAAACTGACAGTCAAACAGCAGGCTTTCGCAGACTATTATATCCAGTATGGCAATGCCACTCAGGCATACATAGATGCTGGATACAAGGCAACGACTAAGGGAATCGCGGAAGTAGAAGGGCATAAACTACTAAAAAATCCTAAGGTTGCAGGATATATCGAGGAAAAGCTGCAGGAGCTGTCCTCCAGCCGCATTGCTGATGCTCAGGAAGTATTGGAGTACCTCACTTCTGTCATGCGGCGCGAGCTCAAGGAGGTAGTCGTTGTCACACTGGCTGAGGAGGTATCGGCTTACGTTCCAGATGACGAGGGCAAGATGCGAAAGCAGACCATCAAGCAGGAGCGGCCTGAGCTGGTGGAGATCCCGGCCAAGCTGTCCGATGCCAACAAGGCAGCCGAGCTGTTGGGCAAGCGTTATGCGTTATTCACGGACAAGGTGGATTTGATGGCTAACATGGGCGTGACTATTATCGATGACCTGCCAGAGGATGTTGAAGATGGATAAGGCCAAGCTATCGGATGCTATTGCGCCCAGCTTTTACAGCGTGCATAAGGCTATCAAGAGTGGCCAATACACCCGCTACTGGCTCAAGGGTGGTCGTGGCAGCACGAAGTCATCCTTTGTCAGCGTCGAGATCATCCTAGGTATGATGCAGCACCCAGAGGCCAATGCTGTCTGCATCCGCAAAGTGGGCCTGTACCTCAAGGACAGCGTTTATGAGCAGCTGCTTTGGGCCATTGATAAACTAGGGGTCACGGCCTACTGGCAGGCTAAGCTAAGCCCGCTAGAGTTGATCTATTTACCTACAGGCCAGCGGATCATTTTTAGGGGAGCAGATAAGCCGCGCAAGCTCAAATCAACCAAAGTCAGCAAGGGCTACATACGCTATATCTGGTATGAGGAGGTGGACGAGTTCGGCGGTATCGAGGAGATCCGCACCATCAACCAGTCATTGATGCGCGGCGGAGCAAAGTTTGATGTGTTCCACTCGTACAATCCACCCAAGTCCGTGCGGAGTTGGGTCAATGCGCTGCAATTAGAGCCGCAGGAAGCCGGGACATTATGGCATCACAGCACCTATGAGACCGTGCCGCGGCAGTGGTTAGGCGAGCGGTTTATCGAGGATGCTGAGCATTTACGGGATACCAAGCCGGAGCAATATACTCACGAGTATTTGGGCGAGGTCACCGGTACCGGTGGCGAGGTCTTTGCCAATGTGACAGTGCGGCCCATTACCGATGATGAGTTGGCCAGTTTTGACCAACAGCGCAGAGGCGTTGACTGGGGCTATGCAGCGGATCCATTTGTGTATTTGGTCATGCACCTGGATAAGACACGCAAGCGGCTGTACATCTATCATGAGTACTACAAGACGCGGGTATCTAATAGCCGCGCCGTCGAGGTGGTCAAGGGCGAGAATACGCTTAATCAGCTGGTCATAGCCGATAGTGCGGAGCCTAAATCAGTGGCTGATCTCAAGGAACAGGGTATCCGCATTAAGGGGGCTCATAAAGGCCCAGGCAGTATTGAGCATGGCATCAAGTATCTAGCTGAGGAGTTGGAGGAAATCGTCATTGACAGTGATCGCTGCCCCAACACCGCCAGAGAGTTTTTAGGATACGAGCTCGAGAAGGACAACAATGGAGAGTGGAAGGACGGCTACCCAGATAAGAACAATCACGCCATTGATGCTGTGCGCTATGCTTTAGAAAACGACATGAAGCATAAGGTATTCAGTTTTGATTAAGGGAGTGAAAGGCGGTGTATATTACGCAAATGGACAGAGTCAACTTTATACTAGAGCAGGCGCGCAAATCGGCGCTGACACAGGAGGATATCCTCAAGGAGTACATCGACGATTGGCTGGGGAGCCGCCAGCGCTACATGATGCTGCAGGGGCAGCAGTACTATGGCAACGATAATGACATCAACCGCCGCAAACGGATGGTGATCGGCGAGAGCGGCAAGCTGGTTGAGGATAACAAGCTGACCAACAGCAGGCTCAATCATGCCTTTGCCCGCAAGCTGGTCGACCAAAAGGCGCAGTATCTGTTTGGCCTGCCGATGTCGATACAGTGCCAAAATGATCAGTACGCTAAGCTGTTAGGTGAGTACTTTGATAAGCCGCTTTTGAAGAAATTGAAGAACATCTGCAAAGAGGCAGTCAACAAAGGTATCGCCTGGATGCAGGTATACATCAGCGAGGACGGCGCTTTGAAGTTTAAGAAGATACCGGCCGAGCAAGTCATCCCCATTTGGACGGACGATGATCATGAGAGTTTATCCGCAGTGATCAGACTCTATGACATCGAGGCCTATGAGGGGCGCACAAAAAAGACCGTGACCAAGGCTGAGTATTGGACGACCGAGGGCGTGACCTATTACACGCTGTACAATGGCCGGCTGATCTTGGATGTTGAGCGTGAGAGTGGCGCCCATTTTAATATGCTGCAAAATGATAAGGCACAGGGGATGAATTGGACCCGGGTGCCTTTTGTGTATTTTAGGTATAATGAGGAGGAGCAGCCCCTACTATCGTTTATCAAGGCGTTGATTGATGATTACGACCTGCTGTCTTCAGACGACAGCAACAACATCCTAGATAGCCCCAATGCTACTTTGATACTCAAGGGCTATGACGGAGAGAATCTGGGCGAGTTTAGACGCAATCTGGCAGCGTATAAGGCCATCAAGATCACTGGCGACAGAGATACTCAGGGCGGCGTAGAGCCTTTAAACGTGCCCATCAATACAGCAGAGGTCAAGACCCATCTGGAGCAGGTGCGCAAGGACTTGTATGAGACCGGACGCGGCGTGGACACGCAGACAGATAAGCTGGGCAATGCCACTGGCGTGGCGCTCAAATTTATCTATGCCGATCTCGACCTGGATTGCAACGGCATTGAGACGGAGTTCCAGAGCGGATTTGGAATGATGCGATTTTTTATTGACACCTATCTGCAGCTGACAGGTCAAGGTGACTACACCAAAGAGCAGGTCGAGTTTATTTTAAATCGCGATATCATCATCAATGAGAGCGAGGCTATCACCAACTGCAAAAACAGCGCCGGGATCATCTCTGAGCAGACCATCGTTGCCAACCACCCCTTTGTCCAAGATGTGGACGCTGAGCTTACCAGGATTAAGGAGGAGCAGCAGGAGGCTATCGACGAGTACGGCCAGTTTGGCCAAAAGCAGCAGGCGGTGAACGCCGATGAAGAGTGATGAGTACTGGCAGAAGCGAGCAGAGCAGCGTCTGGTCGAGGCAGAGCAGATCGCTAAGCGCGCTGAACAGGAGATGCGCCAAGCCTTTGATGCAGCCTATGCGGATATAGAGGCACAGATATACAAGCTGTACGGCAAATACGCCACAGACAACAGCATGAGCTATGCAGAGGCGTTGATTTATCTGACTGATGACGAGCGCGAGGAGTTTCGGCGGGATCTGGCGTTTTATCTTGAGCATGCCCAAGACGCCGACTACCGCACAGAGTTTAGAGCCTACCTGCAAGCGTTATCTGTCAGAGCCCGTGTGAGGCGTTTGGAGGCCTATCAGGCGCGCCTAAAGATGATCGCTGAGCGACTCTATACTGAGGAGCTTATTCCCCGTGCAGCAGAGGTTATACAGACTGTAGTAACAGGCAGCTATCTCAAGGCGGCCTTTGATGTGTCGCAAGCGCTAGGTCTATTAGCAGCCTTTGACCAACCATCCCAACGATTGGTCGATCAGGTGTTGGAGTATCCGTGGAGTGGCAAAAACTTTAGCCGCAAGTGGTATGACAGCTGCGATAACTTCGAGGCGGTATTGGACGAGACGCTCACCAAGGGGCTGATCACTGGATCCAGCAATCAAAAGATAGCCCGCGAGCTGCGGGATAAGACCGGTGCATCTTACAAACGCGCCGAGAGATTGGTAAGGACTGAGACCAATTACGCGCATAATCAGGCAACAGCAGCCCTGTATGAGGACGTAGGCGTCGAGCGATACCGTTACCTGGCCACGCTGGATCTGCGGACCAGTCCCATGTGCCGGGAGATGGATGGTAAGGTGATCGCCTATGCCGATAAAGTGGATGGTGTCAATTACCCGCCGCTGCATCCGTGGTGTCGGTCAACAACAGTACCAGTTATCTATGAGGATGATGTTGGCACCAGAGTGGCGCGGGATAAGGATGGCAAGACCTACAAGGCACCTGCTGATATGACTTACAAGGAGTGGTATGCCAAATATGTAGCTGATGATCCTGAGATGCTTAAACAGGAGCGCATGATCAAAAATGAGTGGACGGATAAAAGGCAGTATGAGCAGTACAAGGTAATCTTTGGCAAAGACTTCCCGAAATCCTTTGCTGATTATCAGGATATGAAGTATAATAGCCCTGAGAAGTGGGAGCAATTTAAAAGGGATAAGCAAGTCAGGCTTAATCAGATGGATTATAAAAATATGTCTGCACTAAATGGCAAATTAGGAGATGTTGAGGTTAGACAATGGTATAAGGTGCATGACGAGAATATTCCTAACATGATTGATCGAACAAAAACACCAGAAGAACAAGCAAGACAGGCGCATGGACTGAGAAACGAGTATAGAACCCAGGCGCGGGAACTGATGGCCGACCAGAAGGCGCGAGCAGAGCTAGATAAAAATAACCCCAACAAAACCTTTGAAGAACTGCTTGCCGATAAAATGAAACGCAAAGGGCTGACCAGAGACGAAGCGGTAGAGGACATTTTAAAGACAGCCACAAAAACTAATGCAGCGGTCAACAAAAAATTGGGATTGGAGTGATTGGCGTGTATGAGTATAATATCTGCGATCAAGCGGACAGGGATATTTTTGGCAGACAATGCACGGCACTAGAAAAGGCGGTTCCCGAGCTGCGACAAGTGAATCATCTTGAAGACGTTGATGGTTCGGAAACTAAAATATACGATTGCCGTGGCAAACGTGTAGAAGTGCACAACAGCTATTATGTTGATGCCGTATATATAAAATCCGAGATTGATTTAGAGCAGTATTTCAAAATAGCACCCTGACCAAATGGTTAAGGTGCTATTTTTGTGCAGCGGTTTTCTGCTGCCAGCCCTGAGCACGGCGTTAAAAGGCTCTTTTGTTATGCCCAAAATAGCCTACCTTGCGGGCGTAAAAGAGCAGGGCAGCGAGGGAGGCGACCCCGTAAAAAGCGTAGCTGTAGGAGGATAAGATGAAACGAGAGATGTTGAAAGAGATAGGTTTAACTGACGAGCAGATCGATAAGGTAATGGCCGAGAATGGGGCCGACATTGAGAAGCAAAAAGCAGCGGCCGAAACCAGTAAGGCAGAGTTGGATGGCCTGAAATCTCAACTGGCCGAGCGAGATAAGCAGCTCAAAGAGCTGCAGAGCGGAGCAGGAGATAATGCCGCGCTCAAGGAGCAGCTGGAGGCTTTGCAGCAGGCCAACAAGGAGCAGAAAGCAGCTTTTGAGCAGCAGATGCAGGACTTACGCTTTCAGACAGCGCTGGAAACAGAGTTGCTCAAAGCTGATGTCGTCGATACGGACTTGGTAAACGTCAAGCTCGACAAGACCAAAATTAAGCTTAACGATGACGGCACTCTGGCCGGATTGTCGGAGCAGCTGGATGGGCTCAAGACGAGCTACGGCTTCCTGTTTAAGCAACAGCAGACTCCAATCATAACGGGTGCGGAGCCAGCCAACAAGACAAAGCCGGTAGACAAACCAGTGGATCAAATGACCTATAGTGAGATGATGGCCTATATGGCCGCTAACCCTGACGCAAAACTTTAAAGGAGAGATGATCAATGAGATTTGACGAGAAATTATTCAACGGGGAAGTGTTCGGGAAATACGTCGAGCGCATCCCTAACACGAAGCGCAATGAACTGATCAAGTGCGGCGCGCTGAGACAGCGGCCGGAGCTTAAGACGATGTTTAGCGAGCAAACAGGCAGTCTCTATGCGACGATTCCCATGTTTGGCCTCTTAGACGGGGAGCCGCTGAACTACGACGGCAGCACCGACATCACCGCCACCAGTACTACAACATTCAGCCAGTCCATGATCGCCTATGGCCGTGCTAAAGCATGGACAGAGCGAGATTTTTCTACAGATATTACTGGCGGTGTAGACTTTATGGATAACGTTGCCCAACAAGTGGCTAATTATTGGGATGAGCAGGATCAACAGACACTGCTGAGTGTGCTCAAAGGTATCTTTGCCATGACCGGCGCCAAGAATCTGGAGTTTGTCAACAATCATACGCTGGACATTTCGGCTGCTGACGGAGACGCGGCCAAGGTAGCGGCGACCACCTTAAATACCGCTATCCAGCAGGCGGCTGGGGATAACAAAAAAGCCTTTACGATGGTGCTGATGCACTCTGTAGTGGCAACCAACCTCGAAAACTTAAACTTGGTGGAGCGTCTTAAGTACACCGATGCCAATGGCATTCAGCGTGAGCTGTCCTTAGGTACCTGGAACGGCCGCACGGTTATCATCGACGACGGCATGCCAGTGGAACATGTGGAAGCCAGTGGATCTGGCGATACGATGGTGCCTGCGTATGACAAATACACCACCTATGTGTTAGGCGCTGGCGCCATCGACTACTGCGATATTGGCGCCGAGGTGCCCTACGAGATGCAGAGAGACCCGGCCAAATCCGGTGGCCAGACGACCCTGTACAGCCGTCAGCGTAAGCTGTATGCGCCATATGGCATCAGCTTTACCAAGGCTTCTGTGGCCAGTTTATCCCCCACCAATGCCGAGTTCGAGTTAGGCGCAAACTGGACGCTGGTCAACGACGGCGGTACCGGCAGTGCCCGCAAGTACATCGACCATAAAGCTATCCCCATCGCCAGGATCATCAG
>OLOQ01002195.1_pt1 | contig 16582 bp, 6 predicted proteins | sample 1673101 | NCBI WGS metagenome assembly OLOQ01 (sample SAMEA3136754, study PRJEB25190) | human gut metagenome | biome: human gut; feature: human-associated habitat; material: faeces | place: Austria | collected 2013 | reverse complement strand
TACCAAAACCACAACCCGGCTGCCGCCGCGATCAGAACCGTGCCTGCAAGATAGCTGTATCCCCTTCCGCCTGATAACGGAAATTCGGCATAAGTATAGTTGATCACTTTATACGGATTCTCATCCGTTCCTTCCCCCGAAAATGCCGGAGGCCTTTTTACGCTTCCGGTTATCTTCAGTTCATGAGTCTCTTTCTCATATGTGACTTTCCACTGACCTTTCGCCGTCACGTATCCGCTCGGAGCTTTCAACTCCGCCAGACGGTACTCTGTGCCTTCTTCTGCCGGAAGATTTAGGAATTCGACTGTTCCGTTTTCATCCGAAACCGCCGTTCCCTGCAATTTCCAACAATCTTTATACGCATATCCGGCGTCGAGACTACCGTTTTCATCGTGCCGGATCAGATCTTTATCATGCTTTCCTCCATGAGACGGATCGCTGCAGATCAGCCGGTACAAAGCGAACTTCGCGTTCTTCAAAGGCTCTCCTTTTCGGTTTTCCTTTGTAAAGCTTACGACTCCGCTGTTTTTTTCATTTCTCACCTGAAGAGTCACATTTTCTTTATTGGAGAGAGGACTTTCCAAACTTACTCCGTAAGGAAGTACAAACTGATTTTCCTCTCCCTCCTGTATCGATAATTTAAACCGAATCGGATCTGACGCGCCGTATCCGTTCGGAGGCGTCGTCTCTTTTAAAACGTATTCTCCTGCCGCAAGGTTCTCGAAACATGCCGCCGCGCGAACTTTTTCACGATTCTGTGCATCCATTCCTTCCGCACTTTCAGGATCTTCCATTCCCTTTTTATATGCGGCAATCTCTTCATTCGTCAGCGGTACATAATAAACGTTTTTCTCAGCCGGATCGCCTTTCAGCGTATATACCGTATAAGACGTATCTCCCCGATGATACCTTCCGCTCGAACTGTCATAATTCGGATCGCTTATACTGATCTCATTTTGCCACATATAAACGGCCGTCCGGTTTTGAACGATATTATCTTCCGTATCATAAAGCGTAAAACCTGCGTTTTCCAAAGGCACGTTTCGGGAACTGTCTGTTTTCAAGACCGCAACATTATGAGAGCCGATATTTGTAAACGTAAAATTATGACGGCTTTCTCCCGTTCCGCCCTGCGCTGTCCAAAACCCTTTCTTCGCACATTCGCTTCCGATCGCCCCTTCTTCTTCCGGAATGATCGAAATATGCTTCTTCTCTGCTTTTACATCTGTATGAGAATGATTCTGTTCGGTATCCGAAAGTGGGTCATCACTTCCCAATACCGTTGATCCTGCGTCCGCTTCCAAAGTCAGAAGAGCGGTTTCATCTACTTCATGTACTTCATATTGTGCGCCAAGCGGGATATTTTCATAGACAGTACTTCCTGTCAATTCCCCTGCTTTTACAACTACAGTCTGCGGAACGACAACGACCTTTTCCTTATTGTTTTCATCCGTTGTTTTATAATGGATATGGAACAAATAACCCCGCTCTTCCCCATACGCTTTTCCCTGAAGTTTTTTCGTAATCTTAATTTCTCCGTGAGCAGGCACTTGTTTATTCGCAAACGTAACTTCCTGTACGCTTTCTTTCATTGTACCTTCCGCCGTTTTATATTCGACTTCCGTTCCGTTCACATTATATTTCTTTGTTCCCACCTTCACCTTGTGGTCATACTCATCACCTGTGCGTACACCGCCTCTGTCAGGATCTGTCTGCACGAAATTTTTTGCCACGTTTTGAGGATAAGTATAATTCCCGCCGATCTCGATATTTTGCGGTATCTCATTTTCCTCGTGGATCGTATATACAGTCTCTTTCGGAATACCGTACACTGCTACGCTTGCAGTCTGTTTTCCCGCCGGAACAGTTACGTCGATTTCCTGAACAATACTGCTTCCGCTTTCCGACATGCTTCCCGATCCGAGATTTCCTTCAAGGCTCATTCCGGCTACGTCAGTATAATGAACATGAAATTTATATGTATGATCTTTTTTCGGATCGATCTGATCGACGGTTTTTGTAATGATCAGTCCTCCGCTGATCAGATCGTTTTTATACGCCACAGTCAGATGGATCCCGTTTTTCTGAAGGTTGTCAGGATCGAGATAGCTTCTGAAAACAAAAGTCTCGTTCTTTTCCGATACATGTCCTTCTCTGTTTGAACTCGGATAGTGATACCCTTTTCCGTCCGCGCTCTTTACATTTCTGTCGTCTGACGCCGTATATGTTCTTACATCCGTCACTGTATTATTCAAAATCTCCGGATCATTTTCCACCGTTCTTGCCGTCGGATGCAGCGCAAGAATGTTATCCGCAATATAACCTTCCGTATACATTCCCGACGCACCGTCATATACCGCATTTTCCAAAATCGACCACGAAGTCCGAAATACTTTGTTTCTCAGCGGATCGTCTTGTGTGATCTGCAAATAACTTCCCTCACGGAATTTATCGACAAAAGACGCTTTGTTTCCATCTGTAAGCTCCAACAGTCCTCTCGATCTGACCATGAGGTCATTTCCGTTGTTCACAACATCTGTTTCCTGTATCGGATTCAACCGGAAGAACGCTCCGCTTACCGGATTTAAGACCGCCTCATTATAGCTAAGAGGCCGCTCTTTTGTTCCCAGCGATTCATAATCTGAAATCTGATCGTCGCTTGCATAAAATCCGGTCGATTGGTTCGGAATGATCTTTCCTTTAAAATCCATATCCGCCATATACAGACTTCCTCTGTCACGCGCAAAGGCGAACTGCACTTTGGCGACATTTTTCATATCAAAATCCGATATTCCCGAATTCCAGTCTGCCAGATTCAGACGAACGATCGACCACTGGCCTTTCGGCATCGAATTACTGTATCCATAATACGTCATCTGACTGGCAGGTCTGGTGATCACATTTCCGTGCCGGTCTGTCAGTCTCGCTTTTAACGACCACCCGGTAGCGCTGGAAGCATCCGAGTTATTATAAACTGACATTTGAAGATATGCCGCTTTTGACAGATCCACACTGCCTCCGTTCTCCGCACAGTCGATCGTTGTCCAGTATTTTCCCGAAGCAATTTCTTCCGACATCTGATACTGATCGAGATTTTTGCCGCTGTCTTTATTCACAAGCTTTATCACATCGCTGCGCTCACCGATAATCGGGCCGTCTGTCTCTGCGTCCGGATCTGCTTCTTTGAGCTCACTTTCTCCGGTCTTAGACCCTCTGTATGTTCCGCTGTTTTTAAAATCGTTAAACTTAACAGCGCCTTCGTTACGGAGATAACCTACCGAATCTTCCACGGGAATCTGCCTTCCGCTTGTCGCCTGATTCAATATTTTATAAGTAAAACTTCCGATATATCCTAATGCTTTTCCGAATACGTTCTGATTTGCCGAAGCAGTGCTTACCTGATTCGTCAGATCAAGCTGATTCGTTTTCGGGAAATTAAAACGGATCTTTAAGTTGGAAACACCCGCTCCGCGCTCCGCATAAAAAATCGTGATCTTATGTATGCCTTGCGAAAGTTCTTCCATATCTAAACACGGACCGTTCGCATCATTTTTTTCATAAATATTCGCCTGTGCATGATGCTGATTTTTATTGATCGGATATCCGTCCTCTGTTGCACCGTCTTTATTTAATCCGTACACATCTACCGCTCCGGTCTCAAAGTTAATATGACCTTCCAGAGGATTATGTTTCCCTGCCATATCAAGTACAAGTTTTCCGTCGATATACAATAAGAAATCATCGTCTCCCGAAAACTCAAATTCAATCGGCTTCTCAATATATTCTCCTGCCTTTTCTCCCGGCATACGCACTTTTCCGTCTTCCGTCAGCTTAAATTCCAGTTCCATCTTCATACCGAAGCAGAAATTCGTTTTCATCCTATCCAACCGGTAAAACGAGTTTTCTTTCGTTGCGTCGTTTTTGTCATTAAACGGGAAAAATCCGAATTGATCTTTTCCCATTGCGACATCTCTGTCACCTGTTTTCAGCGCGTCTTCCTTTTCTCCTACGTCTAAATAATAGCCTTTATCGGGATCTTCTTTTAACCGCAGCACATGATCGGACTTCAAACTACTGTACTCCCAATAGCCGTCATCTGCAAGGAAAAACGGAAATGAAACGTTATTATACACGTATCCCAGCGCCGAGTGAAACGCATTGTTTCCGCGAAGAAAACTCTCGTCAAACTGCGGAAGTTTCACACCTGCAGTTGAGATTTTTCCATCTTCCAGTTGTTTATCGACATGCCCGTAAGCATACTTTAACGTATTTCCCGAATGCCAGTCATTCGGTCCGATCTGATTTCCCGACATATTGCCCGGAGAAGAATTATTTAGCGGATTATCCCCGTCTGTTACAGCCGGATGCCTGATATATTTTCCATAATACCACGCCGCCGCTTTTTCATTTTTCCCTTGGAAATACTTGGAGATGCCGTCGTTCAATATTCCGAAACTCGTTTCATATTCGTACGGCGATCCGTTTACTTCGCTCAATCTTTTTCCTTGAAGTTCATAATCCGAATAATAATCATAAAACGTCGTATTTGCGTAATAGTATTTTGGATCATACGACTTGTTTTTCGCTATCGGAATGTTCTTTCCCTCATCTCCGTGATCGCTCGCCTTAAAGATCGAACTCCATGTTCCGTTGATTTTCGACTGCTCACTCGTATAACTTAAACTTTTCTTCTGAAGTACGTCTGCGAAAAAGCATGGAAAAGCATAAGTATCGTCAATCTCAGTTATATCCGTCTTATATTTTACAACTTTGCCGTCTGCTCTGTTTTCACATATACGAAATTGAATATACTTTTCTTTATCCGACAGTTTTTCATGTGTAAAAAATGTTTTATAAAAAACTTCATTTTCCATATCTTCGCTTGCCTGACCCGTTCCCGAAGATTCCGGCAGCGCCTGATCCATCTTTTTCCATTCGGTTTCCACTGCCTGCCCGTCTTCCGGGTTTTCGCAAAGACGATATTCCACCGTATCCGCCGCTTCTGTTTTCCCGCCTTCTACGCCACTTGCAACGAGCGCTCCCGACGTTCCGTACATCTGATCTTTAAACGCGACATACCGGTCGCCGTCTGTTTCATAACTTCTCCAAATACGATGACTGTCATCCAAGTTCCTCAGAATGAAAAAGTTATCGCCTGATGCAATATTATATAACTGATAATATACTTTATCGTCTTCTTTATTATCGGAAGGATGTTTGAAACCGCCTTTTTCATTAAGCTCTCCGTTTGAAATTGCCAGAAGCGACAGTTCTGTCAGACCTGATCCTTTTCCAAACGCATAATAAGTACATAATTCATAGCGGGTCTCTCTTGTAACTTTCTTTGATACGATCTTTCCGTTTTTATCTGCGTAAGATACCCATAACTCATCCCACACTTTATCTGTTTTCGTATCATAATTTCCGTCTTTGTCATTATCAACATAGATCGCCAGTTCATCCAAGATGTTATTACTTGATGACGGATGACCTCCCCAGTAGGACGTGTGATAGGACATGTCCCAGTAAAAGCAGTCTCTTGTCTTTTGCGTAAATACAAAAGATCCCGATCCTCTTTGCTTTACCTCTCCGGCGGCGTCTATTACCGGCTCTTTTTTTATCTCATGATAAGGGTCGTTCGGATTTGCGGCCTGACGCAGATTGTATACGATCTGAGAGTCTATTTCTCTCGCTTCTCCGTTTTTATTCGTTACTTCCATCTCAAACGCAACATAAGAACAGCCTTCCGGTATTACCGTTCCGAACAGTCCCGCTTCGTCGACGCTGATCATTCGATATGTCTTCGGTATTTCCTTTTTCCCCGCATTCCCCGGTTCAATCGGATCTTCTTTATAAAACAATGCGTAGACTGTATTTACATGCAGTTTCTCAAACGTTGTCGCTCCGCCGAACGCACTTGCCTCATACAAGTTCGGGATACTTGCAAAATACATTGCTTCATATACCGCGCTGTCTTCCACTGTTCTGTAAACATCCGTCTCTGTCATCCGCTCCCCGAGAGCACAGAGCGCATGTTGCCTCCCATCCAGATCATAATAGATGTGAGAACAATATTCATCATTGCACAAGCTTTCCTGCTGCGCAGATATCATGTTCTCTTCTTCCGATGATCCTTCAGAAACCGTTCTATCCGATGCATTCGGACTGTTCTTCGCGTCTGTCTCATCAGACGTCTGCCCGTTTTGCCGTACAGCATCGTTTTCAGACGTCTGCCCGTTTTGCCCATTCTCTTCTAACGGATATAGGGCGCTCCCATCTATTCCGTCGGACAGACTTTCTCCTTCCTTCCCCACCTCTGCGGAAGGGTTTTCTGTTGTAATTTCACCTGGTTTTGCCGAGACTTCCATAATCGGCCGGATGATCATAACGATCAACATAAGCACCGCCAAGATTTGCGATGCTTTCAGATTCCCCTTAAATATTCTGTTTTTTCTCCCCATTATACACCCTCGTACTTATTAGTATTATACTTATCTGTACAAGTTCCCCAACCTTGTACGAATATATCCGTATTCTATCACTCGCATATAGGAATTACAACCCTGCCGCCTGATCTATTTAAGTTTTCCTCATTTTTGTGATATTTTTCTATATTTTTCCACATCCGCTCTTTATTTTCCCTTTTTTTCGCCGCTTTCTTTCGTCTTTTTGCACAGCATCCAAAGATATTTTTCGTATTCTGCTCCTTCTTTCCCCGAAATTCCAAGCGCTGCCGACTCCCTAACAGCCTTCTCGATCATCTCTCCCGCCAGTCTGACCGAATCTTCTGTACGGTCTCCGCGAGCCTTTCCGCCTGCAATTACGGAAGCGAACAGATCTCCTGTTCCCGAGTAACTTGCCCCGATAAAAGAAGACATCCCTGCCGTTGTTTTCTCACGCGTCACCGTAAGATTTGCGACCTTCCTGCCGCCTGTTCCGGTCTCTTTTCCGACTGTACACTCTTTCGCAGCGTCCTGCTCCTCAAATAACACCCCTGTCACGATCACTTCCGATACGCCACTGTCCAAAAGTCTGCCTGCCGCTTTCGACACTTCCGAAAAAAGAGCTTCTCTGTCTCCCGTTTCCGAAATATTTTGAATCTTATCATAATCATAATCCGTCAAAAGACAAAGTTCCGTCACATTCGGCGTCACGATATCCGCTCTTTTAACAAGCTGTTTCATCTCTTTCTGAAATAACCCGTCAAAAACAGAAAATCGTTTTCCGTTATCTCCGAGCACCGGGTCTACAAGAAGAAATGTGCCTTCTTTGTGAAACAGATCGAGAAAGTGATTCACTTCCCCGATCTGTCTGTGGTCTGACATAAACCCTGTAACGATCCCGTCAAACTGCGCGCCTGATTTCTTCCATTCTTCGGTAATCATCCCCATCTGCTCTGTAAGATCCTGAAAAAAATAACTTTCAAACCCTGTCTGTGCACTCAAAACGGCTGTCGGAAGAGGACACGGCTGCACCCCCATCGCCGACAATACCGAGATTGCGGCTGTCAGCGAACATCTTCCGAAGCCTGCCAGATCATTTAGAACCGCTACTTTCCCTGCCATGTTTTCTCTCCCTCCGAAATAGGTTTCATTACGATTGCGGAATGACGCCCCATATTGATGACGATCTCTCCGTTTTCTACAATGAACTCGTCATACTCTGTCGTATATCCTTCCTCATATGTATACATAAGCCTTTCCATCCTGCCTTGCTTCGGAACTCCCGCAAACCAGACCGGAACTGTCAGCTCTTTTAAATCTTTACTGTTGTTTAAGATAACAATGATCTGCTCATCTTCCTGAAATCTTGCGTATGCAAGTACGTTTCTTTCCGCATAGAGCAGCTTGATCGACCCTTTCCTAAGCGGTTTTTCCTGTTTATGGATTCGGATCATCTCTTTATGAAACGCGAGCAGTTCTTTATTCTCCCTGCCCCACGGATATGTGCGCCTGTTGTCCGGATCTGTAAATCCGCATACTCCCGCCTCGTCTCCGTAATAAACGGTCGGCGCTCCGACCCATGTCATCTGAACCGTAACCGCTTCACGCATAACGGCATAGTTAACGCCTTCTTCCGCAGCTTTCGCACCGACATGTTCGGCGCGTCCTACGATGTGATTCGTCCTTGTCAGGAAACGGGAGTGATCGTGATTGGACAGCTCATTCATCGCGACCTGCAAAGAAGGAGTGAGCATACTTGCCATAAAATGGCGCATTCCGCCTATGAAGTTGTCTGCATTTCCCCACAGGTCTGTTCTTCGCTCGTCACTGTGTTTTTCCATTCCGGTCAAAAACCACGTCAAAGGTTCCATAAACGCGTCATAATTCATAACGCTGTCCCATTCGTCCCCCTGCAGCCATTCTCCCGGATCGCCGTAATGCTCTGCCAGGATCAAAGCTTCGGGATTTGCCTCTTTTACTTCTTTGCGAAAACGCTTCCAAAACATATGGTTATATTCGTTGCTGCACCCTAAATCCGCCGCAACGTCAAGTCTCCATCCATCCGCATTATACGGAGGCGAAACCCATTTCTTTCCTATATCCATAATATATTGCTCAAGTTCCGGGGAATCCTCATAAGAAAGTTTCGGCAGCGTATCATGTCCCCACCATCCGTCATAACTTTTATTGTAAGGCCACGCCTCTTTTCTTTCATCATGAAAACGGAAAAACTTCCGGTACGGACTTTCCCCGCTCACATATGCCCCTTTTGGATATTCCGGCTGCTGTTCATAGATCCGCTCCCTGTCAATCCATTTGTTAAACGATCCGCAATGATTAAATACGCCGTCGAGAATCACACGCATCCCTCTTTTGTGCATCTCCTCCACAAGCCTTGCAAACAGCTCGTTGCTCGCTTCAAGATTGCGGATATCGCCTGTTCGCTTCTGATATTTTGTAGCGCCTGTATTATCTTTCGCTCCTTTAGGAAGCGTCTCTCCGCCGTCCGAGACGATCTTTCCATAATGTGGATCGATATAATCATAATCCTGAATGTCATATTTATGATTTGACGGAGAAACGAAAAGAGGATTAAAATATACAACCTCAACGCCGAGATCCTGAAGATAATCCAGTTTATCCATGACGCCCTGAAGATCTCCTCCGTAAAAATTACGGATATCCATCGCCGCCGGAACTTTACTCCAGTCTTTGATCTTTACGCTCGGAGCGCCGATATAAATATATTCCCCGTCCTCCACGTCATTTGTCGGATCGCCGTTACAAAACCGATCCACAAAAATCTGATACATAACCGCGCCTTTTGCCCACTCGGGAGTAGAAAATCCCGGAACGATCATAAACGCATAAAAATCTTCTCTCTGATCGGAAACGCCGCACCTGCTGAAATAACATATCTGATCTCCGCTTTTTACTTCAAACAGATAACTGAACGGAACATCACTTAGCTGCCATTCTATCTCATAGAAATCGAATTCGCCTTCCGAAACAATCTTCCACATCGGATACGACGAATTGCCGGTCAAAATATGGACTTCTTCCACATCGTTGTGAGCCGTGCGAAACCGAATCTTGATCTTTTCGTTTTCCTTCGGTTCTGCAGGGATGACATAATCCTGCGTACCGTCACAGAATAGTGCCTCTCTGTTCATATATTACCCCTCCTCCGACACTCCGTCCTCAAACAATGCCTCAAACTCGCTTCGTGTGATCTTCTCTTTTTCAAGCAGAAGTTTTGCGCACGCCTCAAGAACATCATGGTATTCTTCAAGAATAGAACGGGCTTTGGCATAGCATTCGTCAATAATACGTTTTACTTCCTCGTCGATCGTTCCCGCGATCTTTTCTCCGTATCCTCTTGACGTATGCCCGAAGTCGCGTCCGATAAACACTTCGTCACTGTCATTGTCGTAGTTGATCAATCCGAGGCGTTCGGACATACCGAACTTTGTAATCATTGATTTTGCGATCGCAGTCGCCTGTTTGATATCCTGCGAAGCGCCTGTCGTAATATCGTCAAATATTTCTTCTTCAGCTACACGACCGCCTAAGGAAACCGTAATTTCCTGAAGCATCTGCCCTTTTGTATTAAACATTTCGTCTTTCTCCGGAAGAGGCATCGTATACCCCCCTGCCCCGCCGGTCGGAATGATAGACACACTGTATACAGGTCCTACATCCGGAAGAACGTGGAACAAAATCGCATGTCCCGCCTCGTGGTAAGCCGTAATCTTTCTCTCTTTTTCAGATACGATGCGGCTCTTTTTCTCCGCTCCGATGCCTACTTTTACAAACGCATGACGGATATCTTTCTGTTGGATAAACATTCTGTTATCCTTTGCAGCTATGATCGCAGCTTCATTCAGCAGGTTTTCAAGATCCGCCCCTGTAAATCCTGCCGTCGTCTGAGCGATCTGTTTCAGATCCACATCTTCCGCCAACGGTTTGTTTTTCGCATGAACTTTCAGGATCTCCTCTCTGCCGCCGACATCCGGCCGGCCTACAAGTACGTTTCTGTCGAAACGTCCTGGTCTTAATATTGCCGGGTCAAGGATATCTTTTCTGTTCGTCGCAGCCATCACGATAATTCCCTCGTTGACGCCGAATCCGTCCATCTCAACGAGAAGCTGATTCAACGTCTGCTCTCTTTCATCATGACCGCCGCCAAGTCCGCTGCCTCTTCGTCTTGCCACAGCGTCGATCTCATCAATAAAAATAATACACGGAGCATTTTTCTTCGCATCCTGAAAAAGGTCACGCACGCGAGATGCGCCGACACCTACGAACATTTCCACAAAATCCGAACCCGAAATACTGAAAAACGGCACTCCCGCCTCTCCTGCAACAGCTTTTGCAAGAAGTGTTTTTCCTGTTCCCGGAGGTCCTTCCAACAAAACGCCTTTCGGAATACGAGCGCCTACCTGCACATATTTTTTCGGCGCTTTCAAAAAATCGACGATCTCCGCAAGTTCTTCTTTCTCTTCCTGTAGTCCCGCTACATTTGCAAACGTCACCTTTATCTCGTCATGATTTGTCATGCGGGCGCGGCTTTTTCCGAAGTTCATCGCTTTTGCATTCGCCCCGTTTCCCTGACGGTTCATAAGAAAGAAAAGCAGCATGATCCCGCCAAGCGTGATCACGGTCGGAAGAAGAACGGAAGAAAGCATCGACGTTTCCGGAATTGCGGATACCTGATATAAAACTTCGTTTTTATCAAGCAGTTTCTCTACTTTTTCCACATTCGACACATTGACCGAACGGTTCTCATCTGTATCTTTCAGAGCAAACACTACCGTACCTGTCGGAACTGCCTTATTCTGATCGATATATACTTCTGTTACATTTTCTGCCTCAACCTGCTTAACAAACTCTGTGTATGTCATCTCCTGTCGATGCATCTGCATCCGGTTTGCCATCCAGAGCGCGCCAAAAACGATCACCATAAATATAATGATCGTAAATCCATTCACACTTCTGTAATTTCTGTTATTATCCAAAACTGATCCTCCTGATTATTCCACGCCTTCCACTACGCCGATATACGGAAGGTTTCTATATTTTTGGGCGTAATCAAGCCCATATCCCACAACAAATTCATCCGGGATCTCAAATCCGCAGTAATCAACCTTTACATCTTTCACTCTGCGGTCCGGCTTATCCAAAAGCGTACACAGGCGCATACTTGCCGGATTTCTCTTTTTCAGCACATCGATCAGGTAATACAGTGTATTCCCGGAATCAATGATATCTTCCACAATAAGCACTTCTTTATTCTCGATCGACTCATCCAGATCTTTCGCTATACGAACAACTCCGCTCGAAGCCGTTCCGTCTCCGTAACTTCCGACACACATAAAATCCATAGAAACCGGCACGGTAATCCGCTTAGCCAGCTCACACATAAAAAATACGCCGCCCTTTAACACACAGATCAAATGAATTTGTTTTCCTGCGTAATCTTCACTGATCTGTCTTCCGAGTTCCCTGATCCTCTCGTCAACTTTCTCTTCCGAAATCATCTCTCTGATCGTTTCTGCCATCTTTTTCTTCCTCCGTAATCTTTATCTCAACAATATTTTTTGTCTTTTCTGTCACTTTGTACGCTCTGCTCATCCTGTATCCCGGTATCCACACAATATGGCTTCCGTCTGCGACAAGAAGCATCCTGTCTCTTTCTTCCTTCGGGATCTTCTCGTTGATAAACCATGCTTTCAGTTTCTGACGTCTCCCCTGATCATCGATCACGAGATAATCGCCGCTCTGCCTTGTCCGTACGCAAAGACCGCATTTAATTATATCATAATCAATCCATTTCGTGTAACTTTTTTGCGGGATTTCTTCTGCCTGCAAAATGTCTCCGTTTTCCACAAAACGCAGTTCCAACTTTCCGGCGGCGTCTGACTCCGGCGCCGCTTTTCCCGTTTCCGCCCTGCTTTGTGTTTGCCTTATGATCTCTATCCCGTCATATGTCCTCTTCGCCGCAACGCCTCCCGGCAGATCGATCTGTTTTCCCACCTGCCGGTCAAACAATTCCGAAACCGACTGAAGGTGGGCAGACGTCAGATCTTTCTGTCCTCCGCGCACTTTACCGATACATTTTTGCAGAAGCAGTTTTCTCACTGCCGGAAAACTTTGAAAAAAGCTCTCTTTTTCTATGACAAGTTCTATCGGCGATTCCTTCTGTTCTTGGTCCTTTTTTCTCACGCTGACGCAGGTTTTCCACAACTGCCGCACGCTGTAATCGAGATATTCACATATTTCTTCCGCCTGACGGGATAACGATTCCAGATGTTTCACCGTCTGATCGTTTACTTCGTTTTCCAATACCGGCAGCACTTTATGCCGGATCCGGTTGCGTGTATAATCGTCCTCCTCATTCGTTGCGTCGACGCGCCAGACGATTCCTCTCTCCCGCAGATAAGACTCGATTCTGTCTCTTGTAAGTGAAAGAAGCGGTCTGATCCGGTTGTCCCTGACAGGCACGATCCCGCAAAGGCCGCGTATTCCTGTTCCTCTTGCTATATTAAGCAGAACCGTCTCCGCCTGATCGTCTCTGTGATGCGCGGTTGCGATCTTCGTTCCTCCGTTTTCGGCACACATTTGTTCAAATGCTTCTCTTCGTACTTCCCTTCCCGCTTCCTCACAAGATTGTTTCCGTTTTTCAGCGATTAATTCCACTTCTTTTCGGAAAACACGACACTCCACTCCAAGTTCGCCGCAAAGCTTCTTTACATACTCCTCGTCCGCATCCGCAGCCGCTCCGCGCAGGCAGTGGTTCACATGGCACACTTTTACCTCGAAACCGAACTTTTCCCGCAAACTGCAGAGCGTCAAAAGCAGGCATACCGAATCCGCTCCGCCCGATACGCCTGCTATCACAACATCTCCATGTTCGATCATATGAAATTGTACGATCAATTCCTCTATTAATTTTTCTGTTTCTCTTCCTGCTTTTTCCATCATATGTATACTATACCAAATCCGTGTCTTTATGTATGAAGCGCCGCGCAATACACAGCTTTTCACTATACGCATACTATACCGAATCCATCCGCGCCTGTAAAGTATTCCTGTCACATATTTCCCACATTCCCACAACGATCACCGTCATATCATCGGCAGGCTCTCTGCCTGTCCACGCCAGGACCTGTTCCAGGATATGATGCGCCATTTCTTTCGGATTGACTATAGCGCTTCCCTGAATGATCGTTTCAAGCAATATATCCTGCTCTCCTACCGGAAGGGCGTCAAGAATCCCGTCCGTAACCATGATCACAAAGTCTCCGTCCTCAAGTTTTCTCCTTACAGAATCAATCTCTATATGATGGACAACCCCGATCGGCAGACTCGTAGAACTTAGATGCTCCACACAGTCTTTTTTCTTAATAAATGTCGAGGAAGCTCCTGCTTTTACGATCTCGCATTCTCCCGAATACAGATCAAACACACTGAGATCCACAGTCGAATAATGAATCTCCTCCCGCCCTGTCGCCAGCGTTGTATTGATCATCTGAACGGCGGCTTTTTCCGGAAATCCCGCGGCAAGCAATTCTTCCAAAAGCTCGATCACAAGCGTGCTCTCCTTACATGCCGTCTCACCTGCGCCCATCCCGTCAGAAAGAGCCGCCGCCTTCTTTCCTCCCGGCAGTTCCATGAGTGTAAAATTATCTCCCGATATTTTCGCACATCCTTTCCCGATCTTGGCAGTACCTGACAGCGTATAGTACGACGATCCCTCTCTGCATACGATCGTCATATAACGGAATCCGACTACCTGCGGACTTCCCTGTGCAAGGACAAAACGTCTTCCCGCTGCTTCTGATACGGCCTGAACGACTTCTTTTGCCGTCCCTTTCTCTTTGCCTGTACTTCGTACTGTCACATGTACTTCAAACTTTCCTTCGCCATTTAAGAACAAATATGTATACAAAACTCGCATTCCACATTTTCTAAGCGCCCCTGCTATCCTCTTTTCCATGCGCTCATCCGTAAAAATACTTTTTTCCAATTCCCGCACTGTCTGTTTCATAATATCGGCAAAAAGATCCATCTGAAACGCACACCCTTCCCTGCTTCGCGCCAGACGGTTTGTCCATATGATCGTTTGTCTCGCATCCCTGAAACCTTCCAGCATCTCCCGCAAAAATCTCGGAGCTTTCTCGCATCTTTGCATCAGTTTTCTCTTTGTCTCTACGTTTAATTCATTTCCATAATGATCGACCGCCGAGAGCACGTCATATCCCATCTGGTACGTATGAACAAAGTTCTCTCCCCAGCACCACGCGTTTTTTTCACATTTTTTGCAGACCCTTTCTTTCACCCGGTCAAACATCCCGTCAATATCGGCTCCCGAAAACTCTTCTTTGTGTGCCTCTAACTCTAAAAATGTATGGGAAAGCTGTTTGAGCGAACTTGCATATTTTTCAATCTGTTCTACATAAGGACTTCCCTGCAAAGCCTGTCCTTCTTTCATTGTATATCCCCTTTCTTACAATCTGACTTTCCCGTCTTAATGTAACACGGTATTTTCTTAAGCGGCATCACCGAAAATGCCAAGAGTCATATTCCGGAATTACAGACAGCCGTCAATGTCTTGAACAGGCCCGGACTTCAACTCGCCGCCGTCAATAAAAAAACTCCGGGAAATCTTCCCCGGAGTTATCTTTCGTACATGCCTGTCTGGCTTTTTTGCTCTGTTTGTTTTTCGTCTTATTTATTTTTATTCGACGGTTTAAAAATAATCTCATTCGGATTCACAAGTCCTAATTTATCTTCTGCCGTCTCTTTTATATACTCGTCTGTCTGAACATACTTTTCGTATTCTTTCACTTCTTCCGAGCGCTTCTCTTCCTCTTTGATCTGCGCCGCCAGTTCCTCTTCCTGAGCCTTATACGCGTTGTTCTTTGCATAAAGCTTTACCGCGCCCACCGCAAGTACGCCTGATAAAAACACAAGAACCGTACAAATCATCAAAACGCTTTTCTTATAACTGTGCAGATGTGCCGATCTTCTGCGTCCGGCATTCCTTCTGTCCGCCGTTCTTTTCTTCTTGCCGTTCATTTATCTCACCCTGTTCATCTTTCTTTACACTCCCCAGTGTTAAGTAATATTGTATCTTCTTTTCTGACTCATTTCAAGACTTATTTTCTATTTTCTTTCCTTGCTTTTCTGCACGATTTTTCCGTTTTTTCCTTTTTTCCGCATCTTTCGGCACATAGTTTCACAATCTTTCTGATCCCCGCATGCCCTGCCGCCGCTCCGCACAGCATCCCAAACACAAAAAACCAGCGGATGCTCCCGTATGTTGTGTCATACATTTTCCGAAAAATATAGATGCTCGCAGCAAGCCAGTAAATAAAATCCTCCAGACTGACCGCCCAGCCGCTGTGAGGAACAAGCTTCCGAAAACAAACAAGTACATGATAAGCTGCCGCCGCTTCGACTCCCGCCAGCGCCGCATACAGAAAGATTCCGGCTTCTGCTCCGATCCCGGGTATCATATCCTACTTAAACAGCTTCGTCAGAAAGCTGTCCCCCTGTTTCGCCTGCGGCGTTACGCTTGAATAAGCAATACTGTCAATATTGCCCGACAGATCTACCTCGCCTTTTTCCACGGTCAGTCTGTTGACATGAAGATCCGTGCCTTTCACCATGAGCATCCCCTGCTCTGTTTCAAGAAGTATCTCGTTTAGATCAAAAGACAGTACGTCAAGCACCCCTGTCACCGTACTCGTCTTTCTGTTATTTACAACTAATTTATGCGCCTTCGCAATACGCTGTTCTTCCATGAAAACTCCCTCCCGCCTCCGAACTTTTTACAGCATGGTTATATATATGAGAGGTTGTTTTCATTTATGCTTTTCTTTTCTCTTTCTCTACAAATACCGGAACAATTCCTCTGCTTTTTCCTTCTTCGTCGTATCTTCCAGCTTCAGCACTTCCGCTTTCACTTCTCTTGTTCCGAAATAGATCTCGATCACATCGCCCGGTTTTACCTGCACAGATGCTTTTGCCGGTTTTCCGTTGACGGAAACGCGCCCTGCATCACATGCTTCATTTGCTACAGTCCGCCTCTTAATAAGGCGGGATACTTTTAAAAATTTATCAAGCCGCATTTT
>OLOQ01002194.1_pt1 | contig 16583 bp, 10 predicted proteins | sample 1673101 | NCBI WGS metagenome assembly OLOQ01 (sample SAMEA3136754, study PRJEB25190) | human gut metagenome | biome: human gut; feature: human-associated habitat; material: faeces | place: Austria | collected 2013 | reverse complement strand
AGGCGCCGCCGATGTTCTCACCCTTGTACCAGACCAGATCATCCTGGCCGCCGACGCTGCTCCACACGGCGAAGCGGATATTGCTGTAGCCGGTGGCGCTGTAGAGCCGCAGCTTCATCCAGGCGAAGTCATCGGTGACGATGGCCTGGGCGCTCTGCTGAGGCGGCATACCGTAGACATTGGCGGTGGTGTGGGCCACCAGCTTGCCGTCGGCATAGACGTGGATGAAGTAGCCGCCCAGGGTCTTGTGGTTCAGCAGCTTCACACCGGCGGACCAGGTGCTGCCGGTGAGGCGGCCGTCGTACCAGACCAGGTCGTCCTGACCGTTGGCGCTGCTCCACACGGCGAAGCGGACCTTGCCGTATTTGGCGGTGGTGGTCAGGGCCAGCTCCATGGCGGCGTTATCGGCGGAGACGGCAGCCGTCAGGCCGGGCTTGACGCCGGGGGCGGGAGCGGGCAGGCTCTTGACCTGGGCGGTGGTGTGGGCCACCAGCTTGTTGCCGCTGTAGACATGGATGAAGTAGGTGCCGGTGGTGTTGTGGCGGGCCAGATCCACGTCATAGGTCCAGCTGCCGCTGCCGCCGTTCTTGGCGGTGTACCAGACCAGGTCGTCCTGGCCGCCGGCGCTGCTCCACACGGCGAAGCGGATGCCGCTGTAGCTGCGGGCGGTATCCAGCCGGATGGACATGGTGCGGCAGTTGTCGGACACCTGGGCCGTGACGGTGTCGGGAGCCGGGAGCTTCGCCACCTGGGCGGTGGTGTTGCCGATGAGCCGGTTCTGGCCGGAGTCGGAGGAGTAGGCGTGGATGAAGTAGGTGCCGGTGCTGTTGTGGTTCACCAGAGGCACGGTGTAGGTCCACTGGCCGGAGGAATTCTTCTTGGCGGTGTACCAGGTCAGGTCATCCTGGCCGTTTACGCTGCTCCACACGGCGAAGCGGACGTTGGAGTGGGCATGGCCGTTGCCGGCGTCCATGGTCACCGTCATGGTGCGGCATTCGCTGTCCACCACGGCGGAGACGGTGTGGCGCTTGGCGGGGGCGCTGGAGGTGTGGGACGCGCCGCAGTAGCGGCAGACGTACTTCACCTGACCGGCGCTGACGCAGGTGCTGGAATCGCTGGCCACGGTGTCGGTGTGGCCCACCACATGGGTGTTCTGGAAGGTCAGACCGCCCAGCAGCTGGCCGTGGATGCCGTGGTTATACACATGGACCAGATACCGGCCCACCACGTTGTACCTGCACATGGGGACCCGGATGGTGTAGGTGCCGTCGCCGTTGGCCTTGGCATTGTACCAAATCAGGTCGTCCTGGCCGTCCTGCTGGCTCCAGGCGGCGGCCATGATGCTGCTGTAGTTCCTGCCCTGACCGGCAGGAGGCGTGATGGTGACCACGATCTCCTTTTCGTCGGCGGACATGCGGCCCCGGATCAGCTGATACAGGCGGCCGTCGCTGCCGAATTCGTACCAGGTCTTGCCGATCAGGCGGCGGCCGGTGTACATGACGCCGAAGTCATCGCCCAGGTCGGAGGTCTCGAAGTAATAGGTGGCGTCGCCGATGTCCTTCCAGCCGGAGGCGATGCGGCCATTCTCGAAGTACAGGGTCTTGCCGTCGTCCCGCTTGACGAAGCCCGTGGGGCCGCTGACCACCACGCCGTCGTCAAAGACGAACTGCTTGCCGTACAGGGTGACCCGGCCATCGTAGGCGATGCCGTTGCTGTCGAAGCAATACACCTCGGGGTCGATGATGAACCAGCCGGTGTGCCAGGCGTTGTTATAGCTGTACATCCGCAGGCCGGTGGCCTCATCCCGGGCCCAGCCGGTGTAGCCGGAGTCCTTCAGCTCCACGGTCTGGCCGCAGAAGGAGCAGACCAGCTTGCCGTCACGGACGTACACGGTGTCGCCGGAGAAGTCGTGGCCCTTGTCGCGGCATACGGAGGCGGGCACCCGCATGGTGTAGGTATCCAGCAGGGACTGGGCGCCCTCGGCGCTGACGGAGTAGGTGCGGACGGTCATGGCGTCGGCGGTGGCCTCCACGGCCAGGTACAGGGAGTCATACTCCTGGGACACCTGGGCGAAGTGGAAGTCGGGGTTGTTGACGGCCTTGTACTCGGTGCTGCGGGACTTTTCGCCCAGGTCGCCGCAGATGTAGTACAGCACGCCCTTGCCGTAGGTGGCGGGCAGGCGGCCGTTCTGGGTGGCCTCGGACACGGGCTGGCCGTTCTTGAGGACCATGGTGCGGGCATAGCTGTGGTCATGGCCGGAGAACACCACGTTGATGCCGGCGGCCTCAGCGGCGGCAGGGATATAGCGGTTGAAGGCCTCGCTGCTGCCGTTGGGATTGGTGTAATACGCGGGCTGGTGGACCGCCAGCACCTTCCAGGTGCAGTCGGACTTGGCGGCGTCCTGGATCAGCCACTGGCAGGCGTCCTCCAGATTGGCGGCGAAGTTGATGACCGCCACGTACACGTCGCCGTATTCCACGGAGTAGTACAGCCGGTCGGGCAGCGTCCACAGGCTGGAGGCGTTGCCGCCGGACAGGTCGCCGTAGTACTCATGGTTGCCCATGACCTGAACCACGGGGATGTCGGCGTAGTTCCGGGAGAACACGTCCAGGATCTCGCTCCACTGGCCCAGGCTGCCGCCGTTGTCCACGAAGTCGCCGGTCTGGATGCCGAAGTTCATGGACTGGCCGTTGATATTGGCGGCAATGGCGTTCATCAGCCGGATCTCCTCCTGATCGCTCTCGGCATTGCCGGAGAGCTGGGTATCGCCGATGACGAAGAAGCGGGTGGTGTCCGCGCCGGGCTGGCTGGTGGTGAAGGTCATGTTTTCAGACCACTTGCTGCCGTCGCCCACCCGATAGACGTAGGTGGTGCCGGGCTTCAGGCCGGTCAGGGACACGGAGCTGACATAGGCCGCGTCGCCGGAGGTGGTGAACTCCCGGAGGGTCACCTGACCCTGGGCGCTGGAGGGGAAGCTGCCCTTGAAGCTGCTCTGCTGGCAGTACTGGACCGTGGCCTTGGCCTGGGCCGTCAGGGGATTGGTGACCCAGGTGATGTTCTGGCAGCTCTGGGCATTGGGGGTGGCGTTGAGCTGCACAAAGCTGGGCATACCATCGGCGCTGCCGCCGGCCCGGCGGGTGACGATGACCGTTTCAAAGGAACGGTGGCTGTCCTTCCGGGCGGTGACGCCGGTGCGGGAGCCGGCGGAGAGCTTGTTGAAGTAGTCGGTGCTGACCTGGCCGGAGGCGTTGGTGGTTCCGATGCGGGTGTCGCCCACATACAGGTCCACGCCGGAGGCGGCCTTGCCGTTGATGTCCTTCACATACAGCCGGGCCGCTGCCGCACCCTCCACCATGATGTCGGAGGTGACGGTGTAGTAGCCCTGCATGGGCAGGCGCAGGCTGCCGGTGGAGGTGGTGTAGGTGACGCCGTCACAGGTGTAGGTCACGGTGACGGAGATGGGCAGGCTGTCCAGCGCCGTGGCTCCGGCGGGCATGGGCATGGTGAAGGTGAACAGGTCCTTCCCGGCAGAGCCCGTGCGGTTCATGTTCACGGTGACGGTCTTTTCGGTGGTGGTGCGGCGGGCGGCAGAGCTGGAGCCCTGGAAGCCTGTGCCGTAGGCCAGGGAGGCGCAGGTGTTGAAGGCGCCCTTGCCGCCGTTTTCGTCGGTGTCGAACAGGTCCACGTTGCCGTACACGATCTGGGCGGTGACGGAGTCGATCTTACCGGCGTTGGGGGAGGTGACGGACACCACATAGTTCTCGCCCACCAGGGCATAGGACGGGGTGTCCAGGGTCACGGTGGGGATATTGGCGGTGCCCTTCACGGTGAAGGAGCGGGTGACGCTGGCCCGGTTGCCGAAGCCGTCCATGATCTCCACCTTGATGCTGTGGCGGCCATTGGGCAGTGTCACGGTGCCGGTAACGGCCTGGTCGGTGTTGGCGAAGTTCCGGATATCCTGGCCGTCGATGGTGATGACGGTGTTCTCGGCGGACACGCCGGTGCGGTTCTCACCCTGGGGATCATAATACCCGGTAAAGAATTGCAGCTCATTGTCCGTCAGGACGGTGGAGCCGTCCTCGGCCAGCTCCGTCAGGTCGGAATAGCCGGTGATGGAGGAGCTGCCGCCCCGGACGGAGGTGATGACGGGGTTTTCCAGGTCGTCGGCGGTGGTGCCGTATACCGCGCGGATGTTGTCCACATACAGGCTGCCGGCGGCCCGGGAGCCGCAGGTGATCTTGTTGCCGTCCACGTCGCCGGTGCCGCCCTCGATGATGATGGTCCACAGCAGCACCTGACCGGCGGTGATCTTCAGGGGATGATTCTCCACATCCTGGGCCTTGTCGTACACGCTGCTGAGGTCGGCCTCCACATACTTCCAACCGGTCCAGTTGATGCCGGTATACTGGGTGGTGGTCTCCACGGTCTGGCCGGCGGCGTTGACGGTGGTGGTCTTCAGGTGCAGCAGGCTGGTGGAGACGTACTTTTCCCCGTTCCAGTAGGACACGCTGGTGGACAGCCAGTAGTTGGGCGTGCCCTCGGGGGCGTAGACCCACATACCCAGGGCGGTGGGCTTGCCCTCGATGATGACGTCCTCGCCGCTGTAGCGGAGATACTCGTTGGTGTTGTTGGTGCCGGAGATCTTGGTATAGTCGTAATGATACTCCAGGGACTTCTGGCCGAAGCGCACGGGGCCTTCATCGGAGCCTACCCGGCGGGCGTACATATCCCACGCGCCCTCCTGGGCGGTGGCGATGGCGCCCACATAGTATTCATAGCCCATGGAGCGGAACAGGGTGGCGGGATCCTGGGCGCAGTCCCAGCTGTAGGGCGCGCCGGCGGAGTTGCAGTGCCAGGCGGGGTTGCTGTTGATAAAGTCGGGGCAGGCCAGGCCGAAATCGGTGATGGGGCCATAGGGGATGTCCAGGCCGTTGGGATCCTTGGACACCTGACCGGCCACGCCAAAGCCGTTGGCGCTGACGCCGGGCAGATCATGGCCGCTGCGGTCAGGGAAAGCGTCCAGGTTGCCCCAGACGGCGTTGGCACCCACGCTGACGCCGGACTTGGAGCTTTCATCCTCGAAATCCAGGAGGATGGTGGGCATTTTGCCGATCTCCACGGTGACGGTGTCGGTGAGCTTCTGGCCGTTGGCCTTGGTGTAGGTGACGGTGATCTCCGCCTTGCGGGTCTGGCTGGCCTTGGCCGCCGTGTGGAGCCGGTTGTCCACGATGGTGCCGATGCCGTCGGCGGAGACACCCTCGGTCAGGGAGCGGATGCTCCAGGTGAAGTCGCCGTCGTGATAGTGGATATCCCGCAGGCTGCTCTTGACGGTGAGGCCCAGGTCGCTGGTCTTTTCATAGTCCAGGGACAGGCTCTTGCCGGAGAAATACACCTGGTCGGGCTCGGCGATGGTGACGGAGGCGGAGCCAACGTCCTGCCCCTGATAGGTCAGGCGGACCCGGACCTCGCCCACATAGCCCCTGGCGGCGGTGAACACGCCGGTGGAGGCGTCGATCCGCCCGGCGGCGGGGGTGTCCAGCACCCAGGTCAGGCCGCTTTCCGGCAGGTCGGCCGCGCCGCCTGCGGAGTCAGCGCCCAGGGCCGTGAAGGCCACCTGGCTGCCGGGGGTATAAAGCTCATTCTGGGGGCTGACGGAGGCGTGGTCGAAGTCGCCGTCGAAGCGGGCGGTGGACACCACCAGCAGGGCGTCGGACACGGTGCGCTCCAGGCCGTCGCTGGGGCTGTTGCGCACCAGCAGCTCGTCGGTGCCCTCATAGCGGGCGGCCACGGTGGCGGAGCCGCCGCCGTCCAGATAGATGGCGGTGACGCAGCCGGCATCCTTCAGGAAGCTGGCCACCTCATACATGCTCATGCCGATGGACATGGGCTCCTGGCGGCCGTCGGCCTCGAAGAACACCACGGAGCCGTCGGCACGGATGCCCACGCTGTTGCGGGGCATGCGGTCGCCCTGGTCCAGGCCGGGAACGATCTGGCCGTTTTCCACCAGCATATAGGGGCCGGAAACGGCCTCCACCACGTCGGAGGTGTCGCTGCCGGCGGGGCGAATGACGGCGGAGCCGTCCTTCAGAATGGCGAAGAAGGGCTCGGCGCCGGTTTTCACCAGGTTGCCCTCCATGATCAGATAGCCGGTGGGGGCGCCGGTCTGCATATTGTAGTAGTCGGCGTTGGTGGCCAGGACCACACGGCCCTCGGTATCCGAGGCCCGTCCGTAGGCAGCGGCCTGGGCGGTGGTCTGGGACATCTCCCATTTCAGCTTGCCGCTGTCCACCATGGCCTTGCGCTGGGCGGCGGTGCTGCCGTCATAGTAGTATCCGGTGTAGCTGGCCTTCAGGGTCACGTCCTTGGACAGGTCGATCTCCGAAAGGTAGCCCACCACCTGGCTGCCGTTGACGTTGCGCATGACCACCTTTTCCAGGGTCACGCCGCTGGCCACGGCATTCTTGGTGCGGGTAATGGGAGTGAGCCCGGCGGCGTTGCCGGCCAGGGTATCCGCCTGGGGCAGCTGGGCATCGGGTTCGGCGGTGTCGGGCTGCGTCTGCTGGACGACAGCGTCCGGCTCCGGCTCCTGGAGCCCGGCGGCCCAGGCCTGGGGCATGACCAGGCTGGCGGCCATCAGCAGCGCCAGAAGCAGTGATAGTGCTCTTTTCATCTTTTTCCTCCGTTACAGTTTGATTTCCAACACTTGATCGGGGTGCTCTCTCCGGGGTGCGGTCCCTCCTTTCAGTTCACGGTGACGGTGGTGTGGGCCACCAGGTTCTGTCTGGTATTGCCGTAGACATGGATAAAGTAAGTGCCCTTGTCCCGGTGCTGGGACAGGTTCACGGTATAGGTCCAGTCGCCGTTGGACTGCCTGACCGCCTGGTACCACTGCAGGTCGTCCTGGCCGTTGGCTGCGCTCCAGGTGGGGAACCAGACCTTCGTCAGATCGCTGCGGCCCGTCAGGGTCACGGTCATGTAGCGGCCGCCGTCGTGGAGGCGGGTCCATACCTGGGGGGACACCACCTGGGACACGGAGGCGGTGGTGTGGGCCACCAGGTTCTTCTTATTGTTGCCGTAGGCGTGGAGGAAGAAGCCTCCCGCGCTCTTATGGTTGGCCAGAGGCACCCGGCAGGTCCAGGAGCCGTCCGGCTGCTTGGTGGCCTCGTACCAGCGCAGGTCGTCCTGGCCGTTCACGGCGCTCCAGGTGGGGAACCAGACCTTCGTCAGGTCGCTGCGGCCCGCCAGGGTCACGTCCAGATACCGGCCATCGGAGGACAGCACCGCCTGCATGCCGGAGCGGACCGGCTGGGAGGGCTGCTCGGGCTGGGAAGGCTGGGAGGGCTGGGAAGCCTGAGGTACGGTAACGGTGGTGTGGGCCACCAGATTCTTCTTGTTGTTACCGTAAGCGTGGATGAAGTAGACGCCGGTGCCGGAGTGGTCCGACAGGGCAATGCGGCAGGTCCAGGAGCCGTCGGTCTGCCTGGCGGCCTCATGCCAGCGCAGGTCGTCCTGGCCGTTGACCTGGCTCCAGGTGGGGAACCAGACCTGGGTCAGGTCGCCGCGGCCCGTCAGGCTCACGTCCAGATAGCGCCCGTCGGCGGACAGGGCCGCCTTCATCTCCGGCCCGGGGATCTTCTCCACATGGGCGGTGGTGTGGGCCACCAGGTTCTTCTTGTTGTTGCCGTAGGCGTGGATGATATAGGTGCCGGTGGTGTTGTGGCGGGACAGAGCCACGGAATAGGTCCAGGAGCCGTCGGCCTGCTTCTTGGCCTCGTACCACTGGAGGTCATCCTGACCGTTTTTCTCGCTCCAGGTGGGGAACCACACCTGGGACAGGCCGCTGCCGCCGGTGAGGGTCAGGTTCAGATACCGTCCGTCGGCGGACAGAGCCGCCTTCAGGGCGGGCTTCTCCGGCTGCACCAGGTTGTCCACCACCACGGTGCCGTGGTCCAGCAGACCCTGGGGCAGGCCGTTCTGATTGTAGACATGGACCATATAGGTGCCGGTCTCCTGGTGGTTGATCAGGGGCACCTCGGCCACCCAGCGGCCGTTCTGCTTCCTGGCCTGGTACCAGTGCAGGTCGTTCTGGCCGTCCTGCTCACCCCAGACGGCGAAGCGCAGGGAGGTCTGGCTGGGAGCGGAGTAGGTCAGGTACATCACCGTGCGGCTGGCGTTGAAGTAGTACCCCAGCTGCTGGGGACGCACGGTGGGGGTAAAGGCATTGGCCCGGCCGGTGAGCCAGGTGCGCACCCGGCTGAGGGCCTCGTCATAGGTGGGGGCGAAGGGGGTGCCGCCGGGCTTGGGATTGGCGGCGCCCAGGGTGCTCCAGCGCAGGTAATTCAGGTCGGCGGAGACGCCGATCTCGTCCCGCAGGCCGTCCACCTGACCGGCCATGCCGGTAAGCACCGGCTTATACCGGGTGTACAGCTCCTGCACCCGCTGATAAAACGCCGGGATGTTCAGCATCTTCTTCATCAGCACGGAGGTGCTGCTGGCGTTGTAGTCGGTGACCTTTTCGTTCTTGTTGCCCATGCAGGTGTCAAAGTCCCACAGGGGGCCCACATGGAGCACGTCGGACGCGCCGTCCTGATACCAGAAGAAGCTGGTGAAGAAGGACTCGCCGTTGAGGACATACTCGTTCATCAGATAGTAGCGGGCCAGGGAGTCCACGTCGATCATGGCGTTGAGCTGGGAAAGGGACAGGTTCTCCCAGCCCTGGGAGGTCAGCGCCGTGGTCAGGCGGGTCATGGCCGTCTGGAAATTGGTCATGGCCTGCTGAATGTGTTCGTCGTCCTCCTCCACGATCTCCTTCAGGGCGAAGTAACTGTTCAGCCGCCCCTCGAAGAAATAGTGGTCCTCGTCCGTGGCGAAGCCGTTGTCCAGCTCGAACATGGCCCCGGCGGGGTCCTGCAAATTCAGGCGGCCCTTGCCGATCTCGGCCTTTTCGCCCAGCAGGTACACGCCCAGGTACTGGCCGTCTATCCACAGGTCCACATATTGATATTCCGTCACGAAGGGGAAGTCCATCTGCTCCGCCGCGTCATACACCAGCCGGGTGCGGATCATGCTGTCGTCGGAGGCGTTGGCCAGCAGAATCCACTTCTTGGCGGCGGGCATGCCCAGCACGGAGGTCTTTTTGCTGAACTTGATCTGGTAGGGCTTTTTGGCGTATTCCCGCCAGGTGGAGTTGCCCCGGCCCTTGATCTCCACGGTGCCGGTGAGGACGTCGTCCCCGTCCGTCAGCACCAGGTCGTTGCCGGGATATTTCACGTCCTTGTCCTGGTGGATCTGGTCCAGGGTGGTACCGTTGAGGGTCAGCCGCAGGCTGGGCAGACTGCTCTGCCGCAGGCACACCGTCTCGGTTTTGCCGCCCTCCAGGGTCAGGGTCACCCGGTCACGGTCGGCGAAGGCCCCGGTCAGGGTGCCGCTATCCCGGTCCAGTGTGCCGGCGGAGGCCGCCGTCACGCTGCCGCTGAAGGACAGGACCGTGTCTGCCGGGCTTTCGTCCTGGGGCAGGAACAGGTACCACACCCCGTCCTTTTCGGATTGGTACCCCTGGTTGGTCCACTGCCGGTCATCCACGGTCCAGCAGCGGAAATCGTTGTCTCCGGCGAAGGCCGTGGCCGTCAGCAGCACCGTCAGCAGGACGGCGGCCAGCAGCGCCCACAGCCAGGCACCGGATTTTTGGATCACTTTCATGCATCTTTCTCCCATCTGAAAAGGATAGAGCGGGTGCGGGCGATTTTATACGATAAAGCGCCGCTGTTCCGCTAATCACACTCCATTATAACAGCTGTACGGCGGAATTTCAACCGGATTTTCCCGCGTACCCGCCAAAAATCAGGCGGGATTTTGGATAAAAAGCATAAAATAAGGGCTCCGGCAGGGGAAATCCTTATGCCGAAGCCTCTATTTATTAAGGTGTACCGGATGCGCGGCAAATGACTCAGTCCTCGCGGCTGGCCAGCACGTTCATGGAGACGGGCTCATCGCTGGCAACGGGGGCAGATAGATTGACGCTGGAATAGCCGCCCCGAAGGTCGGCACCATCCTCAAACGTCTTGGTGCAGCGGTCATACTCCACCTGCATCACGGAGGAGATGGTGTGGCGGCCATAGTCGTCCAGCTTGGCGTACTGGTCCAGGATCCGCTGGGTGTCCTCCGTCAGGTGGATGTTCTCCTCGCCCAGGGCGCAGATGCCCAGTGTGCGGCAAATCTGGACCACCGTGTCAAACGAAGAACCGCCGATGCCGTTGTGCAGTGCGCTGTTGATGGTGGACAGAGGAATGCCAACTGCAAAAGCAAACTGCCGGACGCTCTTGTACTGGCGGGAAATTTCGTCCCGTACGATGTTGGTAAGTTTGTCCATAATTCGACCCTCTTTACTGTAGATTCCAGAAACGACTTTGCTTCCGGATGAACTGATTATATCAAGTCAAACGAGGAATCGCAATAGGAAAACGTGAAAAATAATAAATTTTTTACAGCCTGCCGCTATCAAATAAATCCGTATGGGGGCAATTTCCTCTTTTCATTTGGGCGCCTGTGTGATACACTGTACAGGATAGGGGGGAGGGCTCCTGTGAAGAAAAAGTGGTCGCCCCGGACGGCTGCGGGGCAAATCACGGTGCAGCTGGTGCGCCGGTATTATCTGCATGACGTGGGCCGGGACAGCGCGGCCCTGACCTATTACCTGCTGTTTGCGCTGTTTCCGCTGCTGGTGTTCATCAGCACCCTGCTGGGCATCCTGAAGCTGGACGTGGACAGCGTGACCCAGGTGCTGTCCCAGATCGTTCCGGCGGACGTGATGTCGGTGCTGGAGTCGTATCTTGAATATGTGTCCGCCAACGCCAGCCGCCAGCTGCTGTGGTTCAGCCTGATTTTCTCCGTCTGGTTCCCCATGCGGGCCACCAGCTGCCTGCTGCACTCCTTGCGCAAGGCCTTCGGCCTGGGTCCGCCCCGGAAAATGCTGGTCAATCAGCTGGGGATTCTGCTGTTCACCGTGTGGCTGATCCTGACCATCGGGCTGACGCTGCTGCTGGTCACGGTGGGCCGCCGGGCGCTGGAGTTTCTCTCCGGCCTCATCGAGCTGCCGGCGGGGTTCATCGACCTGTGGAGCTATCTGCGGTTTATCGTTCTGGGCGTGGTGATGTTCCTGATGCTGACGGTGCTGTATATGCTGGCACGGGGGCAGCGGCGGCCTTTGAAGGAAGTGGCCCCCGGGGTGGGCATCTCCCTGGCGGCGTGGATGGTCCTGTCCCTGGCCTTTTCGTACTATGTGGAGAATTTTGCCAATTATTCCGTGCTGTACGGCTCCATCGCCACGGTTGTGGTGGTGCTGCTGTGGCTCTATATGAGCGGCACGGTGCTGATTATGGGCGCGGAATACAGCGCCGTGATACTGCGCCGCAGGCGCAGCCGGCTGCCGGAGAGCAGCGGAGAGGAGCAAGCATGAAAATCATCATTGTGGGCAACGGCAAGGTGGGCTATGCCATTGCCCGGCAGCTGGCGGTGGAGGATCACGACATCACCATCGTGGACGACGACGCCGCGGCCCTGCACCGGGCCGACAGCACCCTGGACGTGATGTGCGTGGAGGGCAACGGCGCCAGCATCAGCGTGCTGGACGCGGCGGGGGTCCGCAGCGCGGACCTGGTCATCGCCGTGACCAGCCTGGACGAGACGAACCTGGTGTGCTGCCTGATCGCCAAGAAACTGGGGGCGCAGCACACCATCGCCCGGGTCCGGAACCCGGAGTACCGCCGGGACGCCGGGATGCTGAAGCGGGAGATCGGCCTGGATATGCTGATCAATCCAGACCTGGGGGCGGCCCAGGAGATCGCCCGGATCCTGAGCTTCCCGGCGGCCTTCTCGGTGGAGCCCTTCGCCGGAGGGCGCATCGACATGATCGGCTTCCGGGTGACGGAGGAGGACTCCCTGGCGGGGGTGTCCCTGAACGATTTCCATCGCAACCGCCTGGCGGAGGTGCTGATCTGCGCCGCCCACCGGGGGGACGACATCATCATCCCCGACGGCTCCTTTGTGCCCCGCAGCGGGGACAAGCTGTACATGGTGGGCACCAAGGCGGAGCTGCAGAAGATGCTGCGGGGCATCGGACGCACCCTGCAGAAGGTGAAGAACGTGTCCATCCTGGGCGGCAGCCGCATCACCATGTACCTGACCTGGGAGCTGGCCCGCAGCAATACCAAGGTCCGGATCGTGGAGATGAAGCACGACAAGTGCCTGCGTCTGTCCGCCGAGCTGCCCGGGGCCATGATCATCGAGGGCGACGGCACAGACGCCGACCTGATCGAAAGCGAGAACATTTTCGAGACCGACGCCTTTGTGGCGCTGACGGACCGGGACGAGGAGAACCTGCTGATGGCGCTGACGGCCCAGCGGGCCGGGGTGCCCAAGGTGCTGACCAAGATGACCCGTCCCAACTACATGGACCTGGTGCAGGAGACGAAGCTGGGCAGCATCATCAGCCCCAAGGACCTGACCTCCAACCAGATCACCCGCTATGTCCGGGCCCTGGCCAACTCCCAGGGCAGCACCGTGGAGAGCCTTTACAAAATGCTGGACGGCTCCGTGGAGGCGTTGGAATTTACCGCCACGGCCTCCAGCCGGTCGGTGCTGGACAAGCCCCTGAAGGACCTGACCCTGAAAAAGGGCGTGCTGCTGGCGGCCATTGCCCGGGAAAACAAAATCATCATCCCCGGCGGTCTCACCACCATCCAGGAGGGGGACCATGTGGTGGTGGTCACCAAGTCCCAGGTGTTCGACGACCTGACGGACATCCTGCTGTAAGTAAATAAAAACCTTCAAAACCAACGGTATCCAACGACAAAGGAGGCGGCGACATGAGAAAGTATGGAATCTGCCTGCTGCTGGGGCTTTGCCTGCTGCTGACGGCCTGCGCAGCGGGGCAGGAGACCGGCATCCCGGCCCAGGCGGACTATACCGTTTATCAGCAGGACGGCGAGCTGGTGATCCTGACCCAGCCGGAAAAAAAGTGAAAACATAAACAAAGCCTCCGGCTTGGCCGGAGGCTTTGTTTATGTTTTCTTACGCGGTCAGCACGGCGGTCAGGGGGCGGGACAGGCGGCGGACGAAGTATTCTACCACCAGGCCCGTGTCAGCAGGGCGGAGATGACGGTGCCCTCCCGGACGCCGATGATCTGCCCCCGGAACAGTAGCAGGGACAGCCCAGCCGCCAGCGCCACGCAGCCCACGTCGAAGGCGATCTTCACGTTGCCGAAGTTATGGCCGGTGCGGTCGGACACCGCCTTGACAAAGGCCTCGCCGGAGTTCATGCTGTCAAGCCGTGGACCGTGGGCGGCGGAAAAACGGAACCCCCTGAAATCGCCGCGATTTCAGGGGGCCTGTCTTATGTGGTTATTTCAGCCCATCCCGGACCTGGTCCAGGGTCAGGTCCTGCTCCCGGGCGATGCGGGCCAGGTCCTCGAACTCCGGCTTCTGCCGCCGGACGCCCCAGCCCTGGGAGGTTTTCCGGGCCACGGGGCCCCAGGGGGAGTCCACGGTGTCCTGGTTGCGGGACAGGGTATACCGCCGGTGCCGGGTCTCCCGGACGCCCAGGGTGGTGGTGTGCCGCAGCAGCAGATGCACCATGTCCTCCCGCTGCTCCTCCCGGCACAGGACGCACAACATCACGCCGGGCCGGGACTTCTTCATGCCGATGGCCGCGGTGTACACGTCCAGGGCGCCGGCGGCCAGCAGCCGCTCCATGGCGAAGGCGATGCCCTCGCCGGTCATGTCGTCCAGGTTGCAGGCCAGCTCCACCACGTCGCCGCTCTCCGCCGCCGTTTCCCCCAGCATGGCCCGCAGGCAGTTGGCCCGGGGGAAGTCCTTCCGTCCCATGCCATAGCCCACGGCCTCCAGGGTCATCACCGGCAGGTCGCCGAACCGGGTGACAAAATGCCGCAGCAGAGCCGCCCCGGTGGGGGTGCACAGCTCCCCCTGAATGGTCCCGCCGTAAACCGGCGCACCCTGCAGCAGCAGGGCCGTGGCCGGGGCGGGCACTGGCAGGACTCCGTGGGCGCAGTGGACCGTGCCGCTGCCCACATGGACCGGGGAGGCGATCACCTGGTCCGCCGCCAGCTCCTCCATCAGCAGGCACACCGCCGTCACGTCCGCCACGGCGTCCATGGCGCCTACCTCGTGAAAATGGATGTCCGTCACCGGCACGCCGTGGACCCGGCTCTCCGCCTGAGCAATGGCGTCATACACCGCCCGGATGTCCGCCCGGACCCGGTCCGACACCGGCAGGTGGCCGATCAGATGGCTGATCTCCTCCATGCCGCTGTGGTGATGGTGGTGCTCGTGGTTATGGTCGTGGTCATGCTCACCCTCTGTATGGCCGTCCACCGTCACGGTGATGTGGGTGCCGGTGATGCCGCACTTTTCCGCTTTCTCCCGGTGATAGGTCACGCCGGGAATCCCCAGGCCGTTGAGCCGTTCCACAAAAGCCTCCGGCTGGGGCAGCAGCTCCAGCAGGGCCGCCGTCAGCATATCCCCGGCAGCGCCCATGCCGCAGTCCAGATACAGGGTCCTCATTTTTTCACCTCCATGTGGTTGATCATGCTGGCCAGATACCCCGCGCCGAAGCCGTTGTCGATGTTCACCACCGACACGCCGCTGGCGCAGGAGTTCAGCATGGACAGCAGAGCCGACACGCCGCCGAAGGACGCGCCGTAGCCCACGCTGGTGGGCACGGCGATCACCGGGCAGTCCGCCAGACCGCCGATGACGCTGGCCAGGGCCCCCTCCATGCCGGCAATGGCGATGATCACCGAGGCGCTCATGATATCGTCCATATGGTGCAGGGTCCGGTGCAGGCCCGCCACCCCCACGTCATACAGCCGCAGCACTTCGTTGCCGTGGACCTCCGCCGTCAGGGCGGCCTCCTCGGCCACGGGGATGTCGCTGGTGCCGCCGGTGGCCACCACGATGCGACCGATGCCGTCAGGCTCCGGCAGGTCGCCGATGATGCCGCACCGGGCCTCGGCCCGGTAATCCAGAGGATACGCGGCGGCGATTTCCGCCGCCGACTCCGGCGACAGGCGGGTGATGAGAATGGTTTTCTGGCCGTGCTGGCGCATCACGCCCACGATGCCGATCATCTGGGCGGCGGTTTTTCCCGCGCCGTAGATCACCTCCGCCGCCCCTTGGCGGATGCCCCGGTGCATGTCCACCTTGGCATAGCCGATGTCGGCAAAGGGCTCCTTCTTGATGGCCAGCAGCGCGTCGTCCACGGACATGGCGCCCTGCTGCACGGCCTCCAGCAGCTTTCTGGTATCGCTGTTCATCCTCGTCCCTCCAAATCCAGCCATACGCCGTCATAATCCGGCCCCAGGCGCCGCAAAATCTCCTGCCGGCGCTCCAGCAGTCTCGGCATCTGGGCGGCGGGCAGCTGAATTTTGGCGCTGCGGCCCGCCAGGCGCACCCGGAAGTCCGTGAAACCCAGGGAGAACAGATAGCTCTCCGCCGCCTCGGTAACGGCCAGGTCCCGGGCGGTGATGGGCTGCCCGGCGGGGACCCGGGTGGCCAGGCACGCATAGGCGGGCTTGTCCCAGGTGAAAAGCCCCGCCTCCCGGGACAGCCGCCGCACGTCGCTTTTGGTCAGGCCGCACTCCCGCAGAGGCGACCGCACCGCCAGCTCCCGTAATGCCCGCATACCGGGCCGGTCTCCGGCGTCGTCGGAGGCGTTGGTGCCGTCCAGCAGCACGGTGAAGCCGTCCGCCTCCGCCGCGGCCAGGATGGTGCGGAAGATCACCTGCTTGCAGTGATAGCACCGGTCCGGCGGGTTGGCCGTTACGGTCTCCGAGGCCAGCACGTCCACCGGCAGGACCTTCATGTCGGCGTTCAGCTCCCCGGCCAGACGCCGGGCGTCCTCCAGCTCAAAGGCCGGCTGGAAGGCGGAATTTACATAATAGGCCCTTGCCCGGGCCCCATGGTGCAGGGCGGCATACAGCAGGTAGGACGAGTCCACCCCGCCGGAAAAGGCGATGGCCACCCGGGGATTTTCCGTGAAAAATTCTTGCAGGTTCATGTGGATATGCTCTTTCTCTTTGCTTTATTTTGCATTGGGCACGATGCCCAGGATCACCAGAGGCTCTGTGCCGGTGTTGACGACGCTGTGGCTGCGGCCCTGGGGACAGTAGTGGCACAGGCCGGGATAAACCGCCACCTCCGCGCCGTCGTCCAGGCACACCCCGGTGCCGGACAGGAAGTACATGATCTCGCAGCTGTCCTCATGGGTGTGCAGACCGATGGAGGAGCCGGGCTGAAGCGTCAGCCGCAGGATCTTCCCCATGTCGTCCTGAAAGATCCGGGTCTCGGCCTCCCCCTGGCCGCCCTTGAACCGGGGCTGCACCAGGGAGGGCATACGGTCAAAATCCAGCGTCATGACCCATCACCTCAGTTCAGGAAGTCCTTGAGCTTCTTGCTGCGGGAGGGATGGCGGAGCTTCCGCAGGGCCTTGGCCTCGATCTGGCGGATGCGCTCACGGGTGACGTTGAACTCCTTGCCCACCTCTTCCAGGGTGCGGGTGCGGCCGTCCT
>OLOQ01002189.1_pt1 | contig 16610 bp, 9 predicted proteins | sample 1673101 | NCBI WGS metagenome assembly OLOQ01 (sample SAMEA3136754, study PRJEB25190) | human gut metagenome | biome: human gut; feature: human-associated habitat; material: faeces | place: Austria | collected 2013 | reverse complement strand
AAAGAAGGTGAATACGAAGCTTGAGAATGCACATGCAACCCAGTAAAGGAATGGGTGGTAACACTGGATTCCTATGTAGAGAAGATTTCCAAGTGTTATAAGCAGTGCCTGAAGCTGTCCTACTGCAAAGAATATAAAATACCTTCCGAAGAATTTTTCATATCTCTTTGCATCTGCTGGAATGTCCGGAGCAGGATGCACAGGTGTGTGCATAATAGCAACAAGTATAAGTCCACCAAACCACAGTGCAAGTATTGTGTAGAATGGTGAAGCGCTTGTTCCATAGCTTTTAACAGCATATACCTGCTCTGTTGTTATATTTACAGGTGCAGAGAGAAAATCTCCCAAAGTATTGGCATCTGCATTTAACATCTCTGATAATAAACCATATGTATCCTGTTCAGTGATTGTGTTTAATGTATTAATTGCATTATCAAGCTTTGTCTTAAGGTCACTGAGAAGCTCTTTAGTCTGAGTGAGTGAGCCCGATGTAAGCTTAATTGCAGCAGACAGGTCTGCAACATCCATGTTCATGTCAGAATAAAGCTCTGTTAATGAACTCATAATGCTTTGAATCTGGGACATCTGGTTTGAAAGAGCAGATGATAATTCATTTAAAGATTCAGCGGAATTACCATTTACAAGTGCCTGTAAGGTTATTAACTGCTGCTGCTGTAACTGTAATTGTGTATAAACTTGCGGTGCAGCACTGTTTGAACTGCTGCTTATTGATGATGTAAGGTCAGTAATTGCAAGCATTGAGTTAAGAATTACATCGTATGTTGAAAGTGTAGTCCTTGCGGATGTAAGTCTGTTAATAACTGCATCCATAAGAGAACCGGTTTCTTTATCTGCATCTTTGATAACTGAGTCGCCAGTACCGGCAATTGTAGATACAATTGTATCTATAAATGTCTGGTTTACCTGCTGCTGAACTGCTGTTTTAGCCTTGTCTGTTATCTTAGGTGCAATAGCGTTTGCTTTCTGGTTACAGTAATATTTTAACTGAGGATGTTCCATGGAATCACTTAAGAAGCTTATAAGATTCTTGGAAAAATTCTCTGGAACAACGAGGGCTGCATAATACTGACCGCTGTATACGCCTTCGATTGCTTCATCAGACGAAGTGACAAACTGCCAACCGATAGTGTTATTAGTTTTAAGTGCATCAATTATGTTGTCACCGACATTAAGCTCCGTTCCTTCAAGAGAAGTACCTTTGTCAACAGATACAACGGCAACTTTAATCCTGCTTGTGGAAGCCTGTCCATATGGATCCCAGTTTGACAGGATATTAAACCATGAATACAATGCAGGAATAACGGTAAGACCGATAATTACGCATAGTGCAATTACATTTGTTTTTATGTGGCGAAGGTCAGCCCGTATAATCTTAAATATATTTTTCATAACTGTACCTCACTTAAAAATGCTTTGATACTGTCTGTAAGAGAAGTATCAGCCTGTTTTTCCTTAATCTCAATATTGAGCTCATTGAGCTTTCTTGCGAGCTTGTCATCAATATAATCAATAACTATAAGATAAGCACAGAATATAAAAAGTGAGATTACCCAAAGAAGCAGATAAACAACCTTAGCTGTATCCATGGTAAACATAAGCACCATGAATACTAAAGGAATTATCATCATACATCTTAAGCAGACCTTTTTCTTGTGCTGGTTCTTAGCGTGCATATTTTCTGCAAATGCTGTGATTTCCGCAATAACAACATCTATATTAAAATCATCATTTTGCATAAATTCATTTCTCCTTTACATAAAATGTGTTTCTTTCATACGGCGTTCGAAGAACTCGCGTACTTCAAGAAGTGACTTTCTGATTCCAAGTCCCAGAATAAGGGAAATAACAGCATAAGCGCATAATTTCACAAGAAATACAGCGTAATCACACTGATATAATCCGCTTATTGCCTCCCTCATGGCATTGATTGCATAAGGGAATGGGAAGTAAAGGTACACATTCTGGAAGAATTCAGGAAGAAGTTCTATTGGATAAGTTCCGCCTGAACCGGCAATCTGTAACACAATCATAACTACAGCAATAGCTTTTCCCAAATCACCAAATGTAAGAACAAGTGTATATATAAATAATGTAAATACAAAGCTTGTTATAGCGGCTGCAAGCCACAGCATGAATGGGTGGGTGCAGTCAATTTTTAAAATGTACAAATCACCAAGAACAACTACAAGAGCCTGAAGCTGTCCCATTGCAAGGAAGAGTAATGCACGGCCTATATATTTCTGATGTTCTGTGGCATCCTTGAATTCATCATCCTCATAGTCAACCTTTACTTTCATAAGGGCAACTAAAACAATTCCTCCAACCCAGAGAGCAAGTGTTGTATAGAAAGGTGTAACACTTGTTCCATAGTTAGTCTGCATATAGACGTAGATTTCTTCTACCTGTACAGGTTCTGACAGGAATGACGCTATTGACTGTGCGTCTGAGTTGATGAAATCCATTACCAGTTTATATGTAGAAGATGAACTTATATCTCCTACTGAACCAGATATGGTATCAAGCCTTTTATTGAGAGAATCAAGTAATGTTTTTGTGCTTTCTAGAGTTGTATTAATATTTACTGATATATCACTTACTCCAAGAAGCATCTGCGAGATTCCATTAATATTGTCTCCGGCACTGCTTATATTAGCTGCAAGGCTGCTTACGGCATTCTTAATGGAAGCCTTAAGAAGGTTAACATTAGTTCTTATTACAGTCTGCATAATTGTCTGGCTCTTCTGGAGCTCTGTGCGGCACTGTTCAACAACAGACTTGATTAACTGGTATTTTGCCTGAAGTGTTTCAGGTGAATCAGTAAGAATATCGGCACACTGCTGAACAAGGTTGTATGCGATATTCTCCATAGCGTTAACAGAAGCTAGAGCTGACTTTAGGGCGGTGATAACTGCTGGGTCAATGCCATCTACTTTGCTGAGGGAATCAATAGCATCTTCAAGAGCCTTATTCTGGTCTATAAGTTCCTTTAACTGTTTGTTGGCTTTACTAAGCTCAACGCCAGCCTGTCCGACATCAGTTATTGAAAGCTGTACAGCTTTATCAAGAGAATCAAGTGCGCTGTCAGTTAATTCATTCATAGCTTTAAGCTGCGCATCAATCTGGTTTGCAATATAATCTGTGACATTATCAAGAGATTTATTGGCAATATCAGCAACATCAGTTGTTCCGGTAAGAACATCTTTAATCTGTGGAAGAACCTCCTGAAGTTTTGCAAGATTATCTGCCAGGTCTGAATTACTCTTAATAAACATGTCAATCATGGTATCGTAAGAATTAATATTGGCAGATACACTCTGTAAATCCTTAACTGTCTTTTCAATAATTGAAGGATCATTTTCAGCTATTTCGTTAAGTCCCTGCATAATAGTCTTAACACACACATCAATGAATTCGGAATTGATAGTGTTCTGAAGAGTGCTTTTTCCTGTATCTGTAATCTTGGAAGCAACAGCATTTTTCTTGGAATTCTCATAATATGTAACTGTTGGTGGATTAAGACCATTGTCAAGGAAGTCATACAGGCTTCGTGAAAAGTCCTCACCAACAACGATAACGGCATAGTACTTCCCGGCATTCAGTTTATTCATGGCTTCATCTTTAGTTTCCGGAAAACGCCAGCCTAATTTATCATTCGAATGAAGCTGTTCAACAATCTGTTCTCCCATATTGATAGTGGAATCATCAGATTCAGAGTAGCCTTCATCTTCAGAAACAATAGCAATCTGGACAGACGCAGTGTTTGCGTAAGGATCCCAGTTGGAATATATGTTAAACCATGCGTAAAGCGATGGAATAAGGCACAGACCAAGCGCAATGGCTAAAGCCAGAATATTCCTGCTAAGACCTTTCAAATCTTTTTTGAAAATCTTAAATATCATAACATTCCTCAATTCTTTAATTATCGTTTAAAACTTATATGTATTTTACTTAAGAAACTGGGGAAAATCAATACAGAGAGGATAAATCAGACATATTTAATAAATTAAGAAAGGATACGGATTTATGAACATATTGTATTGTGGTGATAAACCAATGCAGAAGGGGATTCTTTTATCTTCAATGTCTCTTATTAAAAATGTGGATGAACCGTTAAATATATATATTCTCACGGTTGATTACAGGGAAAAAGGTATTAATTACAAGCCGGTTGATAAAGCATTTGCAAAATATCTGAAAGAAAAATTGAATAAATCGGACATTAAAGTAAATATCTTTCTTGTTGATGTTACAAGATATTTTGTTGAGGAGTTGCCGGAGGCAAATATGCAGAGCAGATTTACTGCGTGCTGTATGTTGCGCCTTTTTGCTGATAAGACAGATATTAAGGATAGAGTTCTTTATCTGGATACTGATGTGTTGTGCAGAAAAGATTTTAGGGATTTTTATTATCAGAATATGGATGGCATAGAGATTGCGGGAGTTTCTGATTATTATGGCAGATGGCTTTTCGGTGATGGTTACATTAATTCCGGAGTAATGCTTATGAATATGAGGATGATAAGACAGAACGGGCTTCTGGAAAAATGTCGTGAACAGTGCATAAGAAAGGAAATGTTTATGCCTGACCAGACGGCTGTTAATACATTTGCAACAAGAGTCAATCTGTGCGGACGAAAGTTTAATGACCAGAGGAGACTGCATGACAACACTGTTTTTCAGCATTTTACAACTACCTTCCGGGTGTTTCCGGTGATAAGGACTGTTTCAGTCAAGCCGTGGGAGATTGATAAAATGCATAATATACTTGGGCTTCATGAATATGATGAGCTTCTGGATTCTTATAACAGGGAGCATGAAGAGTACATGGCAGTTTCACGTATTCCTGTGTTTTTCTCGATTAATGAACAGTACGCACCATATCTGGCAGTGTGCCTTAAATCGCTGGCTGTACATGTGGCTTGTGATGAGTGTTACCGCATTATTGTTATGTGTGATAATGTGAAGAATATCACGATGATTCAGCTTCGTAATGTGATAAAGGATTATGAAAACATAGATATTGAATTCGTTGATATAAGAAAGAAAATGTACGAATATTCTGAAAGCTTTGGACAGACAGTTACTGACAGGCAGGAAAACAGGCTTTATTCAGGCGAGTTTACACTGACGATATATTTCAGGTTATTTATTGCAGAGCTTTTTCCAGAGCTTAATAAAGCTGTGTATATTGACTCTGATACCGTAATAAATGATGACATTGCAAAGCTTTATTCAGTTGATATGGGAGATGCAATGTTTGGTGCAGTAAGAGATACATTTGCAGGAAAGAATACAATACTGGCTCATTACATTGAAAATGTAGTGGGAATAGAGCGGAATGAATATGTCAATTCAGGAGTGCTTCTTATGAACCTTGATAAGATAAGACAGGCTCATCTGGCAGACAGATTCTTAAAGCTTATGGCTGAATATCACTTTGACAGTGTTGCACCTGACCAGGATTATATTAATGCTATGTGTGCAAAAGAAATATATTTTCTTGATAAGGAATGGAATGTTATGCCTAACAAGGGCGGGGAGTATATAGCAAGACCGAAGCTGATACATTATAACCTGTTTGACAAGCCGTGGCATTACAGCGAGATTCCGTATGAGGAGTATTTCTGGCAGTATGCAGCGGAGTCGGGATTTTATCCGTTGCTGATTAAACAGCGCAAGCAGTATGGGGATAATGAAAAGAAAGCTGACCGTGAGAATTTAAAGAAGCTTCTTGCAAGGGCTGAGAATATTGCGGACGGTGATGGGGTTAAGTTTTCTGATGTTGTGGGAAGCAGATTTGTTGTGGATAGTGGTTTCGTGAAGGATAGCAGTGATGCTGCAAAATAAATTATGTCGGAGGAGATATGATTGGTGATAGGGAGCAGGTCTATGAAAATATTAGGACGGCTGTAAGCCTTAATCAGTTGAATTCAAAGGTTGAGCCGGGAGACCCTAAGCTGTTACGCGAAGATAAAGAAGCATTACTAAGACATTATATTGATTACCGCACAGCATATGGTTTTTGTGTGAAGAAATATATTGCAGAAGCTATATTTCATGTCGGGACTTCTGCGGTGGGGCTTATAACACAAGTTGACGGACTTGAGAATCTTTCTGGAATCAGAGGTCCTGCGATTGTAACATGCAATCATTTCAGCCCGTTAGACCCTGCAATTGTCAGGTTTGCAATGAGAAAAGCTGGATTCAGAAGAATAAGTATTGTTAATCAAGATTCTAACCTTGCAATGAAAGGTTTTGTCGGGTATATGCAAAAATATGCCGACACAATGCCCGTAAGCAGCCTGAAATGGTTTATGGAGACTGAGTTTCCTAATCAGATTGAGAATGCATTTGATAAAAACAAACTTGTGCTTATATATCCTGAGCAGGAAATGTGGTTTAATTATCGGAAGCCCCGCCCATGCAAAAGAGGTGCATATCTGTATGCGGTAAAGTTTAATGTGCCGGTGATTTCGCTGTTTGTTGAACAGCAGGTTAAAAGTACACATTTGCACACATTCAGGGTACATGTCCTGCCAGTAATATATCCGGACAGACAGCTTGATGAAAGAACAGCAAGTTTAAGAATGCAGCACACAGACTATGAGCAGAAATGTGCTGCATATGTCATGGCATATGGAAAGAAACTGACTTACGATTTTGAAGAGGGCGATATTGTAGGAAGATAAAAGCATTTGACGCGGAAAGAATTGAAGTGTATATATATTTGAAGAAATTACAAAGATTGAGAGGAAAATGTATATGAAGATACATTCAGTGGCAGTACTTGGAGCAGGAGCAGTCGGCTCTTATGTTATATGGGGACTTTCAGAAAAGAAGGATATAAGTTTAAGCGTTATTGCAAAGGGCGAAAGAGCGGAAAGACTTAAGGCAGAAGGCTGTCTGATTAATGGAAAGACATACCACCCGGAGGTATTGACCCCAGAGGAAGCAAAAGGTGTTGACCTTCTTGTTGTATCATTAAAATACGGCGCACTTGCAGGTGCATTAGATGATATTAGGGAAGCCGTCGGTGAGAATACAATTGTCATGAGTCTTATGAATGGTGTTGACAGTGAAGAGATAATATCTACCAAGATAGATAAATCACATATTATTTATTCACTTATAAAGGTGGCGTCACACCGCGAAGGTAAGGAATATGTGTTCAATCCTGAGACTACAATAGGCATTATATATGGAGAGGAAACTGCACCATTTGAGAGTAAGAGAGTTGCGGCAATAAGAGATTTATTTGATGGAACAGGACTTAATTACAGAGTGACTGAACATATCAAAGAAGAGATATGGAGCAAGTATAGACTTAATATCTGTAACAATCTTCCACAGGCTATTATTGGAGCAGGTGTTGGCTGTTATACTGACAGTGAGCATATGAAAGCAATCAGCGAAGGATTACGTAAGGAGGTTGAAGCAGTAGCTCTTGCCAAAGGCATTGATATGAGCAGGTGTGCAGATAACTCAAGCCGAGGAAGCACTGTTCCGCCAACAGCAAGATATTCAACACTGCAGGATATTGACGCTGGCAGACACACAGAGATAGATATGTTCTCCGGCGCAATGATGCGCATGGGAAAAGAACTTGGAATTGATACACCATATAATGAATATACATATCACATCATCAAGGCACTTGAAGAGAAGAATGATGGCATGTTTGATTATGATGAGAATAGTGAGGCTGTGACTTATTCTAAGTAGTGGCAGACGGATTTAGCAGGCATGTGGGGTACAAGACAGAAAATATAAGATATTAATCATGGCGCAGCCTTTTTAAGGGCTGCGCTTATTGCTTCTATAAAGACGGAATATGTATATCTGTTGGCTGAATCATAGGTTATGTTGGTTGTGCCGGCTTCCATGACTTTAGCAGCAACTTCATCAAATGAAGTTGTGAGCTTAGGGTACATAGTTGTGATTGATTCAGAAAGATTAACAAGCTCAATGCTGTTAATGTTAGAGGAATCAACTGTGACCTGGATATCAACGGGGTTGCCGTCTAACAGAATAGAGGCGGTATATACTCCGGGGCAGAATTTAGGAGCGTCGGCATTATCAAGGGGTGTCTCAATATTAGAAGAAGCAGAAGCATTTACAGTGCTGCTCTTAGGTTTAGTAGTATTCCTGGAATTATCAGAACTATTGCTGCCAAGACGGATAACAGCGAATATAATAAAAGCTATTATAATAGCAGCGATAACCGCTCCGATAAGGAGCTTTTTAAATGGAATAACAACAATTTTAGTCTGACTCATCACAAAGAAACCTGCCCTTCATATTCATTATTACAAAATATATGGTATGGAGTGGGAGATTATGATTAAAATGTGGTATATTAAATACAAATGTATTGGATAGTGTAAAATGGCACATTAAATTAATGCATAGCTTGAAAAACCTACTAAATTGTTAAATATGATGAAATGGTAGGTTTATGAAGAGGTGAATGATTATGAACAGTAAATTTATCAAAACATTTGCAGTAATAGTGATTATAGCGGCAGGCATGACAGCGTGTGGACAAAAGAAAAATGTCATAACAGATGATGTATCAGAAAAAGAGATGACGAACATACAGGAGACTGCATCACAGGAAGTGACAGCACAGGAAATTATAACACAGGAAATTATAACACAGGAGATTACAACCGAAAAAGAACCGGAAGATGACGAATATGTTCTTGTAAATAAATACATACCTGATATATATGTCGAATTGATGTATGCAACAGACAATAACTTTACAGGTGTCAGAATATATGATTTCACAGACGCATACCTTCGATACGGAACAGTTAAGAAGCTTGCAAATGTGCAGAAAGAACTGAAAGAACAGGGGTACAGCTTAAAGATTTGGGATGCATACAGACCGTTTGAGGCACAGCAGAAATTATGGGAAGTATATCCGGACCCTAACTATGTGGCAAATCCGGCTAACGGAATGAAAAAGCATAATCTTGGAGGAACAGTGGATATTACAATGGTTGCTGCAGATGGAAGCATTATATCAATGCCGACAGAATTTGATGATTTTTCTTTGAAAGCAGATAGGAATTATTCAGATATAGACAATGAAGAGGCTGTGAAAAATGTGATGATTCTACAGAATGCTATGGAAAATAACGGATTTACAGGCTATCAGGGAGAATGGTGGGATTATTCAGATACGGTGGTATATGAAGCGGTTGATTTCGAACCATGATGAGACATGATATGAAAAGGTGCATTATGGTAAAGCAAATGATGGTAAAGTCTATTATAGAAAGATTAGGGGAGTAACACATGTCATTACAATTAATTCTGGGAAGCTCAGGTGCGGGTAAATCGCACTATCTGTATACGCATATAATTGAAGAGTCAATGAAGAATCCTGAAAGGAATTATATAGTTGTTGTGCCTGAGCAGTACACTATGGCAATTCAGAAAAGACTGGTGTCTATGCATCCAAGAAAAGGAATACTTAATATAGATGTTGTGAGCTTTGAAAGGCTTGCGTATAAAGTATTTGAGGAAGTGGGTGAGGATAATCTTGAAGTCCTTGATGATACAGGAAAGAATCTGATTATTAAAAGAGTTTTAGAGCAGAACAAGGACAGATTAAAATATTTTGGAAGTAATCTGTCTAATACAGGATTTGTGTCAGAGATGAAGTCTGTTATATCGGAGATGCTTCAGTATGATATCAAGCCGGATGTTATGCAGGATGCGGCAGGTGCAGCATACAGTGATTCAGAGGGAAGTGCAGCACTTCAGTATAAGCTTGATGATATAGTACTTGTATATAACGCATTTGCAGAGTACATAGACAAGAATTATATAACTAAAGAAGAAATACTGGATAAATTATGCAGCAAGGTTACAGAGTCAGAGAGAATAAAGAATTGCGAGATAGTATTTGACGGATTCACAGGCTTTACCCCGGTTCAGTACAATTTAATGACAATTCTTTTATCAATGTGTCCGAAGATATATGTTTCTCTGACAATTGATGCATCTGAGCGTGAAAATTCAGTAAGAGGCAGGGAAGAACTTTTTTTCATGAGTAAGGACTGCGTATCAAAGCTTTATAAGATATGTGATGAAGAACATGTGAAAGTCCTTGAACCTGTGTATATTGCAGGAAAAGCAGTACCGGGAAAGAATGTAATTGTAAATGTTAATTCAAGATTTAAGAATTCAGAAGAACTGGATTTCCTGGAACAGAATCTTTTCAGAAACAATTCGGGAAGATTTAACCAGAAGACTGACAACATAGTTATATATGAGGGAGCTGTTGCCAAGGAAGAATTAACATTTGCAGCAGGAGAAATAATAAGACTTACAAGACTGTGTGGATACAGATATAACGAGATTGCGATAGTTACTGCGGACATGGATGGCTATGGCAAACTGGCGGCTAATATATTAAAGCAGAACGATATACCATATTTCTTAGATTACAAGCGCCATGTGACGGACAATCCATTTATTGCGGCAATTAACGGTGCACTTGGAATAATAGAGAATAATTACAGCTATGACAGCATATTAGGATTCCTAAGAACCGGAATGAGCGGAATGGAGCGCGAAGATATTGATCTGTTAGACAATTACTGTGTTGCAGTTGGAATCAGAGGCAGGGGAAAATGGCATGAACCATGGATAAGAAAGTTCAGGGGAACAGTCAATAATACTGACCTTGAGAAGCTTAATTCACTAAGAACAATGATAACAGATATGTTGGATCCATTGGAAGAAGTGCTTAAGTCAAAGGAATCTAATGTTGCAGATATGGTAAAGGCTCTTTACGAATTCCTTGTGAGTGAAGATATGGAGCAGAAGGTAAGTGTGCTTAATGACAGCAAGTACACTGGTGATGAATATGCGCAGTTATATAAGAAAGTTATAGAAGTATTAGATAAAATGTATGCCCTTCTTGGAAGCGAGAAGGTTGGTATTAAAGAATTTAACAAGATACTTGCGTCAGGATTTCAGGAGATTAAGATAGGACTTATTCCGCAGACCAATGACTGCGTTGTTATCGGAGATATAGAAAGAACCCGTCTTGACAATATCAAGGTCATGTTCTTTGTCGGAATCAATGACGGCAATGTACCTAAGAAGGCTGATTCAAGAAGCGTTCTGTCAGAAAGCGACAGGGAGTATCTTGAGGATAAGGGAATAGTTATGTCAGCTTCCGTGAGGGAGAAAGCATTTACACAGAGATTCTATCTGTATCTTATTATGACAAAGAGTGCGGAGAAGCTTTACATGTCATATGCGGTAAAAAACAGCGAGGGTGCGGCGCTGATACCTTCATATATTATAAGAAGCATGAGAAAAATGTTTTCACATTGCCTTAAGTTATCTTACAAAGACACGGCACAGCAGAATTCATATGTGACAATACCGCGGGCGGCTAACAGCTTTGATAATACTGAAATTGCTGCAAATGTAGATGAGGATATTATTGATTCACTTACTGGCGGCAGGCTTGTCGGAAGCGTCACATCTTTTGAGAACTTTGCAGAGTGTCCGCTGAGGTATTACTTAAGATATGGAGTTGATTTGAAGGAAAGGGAAGAATTCACATTTTCACCAGTAAACTTTGGCGTCGTACTGCATGCGGTTATCCGTGAGGTGTGCGACGAAATCAAGAAAAACGGTGAGTCGTACTATCTGATATCAGAGGAGAAGCGCCGCGAGATGGTAAAAAGAAGTGTCGCTGCAATTACTGACATATACCAGAACAGTATCCTTAAGGATTCAAGCCGTAATTCATTCATGATTAAGCGGATGGAAGACCTTGCAGACCGCACTGTATGGGCGATGGGTGAACAGTTAAAATGTGGTGATTTCGTGCCATTTGTATTCGAGCATAAGTTCAATATGGAAGTCGGGGACGGAGACAGAAAGCAGCTTATGAGCGGAACAATTGACCGCGTTGACATATGCGAAAACGGCACAGATGTATATGTAAGAATTATCGATTACAAGACAGGAAAGAAGGATTTCAACATAGTAAAGACCTACTACGGAATTGATATCCAGCTTATGGTCTACATGGAAGCGGCAATGAAGCTTGTGGCGAAGATGCGTCCGGGTAAAAATGTGATTCCTGCCGGAGTGTTCTACTACAACATAAGTGACCCGATTGTATCTGCGACAACAGAGAGTGCAGAAGAGATAGAGGATAAGATTAAGGGTGAACTGCGTCTTAAAGGAATGGTTAATTCGGATAAGGATATTGCCGAGAAGATGGACAATACCGAGGGTACATCACTTAATATTCCAGTTAGCAGAAAGGCTGACGGCGGATTTGACTCACGAAGAAGCAAGGTGATGAATACAGAGCAGTTTAATATACTTGGAAGATTCGTTGATGTAAGAGCCATTGATACTGCGGACAGAATTGCAGGTGGTGATATCAGGAGAAGTCCTTATAAAGATGGACAGTTTTCAAGCTGTGACAGATGTCCTTATGGGGCAGTGTGTGGATTTTCAGTGGATTTGCCAGGCTGCAATTATAGAAAATTAAAGAAATTCGATGATGAAGTATTATGGAATAATATAAAGGAAGGGGTTGATGAGAATGGAAAGAAAATGGACACCGGCGCAGAAGAGCGCGATTGATACAAGAGACTGTAATGTGCTTGTTTCGGCGGCTGCCGGTTCAGGAAAGACTGCTGTTCTGGTTGAGCGAATCATTTCCATGATTACAGACCCTGACAAGAATATAGATATAGACAGGCTGGTTGTTGTTACATTTACAAAGGCGGCAGCAGCCCAGATGAAAGACAAGATAAGAAAAGCACTTGATTCAATGCTTGACGAGAATCCGGGTGATGTGAACCTTTTAAGACAGATAACACTGCTTAACAACGCACAGATAACAACAATAGACAGTTTCTGTCTATGGATAATCAGAAATCATTTTCCAGAGGTTAATCTGGACCCGGGGTTCAGGATAATGGACGAGGGTGAGAAGAAGCTTATTGAAAATGATGTGTTGGAAGATGTGCTTGAGGAATTCTATGCCGAAGCAGATGAAGAATTCTTTAATCTTGTTGATGCATTTGGCATGGGACGGGACGATTCAGGGCTTGTGAGCATTATAGATAAAATATACCGTTTTTCAAGAAGTAATCCGTGGATTGATGAGTGGTTTGACGAGTGCATGTTAGTTTATGATGATGATACTTACGATAATCCTGCAATTAAGGAGCTGTATGATTCAATTAAAAATGCACTTCTTGATTACCGTGATAAATATAATAGATTAGTAGATATCTGTTCTGAGCCGGCAGGACCTGCAGCATATACAGGTGCTTTGCAGTCTGACCTGCTTGGAATTAATGAGATGATTAATTCACAGGATTTTGGAGAGCTTGGCAGAAGGATAAGAATATTTTCATTTGAAGCTCTGTCAAGAAAGAAGGATGCAGGAGCAGACCTGGATATTAAGGAATATGTTAAGGGGCAGCGAAAGTTGTTTAAAGATTACATAGGACGGCTTAATGATAAGATATTCTTGAAAGATGATGAGGGAATATTTGCAGACATGCAGGGGGCAGGCATCCAGATACGGACTTTACTTAAAGTGGCAAAGGTGTATGCCAAGCGTGTTTCAGAGGTGAAGCGAGAGAAGGGCATAATTGATTTTAATGACATGGAACATCTTGCACTTTCAATACTTGTAAAGAAAGAAGACGGAAAGCTTGTATATACAGAGACTGCCGACAAGCTTGCGAACAGATTTGAAGAGATACTGATAGACGAGTATCAGGATTCCAATCAGCTGCAGGAGGTTATTCTTAATGCGGTGTCAAAGACGAGACTGTCAGGTGAGAATAACAATATATACATGGTTGGTGATGTAAAGCAGAGTATATACAAGTTCCGTCTTGCCTGCCCGGAGCTTTTCATAGAGAAGTACGATACATACGGCGAGACTGGCGATAATGTTAGAATTGAATTACAGAAGAATTTCCGAAGCCGGGAAAATGTACTTGAGTGTGCCAATGATGTGTTCAGTCATATCATGAATAAGAATTTTTCAGGAATCGGGTATGACGAATCTGTAAGGCTTAATGCGGGGTTTCCATATCCTGAATACAGTGACAGTAATTATGGTGATGAAGCCAACAAGAGTACAGATGTAATTCTTATATCTTCAGAGAATGAAGAAGAGGCGACAACAAGAGAGCTTGAGGCAGACAGGCTTGCAAAGCTGATTGAGGGAATAGTTTCTTCTGGCGTAAATGTGTATGATGCAGATGAAAATATATACAGACCGGCAGAATACAGGGATATTGTAATTCTTACAAGGTCAGTTACAGGCTGGGCGGATACATTTGCAGATGCCCTGATGGATAGGGGGATACCGGCGTATACAGATTCGTCAACAGGATATTTCAGCGTGCGTGAGATACAGGTAATCTTAAGCATGCTTACGATAGTAGATAATCCGGTTCAGGAGATAAGCCTTGCGGCGGCGATGATGTCTTATTTTGGAGGATTTACGGCAGCGGAGCTTGGAATGGTGAGAAAGCTTGGCAGAGAGCATGCAGATAAGAATGTGCATAATAATCTGTATGAACATTTGAAAGCAGTTGCAGTGCTTGGCGGAGCAGATAAGATACAGGAGACGGATGTTAAGCAGCTGTCCGGCAAATGTGCATTATTTCTTGCAAAGCTCACAGAATACCGAGACAAGAGCAGTGTTGAGTCACTATATGATCTGTGTTGGGAGATGATATATGATTCAGGCTACTACGATTATGTGGGAACAATGCCTGCCGGAGCACAGAGACAGGCTAACTTAAATGTCTTGCTGGAAAGAGCAGCGGGATATGGAAAGTCAAGTTATTCAGGTCTGTTTAATTTCTTAAGATATATTGAAAGACTTAAGAAGTTTGACGAAGATTTTGCAGAGGGGGCTGCCAGCCTTGACAATGAGAATCTTGTAAGAATTATGAGTATCCATAAGAGTAAAGGTCTGGAATTTCCGATTGTAATACTTGCTGGGGCGCATAAGAGCATTAACTTTATGGACGCAACTGCGCCTGTGCTTGTAGACCAGAACTTAGGAATTGCAGTTGATTATGTTGACCTTGAAAGAAGAACGAAGACACCTACTATTATTAAAGGTGCTATGGCAAGAAGAATTGTAAGAGAGTCGATAGCAGAGGAAGAGAGACTTCTCTATGTAGCAATGACAAGAGCAAGGGAAAAACTCATAATTACCGGAGTTGTAAAAGATGCAGACAGGACACTTGATAAATACAGGGGAAGGACTGAGCAACTTGCAGCAGATGGAATGTTGTCTTTCGCGGACAGTGAGAATATAAAGAACTATCTTGATATGATAATGCCAGTGTGTCTTATGGATTCAGATAAATTGAAAGGCAGCTTTAAAGTGATGGTTGATGCCGGAGAGGATTCTTGTGCTGATGTGGATGAATCCGGGGAGATGGCTGGTGAAGCGAATGCTGTTAGAATCGGGGGACTGGCTGATGAAATTATGGAAGCTGTGTCTTATCCTTTATTAGAGGAGCTTCCGGAGTATGTTCCTGATGATAACGCAGACGTAAAAAAGTTTTATTTTGGGCATTGATGTTTTTCGGAGCATTCCTCCTGTTGACACAGGTGGGATATTCCGATGGCGACGATGCCTTTTTTTATCAGTATACACATGAAATGGGATTTTTCGAGTATTTAAGCTGGCGCTATCAGACGTGGGTCGGCAGGATGTCCGGGGAAGCAATGGTGTACATTGCATTTTCACTGGGAATCTGGTTCTGGCGTATCGTAAATGCCATGATGCTTGTGCTTCTTCCATGCGGCGTGTTGAAACTGGCAGAAAAAGCAGCGGGTATCCGGACAAAAAATTTTCTGCCGGGCGAGTCGGTTGCAGTAGTAAGCGGTTATCTTCTGATGGCGATTATGACCGTTGGATATGCGGCAATCTGGATCAACGGTTCCATTTTTTATACATGGTCATTTACCTGTGGGATCTGGGCACTGGTTCCGGTTGCAGATATTGTATTTGACACGGGAGATGGTGGTTCAGGGGATCATAATACCTGGCATTTTTTTTATTCCATTCCCTGCGCAGTTCTCGCAAGTATGTCGATCGAACAGATGGCGGCGGTGCTTGTGACGTTTGAGGTGCTGGCGGTACTGGTGGTGATACTGAGAAAGCATGAAAAGCAAAGAACCATTCTTCTTATCATACAGACAGCAGTGACGGTCGTGGCGTTTGTGATTCTGTTTTTAGCACCGGGAAATGATATCCGTGTTGCATCGGAAGTACAGAACTGGATGCCGCAGTATGAGGAACTTTCTTTTGGGGAGCATCTTTTTGTTACAGTTCAATGGCTGGTTTCTTCTTTTGCAAATGAAAACCGCCTGTTGCTGTTTGGAATCTGGCTGGCGGGAATCCTGCATATTATATGTAAAAATGAAAGAAAAGCATCAGATGTGGCATGTATGACGGCTGCAGGACTGTTTTCTGCAGCTGCATTACTGCCGTTTGCCGGAATCAAGGTGTTTTCAGACTGTGGTCTTCATATCGCAGATATTACAGT
>OLOQ01002188.1_pt1 | contig 16618 bp, 21 predicted proteins | sample 1673101 | NCBI WGS metagenome assembly OLOQ01 (sample SAMEA3136754, study PRJEB25190) | human gut metagenome | biome: human gut; feature: human-associated habitat; material: faeces | place: Austria | collected 2013 | reverse complement strand
GCATTTTTAAGCATTAGATGCCACTTCCCGATGTCGTATCGGGTCTACTCCTAAGCGTGGGGTCGGGGGTTCAAGTCCCTTTTGCGACGCCAGCTCACAATGCCGAAAGCCTTTGTTTTCAAGGGTTTTCGGCTTTTTTCATAACAATTTTGAGATGAGGCAGATTTTGACGATTCATGCCAGGTTGAAGAAGATGGCTTTGTCTTTGCATGGCAAAACAAAATCGGACAAGGCTCAAAAACGGGAAATGCCTTGCTAATCATTAGCAAGAAATACCCCCTTTTTGCTAATCAAACAGCCCTTCCTGCTAATCAGAGCAAAAACCCCGCAAAAAAACTTGCTAATCAAAAAGGCGAATGTACTCGGTTCTGCCCTGTTATGCCAAATACAATTTCATACGGATTTCTTTACATAGAGCGTTTATTTGCCCCGCTTTTGGGTGCTGATAGACGCTCTTTTTTTATTTCCTGAACTATATCCGCAAAACAAAAAGGAGGAAACCAAAATGCAAGCGGAATATGCGGCTGATAAGCCCAACGACTGCCGTTTCTGCTACTTCTGGAAGAACGACAGCACGGGCTGTTCCTTGGGTAAGGATAACTGCTACTATCTGATCGCCGTACCGCCCAAGCCCAAAAGCGAGTGCGACGGCTGTCCCTATGGCCGAGCGCATCCGTGCATCGGCTGGTGTACCAAAAAAGTAATGAGAGAGGTGGGCATCAAATAGCATGACCAGAAAAGAATTTATCTTTTATGACCGGGAGATGAGAAAGATTCCCCGATATGACAAGCATCGTGCTCCGGCTGACTGTCAGAGCTGCGAATATTACGAGCCGACCTGGAAGTACCGTTTTTGTCGGCATCTGAGCTGCCCTTATCAGGTGAAAAGCTCCACCTTTCGGGATTCCCCTCTGCCGGATCAGCTGTGCTGTGAGGCTGTGAGCATGGATGGCATTTGATTATTTCTATGGCGACCAAGCTGACCTGTTTTCCTTTTATCGAATCCCCAAGCTGCTCTTTACCGACCCACGGTTCCGCAACCTGTCTACCGAGAGCAAAACCCTGTACGGTATTCTGCTGGATCGCATGAGCCTGTCAGCCAGGAACGGCTGGCGGGATGAAGATGGTCGGGTGTATATCATCTTTACGGTGGAGGAAATCCGGGAGAGCTTGTCCTGTGGCAATAAGAAAGCCATCAGCCTATTGGATGAGCTGGAAAACAAGGTCAACCTGATTGAACGAAAACGGCAAGGACTGGGCAAGCCCAATCTCATCTATGTCAAGAATTTTTGCAGTGTGGACTTCCCTGTGGAAAGACATTTCTTGAAGTGTCAAAACGACACTTCTGGGGATGCCAAAACAACACCTGCGGAAGTGTCAAAAGCACACCGTAATAATACTGATATAAATGATACTGAAATGATTGATACTGATTCTTTCCTTTCTTCCGATTGGGACGGATGGGAAACCGATGAACTCAAAGACCGAGCTTCTTATGAACGATATTTTCGGCAGCAATTCAATATGGAGTTCCTTCTCCGCCAATATCCCTATGAGGAAGATGTTTTGAATGAGATGCTGAATCTGGTGGTGGATACGGTGTGCAGCAAACGAAAGACTATCCGCATTGCCAGCGACGATAAGCCCTTGGAGGTGGTGAAAAGTGTATTTATGAAGCTGGATCGGGAGCATATCTCCTTTGTGCTGGACAGCATGAAGGAGAACACCACGCTGGTACGCAACATGAAGCAGTACCTGCTGGCAGCTCTCTATAATGCTCCCATGACCATCAACAGTCACTATTCCTCCCTGGTTCAGCATCACATGGCAACAGGCCAAATTTAGCGAGAGGAGCGATGCAAATGGCAAATAAAGCGACCGTTCTGGCGGTGGTCAACCAAAAGGGCGGTACAGGAAAAACCACAACCTGCGAAAACCTGGGTGTCGGTCTGGATCAGGGGGGCAAAAAAGTCCTTCTGGTGGATGTAGACCCCCAAGGGAGCCTGACCATCAGCCTGGGCTATCCCAGGCCGGACGATCTGGACAGCACCTTATCGGAGCTGATGGCAAAGGTCATGCAGGAAACACCCCTTTCTCCCGGTGAGGGTATCCTTCACCATGAGGAAGGGGTTGATTTGATTCCGGCAAATATTTCTCTTTCTGGCATTGAGGTTTCTCTGGTCAATGCCATGAGCCGGGAAACCATTCTGAAGCAGCTGATGGAGCCGCTGAAACGGCAGTATGATTTCATCTTGCTGGACTGTATGCCCAGCCTGGGGATGCTGACCGTCAACGCACTGGCAGCAGCCGACAATGTGCTGATTCCTGTGCAGGCGCAGTATCTGTCTGCCAAAGGCTTGGAGCAGCTGCTCCAGACGGTAAACAAGGTGCGTCGGCAGATCAATCCCAAGCTGAGAATTGAGGGCATTTTGCTGACCATGGTGGACGGGCGCACCAACTACGCCAAAGACATCAGTAACCTGATTCGGGAAACCTACGGCAGCAAAATCAAGGTGTTTGGTACCGACATTCCCCATTCCGTCCGTGCTGCGGAGATCAGTGCCGAGGGCAAGAGCATTTTCCGGCATGACCCCAAAGGAAAAGTGGCCAGTGCCTATCGGACTTTGACAAAGGAGGTGGTTCAGGATGCAGAAAAAAGGCGGAAACATCAGCTTGAGCAGTTACGATGATATTTTCTCCACCGAGGAAAGCCGCACTGAGTCCACACAGGAGCGTGTGCAGGAGATTCCTCTTTCCCAGCTGCACCCCTTTGAGGGGCACCCGTTCAAAGTGGTGGACGATGAAGCCATGATGAAAACGGCAGAGAGCATCGCTCAATTTGGTGTGATGACACCGGCGATTGCCCGTCCCCGTGCTGAGGGTGGATATGAACTGATTGCAGGCCACCGACGCCACCATGCGTCCCAGCTGGCAGGCAAAGAAACCATGCCTGTCATTGTCCGGGATATGGACGATGATGCCGCCACGATTTTGATGGTGGACTCCAATCTGCAACGAGAAACCATTCTGCCCAGCGAGAGGGCGTTTGCCTATAAGCTGAAGCTGGAGGCTATCAAGCACCAAGGTGAGAGGTCAGATTTAACTTCTGCCCAAGTTGGGCAGAAGTCGTGGGCTGTGCATCAAGTGGCTGACGAGAGCGGAGATAGCAAGACTCAGGTTCAACGCTATATCCGTCTAGCCAACGATTCCGCCAGTCGATGGCAAAACGTTTGGGTACGGTTTCTATTCCCTCTGGGTACATAGTATCCGAGTAGTCTTCAAAGCGGGCCAGTTCGTCCTTTTGCTCCGGTGGTAGGTAGGCCAAGACGACTGTGTAAGTGATATTGTTGTGCTCTCTCGCAAGCTCACGGAGGACAGAGCGAACTATGTTATCAAATGCGCCTTGATTACCAACATAGAACATCGTGACATTATAATGAACAATCAAGTCCTCCAGACAGCGTTTCAATGCTGGTCGTATGGAAACAGGGCACTGACGGTGCCCGAAGAAGGTGCAGCACTTTCCTGCCATCATATCAACCCCTTTCAAAAAAGTCTATGCATAGCCTAATAGTAGCACACATAGCCTACTTTGCATAGTCAAACCCAGTATTCTAAAAATAGAAACTGGGGGGTGAGAGCGTGGATATGATGACAGCGATAAAGAATCGGATTCTTGGACTGTGCGGTGAGCGGGGAATTACTATTAACAAACTTGCTGCTTTATCAGCCCTTCCGCCTTCAAGCATAAAAAACATTCTGTATGGGAAAAGTCAGAACCCCAAGGTGATTACGATTAAGATGATCTGCGATGGCCTGGGTATCACAATAGGCGAGTTCTTTTCCACACCAGAATTTGATGCGCTTGAGCAGGAAATAAAATAAGTCATATCAATAGAAACCAGGAGAAGCCTGACCACATTTTTATGTTGGTCAGGCTTCTTTTTTGTGTTGTTATAAGGCATTTGTGCCTGAATACGAAAATAAATTTCTGATTTGTTTGTTTATACAGGCGTAAATGCCTATTGGGTTAATCGACAAAAAATGGAGGTCTGAGTACAATGAAAAGAAAAACTAAAGGGGGTGAGCAAGTGGACAATAATGCAACAGAACGAGATCCGCTTTATGTAGCAATCGGCTCCCGTATCAAACAAATCAGGAAGTCAAAAGGTATGACCCAGGCCGCACTTGCTCATGAGGTTGGAATAGCCACATCCCATATGAGCCACATTGAATCTGCCCAAAGCAATGCTTCCCTTAAAACAATTATGCGGATTGCTGATGCGTTGTGCGTAGGGGTGGATGCGTTGCTATGCGATGGTCTGAAAACTGGCAACTTAGTATATCAAGCGGAACTTGACAAAATTCTTGCGGATTGTTCGGTGGTTGAAGCAAAAGCGATTCTGGAGGTTGCTGCTGTGACCAAGGAATCCATTCGCACCGCCACAAGAAAGAATACCTGGAGTAGCGATGAGAGCTAAGTCAATAAATGATTTATAAGCTGTCAGACAATCTTGCCTGGCAGCTTTTTCTATATCTATTTTTCCACAGGGGGAACAGTGCAATGTTTGATTTTTTGAAAAAACGAAACTCTGAAACAGCGCCACCACCATCAGCTGTTAATACAGAACAGATTGAGTATGCTTTGCAGTTTGAAAGCGTACTCAGCAATATGGAAGCTCACTTTAGAAACTCTATGGACTATCGTGGGGTTGGAATCAACGCCCTAAAGATGGTTTGTGAATTTTATAATGGTGATTGGGCTGGTGTGATCCTTGCAGAATTGGACTTGTCTATCTGGCGTCCACATTGGTGGTATAAGCCTGAAGATATAGATCGCACTGATGAGCTGGTACAGGAATTTGAATCCTGTGAAGGATTAGAACGCTGGATACAGTGTATCCGTGAGAATGAGCCTTTGGTTGTTTCAGATATAGAAGCAATTAAGGACAGCTATCCAGCTGAGTATGACCTATATAAACGATTGATGATCGACTCCTTTATTGCAGTGCCGATTACACCGAAACCTACGGGGTGTTTGGTAGTTCGGAACCCTAAGAAGTTTGTCAATCAAACCAGCTTTTTGAAAATGGTATCCTATGTGATTGGTAGCACCATCTTGGAAACCCAATTAGCAGAAAGCAGAAAAATGATGGTTGCCCCCAAGCATATTCAAAATCCCAATGAAATTGTTATTAAGTTGTTTGGCTCGATAGAGATTTACACATCCAGAGGTGTCATTTACGAGGAACAAATTAAGTCGCCAAAGCTCTGTAAGCTCTTGGTGTACTTGCTTTTAAGCAAGAAAACATTACATCAGCCCATGACAATCGCAGATAGCCTGTGGCCTGATGATGAGCGTGACAGCGAAAAAATTTGCAGCAATCTCAGGGGATTAGTATATCGGTTTCGTCGCACATTTCAGTTGATCTCGGATGAAGATTTAATCGTCAGCACTCAGGCCGGGTACCGCCTGAACCCAAAATTGAAAATTATGACCGACTTCGATCAGTTTGATAAACTGGGAAAAGAGGCTTGCCAAGCGCCTGGGAAAGTGCGTCGTATGGAGTTGATGAAACAGGCGATCAAGCTCTACAAGGGAGAGTTTTTTGCATCCACCAATTCTGAAGAATGGCTCCAGCCGGTTGCCCGCAGCTATACTTTACGATATATGCATCTGATAAATGAGGTGCTTTCCACTTTGGCGGAGGTCGGTGATATTGCAGGCGTTCACCACTATGCTCAAAAGGGCATTGACCATGCGCCTGAGAATGTAAAAGCGCACTTTTGGTTGATTCATGCTGTTCGCTGTGGTGTAGCACCAGAACTGGCAAAGGCAGAGCTGGAATGGTCAAAAGAACGGCTGACAGATGAGGAGTACGCAGACCTTTTAGAGCTGCTTGCAAAGACAGAGCAGCCTGATATGACGCTGAATGTGAAAATTTGAATATAACATCAGAAGGTGGCAGTTTTCTGCTGCCTTCTTTCTTTTTTGGTGCCATCACACGCTCCAGAAACGGTCATCACACGCTTGCCAAATACTGTAAGCACGCTTAACAAACGGCAATTTTTCCATCACACGCTTGGCAAATGACAGACCAGTGTCATCACACGCACCAGGAACGCCCCGCAAGCGGATCGCCGCACGCTCCATCCGTATAGTTCATTCCACAAAAGTGACTATGTGGTTTGAACCCAGATGGAGGTACGGTGATGGAATCAACACCAGCTCACCAAGAAGCAGTTACTTTTGCATTGAAATGCGAAGGTAGCTGCTTCTTTTTTTATGCTCACATTGAGCATCGGTGCAGAGCACCTCCTCCGATTCGGAACTGTTTCAAAACATTTTCAAGAATCGGAGGAGCAAACAAATGTATTACGACTTGGTCGAAAGCGGAAAGAGAATCAGAAAGTTACGGAAGCAAAATGGATTGACGCAAGAACAGCTGGCAGATTTGCTGGGGGTTGCCCTGAACACAATTTCAAGAATTGAAGTTGGCAGCAGAGGGATTTCAATTGATTTGGCAATCGAGCTTGCAGTTCATTTTGACACTACATTGGATTACATCTTCATGGGACGAGAATAAAGCAGCTCAATTCTACCTACGAGGCAATAAAAAGCACAAAAGAAAACCAGTACAATTTAATCACAGCAAGCGAAAGCAAGCTGTATGGAACCTTGAAAACTGAAAACACATTCATCAAGTACATTCCCGCTGAAATGAGCCACATCGGCAATACGCCACGATGACTTTCTATCAGAAAACAGGGTCACACATTTCGATTTCAGTCTGCTTTTTCTGAGGGTCGGAGCGAAACAATATTGGCTTGTAACTGTCAGGTTGCTCCTGACACGGCGAAGAAATTCAGTGGGGACAATGATACTTCTGTCCAGCCACAGTTCACGCAATGGGGGCAGCTCGGTGAGAACCACGGAGAGGTTAGATTCCTATGGAGCTGGTAGCAGCCAGCCGCTTGATGACTTCCCGCCAGCTTAGGCGCTGGCTCCCAGGGGTGTCGAGGACAAATATGGGACAGAACATAAATGACTTTGAAGGGGCTGCTGTGCGATCAAACGAGCATCAGTAGCCCCTTATACATACCCAACGAAAGGAGCGACGCTATTATGCTGAAAAAAGACTGGGTATACCGCAGAGGAGATATTTACTACGCTGACCTGAATCCGGTTTGTGGGTCTGAACAGGGCGGAAAGCGCCCAGTATTGGTGATCCAAAATAACAAAGGAAATACCCATTCGCCCACACTCATTGTGGCAACCATCACCACCAAGCTGAACAAGAAAAGCAACCACTTTCCCACTCACTACATTATCCGTGAAAATCCGGCGTTTACTGAGCCGTCGGTGATTATGCTGGAGCAAATTCGCACGATTGATAAAGACCGTGTGATTGGGTATCTGGGAAAGGTTCCCCAAAGGGATATGACCGGCATTGACCGTGCATTGATGACCAGCTTATCGCTGAACAATGAGAATGCCGTTGTAAAATACATTGTCAAAGAGTAAGAGAAGGAGGGCTACATAATGTTTGAAGAACGCATTGCGGCATTGAATCAGGAGAATACAGAGAAAATGGGTTCCGGTGTCAATCAGTTCGATAAGAGAACCTACACCGTTGATGAAATCCAGGACATCTTGGGAATCAGCCGAACATCGGCCTACAACCTGGTCAAGAAAGACCTGTTCCGCTGCGTCCGCATTGGCGGCACCATTCGCATCTCCAAAAAGAGTTTTGATGAGTGGTTAGATCAGCAGCTGTGAATTTGTCAAGGATATAATCTGCTCTGGCGACAAACTTCAGAAAATGACAATCGTTCGATATACTTTAGCTGAGCCAAACAGCTGAGCTAAAGTTTTACATAAAGGAGGGCTTGCAGATGGCAGAGCCTAAGAAGAAAACCGGTATGTCCGTCCGAGAGATGGGGCGGCTGCTGGGTCTTGGAAAAACAGAATCCTACTGGCTGATTAAAAAGTCCTATTTCAAGACGATTACGGTAGCCGGTAAGAAACGAGTGATGATTGATAGTTTTGAAGCCTGGTACGCCAATCAGTGCAAATACAGGAAAGTCGATGGCACTCCACCGGGCGAAGAAATCCAGCGTACCACGCTTTCGGTCACAGAGCTGGGGCAACTGCTTGGAATATCGGAAGCTTCGGCCTATGTGCTGATTTCCAAAGGGCATTTTGAACAGGTGCCTGTTCTGGGAAAAATGCGTATTACCAGAGACAGCTTTGAACAGTGGTATAAAACGCAGTGTGCTTACCGCACAGATGCGGATCAGGCGTTGGATGATGAGCAGATGCAAACTGCCTACACCATGCCGGACATCGGGCGGTTGCTGGGGCTGCACAGAAATCAGGTGTATTATCTGGTAGCCAAAAACATCTTTGAAACTGTCCAGATCGGCAATCGCAAGTGCATCACAAAGGCAAGTTTTCATCACTGGTATGAAAGTCAGTCGCATTATAAATTGGTGGCAGAGGACGGTGTTCAGGAAGGGAGAGATTGATTATGGCATCCATCGTAAAAAGAAAAAAGAAGTTTTCCGTTGTTTATACATATGTTGATGATGCTGGGAACAAGCGTCAGAAGTGGGAAACCTTCGACACGAACGCTGAAGCAAAGAAACGCAAAGCGCAGATTGAGTATGAGCAGGATACCGGCACATTCATTGTGCCGACTGCCAAAACCATCAGTGATTTGCTGGATGAATACACATCCATTTACGGGGTTAATACCTGGGCAATGTCCACCTACGAAGCCCGTAAAAGCCTGATTGCAAATTATATTCGTCCTATCATTGGCGATATAAAGCTCGAAGATGTGAACCCCAGAATGATGGACAAGTATTACCGAGATTTGCTCAAGGTAAAAGCGGTATCATCAACCTATGTAAAAGCAAGACACGAATATCTGACCCCGCATACGGTGCGTGAGATTCATAAACTGCTTCGTAACGCCTTCAATCAGGCGGTGAAGTGGGAAATGATGTCCAGAAACCCTGTGGAACACGCTACGCTGCCAAAAGAAGAAAGCAAACCCAGGGCGATATGGACAGCTGACATGCTGATCCGTGCGCTGGAGGCTTGTGACGATGATATTCTGAGTCTGGCAATCAACCTTGCCTTCTCCTGCTCTTTGCGTATGGGTGAGCTTTTGGGGCTGACATGGGACTGCGTTGATATTTCTCCGGTCAGCATTGAACAGGGACACGCAAGCATTTATGTGGAGAAGGAGCTTCAGAGAGTAAACCGTGGAGCCATGGCTGACTTGGATGAAAAGGACATCATGTTCAAGTTTCCTCCAACGCTGGCAAGCACCCACACGGCACTGGTTCTGAAAACTCCTAAAACCAAAACCAGTATCCGAAAAGTCTTTCTGCCTAAAACAGTGGCAGAGATGCTGGTGCAGCGCAAGGCACAGATTGAGGAGCTGAAGGAGCTTTTTGGCAATGAGTTTTACGACTTCAATTTGGTGATGTGTTCTTCCAATGGAAAACCGATAGAAGGACAGGTCATTAACCGCAGTTTCAATCGACTGATTGAAAAGACGGGCTTGCCTAAAGTTGTATTCCATTCGCTGCGTCATTCCAGCATCACCTACAAGCTGAAGCTCAACGGCGGCGATATGAAATCCGTACAGGGTGATTCCGGTCACGCACAGGTTAAGATGGTGGCAGATGTTTACTCTCATATCATTGATGATGACCGCAGGGTAAACGCAGCCCGCCTGGAGGAAGCCTTCTACTCTGGACGTACTGCACCGCAGCCAGAAACGCCACCTGTGACTTCCGAACAGCCGAAAGGAACAGTGGAAAGCGATCAGGAGCTTCTGCTCAAACTTCTGCAAAAGCCCGGTGTGGCAGACCTGCTGAAAACGCTGGCAGGTGCCCTCTGATATAACATAAGGGACAGGCTTCAAGATTGCCTGTCCCTTTGTACTTTACATAGTATTCTTGATGCCGCTGGTCAAACAGATTAAGAATACACCTTCTTGCACCCTTCCGGTGTACGGTATATAATAGGAGCACACAGCAGGTGATTTTGCATCACCTAACAGGATGAAATAGAACACGCAACCTTTTCCCTTTTTAGGGGAGCTTGCTAATGACCTGCAAAAAACACCCCTTAAAACGCCTTTGTATTAGCTATCACAGGGCAGTAAAATCTGGTGAGTGAAACGCTGAAAACCCTTGTATTTCAAGGATTTCCCGGCACTGTGTATCACCTGAAAGTGCCCTGTCGGGGCTACTCCTAAGCGGTAGGCCGCCAGTTAGAGTCTGGCCGGGGGTGCCAAAAATGACCGCTGTAAGCCGTTTTTCGATGGTTTACAGCGGTTTTTTGTTATCGTTTCTTCGGAGCATTCTTGCCGCTCCGCCGGAACGATTTTATACATTTTCCGCTGTATGCCTGCTAATTGGCTTCGAACTATTTTTCCGGCCTTGCTAATAAAAAACGCCGATTTGCTAATACGATTTTCCCACCCTATTTTTCGGATGGGGCTGACGCCAGCAATGCAGCCAGTGTGTTGGCCAGTTCCGGCGACTTGCGAAGCTGTTCCACCAGGGCCTCCAAATCCAATGTGGCGGGAGCCGATTCCTTCGGTTCTTCCGGGGGACGAACCGAACGCAGATCAGGATTGGCATAGAAGGCGCTCTCAAACTTCTGGGCGTTGATCTTCCGATCCTCGTCCAGAATGTGGGCATACACGCTGGTGATCATGTCGATCTGAGCGTGTCCAGTATCGCCCTGAGTGGCCTTCAGGTCGCCGTGGTTCAGCTTCAGCTTATAGGTGGTGCTGGAATGGCGGAGGGAGTGAAAGACCACTTTTGGCTGTCGTACATGGACACGCCCCACCGCTTTTCGCCGTAGAGGGAAACAAAGTCGGACAGGAACTCCGCAATATCGACTGGTCAAAGCCGGCACACTGGCGGCCATAACCGTGTTCAGAACTGTGCATACCAGCAGTCCCGGAAGTAGGGTAGAAACGCCGGTTTTTCTCTTTCTAATCAGCCAGAATCCAGACCAAAGTAATGTAATGGCCGGAAATAGAATGTTTCCCCAGAACATGAGTTTGGCAGGGATAGCAAAACGGCCATCATAGTAGAATACTATTATTTGCTTAATTAAGTCAAATTTTTTCGTTGAAAGGTCGACAAATCTCAAAAAGCCGGTTCGCAGCACACTTATAGCGCACACGCCGGCAAAAGCGAACCATCCTACCACGCCGCACGCTTTCCTGTTTTTTTCACCGCTGCCCCAGCTGCTCCGTCACGGCAAAGTGGTTTTTCTCATACCGGATCAGCCCGTCCCGCTGCATGAGGGACAGCTCGTTGCTCAGCGCACTGCGCTCCACGTTCAGGTAGTCCGCCAGCTGCTGGCGGTTGTAGGGGATGTCGAATTCATAGCTGCCGGTGCGCTTGATGCACTCCGAGAAATAGGACAGCAGCCGCTTGCGGATGGACTTGGGCGAGGTGTGCAGCACCCGGCGGGAGAGCTGCAAATTCTTCCCGGCGGAGAGGGTCAGCAGGTTCCGCAGCAGCCGGAGATGGCGGGGACACACCTTGGCGCAGGGCTCCAGCACCTGCCCGATGTGCAATAGCAGCACCTCCGTGTCCTCGGCGGCGGTGACGTTGACCATGAGAGGCTCACCCGGCACGCAGGCATACGCCTCCGCAAAGATGCCGCCTGCGCCCACGCTGCTGAGGACGCTGTTGTTGCCCCACACGTCCCCCATCTCGATGATGACCCGGCCGGACAGCACCACGCCCAACTGCTCCGTGGGCGTCCCCTCCGGCAGGATGACCGCGCCCTTTTTATAGCTGCGCTCTGCGGCGCGCAGGCAGCGCAGCATTTCCTCGATGTCCGGCACCGTCATGCCGCGAAATAGCGGGGTGTTCCCCAAATTGATCCGCATATTTTTCTCCTTTTCGTTGGCGTGCCAACAGACTTTCATAAATTATGATAGTAAAATGAAGCCACAAAGTCAAGAAGAACCGCAAGGAGGACAAAAATATGGTACGGAGAATCATTGAGATCGACAGGGACAAGTGCAACGGCTGCGGTGCCTGCGCCGAGGCGTGTCACGAGGGTGCCATCGCCATGGTGGACGGCAAGGCGCAGCTGATGCGGGACGATTACTGCGACGGGCTGGGTGACTGCCTGCCCACCTGTCCCACCGGGGCGATCACCTTTGTGGAGCGGGAGGCCGCCGCCTACGACGAAAAAGCCGTCATGGAGAACAAGCAGCGGAAAATGCGGGAGCAGGGCATAACGCTGCCCTGCGGCTGCCCCGGCAGCCAGTCCCGGAACATTCAGCGGGAGGCCGCGCCCGCCGTGGAAGCACCCCGCGCTGAGCAGGCAAGCCGCCTGTCCCAGTGGCCGGTGCAGATCAAGCTGGTGCCGGTGAACGCGCCCTATTTTGACGGTGCGCGGCTCCTGATCGCCGCCGACTGCACCGCCTACGCCTACGCCGCCTTCCATGAGCGGTTCATCAAGGGACACATCACGCTGGTGGGCTGTCCCAAGCTGGACAGCGTGGACTATGCCGAGAAGCTGACGGAGATCATCCGCAGCAACGACATCAAGAGCGTCACCGTCGTGCGGATGGAGGTACCCTGCTGCGGCGGGCTGGAGCTGGCGGCGAAAAAGGCACTCCAGCAGAGCGGGAAGTTCATCCCGTGGCAGGTGATCACCGTCACGGTGGACGGCCGGCTGGTGGAGGAGTAAAACACAGGAGAACACGAAAGGAGAAGTATTATGAAATACGTTTGCACCGTTTGCGGTTGGGAGTACGATGAGAGCGTGGGGTACCCGGAGGGTGGCATCTCCCCCGGTACGCCCTGGAGCGAGGTACCGGAGGACTTTGAATGCCCCCTGTGCGGCGTGGGTAAGGACAGCTTTGAGGAGGCGTGAGCTTTCTGAAGGGCAGGAGCCAAGCGACAAGCGATAAAGCCCGAAAACGGCTGCGCGGCTGCGGGGAGAACGCTCTTCGCAGCCGCGCGGCTTTTGGGCTTGGTTTTTTTTCGCAGAGGCTTTCTTCTTGCTGCCCCTGCCTTTTTGCCCCAATCGCTTTATTTTCAGCGAATTTAAGATATATTTCCATTAAATCCCCGTTCTTAACAAAGATTTTAACCCATTCACTTTATTATAGTAATAGAATGCAGCGTGTCTGTCCCACCAGTGCCGCCCTCTTCCGCTGCGGCTATGGAGACAGTAAAAATAAACCGTCCTTGCGGCAGAAACGCCGCAGAAGAACGACGACAAAGATCAAGGAGGAACGAACATGCACACGAAGAAACTAATGACATTGCTGTTGGCAGTCGTGCTGGTGCTTTCTTTGGCCGCCTGCGGCGCAAAGGGCGGCGATCACATGGACGGCATGGACAACGAGCCGAAGACCTCCGAGGAGGCAGCCGCCATGCACAAGGAGCTGACAGCGCAGGAGGCTGCTATTCTGGCGGAGAACACAGCACTTTGGGAAAAGGTCTTTATGGCAGCGGACAAGGGTAAGATCATGATGGAGGACGGCAAAAACTACGGCGACTTCCTGCTGGAAACCATCAACGCCGCCAAGGATCAGTTTTCGGCAGACGAGCTGAAGCTGCTTCAGAGTGAGGCGGAGAAGATTCGCGACATCGGAAACAAGCTGGCCGCACTGGAGGAAAAGTATCCCGAGATCATGCAAAAATCTCTGGACAGCGATATGAATATGCCGGCGGACAAGGATATGGACACGATGCCCGACGGTGGCAGCAAGGACAATAAAACCGACGGCGGCAGCAGGGGCAATACCCCCGACAATGGCAGTACGGGCAACAAGACTGATAGCGGCAGCACGGGTAAGACGACGGATGACAGCAGCCTGCCGAAGTTCCCTGCCTTTGAGGGCAAGGATCTGGACGGGAATACGGTAAAGAGCAGTGATCTGTTCTCCGGCAAGGCCGTCACCGTGGTGAATTTCTGGTTCACCACCTGCGGTCCCTGTGTGGGAGAGTTGGGCGATCTGGACGCGCTGAATAAGGAACTTTCCGGTAAGGGCGGTGCGCTGATCGGCATCAACGCCTTTACGCTGGACGGCAACGAGGCGGCTATCTCTGACGCCAAGGATGTGCTGACTCAGAGCGGTGCCACCTATCAGAACGTGTACTTCGATTCCGGCAGCGAGGCGGGCAAGTTTGTGGAGAGCATCTACGCCTATCCCACCACCTACGTGGTCAACCGCAGCGGCCGCATCGTGGGCGATCCCATTGTGGGAGCTATCACCAGCAAGACGCAGGCCGATGCACTGCAAGCCCAGATCGACAAGGCACTGGCTGCCGATATGGGCTGATCCAATATCTTCAAAGGGAGGACATTATGAAGAAAAAGAACTGTAAGCTGACGAGCATTCTGCGCGCCATTGCCCTGCCCCTGGTGGGTAGTGCCGGAGGGTTTCTGTACTACCGCTATGTGGGCTGCGCCACCGGCACCTGCGCCGTTACGTCCAGTCCGTGGCTCTCCACCGGCTTCGGCTGCGTCCTTGGGTCGCTGCTGTATACCGTCCTGCGGCCCGGCCGCGGCAAGAGACAGGACGGCGACGGGGCGGAGTGACCCTTGCTCCCCCTGAAAGGAGGAAACGCCATGTATCGAAGTGTATTGGCTCTTCTTTTCGCCTCGGTGCTGCTGCTCAGCGGCTGTGCCGCAGGACGGCAGCATATACCGCGGGAAAAGGACACGCAGGGAACGGACACGGTCGGACAGTCCCCGGATATGTCCGGCGAGGAGGGTATGTATATGGACACCACGGAAAATGTCATCTATCTGGCAGGCGGCTGCTTCTGGGGCATGGAGCAGCTCATGCAATCTATCCCCGGCGTCATCGACGCCCAGAGCGGCTACGCCAACGGCACCTGCGAGGCGGATGCCACCTACCAGACCGTCTGCAAGGGCGACACCGGCTTCCGGGAGACTGTGCGGGTGGAGTATGACCCTGAGCAGGTGAGCCTCGACGCGCTGCTGCTGGCCTACTTCTACGTCATCGACCCCACGGTGCAGAACCGGCAGGGCAACGACCGGGGCAGCCAGTATCAGACCGGCGTGTACTACACCAACGACAAGGCCAGGGAAACAGTGGAGCGCATCGCGGACATTGAGCGGGGCCGCAGCGAGAAATTCTTTGTGGAGATCGGCCCGCTCAAGAATTACTATCCCGCCGAGGAATATCACCAAAACTACCTGGAAAAGAACCCCAACGGCTACTGCCACATCCCCCGGGCGGAGATGGAGCTGTTCTCCAGGCTTCGCATCGATCCGGGCGACTACCGGAAGCCCGCGGCGGAGACCATCCGGGACACGCTGACGGCGGAGCAGTACCGCGTCACACAGGAGAGCGGCACGGAGCGCGCCTTTACCGGAGAGCTCTGGGACAAGTTTGAAAAGGGCATCTATGTGGACATCGTCACCGGCGAGCCACTGTTCTCCTCTACGGATAAGTTTGAAAGCGGCTGCGGCTGGCCTGCCTTCACAAAGCCCATCGAAGGCCCTGCCGTGGTGGAACGGGAGGACTTGAGCCACGGCATACGCCGCACAGAGGTGCGCAGCCGCGCCGGCGACTCCCATCTGGGTCATGTGTTCACCGGCGATCCGGAGTCGCCCAACGGTGTGCGCTACTGCATCAACAGCGCCGCCCTCCGCTTCGTGCCTTACGCGAGGATGGAGTCCGAGGGCTACGGATACCTCCTGAATTTGTTTGAGGGATAGGCCGGGCACGGATACGCTTGAGATGCTTGGAAAGTGCCGTGGGGTTCGTAAAGCGCGGCAGTTTATGCTGAGCGAAATGGTGGAGCTTGGCTACAAGGGCGGAAAGGTTCAAATCGGGCATTGTCAGAATGCGGCTCTTGCGCTGGAGCTTTGCACCGAGATCCAGCAGCGGTTTCCGGAGGCGGATGTGCGAAGCTATCCGCTGCGGGGACTGTGCAGCTATTACGCCGAGCGCGGCGGGATCATGCTGGGCTTTGAGTCATAAAGGCAGGCGCAAAAGCTGTTTATCCGGCATGGGCGTTTTTCCTCGTTCAAGCTCTGATTTCCTTTCTGTTTTATATGCAGTTAGTTCACTCTAACCGTTTGGTGAAAGAAAAGGCAGGCCACCTGTATGCAGTCTGCCTTTTGTCTGATGCGAAGGCCAGCAGCCGTGCTCGGCTTACAGCACCAGGGAGGGCGCGGTGTAGACCCGTGCCTTCAGCTCGCTGTTGAGCATATACAGCCCCTTGCTGTCTCCGCCGAACAGCTCCATCTTGGTGATAAGGTCGGCGGCGTTCTTCTCCTCCTCGCCCTGCTCCTTGATGAACCAGTCCAGCATCTGCATGGCGCGGAAGTCCCTGGCCTCGTACGCGGCGGCGTAGATGGCGTCGATGCTGGCGGTGACCAGCTTCTCATGCGCCAGCGCCTTTTTCAGCGGGGTCATATGGTCGCCTCGTTCCCACTCCGGCTTTGCGATAGCCGCAAAGGTGACGCCCTCGCCGTTGTTCTGCAAATACTGATAGAACAGCATGGCGTGATCCCGCTCCTCCTGCGCCTGTACCCGGTACCAGTTCTCAAAGCCGTCCAGTCCGACGGCGG
>OLOQ01002185.1_pt1 | contig 16658 bp, 17 predicted proteins | sample 1673101 | NCBI WGS metagenome assembly OLOQ01 (sample SAMEA3136754, study PRJEB25190) | human gut metagenome | biome: human gut; feature: human-associated habitat; material: faeces | place: Austria | collected 2013 | reverse complement strand
TCGTCAATCCGCTTTAACTCCTCTTCCAAGCGCTGCGGAGAATGGACTTTCGCCAATCTGCGGGAAGTTCTTCCGACGTTTATCGGAGACTCCCTTGTGGAAGGCATTCGTGCATCTGAGCGGAAAATCCACGGCTTTTCCCGTCCGGACGCCGTTCTTTCCGGCGTGGAAGCGCGTACCTCGTCACCGGTCCGCATTGTAAGAAATGAAACGCTCGAAAGTTCGTCGCTTACCGGTCTTTACCCGTGCGGAGAGGGCGCAGGCTATGCGGGAGGCATCACTTCCGCAGCCATGGACGGATTAAAAACGGCAGAGGAAATTGCAAAAAAATATATGAATTTTTCATAATTCCTATACATCTGCGGAAAGTTGTGCTAGAATGATGGGTGATTCAAACCAATGTATTCCATGAAAATTCCCGGAAGAGTGGTGGGAGGAATACATGAGAAAAAATGGATTACGAAACCTGCCGACGATGGAACAGCCATATGAAAAATGCCTGGAAAACGGCCCGGAAAGCCTTTCCGACGCGGAGCTTCTGGCTGTCATTTTACGATGTGGGGCAAGGGGAAAAACATCCCTGGAGCTCGCAAGAGAAATTCTTTCCCTTCCCGGAAAAGAGGAGGGCCTGTTAGGACTCTATCACTGTACAAGACAGGAACTTCTGCAGATCCGCGGAGTCGGGGAAGTAAAAGCGATCCAGCTCCAGTGCATCGGTGAGCTTTCCAAACGAATGGCCGCGGCCGGAGCAAGAAAAGGTCTCTGCTTTCATGATCCGGCTTCCATTGCGGATTATTACATGGAACGTCTCCGCCACGAGGATCAGGAGGTTCTTCTCTGCATGATGCTGGACACAAAAAATCAGCTTCTCGGAGAAAAGGAAATCACAAGAGGGACGGTCAATGCGACGATGATTTCGCCGCGGGAGCTTTTTCTTGCGGCACTGCAGTTCCGTGCGGTTCATATTCTGCTGGTTCACAACCATCCAAGCGGAATTCCGGAACCAAGCGGTGACGATATTACCGTGACACGGCAGATCCGGCGGGCGGGCGAAATGCTCGGCATTACCCTGCTGGATCACATTATTATCGGGGATCACTGTTATACCAGTATGCTGGAACAGGGAATCTGATCCCGAAAATCCGAGGCAGAAATGCCCAAAGGAAGGGAACAAGTTAAAGGAGCACGATGCAGATTCGAAATGTATACGGCATAGACCTTGGCACCAGTACCGTCAAAATCTATGACCTGAAGAAAGACACAATCACAAAAGAAAAAAATATGATTGCCATACGCAACCGCGAACAGGTGATTGCCGTTGGAAATTACGCATATGAAATGCACGAGAGAACGCCTTCCAATATCGAGGTAATTACCCCCATGAGCAACGGACGCATTGCGAATGTATTGATGGTAGAAGCCGTTTTGCACACGCTTCTCCACCGCTGTACGCGCCACATGGGATACCGCCCGGAGCTGTATTTTTCAGTTCCCTGCGATATGACAGAGATTGAACGGCGTTCTTATTATACGATTGCACATAAGGGAGCCTTAAAAAACTGCCGCATGTATCTTGTGGATAAACCAATCGCGGATGCGCTGGCACTTGGCATTCCGATCAACCGCACGAAGGGTTCCATGATTGTCAACATCGGAGCGCAGAGCACAGAGATTTCTGTTATCGCCAACACGAGGGTTATTTTTTCCAGAATCATCCCGGTAGGCGGAAAACAGTTCAACGAATCGATATGCAATCTGAACCGCCGCAAAAACAATTTCCAGATTGGCTCCAAAACAGCCAAACGTGTCAAGATTGCGCTGGCGGATCTTGGAACAGACAAAAAAGAGGCGCGGAAGGTGCGCGGCGTAGATGGTGCATCCGGTCTTCCAATGGAAGGGATCATTACTTCTTCCCTCGTAAACGAAGCACTCCTTTCCGGTGTTAATGAGATCGGCGAGGAAATCAAGCATGCGCTGGAGCGTACACCGCCGCAGATCCACGATCATATCCAGAAAGAGGGTATTTACATCACCGGCGGAAGCACAAGGATTCCGAACATTGACCGCTATCTTTCGAGACAGCTCGGCTGTCCGGTGCAGCTTTCCCAGTATTATGACCTCTGTACCATCTGTGGGCTCAAGGAACTGATCACGCACGATGCGCTGCATCGCTGGGCTTACACGGTAAATAAAAAGAAGTAAATCTATCAAAAAGGACCCGCTATGAATAAGAAGAAAAAATTTCAGCTAAAAAGCAAACATTTACTTTTCATCATGACGTTCCTGTGTCTCTCCGGCATTTTAGGCAGTGCAGCAGACAAAATGCCGGTCACGCCGATCCGGGAAGCCGCAGGCTTTGTGATCATCCCGTTTCAGAACGGAATTAACCAGATCGGTGCGTATTTGACAGACTGTCTGACCGGTTTCCAGAACGTCAAAAAACTGTCTGCCGAGAAAGAGGAGCTTGAACAGAAGGTCACGGATCTGACTGAGGAAAACAATCAGCTTGTACAGGATCAGCAGGAGCTGCAGCGCCTTCAGGAGCTGTATCAGCTGGACCAGTCCTACTCGGAATATGAAAAAGTAGCAGCACAGGTCATCTCAAAGGATCCGGGCAACTGGTATGATACCTTTGTCATCAACAAAGGATCAAATGACGGGATTCAGAAAGATATGAACGTTATTGCAGACGGCGGCCTTGTTGGACTTGTCGAGGAGGTAAGTTCCAATTCCGCTACTGTCCGCTCTATCATTGATGACTCCAGTTCCGTGAGCGCCATGACAGCATCTACCTCGGATACGTGTATTGTATCGGGTGATCTGCGCCTGATCAGCGACGGAAAGCTTGCCTTTTCCCAGCTGAATACAACCGACACGGTAGCTGAGGGCGAAAAGATTGTGACATCGAACATCAGTGATAAATACCTCCGCGGTATTCTGATCGGCTATGTCAGTGAAATCACCGAGGACTCCAATCACCTGACGAAAAAGGGATACATCATTCCTGTTGTGGATTTTCAACATATTCAGGAAGTTCTCGTGATCAAAGAATTAAAACAGCAGGGAGGAGAGTAAATGCGCAGAAAAATCACGCTTGCCTTTCTGATTCTGGCAGCTTTCCTGTTACAGACAACTGTATTTCAGTATTTTCAGATCGCGTCCGTAACGCCGAACCTTCTTCTGATTCTGACGTCCGCCTTTGGGCTGATGCGCGGAAAAAAAGAGGGACTGATGGTCGGATTTTTCAGCGGTCTGATGATTGATCTGTTCTACGGCAGCCTGTTTGGATTTTACGCACTGCTCTACATGTATATCGGTTATCTGAACGGCTTTTTCTGCAAAGTCTTCTATGACGATGATATTAAGGTACACATTGTACTGGTCGCTGCCAGCGATCTTGTCTACAGTCTGCTGATGTATGTGCTGCAGTTCCTGCTGCGCGTGCGCCTGCACTTTTTCGATTATCTGGCGCATATTATTCTGCCGGAAATGGTATACACGGTAGTGCTCTCCATTCTGCTTTACCGGCTTTTATTTATCATCAACCGTAAACTGACCGAAAATGAAATGGAAGGACAACAGTCGCCATGGCTAAGAAGATAAGAAAATTTTTCCGCAGACTCGGTGAAAACCGCACCCTATTGCTTGGTGTGGTTTTCCTTGCTATGTTTGCCGTCCTGATCGGAAGACTTTTTATCCTGCAGGTAGTGCATGGAGAAGAGTATGCGGATAATTTTGAACTGCAAATCACAAAAACCAGAACCCTTGATAGTACAAGAGGAAATATTTATGACCGGAACGGAAAACTGATCGCTGGAAATAAGGTTTCCTACTCCGTAACCATCGAGGATAACGGAACGTACAACACGACAAAAGAACGTATTCTCTCTCTGAACGCAGAACTCTATCGTCTCTGTAAGCTGATTCGTGCAAACGGAGACTCGATTGACACCAGCACCTTCCCGATTGAAGTGGATGAGAACGGTGCGTTTGTTTTTACAGGTGAAGAGGGAACGACCCGCGACCGTTTCCGTGCAGACATTTATGGACAGAAGAAAATCGACGATATGACGGCAGAACAGAAGAGTTCCAGTGCCGAAACGCTGATGACATTTCTTGCCGGACCGGACGGCTTTGGCCTGGATGCCTATTCTGACGATGAAAAATACGCATATTCTGCCAAAGATTTTGAAGAGTATGGTCTTCCATACCAGACAGACGAATCCGGAAATGCGGTCCTTTCTCTTTCCAATCAGGAGCGTCTGGAAATTCTGGTGATCCGCTATAAGATGAAACAGACGAATTATCAGAAGTATGTCCGCGTGACAGTTGCTTCCGGCGTCAGCAGCAATACAACTGCATCGATTGCAGAGAATGAAGATGTTCTGCAGGGTGTCAGCATTTCGGAAGATTCCGAGCGTGTATATTATGACGGAAAGTATTTTTCCTCTCTGATCGGTTATACGGGCCAGGCGTCCTCAGACGAGCTGACAGAACTGAATGAAGAGCTGAAGAGCCAGGGAAAAGAAGAAACGTATTCCACGGAATCCATCGTCGGAAAATCTGGTCTGGAACAGTATATGGAGACAATCCTTCAGGGAACCGACGGATCAGAAGAGATTATCGTTAATAACGTCGGAAAAGAGCTGGAAACGGTAGAGGGATCCCTGGTTGAGCCAAAACAGGGAAATAACGTCTATCTTTCGATTGATTATGACCTGCAGATTGCGGTATATAAAATTCTGGAACAGAGAATTGCCGGCATTCTGAAACAGTATCTGAGTGATGTAAAATCCGTTGATACCTCAACACTTGCCAATACGGATGCCGTTCCGATTCCAATTTACGATGTATACAATGCACTGATCGAAAACAGCACGATTGATATTTCCCATTTCTCGGCGGCGGATGCCACGGAGCGTGAGCAGCGGATCTATGCACTGTTCCAGCAGAAGCTCCAGCAGGTGCTTGCCGAGATTACGCAGGAACTGACCGTTGAAACAGCAACCGTTTACAACGACCTTAGCGATGAAATGCAGGAATATGAGACCTTCATCGTGGATAAGCTGCTTTCCAGTACGATGGGTATTCTTTCTTCAACAGCAATTGATGAGAAAGACGCCACCTATCAGGCATGGAATGACGGAACGATTTCTCTTCGTGATTACCTGACGTATGCGGCAAGCCAGAACTGGATTGATGTCTCAGCACTGACGCAGGATGATGCCTACCTGGATTCTCAGGAGGTTTATCAGAAGCTGACGGAGGTTATTCTGGACCGTCTGGCAAACAATACAACATTTGCAAAAAAGATGTATCACTATATGCTGCTGCAGGATATGCTCGATGGCTATGATATCTGCAATCTGATGTATGATCAGAACCTTCTGACGAAAGAGGATGACGATTATGCCGCTTATGTTGCAGGAAATATGACACCGTTCCAGCTTCTGTCCGATAAAATCGCCAAACTGGAAATCACCCCGGCACAGCTTGCACTCGATCCGTGTTCCGGTTCTGCTGTCATTACGGACCCGAATACCGGTGCTATTTTAGCCTGTGTTTCCTATCCTGGCTACGACAACAACCGCCTGGCAAACCAGATGGATACCGCATACTGGGCAAAATTGAATACCGATGAATCCAGCCCGCTGTACAACAAAGCAACCCAGCAGAAGACGGCTCCTGGTTCCACCTTTAAACCGCTGATGGCGGTTGCCGGATTAAGCGAAGGCATAATTACTCCGACCAGTACCATCAACTGCAACGGTCTGTTCGGGGAAGGACTTGTCAACGAATCTGACTATGTCCACTGCCATCAGTTGAGCGGCCACGGAGATCTGAACATTGTCGGTGCCATCCAGAACTCCTGCAACGTGTTCTTCTGTACGCTTGGATATCGTCTGGGACTCGATGAGAACGGCACCTTTACACAGAAGCGCTCTCTGGAAATGATCCAGAAATATGCCGATATGTTTAAGCTGGATGAAAAGACTGGAATCGAAATTTCGGAAACCGATCCGAATGTAACCGATTCCCTCCCGATCCCTTCCTCGATTGGTCAGGGTACCAACAACTATACGACGACACAGCTTGCACGCTATGTCACAACGATTGCAAATTCCGGTACGGTTTATAATCTTTCCCTTCTGCAGAAAGCAACGGATTCGGATGGCAATGACATCGATATGGGCGCAGATTTCGGCCCGACGGTAAATTCAGAAATGGATGTTGATTCCAGCATCTGGGATCTGGTACACGAAGGCATGCGAAAAGTAATCAGCGTATCCAATGCGACCATTTTCCCGGAATCCTGGCCGGTAGAGCTTTCCGGAAAAACCGGTACCGCGCAGGAAGACCGTACACGTGCAAACCATGGACTGTTTATCGGCTTCTCTCACTATGAGAGCAGAGACGATATTGCTCTTGCCGTCCGCATTCCGTTTGGATATTCTTCTATGAACGCAGAGTTGGTAGCTAAGGATATCTTAGATTATTACTATGGCCTCTCAGACGATATTCTGTCCGGTCAGGCAAACTCCAACGGTGTTGCAAGCGTGAGAGCAGACTAAGGAATTTTTCCGGCGGAAACGAAGCCTGGGAAGAAAGCTGCAAAAGAGAAAGGATGTGTTTTTAAACAAAGGTTTGGACGCATCCTGCGGCATGAAAATGCAGAACAGTTTTCAACAAGGAGGTTCCAGATGAGTGAAGTCATTGTAATTACATCAGGAAAAGGCGGCGTCGGAAAGACGACAACCGCAGCAAATATCGGAATCGGGCTGGCACAGCTTGGAAAGAAAGTTGTGATGGTAGATACCGACATCGGTCTTCGAAACCTGGATGTCGTGCTCGGCCTTGAAAACCGGATTGTCTACAATCTTGTGGATGTTGTGGAGGGCAACTGCCGGATGAAGCAGGCGCTAATCCGCGACAAACGGTACGAGCAGCTCTACCTTCTCCCGTCTGCCCAGACGAGGGACAAGACAAGCGTAACGCCCGAGCAGATGAAAAAACTCTGCGATGAATTAAAACAGAGCTTTGATTTTGTTCTTCTTGACTGTCCGGCAGGCATTGAGCAGGGATTTGCAAATGCAGTTGCCGGTGCCAATAAGGCAATTGTTGTGACTACGCCGGAGGTTTCGGCCATCCGGGACGCGGACCGCATCATCGGCCTTCTGGAGGCGCAGGATCTGAGGGATATCTCTCTTGTCATCAATCGTATCCGGCCGGATATGGTAAAACGCGGTGAAATGATGTCGGTGGATGATGTACAGGAAATTCTTGCTGTTCCGCTGCTCGGCATTCTGCCCGATGATGAGCAGGTAGTAATCGCCACCAACCAGGGCGAAGCGATCGCTGGAAGCGGTTCCAAGGCAGGAGAAGCCTTTACGAATATCAGCCACAGGATCCTCGGGGAGAGTGTTCCCTACTTGGATCTTGACAGCAAAAAGGGATTTTTCCGCCGCGTATTCGGGCGATAGGAGGGAACTGGTATGGGTTTATTTTCAGGCAGAAAGCCGCACTCCGGCCTCGTTGCAAAAGAACGTCTGTCCAATCTTTTAATGGCAGAACGTCTGAACTGTTCTCCGGCATCGCTTCAGATGCTGAAAAATGATCTTTCTGCTGCTGCAGGAAAATACCTTACCGTTGAGGCGGATGAAATTTCCGTCACCATTACACAAACAACCCCTGTCATACTGACAGCGAAAATACCATTGAAAAGAAACGAGGAGAATCATGTTAAGACGATATAAGCTGAAAAATTATAATTTCCGGCTGGTCATTCTTCTGATTGCCATCAGTATCATTGGTGTGCTTCTGATCGGAAGTGCAGACAGTGCAGACCAGAAAAAACAGGCCATCGGAGTCGTATTGGGCGTAGTCATCATGATTATTGTCTCTTTGCTTGACTATAGCTGGCTTCTGAATTTTTACTGGGTTCTTTACATCGGAAATCTGATGATGCTTGGCGTTCTTTATCTCGGCGGTTCTACCGCAAAAAACACGTTTGGTGCGACCCGTTGGATTCAGATCGGAAGCTTTCAGTTTCAGCCGACCGAGCTGTCAAAAATCTTTCTGATCATGTTTTTTGCGATGTTTCTGATGAAGCATGAAGAAGATCTGAATACGGCGAAAACCATTTTTACCGCGATCGGGCTTCTGATTCCGCCGCTCGTTATGATTTACCGTCAGCCGGATTTGAAAAATACGATTACGGTCATGGTTCTGTTCTGCTTTATGATGTATGTGGCGGGCTTAAGCTACAAAGTTATCGCCGTTGTTCTGGTTTCCGGTTCAGCACTGGTACTTGCGCTTCTGCTTGTCATTACGCAGGTGAATTTCCAGCTTCCGGCGGCTCTTGACAAGACGATTGGTTATCAGCTTGGGCGAATTCAGGACTGGTTAAGCGATGATGCCGACAACGCCGACGGCCGTCTCCAGCAGCAGAATTCCATTACAGCCATCGGTTCCGGAAAGCTGACCGGAAAAGGACTCAACAACAATAAAGTTTCTTCCGCAAATAAGGGAAATTTCGTTTCCCAGAACCATAATGACTTTATTTTTGCAGTGGCAGGAGAGGAGCTTGGTTTCTTTGGATGCTGCGGAATCATCCTGCTCCTGTTCCTGATTCTCGTCGAATGCATCCGGACTTCCCGGAAAGCAAAAGATCTGTCAGGAACGTTGATCTGCTGCGGTATGGCAGGACTCATTGCCTTTCAGAGCTTTCTGAATATCAGTGTTGCAACCGGAATCCTGCCGAACACCGGTACACCGCTTCCGTTCGTCAGCTATGGACTGACCTCCCTTGTAACACTTTACATCGGAATGGGGCTTGTCCTGAATGTCGGACTGCAGAACCGGGATTTTGTAACCAGAAACTATGAATTACTAAGGAGGAAAACCATCAATGAACATCGGATTGATCGCGCATGATGCAAAAAAAACGCTGCTTCAGAACTTGTGTATCGCCTACCGCTCGGTACTTGCCAAGCATACTCTTTACGCAACCGGAACTTCCGGCCGTCTGGTAGAAGAGGCAACCGGACTTAACGTCCGCAAATATCTGGCTGGACACGTTGGAGGCGTTCAGCAGATGGGTTCTCAGATTGAACAGAATGATCTGGATCTTGTGATTTTCCTGCGGGATCCGGAACAGCCGAAACAGCATGAGCCGGATGTCCATCGGATTATCCGTCTCTGCGACGTACACAGCATTCCGCTTGCCACCAATCTTGCAACGGCAGAAATGCTGATCAAATCATTAGACAGAGGAGAAATGGACTGGCGTGAAATCTACCGGAGAAACGACTAATACTACAGAAAAAGAACAGAAACTGCCTGTAACGGAGAAAAACGGGACTGCTCCGGAAAAAACCGAACATATTTTAAACCGCCTGATCATCGGCGCGGGTGTCTGTGTTGCTGTTATTGCGGTTCTGATCGGTGTGAAACTGTACCGTCAGGACCGCCAGATGGACATTACAGAGCCGTTTGCGCGAAGTATGGTGCTTGCCTCCGATCCGCTTTCGGCAGAAAAACGGTTTCAGGCTGAAACGCTCTCTGCCGATCTCTGTGTCGGTGAGACGAGCGTACCGCTGAATGATATCTCGTTTTCTTCACAGGTAAAGGCCGGACTGTTTGATCTGGATCACAAAAAAGTATTGTTCGCGCAGAATATGTATGATCAGGTCTACCCAGCCAGCATCACGAAGATCATGACGGCTCTCCTTGCCATGGAATACAACCAGCCGGATACGCAGGTAACGATCACGGAAGAGGATCTTGCGCTGGAAGATGGATCCCAGATGAGTGGACTGGCCGTGGGCGATACGGTAACGATGGATCAGCTTTTCCATGCATTGTTGATTTATTCTGCCAACGATGCTGCTATGGCGATTGCCCGCCAGGTAGGCGGAAGTGTAGAGAATTTCGTTCAGATGATGAACGATAAGGCAGCTTCCCTTGCCATGACCGGTACGCATTTTGCAAACCCGCACGGTCTTCACAATGAGAATCATTACACTACTGCATATGATGTTTATCTGATGCTGTATGCTGCCTATCAGCATACGGAATTCCAGAATACGATGTCAATGTCTTCCTACACGCTGAACATGACGCATGCGCCGAAAGGATTGATTACAAAGCCCTTTACATCAGCCTGGGGATCGATCTATTTAAGCTCCACGGACAAATATCTGACCGGAGAGAAAAACGCACCGGAAAATGTGACGGTGCTCGGCGGAAAAACCGGAACGACCGATGAGGCCGGTTCCTGCCTGGCACTGGTATCCCAGAATGCATACGGAGAACCGTTTATCTCTGTCATTCTTCATGCATCAACAAAAGTGGAACTGTACGAGGACATGAACACTCTTCTTTCCAATATCAACTCCTGACGTAATCTTTTTGCAATCCCCCGGACGGCGTTTTTTCTGCCTCTCCGGGAGATTGTCGTATCCGTTTAGAAAAACAGAGCTCCTTTCCCTGCGAATTAGAAGATTTTTCAGAATTTTTTCATTTTACCATTGAAAACGTTGGTGAATTGTACTATAATTAAACCATGAACTTAAAGGTTTTTGGTGAAAATATCTTATTCTAATCTAAGGAGGAAACTGCTATGGTTCAATTAATTGTAGGCAAGAAGGGAAAAGGCAAAACAAAACAGCTGTTAGACAAAGTAAATGCAGAGGTAAAAACCGCAAACGGAAATATCGTGTATATTGACAAGAGCACAAAGCACATGTTTGAATTAAACAACAAAGTACGTCTGATTTCCGCAACCGACTATCCTCTGAAAAACAGTGATGAATTTATCGGATTTATCTGCGGTATCGTTTCTCAGGACCACGATCTCGCAAGCGTTTATCTCGACAGCTTCCTGAAAGTAGCAAAACTGGAAGGAGAGGACATCACAGATTGTGTTGAACAGCTGGAAGGCATTGGCAAGCAGTATAACATTACCTTCGTATTAAGTGTCTCCATGGATAAAGAAGAGCTTCCGGAAGGCATGCAGGATAAGATTATCGTTGCACTGTAACCAAAACTGTATTATAATAATTGCATAGCGACAAAACCAAAGGACGGCGCTTACGGCACCGTCCTTTTAGCGCATGGATTAAACAATAAAAGGAGCATACATTTTGTCTAAGCAGAAAAAGAACAGCCGCCGGCATTCGAGAATCCGTTTCCCTTTTCCGGCGTTGAATATTGGAAATATCATCTTTGGAGCCCTTTTTTTCTATATGGCAGTTTCACTTTTCTTTTACCTGACCGCCGATCATATCAAATCTTTTCAGGTTGTGCAGGGAACTTTATCCCGGAATGATACCTATACCGCATTCGCCATGCGGACAGAGAGTGTGCAGCTTTCCTCCGGCAGCGGATATGTTCAGTTCTATACCCCAAATGCATCGAAAATCAGCCGCGGAAGCGCTGTTTATGGGATTTCCGCAACAGAAAATGCCGATACCTCTGGTATTTCGGCAGATGCGGCAACGAGAACGTCGCTTCGTTCCTCGCTCGCACGTTTTTCTTCTGATTATGATTCCAGTTCCTTTTCCGGCATTTATCAGCTGAAAACAGAACTTTCCGCAAAGCTGCTTGCCGCTGCCGCTGAAAACGGAGATTCCTCATCACAGACGATATTTTATGCAGATCAGGACGGTGTTGTCGTCTACGGCAGTGATGGATATGAAAGCTATACGGAGGACAGCCTTACGCCGGAGCTTTTCTCTACGAAAGCCTCTGTGGTTTCCTTTGATTCCGGCGCGCAGACGGAGCCTGGAAATGCAGTATACCGTCTGGTGACAGATGAGCAGTGGGAAATTGCCGTTCCGGTGACGAATAAGCAGGTCGTTACACTTTCCAATTTCAGTACGATAAAAGTTAAATTTCTGAAAGACGGAAAAACACAGACGGGAACACTGAATCTAAAGTCCATTAACGATCAGAACTATGCTGTCATTTCGTTTACAAGCGGGATGATCCGTTATGCGGAAGACCGTTTTCTTTCAGTAGAGCTGGTCACAAACACTGGAAGCGGACTGAAAATTCCAAATACTGCCATCACGGAAAAAGATTTCTATAAAATCCCGGCGCAGATGCTCGTACAGGGCGGAGACAGCAATTCTTCCGGTTTCCTGCGGGAAAAGACCGATAAAAAAGGAAATGTCATGCTGGATGATAACGGACAGCCGGTGACAGAATTTGTAAACGCCACGATCTATGAGCAGGTCAATGATGAAAATGATAATCCGGTCGAATATTACGTCGACATGGCCGCTTTTAACGATGGAGATATACTTCGTGCACAGGATTCCGCCACAACGTATCAGATTGGAGAAACGGTTCCGCTGCAGGGTGTTTACTGCATCAACAAAGGATATGCTGTATTCCGCAAGATTCAGATCATCGATCAGAATGCGGAGTATTCTATCATAAAAAAACAAACGCAATACGGCATTTCGCAGTATGATTATATTGTGGAAAATGCATCCACCGTCAGTGAAGAAGATATTGTGCATTAAATACTGGAGGTTAGAAAGATATGCTGAAAGAGAACTATGAAGAAGTCCAGAAGAAAATCACAGAAGCCTGCAAAAGAGCCGGACGGAACCGGGAGGAAGTTACCCTGATTGCGGTCAGCAAGACAAAACCGGTCGAAATGCTTTCCGAAATCTATGATCTTGGCGAACGCAATTTCGGTGAAAACAAAGTGCAGGAGCTGACAGAAAAAGAGGAAGTGCTGCCAAAGGATATCCACTGGCACATGATCGGTCATCTGCAGCGGAATAAAGTAAAATACATTGCAGGAAAAGTTGCCCTGATTCATTCTGTCGATTCTCTTCGTCTGGCAAAAACGATCAGTGAGGAAGCGGTAAAGCACAACTGCGAAATCCCGATCCTGATCGAGGTAAACGTTGCCGGCGAGGAAAGCAAGTTTGGTGTCTCCGTAGAGGAAACCCTTCCATTGATTGAAGAAATCGCAAAACTTCCGGCAATTCATGTGGAGGGACTTATGACCATTGCACCGTATGTGGAAGATCCAGAAGAAAATCGTCCGGTTTTTCGCAAATTAAAGGAATTAAGTGTTGACATTGCCGCCAAAAACATTAATAATGTACGTATGGCCATTTTGAGCATGGGCATGACCGGCGATTACGAAGTAGCAGTAGAAGAAGGCGCCACTTTAGTACGGGTTGGAACCGGAGTCTTTGGCGAACGGGATTACAGTAAAAGATAACAGGAAGCCTTTCCAAGAAGAGTGACCCCGCGCATTCTGCACGGCTGTCTGGCCAAATGCCACAGGACTAAAAATAGGAGAGTATAAGAATGAGTGTTTTAGACAAATTTCTGGATGCCATCCGGCTGAACGACGATTACGAGGAAGAGGATGCTGATTCGGATAGCTTCTTCGATGAAGAAGACGATGATATAGAAGAAAAACCAAAGAAACGTTTCTTCCGTAAACTGGAGAACGAGGATGAGGACGAAGAGGAAGAGCCGCAGGCGAAAACGGTTCACACTGCACCGCGTAAACAGCCGGCGCCAAAGACCACCGCTTCAAGCCAGGCTGCTGCTGCACGAGCTCCAAAGCCAGCTGCTCCGGTTTCCCCGAAAGTTACTCCAATGAGAAAGAAAGCAGGTGCATTAAATATGGAAGTATGCGTCATCAAACCGGCTTCCATGGAGGATACCCGTGAAATCGCGGATACGCTTCTGGCCGGATGTACCGTTGTCCTTAACTTAGAAGGCATTGATGTGGATATTGCCCAGAGAATCATTGATTTCTGCTGTGGTGCATGCTACTGCATGAGCGGAAGTCTGCAGAAAGTTTCCAGCTATATTTTCATCCTGACACCGTCCAGCGTAGAAATTTCCGGCGACATCCAGGATATCTTAAGCGGAGCTTTTGATCTTCCAAATATCCGTACCGATTATTAAAGAAAATTATCTTTGCAGTAAATTAAAATGGATCCACTGGATCAATTATTGATTTACTTAGTAACAAAGGAAAAGCATCAGATGCAGGATTCTGATGCTTTTTTCATGAAAGAACATACAGGAGGCATAAATTATGAAAACACTTACCGTTAAAAGAGAAGGCACATCTACTGAATTTTCTTATGAAATTGTCTGGGACGGCAGCTACGAACGCCTCGCCGGCTGTGTGGAGAACTTAAAACTCCCTGCAAAAAAGGCCTGCATTGTCACAGACAGCACGGTTTCAGAACTGTATCTGGAAGAGGTAAAAAATGCACTGTCCCCGCTGTTTGAGACCGTAACCGCATTTGTTTTCCCGGCTGGTGAAGCAAGCAAAAATCTGGGTACCGTCAAAGATCTGTACACGCATCTGATTGAAAACCACTTTGAGAGAAAAGACATTTTATTCGCACTCGGCGGCGGTGTCGTTGGGGATCTGACCGGCTATGCGGCGGCAACGTATCTGCGCGGCATTGATTTCATCCAGCTTCCGACGACACTGCTTGCACAGGTAGATTCCAGCGTTGGAGGAAAAACGGGCGTCGATTTCGACCAGTACAAAAATATGGTCGGTGCATTCCATCATCCACGTCTTGTCTATATGAACATGGCAACCTTAAAATCCCTGAACGTCGAACAGTTTGCCTGCGGTATGGGAGAAGTCCTGAAAACAGGTCTGATCCGCGATGAAAAATTCTACATCTGGACCATCAATCACATGTCTGAGATCGAAGAGCGGATTGAGCCGGTATTAACGAAAATGATCCAGAAATGCTGCGATATCAAACGCCAGGTTGTAGAAAATGACCCAACAGAACAGGGAGAGCGTGCCGTTTTAAATCTTGGCCATACGATCGGTCATGCCATTGAAAAGCTCAAAAACTTCGAACTGCTCCATGGCCAGTGCGTTGCACTTGGAACCGTTGCTGCTGCCTATATTTCCTACAAGAGAAGTTATCTCTCCGATGAAGAGTTTTACGAGATTCGTGATATGAACGTCGGTTTCTATCTGCCAATCACCGTGGACGGCCTGAAATCGGAAGATATTCTGGCTGCAACAAAATCGGACAAGAAAATGGAACAGGGTACGATCAAATTCATCCTTCTGGAGTCTGTCGGCCATGCTGTGGTGGACCGCACGGTTACAGATGAAGAAATGCTGGAAGCTATCAATTCTATTAATGGAGATCTGATCGATGAAGAGTAAAAAACTTTCTCCGCTGGCCGTTTATCTGGTTTGCGCGGCAGCGATTGTCCTTCTGCTTGCAGCAGATCAGTATACAAAATCACTGGCAGTGCAGTATCTGAAGGATCAGCCGTCGATCGAGCTCATTCCAGGGGTTTTGGAGCTGTTTTATCTGGAAAACCGCGGTATGGCATTCGGACTTCTGCAGGATCAGTACTGGCTGTTTGCTATGATGACGGTATTGTTTCTGATCGTCATGGTGATTGTCTTTTACAAGCTTCCAAAGACACGCCGCTTTTTACCGCTTTTTGCCGTGCTGACTGTTCTGACGGCTGGTGCGGTCGGAAATTTTTACGATCGTTTTCTGAATCACTATGTCGTTGATTTCATCTACGTTTCGCTGATCAACTTTCCGGTTTTTAACGTAGCTGATATTTATGTCACCGTATCGGTCGCTGTCTTTTTACTGCTGTATCTGTTGTACTACAAGGACGAAGACTTCGCATTTCTGCATAAAAACGCCAAAAAGGAGGAGTCCGATGGCTGAAGAAGAACGGATTTTGGAAGTTACACCGGATTTTGACGGAAAGCGGATTGATCAGTGCCTGGCCGCATCTTTTTCGGACTGTTCCCGTTCTTTTCTGCAGAAGCTTTTAAAAGACGGAAAGGTTTCGATCAACGGAAAAACGCAGAAAGCAAGCAGTAAGGTTGCCGCCGGTGATGCCGTTCTGGTGCTTCTGCCGGAACCGGAAGAACTGAACGTGGAGCCAGAAAACATTCCGCTTGATATTCTGTACGAGGATGATGATCTTCTGGTCGTCAATAAGCCCAAGGGGATGGTCGTACATCCGGCGGCAGGCCACAGCAGCGGAACACTGGTCAATGCGGTTCTGTATCACTGCCGCGGAAATCTCTCCGGCATCAACGGCGTTCTGCGCCCCGGAATCGTCCACAGAATCGATATGGACACAACGGGTGTTCCGCCCCATTGTGAAAGACGAATATGTGTCCGGGCCGGTTTTCTATGGCGATGACGCCGCGGTGGAGCCGATGATTTATCATCCGATTCTGACACCCAATCTGCCGGTGAAGGCAGGCGGCCAGGATGTTGATGTATTAGATACGGAAGACCTATTTTAAGAAAGGGGATTCATTTTATGAATGAAATTTCTAACAACGATCTTATCGATGCGATGCAGAACTGCGGGATTGAAGGCTGCGAATGGAACGGGCAGCCCTGGTTTAGCGGAATAGATGTCGCTTTATGGCTCGGCTACGATGATCCGGATGCAGCCCTTCAGGATATTGTGGACAGCCAGGACAAGAGGTACGATGCGGACGGCAGCCTGCTTATCAATGAGTTTGGCGTAGTCAGCCTGATCTTTTCCAGCACCCTCCCAGACGTCGTCGCCTCTAAAGAAGAGGAGCTTCAAAAAATAAGGGAGGAGGCCGACCGTTCGGATACGGAGGAAAACGCCTGCATGAC
>OLOQ01002170.1_pt1 | contig 16728 bp, 15 predicted proteins | sample 1673101 | NCBI WGS metagenome assembly OLOQ01 (sample SAMEA3136754, study PRJEB25190) | human gut metagenome | biome: human gut; feature: human-associated habitat; material: faeces | place: Austria | collected 2013 | reverse complement strand
TTGAGACCCTCGAAATCAAGGCGAAGGCAACGCCTCCGACACAGGCGATGCCGTCAGAGGTCAAGGTTGTGCTTCCGGACAATATTGCCAGAAAGTCCGACATCGAGGAAGCAGTGACTAAGATTACCCGCAAATGTAATGTCGGAGACAGCCGGACACCGCAGTCGGTAACGGTGACTGTCAGTGCATTGGACGCACTTGAAAAAGTGGAGTATGACAAGGCTATCCGAAAGGCTGTCAAGGATGAAATTCAGAATACCGATAAAATAGCCGTAGAGAACAATGCTATTCTCAAAAGAATTGAGAACCGGCAGAACAGCTCTGAAAACGAAACCGCGTTGCGCAACAAACTAAATGCTTTCAAAATCGGGTTCGTAATAAACGTGGTCGTTTTCATCGCATTTGGTGTCATGTTCCTCCATCAAGACAACGAGATTGAGCACCTCAAACGAGTGGAATGGCTCTACCGATGGAGCCGCATAGGGAGGACAGACACCGAGGAATATCAGGACTTTGAACGCCGTATGCTCGATGGGAAGAAAGAAGAACGGGAAGGCATGAAGACCAAAATCTTCAACATGGAGCGCAACGCCCCGCAGTTCCTCTACTTCCGTCCTGTCGATGACTGGAAACCTGAACCGCCGGAGCCACCCAAAGCCGTGGAAACGGAGCAATCAAAGTCAAAGACCGAAACAAAACCGAAGCCTCTGCCACATGAGCAACGTTCCCGCCTGACACTGGGCGAAATCGAAGCAATCAAGAAGGTGCGGTCAAACCCGCATATCCCCGAAGACGCCAAGCCAGAACTACCTGAAGGTTACGAATAATCCCTACTCCCTCAAAGACAGGCACCCCCGACAATCACTGCCGGGGGTGCCTGTCTTTGTCTATGTATGATTAAGCTGTTACTCTCATTTCATGATAGCTGAGTTTCCTGCTCCCATGGTCTGAATTTCATCGCCACGCCGAACTTTCTTTCCAAAACCAAATGTGTAGCTTGCGGTAAGGCTAACAAACTGATGGCTTGACGCACTGTATTCGGTAGTATATTGGTCAAACCATTTACTCTCGAGTCTTGATGTCTCTGCCACCCAGTTACGTCGGAAAATATTGACAGCGGCAGCTGTGAAATTCCAAGAGCCGTTGCTCCAGCCGATTTTCAGTTGATAATGAGTCTTACGCTTAACCGAGGTTGCAGTAAGGCTTTGTGATACCAATTCCCTGAAAGCAGGTGAATAATACGCCGAGACATAGAATTTGCCGATATAATAAGTAGCATTAAGTGAAAGCGACAGATAACTGTTCGTATCGGCATATATTCCGGATATTTTCTCAAACCACATCTGCGGAGTGGCTCGAAGTACCAGTGAGCGGTTCAGCAGTTTGGCTGTTAATGACGTTCCGAAATAGAAATTCTGATAATATCCGTCATTTTCCAAAGTGCGAATCATCAGACCGTCTGGACCATCAGGCGTGAAAACAGGCACTATGCGGTTGAAATCTCTACTCCAGCCTGTAAATGCCGACAATGAAAACTTATTGTTGGGTAGCCAAGTGTAATCAAGAGTGACCTTACTTACTTTCACATTTTTCAGATGAAGGTTGCCGGTCTTATACAGCAACTCATTCTCCTGGATTGCATCAGGCGTTTTTTCAGATGCCTCAACGGGGCGTATATTTAGCATTGCGGAGAGACTTATCTGATTTTTCTGGTTAAAGGCATACTGGGTGTTAAGATTTACAAGAGGAATAAAACTGCTGGTACGCACTCCGCTGATCTTGTTCGATTCTCCGGCAAAACCAACCGACAACTGTCCGTAAAAACGGTCTTTTGAGAATGTGTATCCGACAATGCCGCCATAAGCGAACTGATTGAATTCCGGTGTGGATACAGTATTACCGGTGTATTTTACTCGATTATTATAATAAATGCCCAATATGTTAACGTCAAGAGTGTGGTATCTGTCAAAAGACTTGTTAAGCTGTATCTGCAATTGTCCCGTCACGGCATCCTCTGTTGCGTCAGTTCGAATATCAGTATTGTCTGAGGCATATCTGCGGTTTGACTCAGTGTGCTGATAGAAGAATGAAGGGATGGCATTTAGCTTGAATCCGTTGCCTAAGTCAAAGTAATAATTGCCTCTCCACTGTGGATATAGATATGTAGAGTTTAGCGAGTTGGCGTAATTACTGTTGCCAAACGCATCTGAAGAAAACACCAGTTTACCGTTATAAGAACTGTTAGGGGTGTTTAGTGCAGTGAAAAAGAAACTGTTGGAGATTACAGCCTTGTCAGATGTGTATTTGGCTCGGAACGAGGCTCCGAATTGATTTTGCTGAAAGCGGCTGCCGTCAAGTAGATTACTGCGGGTTATTTCATTGATTTCGCCATTATTATCGGGAAATCGGAACACCTGTGTTTGCTCATTCCCCGTGTGATGACGGTCGGTGTATTTATCGTTCACGCTTATGTCGTATGTCATGCGCTTGTATGACATCTTTGCGTATGCAAGACCACTGCCAGAACCAACCATTATGTTGCCGGTACCGGATACCTTGGCATATCCTCCGTAATTATAATGCTTCAATGTGATGTTTATCACATATTTGGCATGGTTGAAACGTGGATCGGTTGGAAAAACAAAATATTCCACTTTTTTGACGTCCTCCGGGCGTAAGGCATCTTTTTCCTCTTGCGTAGCCGGCTCCATGTCAATATAAATTGACACTTCGTCACCGCTTGGTGTCGTCACTGTGCCTCCAATCGGATTTACGTTTATCTGAGGTATAGCCATACTGCTAAGAAGATCTATTGCATTCTGGGCAGTACGCTTGCTGTTCCTATCAGGATAATAGGTAGTGACATTGGAAGAGGTAAGCTGCATCTGAGCCTCAACCACAACTTCGTTAAGTTCACGAGCCTTCACGCTGTCAGGAGTTTCTGTCTGTGCAAATGCACACAAAGCACAGAACAGAGTGATAATAAAAATGAATATTGGTCTCATATTTATAGCGTTTTGTGATTATAGATTCTTATATTTTTGCCCATATCGTATGTATGCTATCAAGGACAGTGTTCCGATTGCAACAAGATACCAAACGATAATCGGAGGACGTTTTCCGATACAGATAAACAGACTTGCAAGAAAACAGCCGATTGCGATATTTAATGAGTACCTTTTCATCAGTTTTCCCCGGCAGATTTGGATAACATATTTTTCGGGTACATCGGGATACTCCGATAGGTAGTCTACAATCATGCGCGAAAAGATACAAGGGAAACAATATCCGGCAATGAATACAACAATACCACCTATTGTTATGAGCACAGCATTGAAGTGCGTAATAAGGTCAAGAATACCACTTATGCCGCTTCCCTCAATCCATGCTGTCAGAGCGAGCAAAACTGTAAGGAGTACCATATATCCCACAGTTGCGGTAAGTCCGTATTTGAACGATTGCATCATACTATTTGGTTTTGATTTACGATGCAAAATTACGTCCAATCAGCCTGACTACAAACTACAACACCTTACATTGTCAGATGTAAGGTGTTGATATTCAGATATAACCAGAAATAAAATCTAACATTGCCTAACAAGGCTTTGCATCAGGCGAAATATTTTAGGTATTCTTCTTTTCGTGGTGTTTCGCTCTTTGAAATTATGGATTTCAAGCGGGATTTATACACATAGATATTGCGAAGGTCAGTGCCGATGAATATGCTTATCGACGGCAAGGAGAACCCGCAGAAGAGATATAGGGCGAGGCGATATTGCGAGGTGGACAATTTTGGATAGTCTGATTTGAAATGTTCCATCAGTCCGTTTTTATATCCGTTGACCACATCCGTCAGTTCCTGCGTGGCAGTCTCGGAACTGAAATCGTTGAGAGATTTTTTGACATCGGCATATATACGTTTCTGTTCCTGTCCGGTCTCCTTGCATTCAAAATATGATGAGGCAAGTCCGTCAAGCAGTTTGAAGCGTGTGCCAAACAGTTTTTCAATTCTGTTCGACATTTCCTCTTGCTGTTTACCGGTTTCAAAGAGATTATCCCGCAAATTCCTGATTTGGACTAAATCATTGGCGTGTTCGATTTTTATCCGTTTTACATATAACGAATATGAAAGTATGATGATGCAAAGTAGCATCACTATGCCTATGCTACCCCATATAATTTGGCTCTTTTGTCTCTCCGCCTCTTGTGCTTGAAGTTCTAAATCATGTTTTTCCTCTATGAATCTTTGTTTACGTTCAAATTGGATGCTATAGATAGAATCCTGTTTATGGGCATAATCCCAATAAGTCGAAAATGCTTTTTGATAATCCCCTAAATCACGCAAAACAGTAACCAAGATTGCTTGATACTTCAAAGTGTCTATTTTATTGCCACTTTCATACACTTCATCAAGGAGTTGTTTTGCATGTATGTTGTCGCCAAGTATATTATATCCTAATGCAAGATTAAGCAACCCGTTTGCATCGTATGAATCAATCTTCTGCTTACCAATAATTTCAGACAGATCTTGTTTAGTTCCAAGATTGATAATATATGTCAGTTTGTGCCCATTGAAGTTTCGACTTTGATATTCATCAACCGGAGTGAACGAGGAACATAGATTATATATGCTGTCGGCAAGCATCTTATTTTTCAGAATAGTTGCACCATTAAGTGCATTCAGCAGACAGTCAAACTCATAATAGTCGTATGAGTATTTCTTATATATTTTTGCAGCTTTCAAATAGCAGTTTGTGTATGTCACCCAATCATAAAGATTAGCATACAAACCGCCCTGAGCAACAAGAGTACGAGCAATACACAACGAGTCTTTTGCTCCAGTCGTATTATCAATAGCCTTTGCAAAGGTATTGATTGCATCGTCTTCGTCACCTTTGTTTTGAAATATCCGCCCTTTATAGTAGTATGTCCTTAATTTCTCATCGGGTGTACCATTGTCAAGATAATAGTCAATTGCCGGCTTGAGGACATCAAAAGTGGTCGTGTCAATATAGTTTTTGTCAAGAGCCATTGACATAAGCAAGGCGTAACGAGCCTTCTCTTTCTTGGTTGAAAGAGTTTCTTTGTCAATACCATTCAACAGCATATAGGCTGAATCAGGGTGTTGCTCCATAATTTCCTCCGCCTTGGTCAACTGACGGTCTATTTCTGGATTGCTACCACACGACACAGCCACACTTGCCGCGATAAACGCAACAAGCATTATCAGTAATGGGTATATATGTAGGAGTTTCTTTGTATTCATATTCAATGACAGCCTATTACGCCGCCATTCCAAGATGCAAAATTACAAAAAAATCGGCAACAAAACGGCTAACCGCGCCTGCTTATCTTTTTCCTCTCTTATCCCCTGTTATATAAGCACAATTCACACGATAGACAAGAATAGCCACTATAACAACAAACACAATTGCCAATACCCCGGCACATCCTCGCATAAAGTACAATAATTGCCAGGATACCTTATCCACCAAGAATATCATACTAATCATCATGGCAATAGCCACTCCGATAATACAAAGAGCGATACGCTTTAATCTTAAATTCGCAGGAGTATTATATAGTTTTCTAAGTTCGTCCCTGTTCATTGGTATTTGGATAGTTAAATCTCAAAATGCGGATAATGCAAAAAATGCAAGGGCTATGCAGTAATCAGTTTCAAGTCGAAGAACATGACACGGCTTCTCAGAACATCGTCCTCTGATATTCCGAAAGCCTCTTTTTCGCTTTGCTCTGACTTATAGAGGGGCTTAAATCCATTCTTAATATAATAATGGACAGTTGAATCTGTGTTGTAGGCATCAACGAGCATATAGCGGCAAGCCGCCTTATTATTCTCGTCCACAAACCAATATTTGAGCGCATCCATCAGCTGTGTGCCAATATTCAATCCTTTGCCTTGAAAATTCATACTGACACCGAGGCGACCAATCAGTACAGCAGGATAGCTGCGATGCCGCTTTTGCTGTGGTATCTTTCGTTGGAAAGAGTTTTTGGAGGGTTTATCAAGTGTATACGTTTTGATGCCGTCGTATGACAGTGTGGCAATGGCCACTATCTCACGCTGATTTGCCTTGTTTATCCAGCAATAGGTCTTGCCGAGTAATTCCTCCTCATAGAGAAAGACATCATGGCTGAAAAAATCGTCAAGGTCGTCATCTCCACAAGAAAAGGGGTCACAGTAATCTGCGACCTCCTTGGTATAAGGCACCATAAAGGTGTTTTCTACGAAAATAAATTCAACCATTGTCAGTTTTTCCGTGGAGGAAATATGATGTTCTTAGCACTTTCCAACATCGTAGAAAGCACCTTTCGCTGTGATTCCGAGAGTTTTGGCGTAGGCAATTTGCCATTGCGCTCCGCTTCCTCGGTGAAGATTCTTGCATCTTCGCCCCAAAGTTCGGGGGATGTTTTAATTGTCATTGCCATAGTTTTATCTCCTTTTACTAATTCAATTACAAAGGTACAACAAATTTCTCACATAATCAGCTTAATAGGCTGATAAAATAACATCAGTCGAGCAAGCTGACAAGTTCTTTTTTCATATCCTCGTCAATCTCCCTGTATCTGGCGAAAGCCTTGCTGCCCTCTTTATGCCCTGACAAAGCCCCAACAAGACTGGGATCCTTGACTTTCTTGTATAGATTGCCGATGAATGTACGCCGTGCCATGTGGCTGCTTGCAATCTCATTTATCGGGCGTTTCTCCTCTTCCCCGGTCTTTGGATTGCGGACAGTCACCATTCGGGTTATCTCGCAGATAGTGAATATCTTTTTTATTGCCTCGTTGTATTTCTGTGCGCTGATGAAAGGAAACAGCTTCTCAGCTCCTTTGGCAGAATATTTCTCCACCAATTGCCGTGCGCGTGTATTCAGTGGCACTCGTACAACCTCCGGGCGTTCATTCTTGGTCTTGTTGGGGATGTACTCGATTGCACCGTTTATGATGCTTCCCGACGTCATTTCCAACAAGTCCGACACTCGGCAACCGATAAGGCACTGAAAAACAAATATGTCGCGTTGCACCTCCAAAGCCGGTTTATCCGACAGGTCGAAATCGGCTATCAAATCGCGCTCCTCTATTGTGATATAGTAAGGAGTGCCGTATTTCTCACTGCCTATACCTGTGAAAGTTGCGAACGGAGTGCGGTCGAGATAGCCACGTCTCACACACCAGTTGAAGAAAGCCCGAAGCCTTTTTAGTATCCCTATGACAGAATTCTCGCCGCGTTTCTCCGGGCGACGGGGCTTACGTGCAGTCTCAACGACATCAGAGGCGGTCTTGTATATTGAGGGATATTTGTCATAAATTTTCGGCTCATTGACCACAAATTCCTTGAACCGCTCTATCTCAGCGGAATCAAAGTCGTTGAGAATAAGCGTGAACTTTGTCCGGGTCGTTTTCTGCCTGTACAGCTCAAAGCGACGCAACAGTCGGGCGAGCACCTTGTAGTGGCCTGACAGTGGTGCGCCGTCAAGATGCTTGTCGAGAAATTCATTGAACACATCGAAAAACGACATCTTCTTCGGAGCGGCCTCAAACAGTTCCGGGTGATGGTGACGCAGAATAGCGTCCTCGAAAAATTCTTTGGAGAGAGACTTTTGTGGTGTGCTTACACAGAGCGAAATCAGTCGGCTCTCCAAAGATACGAGATTGTCATTTATTATTTGTAACTTTGCCAGTGTCTTTCGGTCTGCGCGTGGCATAATGATCTTACCGTCACGAAAACGGGTAGCCTCAACAAAGATGCCGCTTTTCAGGCGCATACGCAGTTCGCGCGACACCGACAGTCGCAACATGATTTCAGCTTCGCCATTGGCGTTGACCTTAGAGGATAGAGAGCGTGTTATGGTTGCCATATTCAGAGAGATTATTTTGATGTGGTACAAAATTACTGAATTTTGTCCACATGACAAAATTTTCGTCCACGTTTTGTCCACATCTTCTGCCTCTACTTGCGCCCCGATGATTTCCAAAGTTCAATGTTGTAAATGGCTTTGTTGCGATAAGATGCTGACAATCAATCAATGTATGATAATTAGCTTTGAGCGCTAAAATTCATTACGATTCAATACGATTCACAAATGTCACTCCCAGGCGGATCACAGAACAAATCGGCAAGATGCCGCAAATCGCTGAAACTAAGACAGTTTCAGCGATTTTTGTAATACCCCTATCCGGCAGAATAGTGAACATTGTGAGGTATGGCGGTGTACAATTCGTGAACAGCTAAAATCGTGAACAGTTTGTTCACGATGACAACGCCGATGAACATAACATCCTAATCTTCTGCGTTTTTCTGCGATTTGTCAACTTGAAAGTGGGGTTCGCATACTCTCCGCCGGGTTCAAAACCCCACTTTTCGGGAATTATGAGTTGATTTCTGGTGAAATTTAACATCAATTGAAGTTTTTAACTACGTGACAGTTAATTTAGCCTTGTTTTTAACTCTTTTATCTCTGTTCAGCCGAGTTAGGGATTGTGTTCAATCGTGAACAAGGTGGCAGAACGGAGAATTATCATGAAATTGTCGAACAATAATTCGTGAACAAACTCCGGAAGTTTCTTCCTGTTCACGGAAGTGTTCACCGGATTTGCGATACGGCGTTGATTTCCTTGCTCTTGCCTGTTGTGAAATTGGGCGAAAATGATTATATTTATGTAACCATTAAACCACAATTTCAAACTATGTTACATGATTCTTATTTCACCTTGTCTTTCATAGCAAGGAAAGCCCGCGCCCTACGCAACGGCGAGTATCCAATCTTCGTCCGCATTACCGTGAGCGGTCAGATTTCGGAAATGAACCTCGGACGCAGTGTCGCCCCTGAGAACTGGGATCAGAAACGCGCCATGTCCAAAGGCCGCTCGCGCCGAGACCTCGAACTTAACAAGTATATCGAGGTTGTGAAAGCCCGCTTCCTCGAAATCCACAATATGCTTGTGCGCGATGGGAAGATGGTAAATCCGAAAATACTGCGTGATCATTTCCTCGGCACTGTCGAGAAGCCCAAAATGCTCTGCGATGTGTTCCATGAAACCAACGAGAAACGCATGGAGGAACTGGAACGTGGCGACATTGTGAAAGCCACTTATCAGCGTTGGGTGCGCTGTGTTGATTACCTTGCGGAGTTTTTCAAACTGACGCAGAAAGTGGATGATATTCCGATAAAGGATGTGACCTCCGGCATAATTGACGACTTCGAGCATTTTCTGCGCATGAGAAAAGGATGTGCCAACAATGCCGCTGTCCGCTATGTGCGCTGTGTCAAGAATGTGATGCAGTATGCTCTCGCCCACAAGTGGATAGACCATGACCCGTTTATAGGCAAGAAATACCAGCGAACCCACACTGAGCGACAATACCTGACTGAAACAGAACTTAAAGCTGTGATGGAGCTTGACCTGAGCGACATTCCACGGCTTGAGGTAGTGCGCGATACCTTCGTGTTCTGCTGTTTCACCGGCTTGGCGTTCTGCGACATCAAATCGCTGCTGCGTTCCAACATCACGACTGATGCCGAGGGCAACACATGGATACGCAAAGCCCGTGAGAAAACAGGCGAGATGAGTGTCATTCCTCTTTTGGCCGTTCCTCGCAAAATTGCAGAAAAATATGATGACAATCCGGTTGTCATCAAGAAAGATGTTGTGCTTCCGGTAATTACCAACCAGAAGATGAACGCATATCTAAAAGAGATAGCAGACCTCGCACGGATAGAGAAACATCTCACAACGCATCTGGCGCGCCATACCTTCGCAACACTTTCGCTGAGTAACCATGTGCCGATTGAAAGCATCTCGAAGATGCTCGGTCATTCCGACATACGGACAACTCAGATCTACGCTAAAATGCAGGACAAGACCATATATGAGGATATGGCAACAATGCGCAATAAGTTTGACTGCGCCATGATGAACTGACAGCAGGCAGTGAGAAAGAATAATAACGGCAACCGGGCTATCAGCTTGGCTGCCGTTATTGTTTCAGTCGAATTTGGGTCGGTAGTTGGATTGCAGGATGGCTTCAATATCCTCCTCTGCATAGAGGATTTTGCCGTCAAGCCGATAATATGGAATCAGCCCCCTGTCGCGGTAGTCCTGCGTGGTGCGTCGGCTTACTCCGAGCAGTTCTGACAGCATGGCGTCGGTGATGAACCGCTTGCCGTGGAGCAACGGGTGGTATTCTTCCCGAAGCCGAAGGCACATTGATGAGATGTCATCGGCCTGTGCGGTCTGCCGCATTATGCGCGGATCGGTGGCGGTTATTGTTTCTTTCATTGCCCCGCTCCTTTCTCCTTCTCGATAAGCCGGGCGATGTCGCTGCCCTTGAATTGTGAAAGTCTGCCGATATGGGAGAACCCTATCTTGCCGCGCTCTTTCAGTGTGCGTAGCTTCCTTTCGGAGATGTGGAGATAGTCGCAGGTCTGCTTGGTATTGAGCCAGTCCGATAATTTCTTGTCACGCAGCTCGTCATACAACGCCTTGACTGTCTTGTGGAGAAAATCGACACGTTCAATCAGTGCGTCGAATACTTCTCGCTCGACTTCAATTGTGTCCATAAATTTGTGGGTTAAGTGGATTATATAGTGGTGGTTTGTGGGATAAGGTTTGAAAAAGTCGGCGGGTATCCCTCCCGCCGACTCACCACTAAATCCACAATCAAAAATTTATGACTGCGATTCAGTGGCAAAGTTAGCGATTTATTTCTGTATTTTCATACTATTGCACGGGAAATCAGTCAAAACCGATGGCGTGGCCCTTTCTTTTTCTTTCGTTGCATACGCCGACGGAATTCCTCCTCGTCGGGGTTAAACGACTGCCCCTGCTGGAACAGGTCAAGCCCCGGAATTGGCAGGTCGTAATCGCTGAAATCGGAAACGGATTGGGTAACGGCGGATTGTTGCTGCCCTGATGTGGATTGTGACTGTTGATTATCCTCAGGCTCTTGCGTAGTGTCGAAATGGCTATCCTCATATGTCGGCTCTATCGGCGGAACAACAATAGGCGCAACAATATCAGGAGTATTAACCGGTGCATTTTCCGGATTATTAAACCGCTCGTTGATGGCATTTGCAGAAAACTCCTTGCCCAACCGGGAACCATTCAATACTGTCATAGTGCTGTGGTCAATGAAAGTAACACCATATATGCGTCCTTCCTCCGTGTAACGGAGAACCACATCAATGTTACGCTCTTTCAGCTTGGCGATGAAGTCTGATTTGTCGGTGGCAATTGCAAGCGCATCGGCAACTTTGTGTTTTGTGGGCGCAACCTCAATCTTTTCCTTCGAGCGTTCAAACCTGCCGTCAATAGCAGTGCGACTCGCAAACTTACCGAGGCGCGATGCCTTGAAAGGCGTTGCAATTGTCTTGCCGCTGTCATCGGTGGCGAAATAGACAAGACCGTGATACTCGCGCCCGTTCACTCTGCCGTCGGTAGGCTCACACTTAATATTATATAGTGAGAGAATGGCGTTATATTCCCCGATTGTCTGAAACTTGTAGCGCATACCGACCATTTTGACGGTGTTGGCTACCTGACGCTTGATGTCGCTTGAGGAATCAATCTTCCTAATCGGCATATCGGGCGAGATTTTTTCTCGTTGCGCCTTGTGGAGATTATATTTTTCCTCCAGTTCGGTGGTGATTTTCTTGCTGCGGCGGAATAGAAAGTCCTGATTGAGCCTTTTGCCTTGCTCATTGACATTGACAGTCACAATATGGATATGATGCCGGTCAATATCCATGTGCTTATAAATTATGTAGGGCTGTTCACCGAAGCCGAGTTTGTCCAGATACTCGCGGGCAAGGATTTCATACTGCTGCTCCGTCAATTTATCATCGGGGTGCGGATTCAGGGAGATGTGAAGCACAGGCTTCTTTGTCCTGCCCGTTTTCGGCATGAACAGGTTGAAATTCTCCACCATGCGGGCGATGTCAATATGCCCGTCTGCCGGAAGAATTATCTTGTTAGCTCCAAGCACACGGCCCTCGTCACGGTTCATCTTCATGCCGTTGTATGACAACGCCCCGTAGAGCGATGAGCCTATCGAGATTTTAGCGACCATTGCTGCTCGAATTTTTCCGACAACGACATTACCTGCGACATGACACCTATCATCTCAATGGTGGCTTTCTCCAACTTGTATAGATGTGTCATCGCTTTTTTCTCGGTGAAATTCTCTCTGAGGGTTCTGACTGTAAGGTCGTAATTTACCCCGATTGTGCGGTATTGGGCGAAAAACTCCGAAAGCTTTGCGCAGTAAACCGCAAGAGATTTGTCGGCGACAAGCACCTTGAAGGGTTTGCCGAAGATGAGCTGCTTGATGAAAGTGGCCTTTACGGTCGCGTTGGCTTTCTCCATCATTCTGGTGAGTTCATCCCATTCGAGATCATCAAAGCTGACTTTGACATGGTGGCTGCACTTGTTGGCAACCGGTGGTCGTCCGCCTTTACAAAATAGATTTGTCATAAAAGTGTGGATTAAAGTGGTGGTGCATCGCGGAGCCTCTGCCAACCGCAGGTTTGGAATTGGGATGTCCGACTTTGGAGGACAGCCTCCACATAGCAAGGTTGTTTCGTGGGAACCGGAGTTACCCGAAACCTTTTGGGGAACCCAAAAGACACCTTGCTATGTACGGACGTACATCCTGACTATTATGAAATAAGGAGTTATGCCCTAATTGGCGGCCCGGTTTGCCTTTATTGTGTACGAAAGCTGTACTCTCTCGCCTTATTTCAATGCCTGCGGAGGGTATTCAGCCCCTCGGTGCTTATATAAAGTTACGAAAATTTCTCGGCAATTACAAACAGCGAGAAAAAATTGGAGCGAAATTCCGATGCTTTATGTCGGATTGGAAGAGCCGATTACTGGCAACATGAAAAAACTTTGCCTCAGAAATGTTAAAAATTCAGCCCGATTTTCGGGAAATCTGGGGAAATCTGGGGAAAAACGTGGACATAGCCGGACATACTTGGTCAAGATGGGATTAGCTGTAAAAATTACCATGAAACTTTTTGAAAAATATTTTGTATCTTTATATAGAGATTGACGGATACTACTGCCTTCAAGGAGTTCAAATTACCGATACTATTCAGGAACTATCCAACGAACCGCAGTAATGTTCATAAATCTTGCCGGAGTACATTGGTAATTTTGAAAGATAGATATGATAAAGGAATATACCATATCCTTTTGCAGAGTTCAATCCTTAGTATTTATAATAGAACTACATGCATTACGACATTTGTATTATCCTTAATTATCATCTATCCAAAGGAATAACCAAAGTATAAAAGGAATAATATACTTACTATCTATAGTAACTTCATGGCTATACAGCCATAGGTATATAGATTGTAAACTACCACTTAATCCATAAACAATTAAAGAATTATGACAATGACACGACGATATCCAACCCCGGTTTAATCAGCCGATGCCCTCCCGACAGCGGAGAAAGGTCGCCCATGAGCGACGGAGAAAGCTGTACCCTATACCAAGCATTAGACGATGCCGGCAACACGCTCTGCCGATAGAAGCCCGGTCTATCCGTGTCAGGAGATACGCTGACGGCTACCGCTATGCCCTTATCCCAACATCAACCCTTAAACAATGCACTATGGCCAAAGTATATGAGTCCGATATCGACCCGGATGAATTCATCCGCTCGTTCCGTGATGATCCGTCCGGAATATCTTCAATGAAAAAGAAATCCACGGAGGAAAAAACATCTGAAAATTCACAGTTAGAGGTCAAGGCACAACCGACTGAAAGTAAATCAGAACCGCCAAAGCCCGATCCTGTAAACAAGACCACATCGGTTACCCCGGTTAATGCCGAAAGCGAGTATCGGCAGAAATACATAGCGAACTCCGCATATCTGCGTCCGAAACTGCGTTTTCTGATGGTCGAAATCAATCCCGACTTCATACAGAAAATCAAACGTATTATCTCCTATGAGAATGGTTCGCCGTGTTCAATCAAATCGTTTGTCAACAACGTGCTGGCAGAACACTTCGAGCGATACAAAGCTATAATCGATAAAAGACTATAAGTTAAAATACACGACATAGAAGGACGAACTGTGGATATCTTGCAATTCGTCTTTCTAATTCTTATTCTGGCTGCGATAGGCTTTTGGGGAAACGCCTGTGTGTGTCTTGAAATATTTTCCGAAGAACGATTGTGTCGGGAAATTGAGCTGATAACAGATTTGCTGAATCGTCATATCGGTCGATGCAAGCAATGCTTTTGCCTCCATAAGTACGTATTCCTCAATCCATTCAGCCGCACTCTTACCCGTAACGTTTTTAACGACTGATGAAAGATATCCCGGTGTCAGGTGCATATCTGTTGCATAATCAATGACTTTTCTCTTATGGTGATAATTCTGGCTGACAATGTTGATATATTGTTGTGCGATATTTTCCTCTCTTGACAAAGCAGGAGGGATTTTCGCAACAATACTGTCGGCCATGCTGTATATCATAGCTGATGTTAGATGTTGCAATATCTCGCGGATATGCGGCCGACGGCGTGCGAGTATCCGACGTACCATCTCACAGAACAATATGATCGCATCGTTCTCCTTTTCCGATGGCATGACAATCGGATTGGCGGCAAGGATATTTGAGATATTCAGATTATAGGGAAATCCCATAGAACCCATGAACTCCGGAGATATGGATATCAATATGGCTTTATAGTCCACTGATACAGATAATATCTCCACAACCTGTCCCGGCAGAGTAATTCCTATTGAACCCGGCGACGACACTACAGTCTTGAGATTTACCCGGCTCTTACATATTCCTGTCATGCAGACACTACACTGATACATGTGGTTAATTACCGGTATTTTCGGAAAATCATCCGCCGTGATGTCAATGACAAAGAAATCGTCATCAAGGCGATATGAGTCCGGGCATGAAGCCAGCCGTTCGATAATAGAAGTCTTACGTATCATTGTTTCTATGGTTTAAGAATACAAAATTAGGCTAATAATTCAATATTTCAAATCTATATTTTAAGAATAGTCCAATTTATCCAAAGAATAGACCTTTTGTATTGGTGAATGTCATAGTAATTTTGCACCCGACTTAATAGTGTCTAAACTAAACGTATGACTAAATTAAAAACGACAATTGTAATATTAATAACAGCAGTGGCATTATGCAGCAATACGGCATTGGCACAGCATACATTCGTCATAAAAGGTAAAGTGACGGAGGCGGATACAACCGAACCTCTTATCGGTGCATCCGTGAGATGTGGCACAGCCGGAGCTGCAACAGATGTTGACGGCAATTATGAGCTTTCTTTAAAAGAAGGCAGCTATGATATCGAATGTTCCTATATCGGTTTTGAAAATGACAGACGCCGGATTACAGTATACTGTGACACGGTGATAAACTTTGAGTTGAAGAGTGCCACAAGTGAACTGTCTGAAGTCGTTGTGTTATCGCGTTCCGTGATGGACAGATTAAAAAACACCCAGCCGGGCATGGAGCGTATCGACATTGACGAGATGTCTAAAACTCCGGTATTATTTGGAGAGCGCGATATACTGAAATCATTACAGCTTCTTCCCGGCGTATCGGCCGAGGGGGATGGAACCGGTGGATTTCAAGTCCGTGGTGGTACAGCAAGCCAGAACCTTGTACTGCTTGACGATGCTCCGGTTATAAATTCGGGGCATCTGTTCGGATTTTTCTCAACATTCAACGACCCTGCATTATCAAGTGCCACTCTCTACAAAGGTCAGATTCCGGCACGCTACGGAGGTGCAACTTCTTCAGTGTTCGATGTGAATACAAAAGCCGGCAATGCTGAAAAATATAAGGGTTCTTTCACAGTTGGATTACTTTCGGCAAAATTTGACATAGAGGGGCCGATAATCAAGGACAAGCTGTCTTTCTTTGCATCAGCCCGACGTTCCTATATGGATATGTTTCTGAAATTCACAGACCAATTCAAGGATAACTCTCTCTACTTTTACGATATAAATGCGAAAGTCAATTACAACGTGGGGTACAATGACAAAATAGCGGTATCTCTGTTTGTCGGACGTGACAACCTCGGAATGAGTGACATGATGAATATGCAGTGGGGCAATATCACCACGACTGCCAAATGGTATCATACATTCAATGACAGGCTTGCATCTGTCGCGGCTCTGTATCATGGCAATTTTATAAATGATATGGGTATGCAGATAACTTCAGACGATGACAATATGAACGGTCATCTCCGTCAGACAGGAATAAAATATTCATTTTCTTGGAATCCTCATGAGAATCATAACGTGGATTTTGGATTGCAGTCAGCTCTTATTGACTTGAAATCTGCTGAATGGACAATGGGGACAACCCACCAGAAGGAGCAACGCCGGGGATGGGAAAGCGGGGTATGGATAAATGACGACTGGGCCATAAACGAGCGTGTCCATGTAATGGGCGGCATACGTCTGGGCATAATGTCTGCATTAGGCGGTTCTTCGTATTACAGACTGGATGAGGGTGGAAATATAATAGACTGCTATACGCCCCGCAACGGGAAGCCATATAAGACATATCTGTCCATTGAACCCCGTCTTAGTCTGAATTACCGCATAACCGACTTGCAAAGTATAAAAATGGCATACAGCACGTCAGGTTCAAGCTCTCCGGCAAGGATTTTAAACATAGTTGTTTTTGCAAGCTC